>Ga0137306_102328_pt1 | contig 16267 bp, 13 predicted proteins | sample Inofroosms_March_FD_97187 | JGI IMG/M metagenome (GOLD analysis project Ga0137306, IMG submission 97187) | Mouse cecal microbial communities from Vienna, Austria - N-Acetylneuraminic and N-Acetylglucosamine D2O microcosms_March | ecosystem: Host-associated > Mammals > Digestive system > Large...
GACGCCGCCATGACCCTGTGGATAAAAGAAACCGAACATCTCATCCCTTAACAGCTAGTACAATCCACACTAATGTAAAACCTTCAAGTTGACTGATACTTCCTCATTTTCACCCCGTAGCGGCAGTGAGAGCAGTGCAGCCAAAAAACAGCAGGGATGGACGCCCCTGTATTCCAATGAAAACAATCAGGGGCATCCTTTGCGGAGGTGAAATCCACTGTTTACGGAAACTTAGGCGTGAGGGCATTCCCGAACGCCTTAGTTGCAGTTAACAGTTAGTTCACCATAGCTTTGCCCCGTTTGAATGGAATACAGGGGCGTCCATCCCTGCGTCCTCATTTCACATTTACACACAGCCGCTACAGCTTAATATTCTTAAAGAGCTCCCCAAGACTGGTTCCCACGCGCTCAGACTTCGGATACTCAATCTTCTCAACAGGCTCTTCCGGCACCTCTTCAAGCGCCTTCATGCTCAGACTGATCTTCCCGTCCTTCACGCCAATAATCTTAACCGATACCTCGTCCCCGACCTTAAGCACATCCTTAGGAGCCTTTACACGCTTCTGGCTGATCTGCGACACATGAACCAGGCCGGAAAGTCCGTCCTCCAGACGGATAAATGCACCATAATTCTGAAGTGACTCAACCTTACCAGTTGTCACACTTCCAATCTGAACGTTTGCAATCTTTTCCGCAAGTGCCTTTCTCTCTTTTTCTTTCAGAATCTCGCGTGCAGACAGGACGAGACGGCCATTTGCCTGGTCAACGTCAATCACCTGCACTTCAATGTCTTTGAGGAGATATGTCTCCAGATCCTCAATGTAAGACAGGGACAGCTTTGAAGCCGGGATAAATCCCCTAAGCCCCTCTACCATGGCGATCGCCCCGCCGTTCACGATTCCTTCCACCTTAACAGGAAGAACCGTTTTCTTCTCCAAATAGGACTGAACAACATTCCATGGATTCGCATCGTCAAAATGCTCTTCCAAATCTGCCATTGTCACCTCTTCGGCAGAAGCCTCCGCCTGTGTCTCTTCTCGTAATAATTCTTCACTCATAGTAAATCCCTTCCTAATCTTAAACTGATTGGTATACGGAGTCAGCTGAATGTTTGAGCCTTCCGTCCACGTAAGCTAGTATATCATAAAAGTACCTCCTATTCCAAGAAAAATATAGAGTTTTTTAAAATTAAGGTTGACGAAAGAATAAAAAGATGGCAATCTAAATTTAAAGAATGGTCCGCGGAAGCTTTCCGGCGGACACAGGAACTGAATTTTGAGGTGAGAGATTATGGGAAAAAAAGCAGAAAAAGCACAGAACACCGTTCAGACCCCTCCGGTGGGGCAGCTTGCGTCCGGCAAGGTGTATGTTGTGGGACATAAGAATCCGGATACGGATTCCATCTGTTCCGCCATTGCATATGCTGCACTGAAGCATAAGATAACAGGAAATGTATATGAGGCGAGAAGAGCCGGCCAGATCAATGAGGAGACCTCTTACGTACTGAAGCGGTTTAAGACGGATCCCCCGTCCCTTTTGTCCAATGTAAAACTACAGGTTAAGGATATTGACATACATAAGATTGAAGGAGTGGATCCGAATGTTTCAATTAAGGAAGTGTGGGGCAAGATGGGGGAGCACCAGGTAAAGACCATCCCGGTAGTAAAAGACGGAGAGCTTCTGGGTGTGATTACCACAGGAGATATTGCCATGTCTTACATGGACGTTCATGATAATCATATCCTGTCCGAGGCAAAGACTCAGTACAGGAACATCTTAAAGACGCTAAATGGAACTATGCTTGTAGGAAATGAGCATGGACAATTCTCTAAGGGGAAGGTTACGATCGGGGCATCCAGCTCAGACGTTATGGAGGAGTTTATTCATAAGGATGACCTGGTGATTGTGGGAAACCGGTATGATGCCCAGGCATGTGCTGTGGATATTGATGCAGGATGTCTTGTTGTATGCCATGGTGCCGAGGTTCCGGATGAGCTTTTAAAGAGGGCGGAGGAGCAGAGCATAGTTGTGATTCAGACGCCCTATGATACGTTTACGGCAGTCCGACTGATTAATCAGAGTATTCCTGTAAAATATTTTATGACAAAGGGCCCTCTTACTACATTCCAGATGAATGACTACGTGGACGATATTAAGGAGGTCATGACCAAGAAAAAATACCGGGACTTCCCCATACTGGACCGTCACGGGCGGTTTAAAGGATTTATCTCCAGGCGCCGTTTCATGAATTCCAGTAAGAAGAAGGTCATTCTGGTGGACCATAATGAGAAGTCCCAGGCAGTGGATGGAATCGAGGAGGCAGAGATCGTAGAGATTATTGACCATCACAGACTGGGCAATATTGAGACCATGGGACCGGTCTTTTTCAGAAACCAGCCAGTGGGCTGTACGGCTACCATTGTCTTTCAGATGTATGAGGAGGCGGATGTGAAGATCCCGAAGAAGATTGCCGGGCTTCTCTGTGCAGCGATCATTTCAGATACCCTTCTGTTCCGTTCCCCTACATGCACGCCGCTTGATGAAAAGACAGCCAGAAAGCTTGCGAAGATGGCAGAGATCGACCTGGAGGAAATGGCAAAGGAGATGTTTAATGCAGGAAGCAGCCTGAAGGGAAAGAGCGCAGAGGAGATCTGTTTCCAGGATTTCAAGCAGTTTACAGTAAATGATACAGTATTCGGGGTTGGACAGATTAATTCCATGAATAAGGAGGAGCTGGAGGAGATTAAAGAAACGCTTTCAGAGCATCTTCCGAAGGTTCTGACAGAGAACAAGCTTCATATGATTTATTTTATGCTGACCGATATTCTAGATGAATCCACAGAGCTTCTCTGCTGCGGAACCGGGGCGAGGGCACACATTGCAGATGCCTTTGACATCCCTGAAAATGCAGAGAAGATAGTGTTAAAGGGTGTTGTGTCAAGGAAGAAGCAGCTGATTCCTGCCCTTGTGGCGACACTGCAGCAATAGAGGATAAACACAAAGACAGGAAAGGAGATCCTATGGGAAAACAGTTATGGAAACCGGGTAATATGCTTTATCCACTGCCGGCAGTCATGGTAAGTACAGCAGACCTTACGGGAAATGACAATATCATTACGGTTGCATGGACAGGAACCGTGTGTACGAACCCTGCCATGCTCTATATCTCGGTAAGGCCCGAGAGGTATTCTTATCACATGCTTAAGGAGAGCGGAGAATTTGCCGTGAATCTTACGACAGAGAAGCTTGCCCGTGCCACAGACTGGTGCGGGGTCCGCTCCGGAAGAGATGTGGACAAATGGAAGGAGACAGGCCTGACCAGGGGAAAGGCACAGAAGCTTCAGTATGCACCGGTGATTCAGGAAAGCCCGGTGAATCTTGAATGTAAGGTGTGCGAGGTAAAGGAACTGGGGTCGCACCATATGTTTCTTGCAGAGGTTCTGGCAGTACAGGCGGATGAAAGTTTTATGAAGAAGGACGGAAAGTTTGAACTGAATGCTTCGGGGCTTCTTGCATATTCACATGGAGAATATTTTACTCTTGGGAAAGAGCTGGGGAGATTCGGATTTAGTGTAAAGAAATAAAAAGTGTGATTTTGGTGATGGGAGGTTGCTGCTATTAAGGTGTAAAGGGTGAAGAAAAAGGGCATAATATTAAAAAATGTTTGCTTGTGGGCTGGGTATATGGTAAAATACAGCTAAGAAATCAAATTATTTGTTCTTTCCCCAGCTTTCAGTAAAATAAGACTGGGGTGTTATAGTATGAAGAAGAACTATATTTCAAAGAAGGGAGAAAAGGAAATGAATGCGTGTGCAATGAAGCCTAGTTTACCATTTATTACAAATACTGCATTGGCTAGAACTCCGGCATCTGAAGACAACAGGAAGATGACCGAGTTTATAAATTCTCATGATTTTTTCTTTGAGGTTGATTCTGATGGAAAATTGATAAGTACTGTAGCAAATAAAGGGAAATAAGATGATAATTGAAAAATATACAAGAGAATATGAAAATTTAAGGGACAGTTTTAAATGTGGAAACAATATTATTGATAATTTTTTGAGGGAAGGTAATGCTTTGGATGAGAACCAAGGCATTACTTATGTGATGTTGTCTGATAAGAGGGATGTCATAATTGGATATTATAATATTGAAGTTGGAAGAATCGACCAAAGAGAAGAAGTTGGCAACAATATTTTTTATAGACCTATGGGAGGAACGGTTAATATAAACTATCTTGCAATACATAGAGATTTTCAAGGGATAAAAGTTGCGACAGTAGATGATAAAAACATTTATCTTGGAGATATCCTTTTGAATGATTGTGAGAGACGAATTCTCAGTTTAAGAAAACAAGTTGGAATTACTTTTATTACTCTGTATTCTACAAACGAGGGGTATCATCTATATAAAGGACGAAATAGTTATGAGGATTTTGAAGATGATATGAGTACGTTTGTTTAGGAAAGTGATCAAAAATGTTTTAAGCTATATAAATGTATTGATGATATAGTTGAGTGAATAGGGCATATCGGATGTAAAGTCTGATGTGCTCTTTTTTATGATTTTTCAGAGGTTGGGTACCGCATTAAAGGATTACGAATATCTCAAGTTTAAGGGAAAAAAGGAACCCCCGCGCTATCGGAACAATGGCGGAGGGTTCTTTTCTTTACGATACAGGAAAGCCCCGCTCCCCTGTATCACAAGATTTATGTATCCTCACATTAATTATCAAGAGGTTTTACCTGTAACCTGTAAATTCTTTTCAGCAGTATAGCTGAGAGGATCAGGGAAGCAACCTCTGCGATCGGGAATGCCCACCATACGGCAGACAGGCCAAACAGGGAAGCAAATGCAAAAGCAACTGGAAGCAGTACAATCAGCTGTCTTGTGGCAGAGGTAATCAGGCTGTACACACCGTTTCCAAGTGCCTGGAAGACGCTTCCTGCAATAATACAGAAGCCTGCAACCGGGAAATGGATGCTGATGATCCGCAGGGCCGGCACCCCGATGGAAAGCATATTGTCCGAGGCATCAAACAGGTTCTTAAGAAGGAAGCCTGCGCCGAACTGGAATAACAAAAGGCCCACGACCATAATGGATACAGAGATTGCTACGCTGAGACGGATTGTATCGGTAATCCTCTTTTTCTTCCTTGCGCCGTAATTATAGGCAATAATCGGCGTCATCCCGTTGTTCAGTCCGAATACGGGCATGAAGATGAAGCTCTGAAGCTTAAAGTATACACCAAATACCGCAGCCGCGGTGGAAGAGAACATAAGCAGGATCTTATTCATCCCAAAGGTCATGACAGAGCCGATGGACTGCATAACAATAGAGGGAAGCCCGACCTTGTATATGGTAAGGATCGTTCCCTTATGAGGCCTGAAATGCCGCAGGCTTACATGGATCTCCTTATTACGTGTCTGATTAAAAAATATGGAGAGACAGACAGCAATGATCTGCCCGGTTATGGTGGCAATGGCTGCCCCGGCAACCTCCAGTCTCGGGAAGCCGAATAATCCGAAGATCATGATCGGGTCAAGGACAATATTAATGATTGCTCCAAGTCCCTGTGTAACCATGTTATAAAAGGTTTTGCCCGTAGACTGCATCAGCCGTTCAAAAGTAATCTGTAAGAAAATTCCCGCACAGAAAATCGTAATGATGGACAGATACTGTGTCCCGTATTCCACAATTTCAGGGTTATCGGTCTGCAGGGTGAAAAACAGCCGGGAGCCGAATCCTCCCAGTATGGCAAAGACAATGCAGCTTACAATTGCAAGAAACAGTCCGTTATTTGCCGCACGGTCTGCACTCTGGACGTTTTTTTCTCCCAGGCTTCTTGACAGCAATGCATTGATGCCGACACCTGTACCAGAAGATATGGAGATCATCAGAGTCTGTACCGGGAATGCAAGAGAGACCGCAGTCAGGGCATCTTCGCTTAATTTTGCAACAAACATGCTGTCTACGATATTATAAAGCGCCTGCACAAGCATGGACAGCATCATGGGAAGCGACATGGTAATTAATAGTCTGGGGACGGGCATGATACCCATCTTATTTTCTTTTTGTTCTGACATATATATTCCTCCTGTATGATTATGTAAAATTATGATTTTAACTTAAAAGTGCAAGAGGTATTATAGCATGGAGATCATGATATTTCAATGCTAACTATCATAAACATACTTACACGGAGATTTACATATATATTAAAAAAACAATATGGCGGGTCAGACTATTGAATGGGCGGAAATGGCTTCATGAAGTGAAGATCTTATGTGGAATTTTTATGGTGATAAGCTTTTTTACAGGGTATGCTGTCTTTGGCGGCATGCCTTTTCAAGGCACATCTGCAGAAAAGGAGGGACAGAGTCAAAAGGAGAAGGAGACAGCCGGGAAGGCAGAGGCTTCAGAATCCGGTTATGACATGGAGCTGCCGAAAATAGCTATTACCTTTGACGACGGACCCAGCGCTGCCTGTACGGGAAGGCTTTTAGACGGGCTGAAGGAGAGAAAGGTGAAAGCAACCTTTTTCCTGATTGGGGAATATGCGGCAGAAAATAAGGAACTGGTGAAGCGCATTTATGATGAGGGTCATGTGATTGGAAATCACACTTACCACCATGTGGATATTACAAGATTATCGGACGAGGAGGCTGCATCCGAAATTAATGAGACGGATCGGGTGATCTGTGAGGTTACCGGGGAGCATGTAAGATATGTAAGGCCGCCTTTTGGCGTATGGCAGAAGGATCTGGAGCTTGAAATGGAGGTTCTGCCAGTCATGTGGTCCGTGGATCCGCTTGACTGGACAACGGAAAATGTAGATGAAATTGTAAATAAAGTAGTGACGGAAGCCTCAGAAGGTGATATTATTCTATTGCACGACTGCTACGATTCCTCTGTAGATGCTGCTCTCAGGATTATTGACATCTTGACAAAAGAAGGGTTTGAATTTGTGACAGTTGATGAGATGATTCTGGACTAAATGTAAAGGTTCGTTATACTGGAAATACAAAGGAGAGGAAGTGGACAGGATGATGGAGCATGAATTTTCAAGAACAGAGCTTCTGATCGGGGAAGAGGGAATACGAAGGCTTAACAGCGCTTCAGTTCTTGTGTTCGGGTTGGGAGGAGTGGGCTCCCACTGCGTTGAAGCGCTGGCAAGGTGCAGTATTGGAAAGCTGATACTGGTGGATCCGGATACGGTGTCCCTTTCGAATATAAACCGCCAGTGTGTGGCGTTCCACAGTACGGTGGGAGAGTATAAGACGGCGGTAATGAAACGGATCATCGCAGATATCAGCTCGGAGGTGGCGGTAATGACACACGAAACTTTCGTACTCCCGGACAATATAGATGAGATCTTTACAGAAAGGCCGGATTATGTGATTGATGCCGTAGATACGGTGACGGCGAAGCTGGCCATTGTACAGAAGGCAGAGGAGTATGGCGTGCCGGTGATCAGCTGCATGGGAACAGGCAATAAGCTTTACGGGGATCTTTTTGAGATTGCAGACCTAAGTGAGACTTCCGTGTGCCCCCTCTGCCGCGTCATGCGGCGGGAACTGAAAAAAAGGGGGATAGAGCACCTGAAGGTGCTGTATTCCAAAGAGGTTCCCGTCAGTGCATCCACAGGGGGCGCCGGCAAGGATGAAAGGCAGGCGCGTCCCCTTCCGGGAAGCATCTCCTTCGTGCCGCCTGTGGCGGGGCTGCTCATTGCAGGGGAGGCAGTCAGGGATATGATAAAGGACAAATAAGTGTAATGATACAGCAGGTCTGCGCATCTACTACGCAGACCTGTGAAGGTAGTAGACAGTTATCAGCAAGGAGGAAAAAGGACATGGATCTGTTTGAATATGCAAGAGAAAAAAACATGGAGCGGGAATCTCCGCTTGCGTCAAGACTCAGGCCAGCCACGCTTGAAGAGGTAGTGGGGCAGCAGCATATTATCGGGAAGGGAAAGCTTCTCTATCGCGCAATCAAGGCGGACAAGCTAAGTTCAGTCATATTTTACGGGCCTCCCGGAACAGGGAAGACCACACTCGCTAAGGTGATCGCCCATACCACCAGTGCACAGTTTACCCAGATTAACGCCACAGTGGCGGGAAAAAAGGATATGGAGGAAGTCGTAAAGAAGGCAAAAGACACGCTCGGCATGTATCAGAAGAGAACCATTTTATTTGTGGACGAGATCCATAGATTTAACAAGGGACAGCAGGACTATCTTCTTCCCTTTGTGGAGGACGGGACGGTCATTCTGATCGGGGCAACCACAGAGAATCCTTATTTTGAAGTGAACGGGGCGCTCATATCCCGTTCCAGCATCTTTGAACTGCATCCACTTGATCAGGAGGACATTAAGACACTTCTTAAACGGGCGGTCAGTGATGTGGAAAAGGGAATGGGAAGCTATCAGGCGGTGATCGAGGAGGATGCCCTGGAGTTCCTTTCGGATATTTCAGGCGGTGATGCAAGAAATGCCCTGAATGCCCTTGAACTGGGAGTACTTACGACAGAGCGGAGCGCTGACGGGAAAATTCATATTACCCTTGATGTCGCATCGGAGTGTATTCAGAAGCGGGTGGTCCGCTACGATAAGACAGGGGACAACCACTATGATACGATTTCCGCATTCATCAAGAGCATGCGGGGTTCTGACCCGGATGCGGCGGTATATTATCTGGCAAAGATGCTCTACGCGGGGGAGGATGTCAAGTTTATCTCCAGGCGGATTATGATCTGCGCCGCCGAGGATGTGGGGAACGCAGATCCTATGGCGCTGACGGTGGCGGTATCCGCAGCTCAGGCGGTGGAGCGGATCGGGATGCCGGAGGCGCAGATCATCCTCTCCCAGGCAGTACTTTATGTGGCATCTGCCCCCAAGAGCAATTCGGCGGTAAATGCCATTAGTTCCGCCATGGGGAATGTAAAGAGCAGGAGAACAACTGTCCCTGCCCATCTTCAGGACGCCCACTATAAAGGAGCCGGAAAGCTTGGACATGGCGCGGGGTATAAATATGCCCATGATTATCCGAACCACTATGTGCAGCAGCAGTATCTGCCGGAGGAGATCAGAGGGGAGGTCTTCTATGAACCCGGCGATAATGGAAAAGAAAAAGAGATTAAGGAATGGCTTAAGTTTATCAGGAAAGAGGGAGGACAAACGCTTTGAAGGAACTGAAGAAGGAGCTGCGTGTACAGAGCCGGAGAGTCTATGGCATTGCATTTCTCGCGGCGGCAGGCTTTAACCAGCTTGTGTGGCTGCTTTATGACCTGTTCACAGCTCCATGGTATGCTGTACTGATGCTTCTCACCCTGGCGGTGATATCTGCCGGCATCATTATCCTGTGCAGGAAAGTTGCGGCGGAGGAAAGAGCATGGGCGGCGGAGGACTGCGGTGAGGAGGCAGTCTGGTATTTTCGCACCATGTCAGAGAGATATGCAAAAAGGACCATAAACGGGACAGCTCTTTTCTTTGCGGCATGTTCCTTTTTCCTGGCAGCGGAGGTTATCTTTGCCTTCCAGGGAAATTCCAAGCCGGCGGAAATTGCAGAAAATATCTTTGCTAATATGCTGGTCATTCAGGCTCCGTTTTTTCTCTGTGTGAAAAATCTGTTACTGTCTGGAGTCCTGCGGAAAAGATGCGGCTATCCGGAAAAAGGGATCTACCAAAGGCAACTGAAGGGAGTGGCGCTCTTTTCAGGTGTTTACTGGCTGGCCGTTCTTCTGACAGTGTATCTTTTTATTGACCATATTTCCCGTCCGGTTAATGTCATGCTTGTGACAGGGGTGTTTTTTGCAGGACTGATCCTGCTTTACAATTTAAAGCTTCGAAAAAAATTTATAACCGCCAATATCGTCATAAACAGGCGCAGGATTGCGGTATTTCTTCTGATGGCTGTGTGCATTTCGGGATATCAGTTTTTAACCAGGGATACCTGGTATACCCAGACCTATATTAACTCGATTCCAATTGTCGGCGACCATGGAGATCCGGTTGTCTATGATGAAAGAACCGGGGTGTACACCATCACATCCTCCACGGATGATTTCAGGATCCTTCATCTGACGGATATCCATCTCGGCGGTAGTCTCTATTCCTACCAGAAGGATATGAAGGCGCTTAGGGCCTGCTATGCGGAGATTGAGCATACGAAGCCGGATCTTGTGGTGGTGACCGGAGATCTTACTTTTCCCATGGGGATTATGTCCCTGTCTCTGAATAACTCGGCTCCAGTGGGGCAGTTTGCGGCATTTATGAGAAATATCGGAATCCCCTGGTGCTTTACTTACGGAAACCATGATACAGAAGGCATGGCTGTTATGTCAAAGTCAGATTTGAATGACCTGTACAAATCTCTTTCCTTTAAGACATCCGGAACCCTTTTATATCCTTATGTACAGCCTGCCATTACGGGGAGGAATAACCAGCTGATCAAGGTGAGAAACAGTGACGGGACGCTTAATACCGCCCTTTTCCTCATAGATTCCAATAGCTATACAGGAGAGGGGATTAATGTGTATGATTATATTCACGATGACCAGGTGGACTGGTACGCAGAAGAGGTGAAACGGATGAACAGGGAAGAGGGACATACCGTGAATTCCATGGTGTTTTTCCATATCCCTCTAAAGGAGTACCGCACAGCCTATGAGCTCTATGAAGAGGGCAGCAGCGAAGTGACATATTTTTTCGGGGAAAACGGGGAGAAAATGATCGACAAGGTGTGCTGCTCCGATTATCCGAGCAGTCTGTTTGACCGTATGGTGGAACTTGGGAGCACGAAGGCGGTCTTCTGCGGGCATGACCATTATAACAATATGTCCCTGGAGTACAGAGGGATAAGGCTGACCTACGGCATGAGCATTGATTACCTTGCCATGCCGGGCATTGAGGATGACACAGAGCAGAGAGGGGCAGAACTAATTACGCTCCACAGGAACGGATCCTGGGATCTCAGGCAGATTCCCTTAGTGGAAATTGAGTAGCAGACAGATGGGGACGGGGCATTTTTAAAAATGCCCCGTCCCCATTATCATCTTACTTTCAAATCTTCTGCTCTTGCCGCAATAGAAGCCCCCGGTACGGAGAAGGAGGGCATTCCGTCCGGATTCCAGAAGACTTTTCCGATATATGCATTCCGCCCCGCATCATAAAGGGGCTGGTAATCATCTTCACCAAGATAGCGTTCCTCCTGGCGGCAGTGATAAATGATCAGATCCTCGCTGTCATCATCCGAGCGTGTAAAGCTGTTGTGGCCGGGGCCGTAGTATCCGGTAGTGGGACTACTCTGGAATACGGGGTAAGGGCATTTTGTCCAGGAGGCGACATTCAGAAGGTCTGCTGTCTCCTCTGCGTACAAAAGCCCCATACAGTACATGGCATCTGTCCCGCTGGCGGAAAAGGTTACAAAGATTTTACCGCCATGCTTTAACACCGCCGGGCCTTCATTGACCGGGAATCCGTGCAGCTCCCAGCTGTATTCCGGGCGGGTAAGCTTTACAGCCGGAGTGCAGATGGTCCAGGGGTTTTCAAGCCTGGCGATGAAGATATCGGATATATTATCCGTCTTCTGCGCCCACAGAAAATAGTCCTGTCCGTTATGACAGAGATAGGTGTGGTCCAGGGAAAAATCCGTAAAGGCAATATCGCCCTCTACAGTAGTCCTGACCGGTCCTTTCTCCACCCAGTTATCCTTCATGGGATCCGGCCCGGTGCACGCAAGGCAGTGCGGGCGGATCCGCCAGGACGACGTGTCAGAGATGCTGGCAGTATAGTACACATACCAGCCCCCATTTATAAAATGAATCTCCGGGGCCCACAGATGGGGACTTTTCAGAAAGCCGTCTGCTCCTTCTAACGGAGCTTTTTCATAAATAATCTTCTCCGTGTACCGTCCGGAATTATCCGTTAGTCCCTCTAAGGTATCCGCACAGCGCAGAATCAGATACAGATACTGGTATCTCCCGTCAAGGTTGTGTCCGGCATCTGTGTGTGAGCCTATGAAATAATATTTTCCGTCAGTATGCTTGTATATATAAGGATCCGCCCGGTGGCTGGCCAGGGGCGCAGCACAGTCCGGCGTCTGTATAAAGCCTGTCATGCGGGGGTTTTTCTTACTGCCCTTTCCGGCCTCCCAGGTTTCATCTGGTTTCCATATAAGAGGGCGTTCCTCTGTCATGCCATTTGTATAGGTGACTGTAATTTTCTCCGGAAGCCTGCCAGAATCCCCCGGAAGGTCAATGTCTTCCCTGGAGGCCAGGACAATCGGCTCAGGAGCGCCGTACCGCGCCTGAAGCGTCCTGATAATGGAAAGTGGAAGGGTAATGACCGGATGGCGCGGGGAAGCAAGCTCTTCCTTATGGGAAAGAACTTCTCCGGGCAGGGCTGAGACCTCAATGCGGCATCCGCCGTTTAACCGGTACCAGTGGGTACGGCTGTAGCTGTATTCCAGGTAAAAAAATCCATCCGCCGGGGGTTCCCACGTTGCCGTGTAAGACCGCAGATATGCAGAAGTCTGCGATTTTCTGCACAAAAAATCTGCCTCAGGAAGCTGATACATTGGTTTCTTATAATCAGATATCATAATCTTCTCCTTTGGCATCTGTTTAATGAATGAAAACTAAGAACGATAAATATGATAACATATAAATCCCCAGTTGACAAGTAAAAGTAGAATGGAATAAGATATAAATATTAAGTCTGTTTTAAGCCCTTATGCGGTTATAGACAACAGCAGGGATGGAGAAGAGAGAGATGGCTACAATTAAGGAAATTGCACGCGAGTGCGGCGTATCGGTTGCGACGGTGTCGAATATTCTGAATCATAAGCCGGGTGCGAGTGATGAGACGAGGAAGAGGGTGATGGAGAAGGTAAAAGAGCTGAATTATCATCCGAATACGATTGCGAGGAACTTGAAGACGAAGAACTCACGGAGCATCGGTGTCATTGTGGAGGATATGACAATATTCAGTATTCCGGATATTGTAGACGGCATTACAGAACACTGTGAGGAGGAGAAGTACCAGATTCTCCTGATTAATCTGCGTTTATATAAAAAGTATAACGACACGTATTACCACAGAGATGATTTTTATCCCATTGTGAGGGATGAGATTGGGGAGCTGATTGCAAAGCAGGTGGAGGGGATTATCTACGTAGCGGCCCATGAAAGGACGCTTAAGTGTATTCCGGAAACCCTTCCGGTTCCGGCGGTGATGGCATACGGGTATACAAGGAGCGCCAAGGTGCCTTCGGTTGTGGTGGACGATGAGGACGGCGCATATCAGATTGTGCAGCATATGATAGATCAGGGGCACAGGAGGATCGGTGTGATTACCGGAAAGCGGGACAGCCCCCATATGCAGGACCGTCTGCTTGGATATCAGAGGGCGCTCTTTGAGAACCAGATCCTTTATAATCCAGAGTATATCTGTACCGGGGACTGGTTCAGGGACAGTGGGTACGCCGGGACGGATCTGCTTCTTAAGAAGAATGTAACGGCTATTTTCTGTATGAATGACCTGATGGCCGGCGGGGTGTATGACCGCCTTGAAGAGCTTAATCTCAGGCCAGGCCGGGACATTTCGGTGGCAGGGTATGATAACAGGGAGCTGTCGGGATATTATAAGCCCCCTCTTTCAACAATTACGCTGCCTCTTCATGATATAGGGTATGAGGCCAGTGAGATTATCATCAGAATGCTCCGCAGGGAAGAGCTGGGGCTTCAGGACAATATCAGGAAAGTAAAATGTTATCCGCTCATCAGAAAATCTGTTTCAGCCATTCAGAAGAGCGGAACAGCCGTATAGGCTGAAAATTTTAACGAAAAAAGCTGCCATCGGCAGTTTTTTCGCATATAACAACAAAAAAAACAGGCGCTTTGAGCGGCGAAAAAGCCCTCAAAGTGCCTGTTTTATAGGATTGTTGTACAAATTGCACAATATTAAACGTTTAATTTTTACTTGCAATTGTGCAAAGAATGTGGTATAAAGATAATAAAGAACAAAAAAAACACCGTAATAAGCAAAAAAATAATTTAAAAAGAGCATCTGTTTGAAAATAAGAGCGCATTTTTATGAAATATATATTAAACGATTAACCGAAAGGAGGTGCAACATGGAAAAGAGACGGCTGGAAACAATACCTTTACGTCAGATAAAGATAAAGGATCCGTTCTGGGACAAATACACCGGGCTGGTAAAGGATGTATTAATTCCTTATCAGTGGGATATTCTGAATGACCGGATAGAGGGAGCGGAAACAAGCCACTGTATACATAATTTTAAAGTTGCAGCAAAAGAGGCGGAAGGAAATTTTGAAGGAGCGGTTTTCCAGGACACGGATGTGGCAAAGTGGCTTGAAGCAGTCGCTTATACCCTTGAGGTGTCTCCTGACAAAGAACTTGAAGAGCTGGCTGATGGAACGATTAATCTTATAGGCCGGGCACAGGGTGAGGACGGGTACCTGAATACGTACTTTACGATTAAGGCACCAGAGCTCCGCTGGAAGAATCTGAGAGAGGGTCATGAGCTGTATACAGCGGGACATATGATCGAAGCGGCGGCAGCATACTATAAAGCTACTGGGAAGACAGAGTTTCTGGAGATTATGAAACGATTCGCGGATCTCATCTGTCAGATCTTCGGCAGTGAAGAAGGAAAATGTCATGGGTATCCGGGCCATCAGGAGATTGAGCTTGCCCTTGTCAGGCTCTATGAGGTAACGGGGGATCAGAAATATCTGAAGACGGCAAAATATTTTATTGATGCCAGAGGCACAGGAGAGAACTATTTCCTGGAGGAGGAGAGAAAACCGGGATACCGGCAGCTCTCTCCGGAGTTTGACGATTATGATGTGAGTTACTCCCAGTCCCATCTTCCGGTGCGGGAGCAGACTACCGCAGAAGGACATGCGGTGCGTGCAGTGTATATGTACTGTGCCATGGCAGATCTGGCATACCTGTATCAGGATCAGGAGCTGTTTCAGGCCTGCGAAACGCTCTGGGAGGATATGACAAAGCGCAGGATGTACATAACCGGGGGAATCGGTTCCTCGGGGTTTTTGGAAAGGTTTACAACAGATTATGACCTTCCTAATGACAGAAATTATTCCGAGACATGCGCATCCATAGGGCTGGCGCTTTTTGGAAGAAGGATGGCCCAGATTACGAAGGATGCATCCTATATGGATACGGCGGAGAGGGCGCTCTATAATACGGTGCTTTCAGGAATAGCAATGGACGGGAAGAGCTTCTTTTATGTGAATCCGTTGGAGGTGTGGCCTGATAACTGCAGGAAGCGTACATCCATGGAGCATGTAAAACCGGTACGTCAGAAATGGTTCGGCGTAGCCTGCTGCCCGCCGAATATTGCAAGGACCCTCGCGTCGCTGGGACAGTATCTGTATTTCACATCAGAGGATACGCTGTATGTGAATCTCTATATATCCGGCAGCGTGGATACAAAGCTTCAGGGTTCTGATGTAAATCTGACAGTGGAGAGCGACCTGACAAATACAGGAAGGATTAAGCTTGTTTTTGAGTCAGAAAAGGACGGGGCGGGACGAAACCTTGCACTTCGGATTCCGTCTTATGTAAAGGAGTATACCGTATCGGGCAGTGCATATACTGCGGACTGTCCGGTAGAAAAGGGATATTTATATATCAGGAACCTTCCGGCAGGGAGGACGGAGCTTGTCATCAGTTTTTCAGTCCCGGCGCGTTTCGTGCGTGCCAACCCGAAGGTGCGTGCAGATGCAGGACGGATTGCCATTGTTAAGGGGCCCCTGGTGTACTGTCTGGAGGAGACGGACAACGGAGAGAATCTGTCCGGGGTATTTGCCGATGCGAAGGGAAAGCTTGTGGAAGCTTATGAGGAAAATCTGTTAGGCGGAGTGACAACAGTAACATTTACCGGAAAGCGTCTTAAGGATACGCTCTGGGAAGACGGTGCACTCTATGGCGACAGAGAGAATCTGTTTGAGGAGGTAACACTCCGTGCGGTTCCTTACCATGCCTGGGGCAACCGGAAGCCGGGCGAGATGCAGGTGTGGATGAAGGAATTATTATAACCATGATCTTTGAGGGGCATGTTCCCCTGGAAGATAGAAAAACAAAAAGAAGGAGGATTCAACATGAAAAAGAAACTTTTAGCAACGCTGTTATGTATTGCAATGACAGCATCTATGCTGCTTGGCTGCAGCGCCGGAAGCGAGGGAGGCGATTCTGAGAAGTCAGAGGGTTCAGGCTCTGC
>Ga0137306_102329_pt1 | contig 16251 bp, 16 predicted proteins | sample Inofroosms_March_FD_97187 | JGI IMG/M metagenome (GOLD analysis project Ga0137306, IMG submission 97187) | Mouse cecal microbial communities from Vienna, Austria - N-Acetylneuraminic and N-Acetylglucosamine D2O microcosms_March | ecosystem: Host-associated > Mammals > Digestive system > Large...
TACGTCGCCGGCAGAAATATCAATCAGGTCAAACCAGTGATCCTTCATCTCGTTGCGGCTGCAGACCTTGATGACCGGGCTGATATCCAATCCGTATGGCGTTCCCCGCCCAGTCATAAACACCTGCAGCCCGATGCCGCTGGCAACCTGGCTGGGCCCGCAGACAATATCGCTGGCCGGGGTAGCGGCGTAGATCAGGCCGTGCTTCGTAGGCTTCTGGGCAGGGGAAAGGACTTCAACAATCTGGCTCGTGCCGCTTTTCGCGATGCTTCCCATGGCCTTCTCCACGATATTGGCGAGGCCGCCCTGTTTGTTGCCTGGCGTGGGGTTGGCATCCCGGCCCACGCCGCCGTCGGCCAGATATTTGTCATACCATTTCATCTCTTCTGCCAGTCTGTCGCGGGTATGAGCATCTGCGCATCGGGCTGCCAGCATATGAACCCCGTCCCGCACCTCGGTCACCTCGCTGAACATCACCGTGGCGCCGCCCCGCACCAGCATATCCGCCGCATATCCTGCGCTTGGATTGGCTGACACTCCGGAAAACGCATCGCTTCCCCCGCACTGCATCCCGATCAGAAGATCACTTAAGGGCAATTCTTCCCGCTTCCTCTCATTCAGCTTCTTCAGCTTTTTCTCCGCCATCTCCATAATAGCGTTCATCATGGCATCGTGTCCCCCATAATCCTGGAGAGTCAGTACATTCTCCGGAGTGATATCTTCTTTGGGCAGCACTCTGTCATAAGTCAGCTTCTCACAGCCGAGTCCCACCACCATGATCTGGCCGCCGAAGTTGGGGTGGCGGATCACATTGGTTATGGCACGGATGGGAATGTAAGCCAGAGGTGCGTTGATGGCAACGCCGCAGCCGTATGGATGGGTTACGACCACAACTCCGTCTACATTGGGATACTTGGGAAGCAGTTCTTTCCGGATCCTCTCCACCGCCACCTTCAATACTCCTGCCGCACACTGAACAGTGGTCACGATTCCCAGCAGATTCCTGGTTCCTGCCGGTCCCTCCGCATTTTTATACCCCATCCAGGTGGTCCGGACAGGCATGGGCAGATCCTCGTTTTTTACCAGATTGGTGCCGAACTCCATGTCATCTACAGAAGGACTCTCGGGCAGATCCAGCATGTGCTCGTTGATCCAGTCCCCCTTCCTGATGTCATGGATGGCATATCCCAGTACCACCCCGTATCGGATGATCTCTCCTCCGGCCGGGATATCGCACAGTGCAATCTTGTGGGCCTGGGGGATGTCCTGATTGGCAGCGATGCCCTCCGCAACCTGAGTTCCCGCCCGGATGTCCTTGACCGCAATGGCCACATTGTCTTCTTCGCGGATCTTCACATATAACCGCTGACTCATGGTAAATTCCTCCTTTTCTGCATAGATATCTTTTTGTAAGATTTATTATAATCCATCCTTTTTTCTAAGTAAAATTAATTGTAAATTTTTAAAACTTAGTTTTTTTAATTATTGTTTTCTAAAAATAGATGAAGAAAATTTCTTGTATTTTGTTGTGAAAGTCAATATAATAAATTTTATCGAAAAAAATTCCAGAACATGGTCTGGAAACAGGAGATACTATGGACTTAAAACAGTTAGAGTCCTGAGACAGCAGGCTCTCATCACGGAAGGAGAACTGGACTTAGGCTTTATGACCCTGTGCCAGGGCCAGCGGACCAGAGACAATTACATCACCTTATTTGAAGAGGAGATCGTCCTGGCCATTCCCCGGGGCCATCCCCTTGGCTGCAATGCGGCTCCTCCGGGAGAGCCTCTGGCCGTCATGGATCTGGCGCAGCTAAAATACGAACCCTTTGTCCTCATGTACAAAGAGTCCACCATCCGGTCCATGATCAGAGCCAGGCTCTGCTGCGGCGTCATCCCCTGGCATTATGTAAAAAATCATCCTGACGGAGTCGCCTGTTTTGCCCTTCCCTCCCATCCCATGTGGGAGGTGGCGGCCAGCTACGGAAAATATTCTTACCTGAGCAATGCCGCCAGGGAATTTATCCGCCTGGCCAGAGAGTTTTGGATGAACTGACCCGGATCAGATCCGAACGCAGATCAGTGTTGCAGCTGCCTTATATTCCGAAAGGTCACTTTCTCCTTATCTCTGTCCACCCGGATGTAGTGAATCCTGCTGCATTTGGCATAATTCAGACCCAGATATACATCCTGGGTACTGTCTCCTGCCGCAAGAGAATAGCAGATCTGCTGCTTCTTGTTTTCCTGTTCTACATATTCTGCCATAGCCAGTACACCTTCCTCCGTACACCGGCCAAACAGATTATCACCGCCGCTCATATAGACCACACCGCCCTGATCCTCCAGAAAACGGCAGAACCGGGACAGTGTGTTCTTTATGGATTCGCTGAACTGCTTTAATTCATCCAATCTCTCTTCTAATATGTACTGCTGAAGTCTTGTGCCCACAGAGTCTCCGTCGATCGCAATATACATGTCAGCTTTCTCTCCCTGATTTTTTGATAAACTCCCAAAAATCCTCGTTCACACGGATGTGCTTTATGATCTCAATGCCCATATTAATGACGATTCTGGCCTCATCCTCTGTCAGTTCGATGCCGTTTTCTGAATAATGGGCTGAAATATTACGGTATTCCCTGAGAGAAGCCAGAAGATTGGTAATGCCGGCCAGCGCAAGGATTTTTTTGTCTTTTCCGTTTTTTACATAGCTTCGGGAAAAAAATGTGAGGATCCCTACGGGATCCCGGTCCGCTGTAACAGTAACTCCGTATTTCCTGCAAAACCGCCTGCAGCGTTCGTCTGCCTGTAAAAAGGCCAGAAGCGAATTGATGATCTTCTCGTTTCCTATGGTCACATTGGACACCACGCTGCGGTAGTCATTTCCGGAAAAAAATCCTCTGATCCCGTTGAGCAATCCTTCATAGATCACTTTCATCGGCCCCCCGGACCGTCTCTCGCTTTCTGAAAACAGTTTCTGAAGTTCATCATTATAATAGATCAGGTCAAAACAGCTGATCTTGGCCAGCTTGTTCACACAATCGATTTTTTTCATCTTCACATAGTCATAATCCCGTCCCCGAATCATGGTTTCAGCCGGCGCCGTTCTCAGCATCAGATAATAGATCCTGTCGATCTGACACAAATTCGCGGCCATAAACAGCAGAGAAGACGTGACTTTCTGCCCATTGCTCAAATCCACAATCTTCTCTTCTTTATTGGAAAATGCCTCAAAAAGCAGCTGAGTATCAATACTTCCGTCATCATTCAGCCTGATCCCCTCACGGACCAGGCTCCCGAAATATTTTCTGTAAATCTCGATCTGCTCGTTCTGCAGCTTCTCACTCTCGGCGCTGTCAAAGATCACCACTCTGCGGATCATAATCTGCGGTTCCGACTCTTTTATGGCTTTTGCCACAAGCTCTACTGTTTGCAAATTAATATTCCCAACCGTATACAGTACCGCCATATGAACGATCTCCCTTCTTAATCCTGCCGCCCCGTTAAAACCGATACAGATTCAACCCGATCTCCCGGCTCATCTCCCTCTCCACGGTTCCCTCGATCTTCGTCACCGTGATCTCACCGGTGGCGGAGATAAAGCACTCATTCAGATGGCCGCCCAGGATCCGGTTCGCCTCATCGCAGACATTGATGTGAAAATGGAGATAGGGTTCTCCCTCTTTCTCGGAGATATTCCCCACCAGAGAAGTGATCTCCATAGGTCCCTCAAAGGTATTTTTCTTGTACACTTTATTCACCGTGTCAAAAAGCCCTACGGTCACCCGGTCACAGGCTCCCAGGCCCACGGCGCTGCCCAGCCTGATCTTCTCCGCCCTGCAGAGTTTCTCTATAGAAGCCAGTACTTCCTCTCCTTTATCGATTCTAAGTACATAATGATTCCCAAATCCCCTGTATTCCATAATTTTCTCCCTTTCTACACCATATCCAGATAAGTCTTTTGGGTCGGCCCCGGAAATTCCTTCTCGATCAGTCTCAGATCATGCTCTGTCAGCACGATACGGGCTCCCCCTGCGTTTTCCAGCACATGTTCTCTTCGTCCGCTCCTGGGTATGGCGATGGTACTCCCATCCCGCACTACAAACGCCAGAAGCACTTCAGAAATCGTAGCCTTATGGCTGTCTGCAATCCATTTGAGAGTCGGACTCCCATAGAGGCCGCGGCGGAGGTTTCCCGCCTGAGCCAGAGGAGAGTAAGCCATGAGAGGAACCCTGTGTTCCCTCATCCACGGCAGCAGATCATATTCGATGCCCCTGGAGCCTACATGATACAGCACCTGGTTCACCGCGCAGTTCTTCCCCCCGGGCACAGACCACAGCTCCTCCATATCGTCGGTATCAAAATTGGACACACCCCAGCGGCGGATCTTCCCTTCCTTTTTCAGCTGCTCCATACAGGCCACGGTCTCCGACAGAGGGATCCCGCCCTGCCGTCTCCGTACATCTCCGCGGTGTCGATCAGAGTCATGCCTGACTCGATCCCCGCCCTCAGAGCCTCCTGTTCTCTCTCCAGCCTGTCCCTGTGCTCTCCTAAAAACCAGGTGCCCTGCCCGATACAGGGCACCTGGGTTCCGTCCGATAAGATAACCGTTCTGTCCATCAGTTCTTCATCTCCATCCCGACGCGGATCAGACGGAACATCCGCTCGGCCGCGTTCACATACAGTTCTCTGGCCCGCTCCAAGGCCTCCTCGATATCCATGGCTCCGTTGATCGTAGGCAGAATACTCTCCACTCCGAAGTCGTAGATCTTCTCCGCCCCGTCTCCCATGCCGCCTACCAGGGCCACGGCCGGAATCCCTTTGGCCCGGCATCTCTGCCCGATGCCGCTGGGGACCTTGCCAAATGCAGACTGCCAGTCGATACGTCCCTCCCCGGTGACTACCAGATCCACCCCCTCAAGCAGGCCGTCAAAGTCCATGAGATCCAGCACCGTCTCGATCCCTGATTTCAGTGTGGCACGGAGAAAGACGCACAGAGCCGCACCCAGACCGCCGGCAGCTCCTGCCCCCGGAATCTGATCCACATCCATACCCGTCTTTTTCAGTACTACGGCAGCGTAATTTTTCATGCCCGCTTCCAGTTCATCCAGGATCTCCGGCGTTCCGCCTTTCTGCTTTCCGAAGGTATAGGCAGCTCCCTCCGGCCCTGTGAGAGGATTGTTCACATCGCACATAACCGTAAAGGAGGCCTCTGCCACTGCCGGACAGATCCCTGTCGTGTCAATATCAGCCACTTCTGCCAGATCCCGTCCGTATCCTTCCAGTTCCTTTCCTTCCTTATCCAGGAACCGCACTCCCAAAGCCCTCATGGCGCCCATGCCGCCGTCGTTGGTAGCGCTTCCTCCTATGGCAATGGAGATCTTCCGGTAGCCCTGTTCCAGCGCATCCCTGATCAGTTCTCCCGTGCCGTAAGTAGTGGTATTCAGAGGATTTCTCTTCTCCGGGGGAACCATGGGAAGTCCGGAAGCCGCCGCCATCTCGATGATGGCCGAATCTCCTCCGAAGATACCGTAGGAACTTTCTGTCTCCTCCATCAGAGGCCCGTGGACGGTGAGCACCCGTTTTTCTCCTTTAGTCACGGTGATCACTGCATCTACAGTCCCCTCCCCGCCGTCTGCGATGGGAACTCCGGCCGTTTCACATCCCGGGAAAATTTTCTCTGCCGTCTCTGTCAGCAGCTCAATGATCGTCTCGGATGACAAGGTTCCTTTAAACGAATCCGATGCAAATAAAAATCTCATATACCCTCCTGTCTGTGTGCATGAAACCGCTCTTCTCCTGCCGCGGGATCACACTCTCATATTTTTAATGCACAGTAGACCGGCATAACAAGGGGGTCGCCGGTCTGCTGCTGCAATTCTATTCTGATTGAGGTAATGACAACGATAACGCTCAGATCAATCCGGCCTTCTTCATCTCGGCCCTGATCTTTTCAAGAACCGGGCCTTCTGGAGTGGCCAGGTTCGGTGTGTAGGGAACTCCGATATCCCGTCGCCTTAAGTTTGCCATATCTTTTGCCGCCACCGGGAAGCTGGCTCCGTCCATGGACAGTCTCACCGGATTCAGTTTAAACTGAGCTTCCAGAGAGCCTTCCAGGTCCCCGGCCACGTACTTGTTGTAAACGTCGGTGATCAGCTCCGGCATAAAGTTTGCCGCAGTGCAGACTCCGCCCACGGCGCCGTGGCACATGGAGGCATACAGCAGAGTATCCTTGCCTCCGAAGACCTTGAAGTTTACGTCTCTGGTCCTGCGGATAAACTCGGCTGTCTGGGTGATGTCGCCGCTGGTATCTTTCATCCCCACAATATTGGGAACTTCGTGAGCCAGCCTTTCCACCAGATTGCCGGACAGCGTGTAGTTGACACGGCCCGGATTATTATAGAGCAGCATGGGAGTGTCGGGGACCGCCTCCGCAATGGTTTTAAAGTGCAAAAACAGCTCCGCTTCCGTAGGTTTTAAAAACATGGGCTGCAGAACGGAGATCCCTGCGGCGCCGTTTGCCACCGCCATCTTTGCCAGGCGGCAGCATTTCTTCGTGCTGATGGCTCCGATGCCGAAATATACCGGCACCCGGCCTGCGGCCTGATCCACCATGATCTTCAGGCCCCGTTCCATCTCGTCTTCCTCGATGACATAGAACTCTCCGTTGCTGCCGAATGCCAGGATTCCCAGAACTCCGCCATCGATCACATAGTCAACCTGCTCTCTCAGTTTGGCCTCATCGATCCTCTCATCACCATCGATCGGAGTCAGGATAGGCACTACCACACCCTTGATAAAATCTGTATTCATACCGGTTCTCCTTCTCATTGCCCGGCGGCCTGCCCTGGCGGGACAGGCCCCGGGTATCTGGGGTCCTATTCACACAATATCGTGAATGACAGCCATTACTCCACGGTTACGTTGGCGATCTTCTCGTAGTACTTGACGATGCTGGAGTGATCTTCCTTGTCAAATCCCTCGGACTTTAAGAACTGCATGATCTCCATCAGCTGTGCGGTCAGCGGAACCGGAGAACTGATGGCATGTGCCGCATTGAGAGCATTGTTCAGATCCTTGATGTGCAGCTCGATACGGAATCCGGGCTTGAAGTTTCTGTTTAACATCATGGGAGCCTTGGCATCCATAACCGTGGACCCTGCCAGGCCGCCGCGGATAGCCTGATATACCAGCTCCGGATCCGCGCCTGCCTTCTTGGCAAAGGTGAGAGCCTCGGATACGGCGGCGATATTGACCGCAACCACGATCTGATTGGCCAGTTTAGCCACATTTCCTGCACCCAGCTCGCCCACATAGACCACGGAACCTGCCATCACCATGAGCAGATCATAGTACTTGTCAAACAGCTCCTTCTTGCCGCCTACCATCACGGACAGGGTTCCGTCGATGGCCTTGGGCTCCCCGCCGGATACGGGAGCATCCAGCATATCGATTCCCATCTTGGCCAGTTCCGCGCCGATAGCCTTGCTCTCTGTTGGGTCAATAGAGCTCATATCGATGACAACAGAACCCTCATGAGCGCCTTCGGCCACACCGTTTGCACCCAGGACAGCCGCCCTCACATGGGGGGAGTTGGGAACCATGGTGATCACCGCGTCGCACTCCCGTGCCACTTCTTTTCCGTTGGCCGCAGCCCTGGCGCCGCAGGAAACCAGATCTGCAACGGCCTCCTGATTAAAATCAAATACTACCAGCTCATGGCCTGCCTTCACCAGATTCTTGCTCATAGGCCTTCCCATAATTCCCAAACCGATAAATCCAACTTTCATCTCAATTACCTCGCCTTTCTTCTATTATATTTTATTCTTCAGGAGTTCTTTGCCGGTGCCGGACCGTTTTTTCTGCCGGTCCGTCGGCTTATGTCTGGATTATAGAAAAAAGAGAGGCAAAAAACAATGGTACTTCTCTCTAAAATACAGAATCTTTTTTATGGCTTTCGTCTAATCTTTCATATTTATTTCAGTATTATTTCTTTTTCGTTTCAATCAGTTTCATCTTCACATTCTCTCCAGGATGGGATTCCAGATCGCTCCATATTGACACCGGCCTGTTTTGGAACTATACTCTCCTATATCACACCGATGAGGAGGAACTATGTCTTTTATGAATCAATCCATATCCCCAAAAAGTCTGGAAATGATCGCCGATCTGTCCAATGCCTTCGGCCCTTCCGGGTTTGAAGACGCCCTGTTTGATGTGGCAGAAACATATTGCCGGGACATTGCCCAGATAACTGACGACTGCATGCGCAACATCTATATCCGCCCCCATGACGTCCGGGGAAACCGGCCGGTCTTCATGCTGGACGCCCACTGCGACGAGGTAGGCTTTATGGTCCACTCTATCCGCCCCAACGGCACTATCCGTTTTGTGACCCTGGGAGGCTGGAACACAGGCTGCCTTGCCTCCAGCAAAGTCCTGGTACGCAACGCCGAGGGCAGATATATCCCGGGAGTCATCGCCTCCAAGCCTGTCCACTTTATGAGTGCCGCAGAGAGAAACGGAACCGGGCCTCAGTCTGTCTCCGACTTTTCCATCGACATCGGGGCTGCCAGCGCCCGGGAAGCCGCGGAAGTGTTTCAGATCCGCATCGGAGAACCTGTTGTGCCCGATGTCTCCTTTCAGTACGACGCGGAGCGGGATGTGATGATCGGAAAAGCCTTTGACTGCCGCATCGGCTGCGCCGCTCTCATGGAGACCCTTCATCGGCTCCAGGGCCGTCCGCTGGATGTGGACGTCATGGGAGTGCTCTCCTCCCAGGAGGAGGTGGGGGAGAGAGGCGTAAAGGTGGCTGTCAGCCGGGTCCGTCCTCAGATCGCCATCTGCTTTGAGGGCTGTCCTGCGGATGACACCTTCACGGAAAGCTATGCGGTTCAGACCGCTCTGAAAAAAGGTCCTATGATCCGGTTTATGGACCGCTCCATCATCTGCAATCCCAGATATCAGCGGTACGTTCTGGATCTGGCCCGGGAAAAGGGACTGGCCGTTCAGTCCTCCGTGCGGGAAGGCGGCGGCAACAACGGGGCCATGATCCACAACTCTTTAGACGGCATCCCGGTGATCGTCATCGGCATCCCCGTGCGCTATATCCACTCTCATTACGGCATCGCCTCCTATTATGACTTTGAGGCCTCCGTCAACCTTGCGGTAGCTGTCATCGAGTCCATGAATCAGGAGATCATCGGGAGTTTTTAGATCACCCCTGGATCCCGTATTTTTTCATCTTTCTCCACAGGGTGGCTTTGCTGATCCCCAGCTCCCTGGCAGTTTTCTCCCTGCTGCCTCCCTGTGCCTTCAATATCCGGGAGATCTGTCCGGCTTCCTCACAGATCTCCCCGGATTCCTCCTTCTCAGGATGTTCTTCTCTTCCGTAAAGCTCCGCAAGAAGCTGCTTCACCTGGATCTCATCGACAGACCTCCTCTTCGCCGTCAGGATCAGCCTCTCACAGAAGCTGTCGATCTGAATCAGATTGCCCCTCCACGGATATGCCATGAGGATATTTTTCGCCCCCTCTGTCAGGACATGAAATCTTCCGTATCGGTCGCAGCAATGCCTGACGGTCTCCTCCAGTTTTCTCCGGAGATCCTCCGGCCTCTCCCTGAGAGGCGGGATCCTGAGCACCAGACCCGACAGCAGATAATAAAGCTCTCCTCCCCATCTTCCTTCCAGACCGTCTCCCCCGCTCAGGGTGATCAGGATTCTCACAGATACCTTCCTGGGCTGTCCCGGATTCTGCCCCTGACACCAGCCCGACCGGATGAGGCGGCACAGACGGTCCTGGTTGGAGTCCGTGAGACAATCTGCCTCATCCAGGACCAGGGTTCCTCCCCGGGCCAGAATCACCGCCCCCTTATCCTCAAAGATCTGCTCCCTCTGATCCGAATCAGAAAGCCCGGGACAGAATACCCGCAGAAAAGGGCCGGCAGCCCTTGAACTCCCGTTGTGGATACTCTGGGCTATCATCCCTCTCTCGGTTCCCTCTTCCCCCAGGATCACTACCGGCCGGTCCGAGAGAGCATACAGTCTGGCCAGATGCACACATTCCCTCATGGATGACGACTCCTGCAGAAGGTCTTCGAACCTGGCCGCCGCCGGATACAGGCCCGTCTTCTTCCCTTTCTCATCCTTCTCCTGCTGTGACGGCCTGGCCACTCTGTGGCAGGTGATCATGGCTCCATCCGCCTGACCGTCGTACAGGATGGGAACCATCATGGCAAAGACGGAGATATGGTTCAGATCAAGAAACAGGGAATATTCTTCCCCCTGACCCAAAACCCTCTCCAGCGCCTCTGCCCCGATGCCGGGGGCAACCTGGCCGACAGGTTTTCCCGCCAGCTCTGCTTCCCGGCTTCCGATGATGTCTTCCATCTGAGAATTGACTCCCGCCACTCTGCCCTCTCTGTCCAGACGGATCACTCCATGAAAGGTATAGTCCAGAAGAGTCTCCATCTGGGCCGCCGATTTTTTCTCCACCTCCATGGCATACTCCATCCTCTGAGCCATGGAAAAAGCATTTCTCAGGGAATCCTCTGTCATGGACAGAAACAGGGAGGCCACCCCCGCTTTTGCCGCCTCTTCCACCGCCGTATCTCCGCCGATGATCAGATCCGCCCCCTGGCCGGCCGCCTCTCTTACCAGGTCTTTCAGGCCCTGTTCCAGCCCCTGGGTCAGATAATAGGTCCGCAGATCGATACCGTAGAGCTGGTCAAAATAGGACATGTCGCAGAACATGTTTTTAAAGCCCACCACCGCGATCACCGGCCTGGGTTTTTGGACAATCTGCCTGGCTTTCATCACCAGGAGGGCCATTTCCTGAGCTGTCAGAACGATCTCCACCACCGGAATGTCGGTGTACTGCTTGATCAGGGAGGCCTGCAGACCTCTGGCAATGATGATGGAAGCCCCATCCGCGATGGCCCGTCGAGCCTCCGTCACCGCCGACTCCGAACGGATGACCCGCATCTCCTTGATGGGATACTTCTTTTCCTGAAGAATATTGTGAGCCTGGTAAAGCATCTCCTCTCGGGATACCAGAAGGGTGATCTTTCCCATTTTGTACCGCTCCTTTCACAGAAAAGAATCCCCCTTACGGCTTACATAAGGAGGATTCTGACTTTCTATTTGCCTTCATAAGTGATCACGGAAGCCACCTCATATCCGGCCAGCTTTTCTCTGCCTTTCAATCCGGCCAGTTCCATGACGAAACAGATCTTCACCACTTCACCGCCCAGCTGCTCCACCATCCTGGTGATGGCTTCGATGGTGCCTCCGGTGGCGATCAGGTCGTCCACGATCACTACCTTCTGCCCCGGCCTGATGGCATCCCTGTGCATCTCCACCACGGCGCTTCCATACTCCAGATCGTACTCCATGGAGATGGTCTCGCAGGGAAGCTTTCCTTTCTTGCGGACGGGTACGAATCCCTTGTGCATGGCATAAGCCACAGGCACTCCGAAAATAAATCCTCTGGATTCCGGCCCCACCACCACATCAAAATCCACATCCTTCAAAAAATCCATGATTCCGTCAATGGCCAGATGAAGGCCATCCGGATCCTGCAGAATGGTAGTCACATCCCGGAAGATGATCCCCGGCTCCGGAAAATCCGGAATACTTCTCACGTAGTCTTCTACTTTTTTCATCAGTTTTCCTTCCCCCTTAAGTCTTTTACGCTTTCCCGGACAATGAGTTTATTATCCAGGAAGATCCTTCTGTTATCTATGATACCATCTTCTATCTGTTTAAGCAACACCCGGGTACCCTCTCTCGCCAGATCTCCCATATTTCTCTCCACCGTAGTCAGACGCATGGTACCGTATCCCGACATATCCCAGTTGTCGAATCCGATGAGGGATATATCATCGGGTACCTTGAGACCTGCTTCGTAGATGGCCGCCCTGGCGGCAAAAGCCAGTTCATCATTAAAACACAGGATCGCCGTGGGGCGTTCCTCCAGCTCCAGAATCTTTTTGGCGGCCCGGTAGCCGTTGGCATACCGGTATTCGTCCCCTTCTACAGGGATCGCATCCGGGTCCAGACCGTGGCGGATAGCGGAATTGCGCCATCCCCTGCGCCTGAGCCTGGTAGAATCCACTCCGGGAAGCCCTTCGATCACGGCGACTTTTTTGTGTCCCCGGTCCAGCAGATAATCCATGGCCTTCTCCATGGCCGTGACCTCATCGGTGACAACATTGGGCACATCATAATAGACGATACGGCAGATGGCTGCCATGGGGATCTCCTTCTCCAGAACCTCCTCGATAAAAGTACTGTCCTCAGATCTCTGGGACAGCACGATGATCCCGTCAAACAGGGTAGGATTCAGGGTCCCCGGCTCATGCATGTCGATTCCTTTGACTGCTACATTATACCTGCTTCCCACGATATCATACACACCCGTGAGCACATCATGAAGCACAAAAGGGGACGTCATTTTGCTGATCCTGGAAAAGAACAGCCCTATGGTATGGGAACGGGAACACTTCAGGTTGATGGCTGCCTGGTTGGGCACATAACCCATCTCCCTGGCAATATTAAGGATCCTCTGCCTGCTCTCTGATTTTCCGGCCCCCACATCGTTGAGCGCTCTGGATACTGTGGAATAAGACACGCCTGCCTTTTTCGCAATATCCTTGATGGTAACCGCCATGCCGCACCCCCTTCCCCGTCTTCTCATCTCTTCATTCCTTAAGCCATTTAACTTTATCATTTTTTTACTAAATGTTCAATATGTTCCGTGATTATTTTTTCCCCGTCCTGGCCCTCAATGACCACGTCTTCCAGGATCAGCGTCTCTATATTGCCGGCGAAAATTCCCATCCTGCTTACGGGTCTGATCCCATCCAGCATGGCCGGTTCTCCGGCAGCGGCAGAATCCGCGTAAGTCACACGCACATGTTCCATGGCCACACGGCTGATCTTCTTCTCCGGGAGTCCGTAGAGATAAGCAGCGGCCACATGACAGTTGTCTGCCGTGATATTTCGAAAGCACAGAGTCCGGATATCGGGAGTCCTGTCATCTACAGGAAGGGCTTCTTTGGAGGCCACATAGGGGCTGTGCCCGTCCGGATCACAGTAGTAGAAGCTGTTGATCACAAACGGAGTCATCACATGGTCCATGCGGATATTTTCAAAAAGGATCTGATCGATCACCGCATCCTTGCCCCGCCCCCGCCGGGTTTTGATCCGCAGCCCCCGATCCGTATGAAGGAAGAGACTGTCTTTCACTGTCAGATTCCGGATTCCTCCTGCCATTTCACTGCCCAGAGTGATGGAACCGTGACCGTCTCTCATGCAGCACTGACGGATCACCACATCCTCGGAAGGCGTCTTATACCTGCTTCCCATATAAATCTTTCCGGATTTCACTGCTATGCAGTCGTCCCCCACGGAAAAGTACACTCCCGCGATCTCCACATCCCGGCAGGATTCGGGATCCAGCCCGTCTGTGTTGGGAGAATCTTTGGGATTTTTCACTGTCAGGTCCAGGAAACGGAGATGATCGGAAAAATACGGGTGGATATTCCAGCTGGGACTGTTCCTGACCTGGATCCCCTGAACCACCACATTGCTGCAGTGATTCAGGAAGATCATCCTGGGCCGGAAAGCCCCTCTGCGTACTTTGGGATCCCTCCACCAGTTATCCGGGCCCGAATTGCCGTCGATCGCTCCCCTGCCGTAGATTTCCACATTCTCCACATGGATTCCGGTGATAACGGCGGCAAAACAGTCCAGGGGATTGCCCTCCCATGTGCCAAGATTATACTCTCTCTTCTCGTCATAGCTTTCTATCATACCGGGCAGTACGGGAAACCGCTCTCTGTCTGTCCATGCAGACAATACGGCCCCTTCTGCCAGTTCCAGACGCAGATCGCTTTTTAAAAACAGATTGGTGATCCGGTAGACCCCCTCTGGTATCAGCACCCGGCCTCCTTTGGGGCAGCACATGATCGCCGTCTGGATAAAGTGGGTGTCATCCTGCTGTCCATCCCCCTTTGCCCCAAATTCCCGGACATCCAGCGTCACAAATTCCTGATCCGTCCTGACCTTAACCAGGCCTCTGTCCCCATCCATCCCGGCTTCGATCACATATTCCCTGTCCGGTTTCAGGCCATAGACCGTATAGATGACTCTCCTGGTCTTTCCGTAATACTTCCCGTTGATCCGGATCTCCTTCTCAGTATCCGACTCAAAGACGCTTCCGTCTGTTATCTCCAGAGTCACACACCTGGCTGTCTGATAAATCGCTTTCACATCCATATTATCTTTCCTCTCTCACTCCGTATAATATTCCTCTCCGCCCCGTGTACACAAAAGGGGACCCCCTTCTCCGAGAATCCCCTTTTACCGGCAAACTTATGCTTATCCTTTTACACCGCCAGCGGCAATACCATCAATAAACGAATCCTGTGCACAGAAGAACACGATCAGAGACGGGATGATGGAGATCAGGGACATGGCCAGGATCCTGTTCCACTGGAATCCTACGTCACCGTCCATGGACATACGCAGATAGATGGAGTTGGTATATTTATCCATATCAGAGATATAGATCAACGGTCCCATGAAATCGTTGGAAGTCCACATGAACTGGAACAGCGCACAGGATACCAGCGACGGCTTCAGCATGGGAACGATCACATACCAGAGAGTCTTGATGGCGTTACAGCCGTCGATCTTGGCCGCCTCCTCCAGCTCTTTCGGCACGCCCCTTAAAAACTGGATCAGCATGAACACGAAATAGGTGTCTGCCGCAAACAGAGACGGGATCACCAGCGGAAGATAGGAGTTGGTCCAGCCCCATTTGTTGAACATAATGTACTGAGGAGCATTAAGGACTACCTGAGGCAGGAACAGAGTAGCCATCATCAGGGAGAACATGATCCCTTTGCCCTTGAAATCAAATCTTGCGAAGCCATAGGCAGTAATGGTCGCAGAAACAATGGTAAACACAACCTTGGGAAGAACGATCTTGTAGGTGTTCAGCATGGAGGTAAGAAGGTTGATCTTGCCGCCATAACTCTTGAATGCGTTGTCATAGCCGTCAAATACCGGATTCTTGGGCCAGAACCATGCGCTTGTGAAGATCTCGGAGTTGGTCTTAAACGTAGCTCCCACCATCCAGATCAGAGGATATACCATAATAAATCCCACTGCCACCAACAGGACGTAACGAATGACTGTACTGATTTTTCTTCTTTGTTCTCTTGTCATATTAATTTACCTCCCGTCTTCATCAGAGTAGTAAACCCACTTCTTCTGGCTTACAAACGCAACCGCAGTGAGCACGCAGACGATCACGAACAGCACCCATGCCTGAGCACTGGCCATACCCATCTTGTGACGCAGGAACGCATTGTTGTAGATCAGAATGGAAATCAGGGTTGTCGCACCGTTTGGTCCGCCCTTGGTTACAAGGAAGGGCCCGTTGAACTCCTGGAATGCCTGGCACAGCTGAGTGATCAGGTTATAGAAAATAACCGGAGTGATCAGCGGAACCGTAATCTTGAAAAACTGAGTCCATTTTCCTGCGCCGTCGATGGAAGCCGCCTCGTACAGATCCTCCGACACGCCTTTTAAGGCTGCCAGGAAGATGACCATGGCAGAACCGAACTGCCACACACGCAGCAGGACGATAACCGTCAGCGCTCCGTTGGCGCTGGCCATCCAGTTGATCTTCTCCGCTCCGAAAGCCGTGATCACCGTGTTGATCAGACCATCCGTATTAAATACGGCTCTCCACAAAATGGCGATAGCGATGGAACCGCCCAGAATAGACGGAATATAGTAGGCCGTTCTGAAGAAGTTCACGCCTTTCAGCTTGAAGTTCAGGATATATGCGATGAACAGTGCAAACGCCAGTTTCAGCGGCACATCAAAGATCGCATACTTGAAGGTTACCTGAAACGCCCTCAGAATATCTTCGTCCGTAAAAATGGTCTTGTAGTTCATCATGCCGTACTTGCTGATACCGGTAAACAAGTCATAGTTGGTGAAGCTGTAGTACAGAGAAGATGCAAAGGGATAAACCTTGAACATCAGAAATCCGATGAGCCACGGCACTACAAACCAGAAGCCAACGTTCTCTGTCAACACTTTGCTAAAGCCTTTTTTCTGCTTCATGCTGTTACCTCCTAATTTTTTTCTCTGTGCGGATCCCGCACAGCGGACGTCTGCCTGCTGCCGTCACGCACCCGTCACTTAAGTTCCATGTCATACTCTTCATATTTTTC
>Ga0137306_101208_pt2 | contig 16228 bp, 15 predicted proteins | sample Inofroosms_March_FD_97187 | JGI IMG/M metagenome (GOLD analysis project Ga0137306, IMG submission 97187) | Mouse cecal microbial communities from Vienna, Austria - N-Acetylneuraminic and N-Acetylglucosamine D2O microcosms_March | ecosystem: Host-associated > Mammals > Digestive system > Large...
AGAACGGGAAAGAAAAAGCACGGTTTGTGATTTCCGGCATAGAGGCGGCAAATAGGGAACAACTGAAGGAACAATATGAAAAAGAGGTGGCTACGGGAACGTTTTACCTTTACTTCGATATAAGCGAGGACGATTTATGAAATTAATCATACAAATTCCCTGCTTCAATGAGGCGGAGACGTTGGAGATTGCGTTGAACGACCTTCCTAAGAAACTGGATGGGATTGATGAAATAGAATATTTAATTATTAACGACGGAAGTAGGGACGATACGGTAGAAGTGGCGAGAAAGTGGGGAGTTCACCATATCGTGAATTTCAGGCAGAATAAAGGGCTTGCCAAAGGGTTTATGGCAGGATTGGATGGATGCCTGCAAAACGGTGCCGATATTATTGTAAATACGGATGCGGATAATCAATATTGTGCGGAGGATATTGCAGTCTTAATCCGGCCTATTCTGGATGGGGAGGCGGATATGGTAATCGGTGCGAGGCCGATTGATGAGACAGAGCATTTTTCCTTTATCAAGAAAAAACTGCAGCATTTCGGAAGCTGGGTGGTGAGAAAGGCATCCAATACGGATATCCCTGATGCACCCAGCGGGTTTCGGGCATTTTCCCGGGAAGCCGCCATGAGGATGAATGTGGTTAACGATTATACATATACGCTGGAAACGATTGTTCAGGCCGGAAGGGAAAAAATTGCGGTGACCCATGTGCCGGTGCGTACCAACAGGGAACTAAGGCCCTCCCGGTTGTTTCAGAGCATATGGGGATATGTGAAGAAGAGTATGCTGACGATATTGCGGGCGTATATGATGTATAAACCTTTAAAATTCTTTAGCTTTTTGGCGGTACCGCCGATAGGGGTCGGGTTGTTGATTAGTTTCCGTTTCCTCTATTTTATAGCAGTCGGACAAGCAAACGGTCATGTGCAGTCCTTGATTTTGGCATGTACATTGATTATTATGGGTTTCCTTACTTTTATGATTGGCCTGGTGGCGGATGTGATAGCATCAAACCGGAAACTGCTGCAGGATACCCAGTATCATGTAAGGAAAATGGAATATGATTTAATGAAACAGCAGCAAAGGACGGAAGACCCACATGGAGGAGCGGAATGAAAAAAATTGTATTAGTAGGCCCGGTCTATCCATATAAAGGAGGGATTTCCCATTATACGGGGTTGATGTATAAAGCGTTAAGCAAAAAATACCAGGTGGTTATGGTTTCTTATAAGCTCCAATATCCGAAGCTTTTGTTTAGAAAAGAACAGCGCGATTATGAAAATGACAGTTTTAAAATAGAGGGAACGAATTATTGGCTGCATACGGTTTATCCGTGGAACTGGGTGAAGACGGCGGCGAAAATCAAAAAGCAAAAAGCCGATATGGTGATTTTCCAATGGTGGCATCCTTATTTTGCGCCTTGTTATTGGCTGCTTTGCAAGTGTTTAAAGGGTACGAAGATATTGTTTGTCTGCCATAATGTATTCCCACATGAAAGGTTTCCCTTGGATCGTTTTTTGGCGAAGTCTGTGTTGAGACAGGGAAGTGGATATATCGTACAGTCGAGGATGGATGGGGAAGATTTGCATACGATTATCAAGCATCCGGTTTTCCGCCAGACGGTTCACCCTACCTATAATGCCTTTCAGATAAAGAATATGACGAAAGAGGAGGCCAGGGCGGAGCTTGGTATCGGGCGGGAAGAAAAAATTTTGCTGTTTTTTGGGTTTATCCGGGAATATAAAGGGCTGAAATATTTGATTGAAGCAATGCGGACAGTAACGGAAAGGTTTTCCGATGTAAAGCTTTTGGTAGTAGGCGATTTTTCCGGGGCGGAGTCCAAGCAGGAGTATATGGACCGGATAGAGCAATGTGGGGCCGGGGATGCAATTGAGGTTTATGACGGTTATATCCCGGACAAAGAGGTGGAAAAATTTTTTGCGGCATGTGATTTGGTAACGCTGCCTTATATCAGTGCGACGCAGAGCGGGATTGTACAGATTGCTTTTGGCTTTGAAAAACCTGTTATTGTGACGGACGTAGGGGGATTGCCGGATGTAGTGGAAGACGGGAAAACCGGATATGTAGTGGGGGCGGGAAAACCTGAGGAATTGGCAAAGGCGGTAATCCGTTATTTTACAGGTGATGTGGAAAAACAGTTTAGGGAAAATATTAAAAAGGAGGCTTACCGGTTTTCCTGGGATAGGATGACGGAAGTTGTGGAAGAGCTGGATCGTTATGATGGAAGGGAGGACAGCTGAATGAGGGTACTGGTAACGGGCGCTACCGGGTTTATTGGAAAAAACATGGTAGAAGGATTATTAAAGAATGGGTATGAGGTCACATGTGTCAGCAGAAGAAAGATTGCGAAAGACACCTTTAAAAAGCCAGTCAAAAATATTGTGCTGGATTTACAGGAAATAGAAAAAATAGAAAAGTATATGGAAGATATTGATGTTATTATTCACATAGCAGCCCAATTAGGCCATTACGGGATTCCGTATCAATATTATTATCAGGTGAATTATTTGGCGACTGCTAAATTAGCAAAGCTGGCAGTGAAGTACGATATAAAGCAGTTTATTCTTTGCAGCGCACCATTTGTAGTAGGGCTGGGGGGGAGAAATACAAAAGAAGAGGAGCCATATTCACCGGCAGATGCATATTCGGAAACCAAAATGTTGGCTGAATTAGGCGTAATTCATATTTGCGAAGGAAAGATTCCATATACCATATTGCGCCCATCTTATGTGTATGGTAAAGAAGATGTGAGAAGAACCGCATTATACCGCAGTATAAAGAAAAAATATTTTGTCCTTACAACGAGTGGGAAGGCCTATTTGCAGCCTACTTATGTATCCGATATTGTGGATGGTTTTCTTTTAGCCATTTTAAATAAAAAGGCATACAATGAGATTATTAATTTAGGCGGTGAAGAATGTCTGGCAAAGGAGTATTTGGAATGTATTGCACGGCATGTAAATAGTAAACTGATTCATATAAATATTGGTTATCCTTTGTCAATATTTATTGCCAATATCGTTGATTATATCAGCAAAAAAATATTGCATAAGGCCGGTTTTGTGAACCGTGGAAGAATTGATTTTTTTGCGAAAGACCATTCATGTAATTTAGATAAAGCAAAAAAATTATTAGGGTATCAGCCTAAAGTTAATTTGGAGAAAGGAATACGGATGTCCATTCAATGGTCAAAACAAAATGGATATTTGTAAATTATTGAAAAATGGAAACAGAAGTATTCGGGGTAAATTATGAACGGTTTTCGGTAGGGAAAAAACTGGATAAGTTAGCGAAAAAATATCATATAAAATCAGTGCTGGAAATACCTGCTCATGGGGCAAAAGCAATGCCTTCCATCTATTCTATCGGATTTGCTAAAAGGGTAAAGCATATTATTTTAGTAAATGGGAATCCCAAATATGCTTCGGAGTGGGAAAAAATAGGGGCAAAAGAAAGGGTATCATGGGTAAAGCAAGAGGACATATGCCATACCAGATTCAAAGACGCCTCTTTTGATTTTGTATGGAATTTTGCTTACTTGCCTGCTTGTAAAGAACCGGACTTGCTGATTGATGAAATGAGCAGGGTAAGCAAAAGATATATTGCTGTTTTTTCGGTAAATGCGGGGAACATAGGTTTCCCGATTCATAGGATGGTGCATAAGAAAACGGGGATAAAATGGACGCATGGGGATATCCGATACAATAACCGCCATTTTATCAAAAAGAAGCTGCAGGCGCATGGGCTAAGGGTAATTGAAACGGGATTTGTAGATTGCCCGGTATGGCCGGATTCGTTAGGGTTTCGGGATGTCAGGCTGCATAGGATGAACCTTGATTTCAATAAAATGGATTGGGAGGCGCCTTATGTGGATATGCTAAAAAACGGCTCTTTCCCAATATGGATGAAACTGGTGTATATAGTGGAACGCTTACCTCTGCCTAAATTTTTAAAATCCATATATGCACATATCAACTATACGATAGCGGAGAAGGTCGATGATATATGAAAAAAAGTGATTTATTTACAGTGCTGATGCCGTATTTGGCCAGTTATAAATGCAGCCGCTTATTCGGCTGGCAAAAATTCCACCCTATGACAGTCACCTATTCGGTAACGGCGGCCTGCCAGTCCAGATGCAAGACATGCCAGATTGGCGCTATGTTTTGCCAGAATCCGAAAAGGGCGGAGGATGATTTGACGCTGGATGAGGTGGAAAAAATATTTTCATCCATGCATCCGGTATATTTTTTTAATATGAGCGGCGGAGAACCTTTTTTGCGGAAGGATTTGCCGGAGATTGTAGGGCTGGCATGTAAATATTTGAAGCCAAGAGTGGTGCATACGCCCACGAATGCAATTTTAACGGAACGTATCGTGGAGAATACGGAAAAAATTATCCGTATCGTAAGGGATTATAACCCTTCTGTGCCTGTGACGGTGAAACCTTCCATTGACGGGGTGGGGGAGCTTCACGATGAGATACGAGGGGTAAAGGGTAATTTTGAATGCCTGTTAAAGACGATTGAGGGGCTAAAGAGGCTGGAAAATAAATACGATAATTTCCATTTGGAATTGGGAACGGTCATATCCAATTACAATATCCAATATTTGGATGAAATAGAGGATTTTGTCCATTCGCTTGGAGTGGAAAGCTACCGGAACGAGGTGGCGGAGTGCAGGACGGAATTTTTTAACCTGAACGATCCGATTACACCGCCTGCCGATGTTTACCAAAGGCTGATAAAAGATTTTGCCCGGAAAGTGGAAGCGAATATAGGGAAAAAGAAACGGCTGGCAAGGACAACGGAGGCCATGCGGGTTGTATACTATGACTTGGCAGGGAAGATTTTGGAAGAGAAGCGTCAGGTCATCCCTTGCTATGCGGGAACATCCAACGTACACATTAATTATGATGGAGGGGTCTGGCCCTGTTGTGTGCTTGGCTATGAAAAGCAGATGGGGAATTTAAGGGAATACGATTATGATTTCCAAAAGCTGTGGCATTCGGAAGAAGCGCAGGAAGTACGGAAATATATCAAAGGGAAGAATTGCGCCTGCCCGTTGGCAAATCAGGCATACAGCAATGAATTGCTGCATATGGGAACTTTGATACGGGCTGGCATCAAATCCATTCAGTTTAGCATGAAGTGAAAGAGGTTTGTACTGGAGAGGGTGGAAGCGTGAAGGATGAATTAACAGGTGCCATAAAATACGATGGCTTTAAAAAAGCCGGATGGCTGTCCGAAAAAAAGGCAAAAGTGGTTTTAAAAGCCAGAAAAAAGATATTTCATCTGTTTATGGACGTAATGAAGCCAAAACGGACGGAAAAAGTAATTGACGTGGGAGTTGCGCCCGTAGTCGGGATTGCCGGTGCAAAGACCATAACCAATAACTTTTTTGAAAGGCTTTATCCATATACGGCACAGATTACCGCAACGAGCATAGAGGATGCCAAGTGTCTGGAGCAGGAATTTCCGGGGCTTAAGTTTGTACAGACGAAACCGTATACGACGCCTTTTTCAGACGGCATGTTCGATGTGCTTTTTTGCAATGCAGTGGTGGAACATACGGGAACGAGAAAGCAGCAAAAGAAATTTATCCACGAATACTGCAGGGTTTCCAAGCGGTTCTTTTTTACTACGCCGAACCGGTGGTTTCCGGTAGAACCCCATTCGGCGCTGCCTCTTGTCCATTGGCTTCCGCCTGTATTGTTTCGGAAAGTTTTGAAAATAACGGGGAAAGAAGCGCTGGCGGATGAAAATATATTGAATCTTCTTTCCGCAAGGGATTTTTTGGGATTATTCCCAAAACAGGCAAAGGTGAAACTTTTAAGGGTGAAAACAATGGGTTTTACATCGAATTTAATTGTTTATGGCGAATGGAATGAAAATGAATCATAAATGGATGCATTTGTTAAAGTGGACAGGAAAAATCCTGGCGGTGGTTTCCCTTCTTTTTATTGCAAAAAGTTTATGGGAAATGGAATGGGGATGGATACATGGATATCCGCCTTGGAAATTGTGCTTCAATCTGTTTTTGCTGTCATGGTTTGGCGTTGCCGGCAATTATATTAATGCATATGTATGGAAGCTGTATATTGATTTTTTCAGTCAAAAGAGAAATGATACCCGGCCTATACAAAAGGTATATTTAAAGTCCAATATAGCAAAGTATTTGCCGGGGAATATTCTGCAATATGCGGACAGGAATATTTTGGGGAGCCAGTTGGGAATCGGGCATAAAAGCATTGCGGCTGCCAGCGTGATGGAATTGGCGGTTATCGTTGTTTCTGCTGTTTTGTTTGCGGCGGCAGTCTCATTTCGTGAGGCGGCGGAGGCACTGCGTTATTTTTCATCATATATCATAGAAAAGAAATTGCTGTTTTATTGTATTGGGGTTATGGTGATATTAGCGGGTGCATTTTTGTATGTACTTTATAGATTCCGGCTTTTCAATCGTTTGAAGCCGTATTGGAATCTGGGTTTATTGAAGGTAACAGCCAAAGCGATTGCTTTTTATATGCTTGTCCATGTAATTTCCGGGTGCTTTCTGTCCGGAATATTCTTATTGTTTTTGCATCAAAGAATCAGCTTCATTACAGTGGCCTCGGCAAATGTGATTGCCTGGCTGCTTGGATATATAACGGTAGGCAGCCCGGGAGGCATTGGGATAAGGGAAGCGGCGCTTGTGTTTTTACTGCGGAATGTTTATCCAAAGGAGGCTGTGGTGACTGCGGCGGTGATTTTACGGTTATGCTGTGTACTTGCCGATTTTATATCTTATGTAAGTGCTTGGGGGATAAGGAAATTCAAAGGGACGGGCATGTTTAATAGGTGATGGGTATGAAAAGAAGATGGAAGTCCTGGGGAGGCATTCAGGCGGAATGGTATATTTTTGCGATTGTTTTTGCGGTACAGATAGCCGGGATTTTTTTTCGTTCCGTACCGATAATTACCGATGAATTAAACCCTATGGCGTTTGGGTTTCTTTTGCGGGGGGATGACTGGGGCAATTATTTGGCAGCAGACGGCTATTATTATAAATATGGGCAATTGCTGTTCTATCTGCCACTGATTTTTTTTATCAAGAATCCGGTTGTTCTGTTTCGGGGGATGCTGGTGGTCAATTCCTTTATTATCAGCTTGATTCCGGTTTGTGCTTACCGCATTATGAAAAAATATTTAAAATGCGGTGAAGAAGAAAATTGCAGGGAAGTTGCTATTCTTGTGGGGATATTGCCTGCTGTTTCTTTAAACAGTAAGTTTGTATGGGGGGAACCTTTTTTGATGGTGATTCCCTGGCTGATTCTGCTTTTGCTGCTGCATAGCCTGGAGGAAGGGGCTGAGAGGGCGAAGAAGCAGGCTGGCAGAAGGAGAAAGCATCGTGGGTTGGGATGCAGTATAGCTTTGGCGGTATTGCAAAGTTATGCTTATATGGTACATAACCGGGGGATTGTTATTTTGATTGCAACGGTATGCTGCGTTTTGGGCATTCGTTTTTTATGGAAGAGCCGGCATATTAAGTTGATACCCTATTTTTCTACAATGGCAGTCCTGCTTCTTGCAGATAAACTGTTAAGCGTTTTGCTAAAAGGGAGCCTGTATCAAACAGAAGGGGATTTGACCGGTGGAACGGCAGGCTTTTTAAATATTGATTTTTTCAGGCACGTGCTTTCGCCAAAGGGGATATGGACATTGGTGCAGGAAATGATGGGCTGGTTGTTTGCCAGTGTCAGTGGTTCTTATGGGCTGGTAGCCTTTGGCTTGGCAGTGTCCTGTTTGGTTTTGTATGCATTAATAAGACGGAAAGAGTATTCAAAGCCGGAAACGGTAGTCGGAATATTTGGGCTGCTATGTTTTTGCGGCGCTCTTTTGCTGGGGGCATTCTTTTTCTTTGAAGATATTTTTTCAGCCGGGCATATCATAGAAAAACGTGGGGATAAGCTTATATATGTGCGATATCTGGATGCAGCCAATGTGGTGTTGAGTTTTTTGGGTTTATATTATTTGTTGGCAAAAAAACAATATAATAAAGGAAAATATTTGTTTTATCCCGTTGGGTTGTTCCTTATTTTACAAGGATTTTATGTAAGCGTTATTTCGGAAAGGATAGACAATACATTAACCTGGGGAAGTAATGTAATCATTATCAGCTATTTTTGTGATTTGACGCGGAGCATCAGGGGGAGCTTATATTCCCGGATTGGATTTTTTGCAGGGGGAATTGCCTTATTCGGGTTGTTTTCTTTTGCAGTTTTTTGCCTTATGCTTTATCTGCGGGAAAAAGGAAAAGCGGCAATTTATTTGTGTGCGGCTGTTTTCTTATCCGGGTATTTATGGAATGCTTATCATACACTTTACCGGATGGACAGCTATGTGTCAGATATGGCTTATGCTTATTGCGATGTCATACGGAGTGTAGAGACGGCAGAAAAAGTGAAAAATATCTATTTGGCAGATGAGATTGTGCGCAGCAGTTTCCAATATGTTTACCATGATTATTATGTTATAACAAAAAGAGATAACCTTGGGAAGCAGGAAGAAAATATGTTTATTTTGGCGGAAAAAGGAGAAGTAGGGAACCTTGGATTGGAAGGGGCATTATATGAGGTGGTTTTAGGGGAAAAGGTCGGAGTCGTCCGTTTGTATATTAAGGGGGAGAGGCTGAACGAATTGGTAAAAGAAAATGGGTATGAAACGCGGGAGGTGTGATTTTGGGCAACGGGTTCGTGATAGAGGAAAAGGCCAGGAAAGGAATGAAGATAGTGATTTGCTTTATTTTATTTCTCTATCCGATTCTTTTGTTTGAGGCAGATGTTGGAGGAGTGCCGATACAAACCTGGATGTTGTATATCAGCATAGCCGCGTTGGCGTTATGTTATGCTTTGGGCGGCAAAAAGCCAAGGAAAAATTGGAGGGCATCTTTTGACAGATGCGGTATTATAGCCATTTTGCTCGCTTTGTACGAGTGCATCCGTATTGTGGGCAATCTATTTTTTTACCATAAGGATACGGCATACCGGCAGGAAATAATGATTATAAGCTTTGTTGTTTTGTATTTTTTAATTGCGGCAAGGCCGCTGTTTAGTGAAAAATATTTTCATGTCGTATTGTTTGCAGGGCTGGTAGTATTTAGTTTATTGATTATCCACTATTTAAGCGGAAGTGGGGCAGACAGGCTGATGGAGGTGATGCTTAAGGATAACCGGAAGGCGGCATCTTTTGCGGTATTAGTCTGTACCATTGCCCTTTGCCAGTATTGCAGAAGCTATAGCAGATACCGCAGTATTTTTTTTGGAGCAGTAGCGTTTGTCGGTTTTTTTATATTATTCCTAAATAAAAATGCGGTAAGTATCTGGCTTATGCTTTCTGTATTTATTGCAATACCGATAGTGTTTCACCCAACGGTGGAGCTGGTCAAAAGGGATATGCAGATGCTTTTCCTGTACTTATTCCTTTTGGGCAATATGGGGTTTTTGACAACGTATACTGGTTTGATAAAAGGAGGGGTGGCTTATTCCCTGGATAGTTGTATTTACTTGAATGTGGCTATTGTAATAGGGGGGATTTTCTTTTTCCGGATGTGGGAAAAAATCCCGCCCGATGTAGATATAAAACGTCTGGTAATAAAACGGCTGGGCAGAAAGTGTTTTATTTTATTGAAAATATGCGCCGCCGGAGCGGCACTTGTGTTTATCAACGGGGCGAACTGGAAGGAGCTGCCGGATGGGATGGGTATGTCAGCCATTAAGGCAGCGTTGGTTCCGGTCGTGGAAGAAGTGCAAACGGGAAAAAGCGCTTTTTATTTGTGCCTGGAAGGGCAAGGGATTATCGGCAGTTTGCTGATTTTAGCTTTATGCATATGTATGGTAATGCAGATATATAAAAACCATGACCGGGATTGGCCGGTGACCGGGGTGCTGACAATGGTTGCCGGGGTGTTTTTTGCCCAGCTTTTGTTTTGGGGAGAATGCATGAATACTCTGCCGTTGTATGTAATATTCGTTTTATTTGCGGTTTTTATCGAGAAAGGAAGGGCGAAATGAGGAAAATTTTAGTTTTACTGATTGCAATCTGCAGTGTTGGGGCAATGGCGCCGGTTTTGGTATATGCCGGGGAGGAGCAGCAAAGAATTGAGATGCAACAGATGATGGAAGCTACAGAAAGGATAGAGGCAAGGGAGGAACCGGACGAGGAAGCTGGAATTGTATTTGTTTATGAAAAAGGGGCAAAGGTATTCGTTATAGAGGAAACCAGTGATGGCTGGTTTAAAGTTTTTTACCAGGGGAGAGAAGGATATATCCCTGATAAAGGTTTGGTTTTGCAGGAAATGGATACCGTCCAGTTGGATAAAGAATTGGAAACGGCTGTTATGGAAGGGGAAATCGTAGCTAAGGAGGTGGAAAGATACCGCAAAGAGGAAGGACGCTCCAAAGTTTGGGGAACGGTGATTGCCCTCTTGATTGGAGGGATATTTGCGGTTGGAATTATTGCAGCAAGGAAACAAGGGAAAAACAATGCTGCCAGATAGACCTTTTGATACCCGAATCATAGTATGGAATAATGCCGCCGATTTTTCATTTTCATAGTGGAAAAATAAATAGATATTGTATATAATGAACGTAATAGATTATCAATAATATGTTGTTTGAGGAGGAGAGCGATGAAGTACAAGACTTTATTGGCGGGAAACGATGCTTCTATAATTGATAGTTTTTTCACTCAGATGGGAAATAGTTTTGAAGCTATGACGACCTCGCTTCGCAGTGAGGATATTATGAGGCATGTAAACTATTTTGCGCCTAACGTTTTTATATATTGTCTCCATAACGAAACGAGAGAGAATATGAGCCAGATGGGGAATGTAAAGTATAAATTATCCCAGGAGAATATTCCGTTTGTCATAATTGGAGCGAAAGAAAACTGCGATGAATTTGAGCGGGTGGCAGTAAACGTTTCCGATATGTCTTTATACCGGCCGCTGTCTGCCGAGGTAATCAGGGAAAGGATTACCACTCTTTTACAGAAAAAAGGGATTTCACCGGATCAGCCCAAACCTACGGCAGGGCAGACGGGCAATGTGCAGGGCCAGCCGAATATACCGCCGTCTGCAGGATTGCCCGGTGCGCAGGCAATGCCGCCTGTTTTCGGCCAGCCCTTGCCGCAGAATACGGGAACTTCGCAACGGAAGCATATTTTGGTAGTGGATGATAATTCTATGATGTTGAGGCTGGTAAAGGAACATTTGCATGAGAAATACGATGTGGCGACAGCCCTCAGCGGCAAAATCGCTTTGAAATTTTTAAGGAATAAAAAGACGGATTTGATTTTGCTGGATTATGAGATGCCGGATGAAAATGGTCCTGCTGTTTTGGAAAAATTGCGCGCTTCCGATGCGACAAAAAATATTCCCGTCGTTTTTTTGACCGGGGTTACGGAAAGCAAGAAAATTAAGGAAGCCCTTATAATGAAACCGCAAAGTTATCTGCTTAAACCGATTAACCGCGAGAGGTTAATGGATACGATTGAGAAGCTTATCGGGTAAAGCATGTCTTGTGGATTGAAAAGAGGGTAGACATATGGATATAGATTTTGAATTGCATTTGACGGATTTGATTGATGTTGAAATTCTGCAAAGGATACAGGACGGATTTTCCAATACGACAGGCATTGCAGCTCTGACAACAGATGCAGGAGGGATTGCCGTAACGGAAGGGTCTAATTTCACCGATTTTTGTATGAAATGTACGAGGAGTACGGAAATTGGCTATAGCCGCTGCATGGAGTGTGACAGAAAAGGGGCGGAGCAGGCATTGAAGCAGGGAGAGCCGGCTGTCTATACATGCCATGCAGGGCTCGTAGAGTTTTCCGCACCGATTGTAGTGGATGGCAAGCTGCTTGGGTGTTTCCTTGGCGGTCAGATTCTCACAGAGCCTCTGGATTTGGAAAGCATAAAGAAAACAGCGGCAGAAATCGGCGTAGACCCGGATAAATATGTGGAAGCAGCCCAAAAATTGAAAGTAGTAGACCAATATACGGTGGATAACGCAGCAAAGTTTTTGCGCATGACGGCGGATATGCTGTCTGAAATGGCGCATAATAAATATCTTGTTTATGAAGCGAATATAGCGTTGGAGAAATCGGGGAATCTGAAATCCGATTTTCTGGCAAATATGAGCCATGAAATCAGGACGCCTATGAATGCGGTAATCGGTATGGCAGAGATGGCTCTCAGGGAGGAGCTGCCGCCGACCGCAAGGGAGTATATTTATCAGATTAAAGCGGCCGGGAAATCGCTGCTTACCATTATCAACGATATCCTTGATTTTTCAAAGATAGAATCCGGAAGGATGGATATCAATGAAGTGGATTATGAACCGATGTCCATCGTATATGATGTGGCTAATATCGTGATGACAAGGCTGAAGGGAAAGGATGTAGAGCTGGTAATTGATATTATACCGGATTTGCCCAATGGGTTAAGAGGGGACAATATCAGGATTAAGCAAGTCCTTTTGAATCTGGCGAATAATGCGGCGAAGTTTACGTCTCAGGGGAAAATCGGCATGAAGATGGGATTTACACAGATAAACCCTGATGAAATCGAACTTTATGTTTCCGTAGAGGATACGGGAATCGGTATTAAGAAAGAAGATATTGAGAAATTGTTCCAGTCTTTTCAGCAGGTGGACAGCAAAAGGAATAGGAATATTGAAGGCACCGGGCTGGGGCTTGCAATTTCCAAAAGGCTTTTGACGCTGATGGACGGCGACATTTGGGTGGAAAGCGAATACGAAAAAGGCAGCAGATTCTATTGCAAACTTCCACAAAAAATTATCGACAAAAAACCTAGCATTACAATAAAGGACCCGGAGTCTATTTTGGTTGTGGGATTGTTTTCCAACCCTTATTTAAGAGGAGGGCTTTGTTCTGATGTGACAAATTTAGGCGTGGATTATATATTGATGGCGCCCAAAGACCTTAATACATTCCCGGATGACAAAAGGGTTTTTCTTTTTATAGAACATCCTTTGTTTTCGGAAATGGTAGAAGACTTTATCCGGCATAACCCGCAGATTACAGCTGTGCTTCTGATTGATTTCTATGATAATGTAAATTCCGACATCCCTAATCTTCTCATATTGCGGAAACCTCTTTTTGCAATGAATATTGCCATGATATTGAATGGTGAGGAGTTGAATTTTGTAGATGATACGGATGAAAAGGAATTTGACTTTATTGCCCCCGAAGCTGAAATCCTTATAGTGGATGACAATGCGGTGAATCTGACTGTAGCGGAAGGGATTTTAGAGCCGCTGAAGATGAAGATAGATACGGTAACCAGCGGCAAGGCTGCCGTAGACAAGATTTCAAAATTCCATTATGATATTATCTTTATGGATCATATGATGCCGGAACTGGACGGGGTGGAGACGACGCATATTATCAGACGTTTTCATCCGGAGTATGATGATGTGCCAATTATTGCCTTGACCGCAAATGCTATGGAGGGTACGAAGGAGATGTTCTGCAGGGAAGGGATGAACGACTTTGTTGCCAAACCTGTGGAACTTCGTTTGCTGGCTGCCAAGGTAAAGAAATGGCTGCCAATAGAAAAGGTACAGAAGGTTTACATAACAAAAAGTGTCGACAAAGAAGAGAAAAAGCTGGATCATATTGTAGTGGGCGATTTGGATATAAAATATGCTATGGAATTTTTAATCAGTGAGGAACTGTTCTGGAAAGTTTTGAAAGTGTATTACCATAGCATTGAGAAGAAGGCGAAATTAATTAAGACGATGGAAGAAGAGGAGGATTGGACAGGATATACGATAGAAGTCCATGCATTAAAAAATTCTTCCAAGCAAATCGGTGCCATGTCCTTGTCCGAGAAAGCGGCAGCCTTAGAAAAAGCAGGGAATGCAAGGGATGTATCTACAATCCATAGGTATACGGATGATATGCTGGAACAGTATCTTGGTTATCTGCCGGTGCTGGAGCCTTTCTGCGCGGATAAGGAAGAAGAATCCGAGAAGAAAGCTTTTTCAAAGGAGGCTTTGCTTGAGTGTTTCCGAAAGATGAAGATGGCGGTAGAAGATTTGGATATGGACGGGATGGAGGAAGTCATTCAGGAGATGGAGCAATACCAATACGAAGGATGGAGGAAGGAATTATTCCTTCAGTTAAAGTATGCAGTGGAAGAGGTGGATGCAGACAGCTGCGAGAGTATTATGCTGGAGTGGGGGAAGAAGGCGGAGTAAAAAACGGCGGGAATACGATGATTTTTATCCGTCTGATTTCCCACATGATAAGTCTTCGCGTCAGGTCTGAATTTGTTGCGCAAGTATGGAACAATATGGTATAATAAGGGCAGGCATTATACCAATATTGATTTACGTTTATACGGAGAGGACAAGTTTAGAGTGTAGTGTTCACAGAATAATCCAACGAAAGGGATGAGAAATATGAAGTTTGTTATAGTAGGGAAGAATATTGAGGTTACAGAGGGGTTAAAAACGGCAGTTGAGGATAAAATCGGCAAGCTGGAAAGATATTTTACCCAGGAAACAGAGGTACATGTTACATTAAGCGTAGAAAAAGAACGGCAGAAGATAGAAGTGACGATACCGGTGAAAGGCAATATCATCCGTTCGGAGCAGGTCAGCAACGATATGTATGTTTCTATCGACTTGGTGGAAGAGATTATTGAAAGACAGATTAAAAAGTATAAAAACAAACTGATAGACCAGAAGCAATCGGCAAGCTTTTTCAAGCAGGAGTTCATTGAAAAAGACTATATGGACGATGAAGAAGTGAAAATCATACGGACAAAGAAGTTTGACATTAAGCCCATGTATCCGGAAGATGCATGTGTGCAGATGGAGCTTCTTGGGCATAATTTCTTTGTATTCTTCAACGCGGAGACTGAACAGGTTAACGTGGTATATAAGAGGAAAGGGAATACCTATGGCCTGATTGAGCCGGAGGTGTAGGCGGACAAGCTTGTGGGATATGTGTAGAAGTTTGTGCAAAAAGAGGATAAAACAGAGGATTTCTTGTAGCGATGAATGATTTTACCTGCGGGTAATTATGCTATAATTATTATGTTTTTCAACAACATTCCCAATGAGGAAAGGATGGTGGATGCATAATAGCCAGAATCATTTATTTCAGCAAGAGGGCCAATTACAAAAGGATAATATATATGGACAAGCTTAAAGCACTCAATACTTATATAGAAACAACGAAAAGAGAGATATTAGAGGGAAAAAATATAAGCCCTCATACTATTTCTGAAAAAATACTCAGCATCTGGGGGGTAAAGGAGCCTCCGGTTCCGATTATAGAGATATTGAAAGCATTAGGGTTCCGGATTTTTGAACAGGAGTATAAGGAAGAGGACAGGGAACTATCCGGATTTATTGCGATTGATAATGAATATCGGGATAAATTTGGTACAGACAAAATTATTTCTTTAAATACTGCGGACAACCAAGGGCATAAACGTTTTACATTAGCCCATGAATTGAGCCATTATATTTTTGATTTTAACCCGCGGGTGATGGCGTCTTACTCAAACCCATACATAACATATGAGGCGGATAAACCGATAGAGAAGGATGCAAATAGGTTTGCAGCGAATTTGCTAATGCCTGAAAAAATTTTTATAAAAGAATATAAAAGATTGAAAGAGGAAGGTTTGGGGCTATATGACATAGTGGGAAAACTTTCGGAGGAATTTTTAGTTTCTGCCAAGGCAATTGAGAAGAGATTTGTAGAAGTGGGAATAAATGGATGACAGATGCGGAAAATACACATGATAATGAGGATAGGTATTTAAACTACCTTGAGGAACCAGCAAATACGGATGAGATTGCAACGGACGAGATGCTGGCGGGAAATGATAAACGGCACTTGATAAGGCATAATGAAAATTACACAAAGTTGTTGTCATGTTATGTAAATAATATTGCAAAAACCTTAAAAGCGAAATATTATTTTAAGATAATTTTTTTCGGTGTTGTTATGCTTGCCATAGTATCAGTAATTGTTATGTTCGTATGGTCGCTGATTTGTGCATTAGAGTGTGAGGGTTTGGAAGCAGCAGTCGTAGCTGTAATCGGTTCGTTTGTTTCCATAATATCTGCAACAATTGTTTTACCCTCCATTATAGCTAAATATCTTTTCAATTTGGATG
>Ga0137306_102333_pt1 | contig 16209 bp, 14 predicted proteins | sample Inofroosms_March_FD_97187 | JGI IMG/M metagenome (GOLD analysis project Ga0137306, IMG submission 97187) | Mouse cecal microbial communities from Vienna, Austria - N-Acetylneuraminic and N-Acetylglucosamine D2O microcosms_March | ecosystem: Host-associated > Mammals > Digestive system > Large...
TGGTTTGAATATATATATTCAAAAGCGCGCTGGTTTCCGATCAAGACCGGTTCGGGAAGATGTGGGAATGACGAAATTTCCCCGATTACTTCTGCCGTGTCCGGATAAAGAGAGCGGCAAAGTAAACCAGCTTCTGGAGCGGCATGTTCCGGCACTTGATACTTCTGGAAAATCAGGTGAAATTTGCTGACAGTATGTATGTTTGATCAGACGTCCTCCAGCAGTCCATATTCCCGGTACAGCCGCATCCGGGCAGCCCGGTCCGCTGCGGCAAGACGGACGTCTTCCTGCCGGTTGTCTGCAAGCAGGCGTTTTAGAAGTTCGGACAGGAGGGTCTCCCCTTCTTCTCTGCCGATTTCCCGTTCTTCTCTTCGGATATATTCCATGGTTTTCTGTTCGTCGTATTCCGCCAGTAACATCTCAAGCACCTCCGTCCGGCATCTTCCCAGCAGGTCTGACAGGATCCCCTGCTCCTCGCAGGTGTCCATGGCGCATTTGACCGCTGCCTGGATCTGCATTCCGTTTTTCAGATTGTTTCTGATGCATCCGATAAATTCCGCGTATTCCCACAGTCTCCGGCATCGTTCCATCAGCTCCCGGTTGTGCCCCTGATTGATGTTCAGCACCCGGACACGGCACTCCACGGCCGGGAGGCTGTCCTGTTCCGGGAGCAGAAACGCTTCCGAAAGGCAAAGCATGGTCTCGTCAGGCTCTTCGGTGTTTCCATTGTAGAAGACCACATAATTGGGAAACGGGAGCGGAATCTGCCGGACTCCGTACAGGTCATAGCCGTTAGTCTTTACATAAGTCTGATAGAGAGCGGCAAAGTAGATCAGGCCCCGAAGGGGCATATTCCGGTACATGGTGCTCTGGTGCTCGTACAGGTTCAGGGTATTGCCAACGATAAAAGAAATATCATTCTTTACCCCGAGAAATACTGCGTCCTCCAGAGTCGTGACGGTAAGCGCTTCCGGGTCTTCATAGTCTGTTCCGTTGAGTGCGTTGTACAGATCCAGAAGATCCCTTCGGTCCTGAAAGGCAAGGCGGAACAGGCGGTCCTTGTGTTTCCGGTTGATCGGCTGTTTCGTTAACTGCTGCCGGGAGTGTCTGCGTTTTCTTCGTTTTTTCATCGGTTTCTCCTTTATTATACCTGTTTTTGTGTGCGTCTGACAAGGGGATCTTAAATGACCTGGTTATTAAAGGTTCTGCCTGCGTGTCCGGGAAGATCCAACCTGACTTCCTCATAGACCAAACCCGCGTATTCGCATTTGGCCCATCTGGGAACCGACGGCAACTGCAAAGGCAGAAGATTTTCATTTTTACGTATGGAATCTTGGAACCGAATGGTTCCGTAATGATTTCAGACAATGTGAATATATACACATTATCATAACTGTAAGTGTTTTTCAAGAACAAAAAATTCCCCTGGAGCGGCCCGGAGGTTAATCCGGGTTCCCCAGGGGGGAATGCTGTCTGAGATTACTCTTCCGAATACAGATAGTTGATGTATTCGATTACCATATCCATCCGCGGCGTATTTTTTATGACGCCAAGATACACGTCTCCGTCAAAACCGGCGTTCTTAAAAAGTCCTTTTTGCGACATCTTAAGTCCCATGGAGCAGGTTTCCGCCGCGGATTCAGAAACCGACGGCCAGTCGGCCTGCGTGTCATCGGTATCATTTTCCTGCAGGACGGTACTGGTCACAAGGTACGGGGTCCATTGTGCGGCGGTTTCGGCATCCAGTTCCCGGAGCAGTGCGTCCAGATTATAAAGATATCCGTTTTGGGAAAACAGGTCAAAGGCTTCCCGGTTCATGAGCAGCACATCCAGCTGTTCGCCGTCGATGGAAGCGAGTATTTTGACACGGGAAGCATAGGCGTATTCACGGTTGGGATCGTCGGGATCGTCCGTGAAGTATAAGCCTGTATACAGTCTCAGATCGGTTCTGGAAGTGCCGGCATCTATGGAATTAAGGAAACCGCGGCTTAATTCGGCGGCAAGGGGCTCTCCTGCGGAAACATTTACAAGGCCGGTATACAGTACAATGTCTTTTCTGGTAAAATGACCGTATACCATGCTGCCCATGAGATACAGGAGGATCAGGCAGACGGCGATCGGCAGCTTGTAATAGTCCCAGACATATTGTATTTTCTGTTTTCCGTGAAGCTGCTTCCAGCGGTTTTCTTTTTCGGAATCGGTTGTTCGGGTGTACATAGGGGGCTCCTTTTTGGCGGCATTCGGTTTTAGCGCTTCAGACCGGCGCTGGGGTTCAGGGACAAAGATCCGGGATCTTCCACCGTTTCAGACCTGCTGCGTCTCGGAAGCGGCGTCTGCGTGCTGTCCGCTCTTCTCCTGACAGAGCTGCAGAATATTGGACAGCAGGAAGGAACAGAGCAGGGCGCAGAGGCCTTCTCCGAAGATGACGGCCGGGGTAAAGACGCGGATGATGACCAGCAGCATGATAAAATAAACGGCAGCCATCAGTACGGTGCAGAACAGAAAACGGACGCCGATGAACAGCGCGTTTTTGAACATGGCGCCGGTGGTATTGTCAAATCTTGCGAGGAGCGGAAAGATATACATCAGGACAATGGCGTAGGCGACGGCGGCAACGCAGAAAACTGCCGTGCAGAGCGTCCAGAACAGATTCTCAAACCGCATGTGATACAGCACATATCCGTCCACGCCGAGAATGATTCCCAGCGCAAGCAGGATCAGCCATATGAGGGTGCCCTGCCTGAAGTTTTCTCTGAAAGAGCGGAAAAACGCCTTTGTGATATTGCCCTCTTCATTTTTTGAAATCTTCAGCGTCACGTAGAAAAGCGCGGTGGTGGATGCGCCGATGGTGATCACCGGAATACAGCAGAGGAACCATAAAATGTTCAGATAGACGCTGTATACGATTTTGTTGACAAACTGCAGGACGGGGCCATCCACATTGAATAAATCAGTCATAAGTTTCCTCCTTGGACAGATGGGTGAAAAGTCTGTAACAGATCAGTCTTCTGTGGATTCCCGGTAGATCAGGTCCGTCTCCGTATGCACGGTGCGGTAATTCAGAGAAGGCTCGTTGATGCGGGACATCAGCAGATTGACCGCGGAAAATCCCATGATCTGGCTGTGGATATGGATGGTGCTGAGGGAAGGCGTTACAATCTTGGATTCCGGCGAATCGTCAAATCCGCACAGCCATACATCCTCCGGAACGGAATATCCGGATTTTTTCAGCACCTGCAGAGCGTCCAGCGCCACAAAGTCGTTGGCGCATAAGAATACCTCCGGTAGCTGCGGAAGCCGCTGAAAGCTTTCTGCCAGATATTCCTGATACTCTTCAGAAGACGGATTGTGGATTCCTTCTTTATTCCGTATGATGCAGTATTCCTCCGGACAGCCAAGCCCGGTCAGGTACATGGCGTTCCGGTAGGCCATATACCGCTCGAAGAAGGACAGACAGTGCATGGCTTCCCCGATGAATCCGATCCGGGTCTTCCCTCTTCGGGCCATTTCGCCCAGGAAGGAACCGATACCGGACTGATTGTCCATACACAGAATATCTGCCTGCAGAGGTTCTTTCAGGCAGGTGACCGGTGCGTCCACAAATAAAATCGGCAGGCCCAGGCAGCAGAGCATCTGATCATATTCATAATGAAACATCTCGATACAGAGGATGCCGGCGGTCCGTTCCCGGGAAAAAGAGGCGGGCAGTTTCATGCCGTCCTGTTCTTCTGCGAGGATCCGGTGCATGGTGAGGCTGTACCCAAGACTTGCCAGTTCCTTCTGAAATTTATCCAGCATGACCATTGCAAAATGGTTTCCTCCCACAAAATTCGTAAGAAATACCGCGATTTCGTTTTTTTCTTTTGGCGCGGGAACGGAAAGCACAGAGCTTCCCGAAGCGGCGGCCGTTACATAGGAAAACTGTTTGTAACCCATCTCCACCGCTTTTTTTAACACCTTATCCCGGGTGGCATCTGCCAGGATGCCGGTGTTGTTGATTGCCTTTGAAACGGTATTGCGGGAAATACCAAGCTCATCGGCAATATCCTGAATCGTAACTCGTGCGCCCATATACGCCTCCTTCTGTCCTTGTTTTATAAAATTCTTTTACACCTGTGATGTTCGGTCTGCATGATACAGACGGCAAATGTTTCTTTTGTCATTTGTTTGTGCTGATTCTATTATAATGCACAAATCAAAATGTGTCAAATGTAAAAATATAAATTTTTAAAAGAATAATTCAGGTAAAAACAACAGACATGGAATTTGTCTAAAGTGTACAGAAGGATTCAAATGTAAAAATAATAATGTGCAAATAGCAAATAAAACTATTGACTTAATGTAAAAAAAGTGATATAAAGATACTATACAAATCTCGGAAATGTAAAATTATATATTTTACATATGCACAAATCCGAAAAAGAAAGGAGAATCAGAAATACTGTACATAGGATACAGACGAAACAGCGTGCAGAAAACGGAGGGATTTGGGAGAAAGGAGGAAGTTATGACAATGAATTCAAAAACGGTTTCGGCCAAAGGACAGGGAAGCAAAGACAGAGGATTTCACAATACCATGGTCTATGTCAGACAGCACTGGCAGCTCTATCTGATCTTTCTGATGCCCGCATTTTTACTGACAATGATTTTCAAGTACGCGCCCATGAGCGGTATACTGATCGCCTTTCAGGATTACAATCCGTTTAAGGGCGTCTCCGGAAGCGAGTGGGTGGGATTCAAGCATTTTACGAGGTTTCTGTCCTCCCCGGACTTTATGAGATACCTGATCAATACATTGAAGCTGAGCGTGTACAGCCTGCTGTGGGGCTTTCCGGTTCCGATCATTCTGGCGCTTCTGCTGAACCGGATCCAGAGTTCGGGGATCAAGAAGAAGATTCAGCTGGTGCTTTATCTTCCGAACTTTGTGTCGGTGATCGTGCTCTGCGGTATCGTGCGGATCTTTCTGTCCGTGACCGGACCGGTGAACCTGCTGCTGGGAACGGATATGAACTTTATGACCATGCCGGAGGCGTTCCGCTCCATCTATATTATCAGCGGAATCTGGCAGGGAGCAGGCTGGGCGTCCATCATGTATACGGCATCCCTGTCCAATGCAAGCCAGGAGCTCCGGGAGGCTGCGGTTATGGACGGCGCGAATATCCTGCAGCAGATCCGGGCGGTGGAGTGGCCGGCGATCAAGGATATGGTCGTGATCCAGTTCATTCTCCAGGCCGGAAATATCATGAGCATCGGTTTTGAAAAAGCCTACGCTCTGCAGACGGACCTGAACCTTCCGGCGTCGGAGATCATCGCGACCTATGTATACCGGAAAGGCCTGATCGACGGCGATTACAGCTTTTCAACCGCCGTGGGCTTGTTCAATACCGTAATCAATGTCATACTTCTGCTTGCCGTGAATAAGATCGTGGCGAAGATGAATGACGGACAGGGAATCTAGGGAGGTGTACGCAAAATGAAAAAGAAAAAGAGCGCATTTGCAAAATATTCGAGACAGGATAAGGTGCTGCTGACCATCGGATATGTGCTGCTGGGACTGTTCGTCATCGCGATCATTGTACCGATGATCTATATTGTGGTCGCGTCCTTCATGGACCCCATCACCCTGCAGAATAAGGGAATTACCTTTGACTTCAGCAAATGGACGACGACGGCCTATGAAAGGGTTATGACCAACAGTCAGATCTGGATCGGCTTTAAAAACGCGGTGCTTTACTCGGTCCTGTTTACCGTTGTCTCCGTGACCGTGACGCTTCTGGCGGCCTATCCGCTGTCAAGGGCGGATTTCCGGGGAAAAGGATTTTTCAATGTGATTTTCATGATCACCATGTTTTTCGGGGGCGGACTGATTCCGACTTATTTGATCGTGAGTAACCTGGGACTGGTGGACAGCATGTGGGCGGTGATTCTTCCGGGCGCGTTCAGCGTCTGGAACATGACGATTGCAAGAACCTATTACCGGGGCATTCCGCAGGAACTTCGGGAGGCGGCGGATGTGGACGGCGCCAGCGAGCTGACCTTTTTCTTCAAGATTCTGCTTCCCGTCTGTACACCGGTCATCGCAGTGCTGACTCTGTGGCAGTTTGTGGCCATGTGGAACAGCTACTTTGACGCCATGATTTACCTGAACGATTCCGCCAAACAGCCCCTTCAGCTGGTGCTTCGCTCCATCCTGATCCAGAACCAGCCGGAATCCGGGATGATCGCGGACATGCAGAGTACGGCGGCGCGCGCACAGCTGGCGGAGCTTCTGAAATATGCAACCATTATCATTTCCAGTCTGCCGCTTCTGATCATGTATCCGTTCTTCCAGAAATATTTTGACAGCGGAATCATGGCCGGAGCGGTCAAGGGATAACAGGAATGATTACTGAAATGGCGGCAGGCCATAACAATGAGAAGGAGGCAGAGGAATGAGCAACAGATTTGGATACAGAACCGGGAAACGAATGGCGGCGGCAGTTCTTGCGGTGTGTATGGCCGTCTCCCTTACGGGCTGCGCGGGCAGGAGGAAGATCAACGACGGAACGTTCCGTCCGGTGGATGAGGCGGAGCTTGCATTTCCCCTGAAGGAAAAGACCGTGCTGACCGGAATGATCAGTTATCCGCCCAATACGGAATCCGAGCCCAACAACCGGACAATCTTTCGACGCCTGCAGGAGCAGACCAATGTGGAGATCGACTGGACGGCGATCCAGTCCGACCAGTGGCCGGATAAAATTTCCCTGAATATGTCGGACCCGAACAAGCTGACGGACTTTATCTTTTCGGCGGGATTTACAGACAGCAACCTGTTAAAATACGCAGATTACGGCGCGATTATCCCGCTGGAACAATACATTGACGCGTACATGCCGAATCTGAAGTCGGTATTTGACCGATATCCGGAATACCGGACCATGTGTACGGATGTAAACGGACATATCTGGGCGCTGCCGTGGATTGAGCAGCTCGGTTCCAACAAGACGGCTATCCAGACGGTGGGAGGCATGAGTTTTATTAACAAAAAATGGCTGGATTTTCTGGGGCTTGAGATTCCGGAAACGGTGGACGAATTCGAGGAAGTCCTGATTCAGTTCCGTGACCATGCATCCGAACTTCAGGAGGAATTTGGAATTGAAGGAAGCATTATTCCCATGTCCTGCATTGTCAACGACGGGGACCAGGACCCATCGATCCTGATCAACGGCTTCGGAGAAGGATATGGGGAGGTGGATAAAGATAAGAATAACGGCAGGCATATTGTCGTTACTGATGAGCAGAAAGTAATCTGCAGCGCCACGCAGGAAGGCTATAAGAAAGGAATTGAGTGGCTGCATAAGCTGTACGAGGAGAATCTGATCGATCCGGAAGCATTTACCCAGGAATGGTCCACCTATGTATCAAAAGGAAAGTCCGGGCGTTACGGCGTATGCTTCAGCTGGGATGTGGGAAATATCGACAACCTGAAAGACTGGGTGCCGCTTCCGGTTTTGACGGCGGATACCCGCAACCTGACGCCCCAGAACGGTTCTTTTACCAGCGGATTTGACCGCGGACGCTGTGTGGTGACTTCCGTGGCGGAAAATCCGGCGCTGGTATGCGCATGGCTGGATCAGATGTATGCGCCGCTGCAGTCTCCGCAGAACAACTGGGGAACCTACGGGGAGGATGATGATTTTGATATCTTCGAGATGGGGAAAAATGCAGACGGCGAGGATATGTTAAGACATGCGCCTCTGGGCGACGCGTCTCCGGTGGAAGTCAGGGAGGCGGAATCGGTAGGAGGTCCTCTTGCCATACTGGATGAATATTATGACGTGTATGTGACCTGCCCGGATGACGCTCAGTACCGTCTGGACTGGATCGAAGAATATTATACGCCCGATATGCACACGCAGTATGTGTATCCAAATATTTTCATGAGCCGCGAGGATACGGAGAAGCTTTCCAATCTTCAGGCAGATATTCATAAAGAGATCAAGACAAAAAAAGCGGACTGGATCATGAACGGATTTACAGATAAGGACTGGGAGGAATATCTGGATAAACTGGAAGCCTACGGACTCAGTGAATATCTGGCATTATTCCAGAAATATCTGGATTCGTATAACGCAAGCATGGAAGGAAAATAAATCATTCCAATCATAATTCATATATTTGGTGTTTAAAAACTGCCGAAAAAGTATGATAAACGCCACCAGAGAGCGAGAACGATGAGTGCAGAAATCCAGTGCCGTTTATTCAGTGGGAAAGGAAAAGAGTGATGACAAGTCAGACATTACGTGAAGCGCGAAAATATGAAGAAGCTTCTGAAAAATTAATAAAAGCAGAGGAGCGTCCCGGTTTTCACCTGACTCCGCGTACGGGCTGGATGAACGACCCCAATGGTTTTTCTTACTATAAAGGCCGGTACCATCTGTTTTACCAGTACTATCCTTACGAATCCAGATGGGGGTCCATGCACTGGGGGCATGCGGTAAGCCAGGATCTGCTTCACTGGGAATCCCTTCCCTGTGCCCTGGCGCCGGACGAGGCGTATGACCGGGACGGGTGCTTCTCCGGAAGCGCGGTGGAGCTGCCGGACGGAAGACAGCTGCTGATGTATACCGGCGTGCTGAAAGAGCGTCAGGGACACGGCGGATACCGGGAGGTGCAGACGCAGTGCCTCGCCGTGGGCGACGGGCTGGATTATGAGAAATATGAACAGAATCCTGTGCTGGACGATACGGACCTTCCGGAAGGCAGCAGCCGGTTTGACTTCCGTGATCCCCGGATCTGGAGACACACGGACGGAACCTACCGGTGCGTGGTGGGTTCCCGTCCGGCAGACGGAAGCGGGCAGATCCTGCTGTATGCCAGCGGGGACGGTTTTCACTGGAAATTCAAAAGCGTGCTGGTTTCCAATCACGACCGGTTCGGGAAGATGTGGGAATGCCCGGATTTTTTCGAACTGGACGGGAAATGGGTGCTGCTGACCAGTCCGCAGGATATGCTCCCGGAAGGGTTTGAATACCACAATGGAAACGGAACGCTCTGCCTGATCGGTGATTACGACGAGGAGACCGGGACATTTAAGGAAACGCATGATCAGTCCATCGACTACGGGATTGATTTTTACGCGACGCAGACGGTCCTGGCGCCGGACGGCCGCCGGATTCTGATCGGCTGGATGCAGAACTGGGACGCCTGCAGTATGCGTTCGCCGGAAGATCCGTGGATGGGGCAGATGAGCCTGCCAAGGGAACTGTCGGTCAGAGACGGCAGACTGTATCAAAAGCCGGTCCGGGAACTTAACGCCATGCGGCGCAATAAAATATCATACACGCATGTCGCGGTTTCAGGAGTGGTGAAACTGGATGGGATCAGAGGAAGAATGGTGGATATGGAGCTTAGGATCCGTCCGGAAGACCCGCAGAATCCGTACCGGAAATTTGCGGTCCGTTTTGCGCAGAATGACCGGTACTATACATCCCTGAGCTTCCGGCCGCAGGAATCGATTCTGAAAATCGACCGGAAGTTCTCCGGCTCCAGAAGAGCCATTATCCATCAGCGGCGCAGTCTGGTAAAGACCGCGGACGGAGAGCTGAAGTTACGGATCATACTGGACCGGTTCAGCGTGGAAGTCTTCGTGAACGACGGGGAACAGGTGCTGACTGCGACCATGTATACGGAGCAGGAAGCGGACGGAATCTCATTCTTTGCAGACGGGACTGCACAGATCGATGTTGTAACATATGATCTTCAATAACGTTCTGATTCCGCCATCCGCACCATGCAGGCGTTTCTGCGGCAGGCGATGCCGTATTTGAAGATCGTATCCATATCATCCTCCATCAGGCGATCTGCATAATTTTTTTCCTCGATCTGTTCCAGCGCTTTCAGGCAGGCGGCTTCCAGATTCCGGCTTTCCGAATATTTGATCTCGATTACGATCCCGATGTTTTTATCCGGAAGCTCGATCAGGATGTCGCTGTAGCCGATGCCGGATTCGACGCTGGACAGAAGAAGCCAGTCCTCCCGGTGGCTTAAAAGTCCCAGCAGGATGCCGTGGTAAAAATTTTCTTTTCGCTCTTTGCGCACGGCGGTATCCCGGATGCTGATGGTTTTCTTCAGGTAAGAAGCAAACTGACGTTCGATTGAGGCGGGATCGCCCTGGCAGAAGGCTTCGCAGAAGGCGTCCAGTGCGGGCGTGTCTTCTCTTGCCTCCTTCTGAAACCAGTCCAGGATCTGCTCGGTAAAGATCATGCGGATTTCTCGGTTGGGGATGACCAGCTCGTAGGTGTTCAGATCGATCTCTGCCTTTTTGGTGAGGTAGCCGGTGGTGAAGAGGACGCTCCACAGGTTGTCAAGGCTGTCATACAGCTCCCGATAAGTGAGCTCTTCGTTGATTTTTTTGATGACAGCGTCCCCGTTCACCAGACGGTCCAGCTCCATCCGGGTCTGCGGAGTCGCTTTCTGAAGCAGCGTACGGATGATGGAATTGCCGCTGGAGTTGATCCAGTAGGCCCGGGGCCGGGCGTCCGGATTGGCCCGGAGGCGGCTTACATGATTGATCACATCCCAGGGACAATAGATACTTGTTTCTCCAAAACGGTAACCGTCATACCATTCTTTCAGGTCGCTGTATTTGTCATGCAGTCCATAGTATTCCAGCAGGGCTTTTACTTCTGCATCGGTAAACCCAAAATGTTCATGGAACAGATCGTCGGTAATGGAAATGACGTTCAAGTTGTTCAGCCCGGTAAAAATGCTTTCTTTTGCAATCCGCAGGCAGCCGGTGAGAACGGCGAACTGCAGGCTTTCGTTGGTCTTGAGGGCCTGTCCGAACATACTCCGGATCAGGTCCACCATTTCGTCGTAGTAGCCGTTCTGCTGCGCCCTGTCCAGAGGGACGTCGTACTCGTCGATGAGAAGGATGGTTTTTTGCCCATAATGTCTGCAGAGAAGCTGCGACAGGGTCCGAAGGCTTCCCTTGAGCACGTCATCGGACATGGGAAATTCCTGCAGACTGTCAGCATCCGTGTGGATCAGACGCCGGTAACGTTCTTTCTCTTCGGCGGAAAGGCGTTCGCTGTCCAGAAGAAACTGGAACCGCAGCGCTTCGCTGCCGATGATGGAACAGAGAAGCGCCTGCGCCTTTTTAAAATTCTGCGCCTCCGCATTTTTCAGCGTGATGGAGATCACCGGAAATTTTCCCATATAGTGATCACAGAGCTCCCGTTCCTCTGCGACTGCAAGTCCCTGGAACAGCTCCGGATCGCATCCGAAGGAAAAGAAATATTTGAGCATGCTCATGTTCAGGGATTTTCCGAACCGGCGGGGACGGGTGAAGAGATTGATTTCTCCCCAGTTGTTCAGAAGCTCTGTGATCATGCCGGTCTTATCCACATAGTAGAATCCTTCTGTGCGGATCTTTTTAAAATCTTCAATGCCGATGGGCAGTTTTGCAGGAGTTTTCAAGTACGCTCCCCCTTTCTTTTCATTGTTCTGTTTCAAGCTGTTCCCAAGCGGATGAAATTTCCGGGAAATTTCTTAGAAAGCTGCCGGCGGAATCGTAAACCGTTCGATCCGGCACTGGTGCTTTCGCTCACCTGCAGGGGCTTCGCGGTTATAGCTGATTCCCACCAGCAGGATCTCTCCCCCATATTCTTTGACTGCCTCCGGATACCGACGGTTTTTGATCTGTGCAATGGCGCCGTCCGCGGACTGGTTCCATTTTAATTCCACGATCAGAGCCGGCAGTATGGAACCTCTTTTGGGAAAATACACAATATCTGCGTAGCCGGACCCCGCCGGTAATTCCTCGAACATCAGGTACTCGTCCCCATAGCTGAAGTAGGCGCGCTTGATCACGCTGCGCAGCGCCTGTTCGTTGTTATAATACAGAGGAGCTTCTTCTTCATGGATCTTCTTAATCTGGTCTGCAACGGCTTCTTCTTTTCTATGAATGGTGTCGATGATGAGCTGATCGCTCTCCCGTACCCGCCGGATAGTATCGTCCCGCTTTACCTGCCGTACGGCTTTGGCAAATTCCCGGCGGATCTCTTCGTTTGGAATGTGTACGGTCTGTGTCTCTTCATCATAGGCCAGATAGCCCAGATGGATCAACAGCGTCAGCACGTCGTTCCGGTCCCGGAAAGTCACCAGATCGTTTGCAAAGCCGTTCGTATCTACGCGGGCTTCCACTCCGCCGATCAGCTCTGCGACCGTTTTCCCCAGTCCGTCAAAATCAAGATTGATATATCCCATCAGGCTTTCTGCTGTAGAAGTCTGCGTCCAGTAGGAGTCAAAATCATGGTGATAAAGCGCCTTCATGACGGAATTGGGATTATAGACGGAGGCCAGATCCCGGAAGGAATATCCGTCGTACCACTGTTTCATTTTTTCAAAATCGCTGCCGTAGTCCGCACAGAGCTTCTTCACTTCCGCTTCGGTAAATCCCACGTATGCTGCAAACTGTCTTGGCTTAATCATGGTATATTCCCAGAAATCAGATATGGCTGACTGGGAGCCGTCTTTTTTAATGGGCAGGATACCGGTCATATATGCCGCCGCAAATATTTTATCTGTCATTCCGCTGTTTTTGAACAGAGAACGCAGAAATTCCAGATATTTTCGCTGCAGGTCCGGGCGTTCCTTTGCTTCCCGGATCGGAGCGTCCCACTCGTCGATGATCATGATAAATTTATTTCCCGCGGTCTGGGCGGCATTGGCCAGAGTCGCCGCAAAGCCTTCCGCAGCCTTCAGCGCAGGATACTGTTCCGCCAGTTCCCGCACCACATTCCGCTGGATATAAGATACCATATCATCCAGAGAAGCTTCTCCGATCGCCTCTGTCATGTCCAGATAGATGACGTCATACTGATTCAGGTGTTTTCGATACTGTGGGTCGCCGGCGATTGCCAGATCGTCAAAAAGCATGGACGAATCACAGGTTTTGTCATAATAGGCGCATAACATTTTCGCGGCAAAAGATTTTCCGAAACGCCGGGGCCTGCTGACGCAGGTCAAACATCTTGGAGTATCAATGGTTTGGTTGACCAGGCGGATCAGGCCGGTTTTATCTATATAAATATTTTTTCTGATTCTGGTAAATCCGCTGTTTCCGGGGTTTACATAATTTCCCATTTTCCTGTTGCCTCCCCATGTTTCATTCCGGCCGGAGTGCCTTTTTCACACATTTCCTGTTATTTCATGTCCCTGCTTCTATTATACCCGTACTGCCTTCTTTTCACAATAAAAGATTCAAAAGGATGGACTATTTGCAAAAGAAGTCCGGAAGGGACGGCTGTATATTTTGTTGAAAATGTCGGTTTGCGGAGGGGTTTCACAGAAAAAGCGGGCAGATTTCCTAACAGCTAGGAAAGAGATTGGCTGCTCTTTTCCGTAGATCCGGACTATAATAGGATCAGATAAAAGAAAGGAGGAGCATACGGGTGGAAGGATTAGAAATGACCTGTTTTCAGATCATATCCAGCGTGGGAACGGCGCGTTCCAGTTACATTGAGGCAATCCAGAAGGCAAAGGCCGGGGATTTTGAGGGGGCGAAGGACTGTCTGGAAGCAGGGCAGCAGGAGTTCCTGAAAGGGCACGAAGCGCATTTCGGACTGCTTCAGAAGGAGACGAACGGCGAGCAGGTGGGAGGTTCCCTGCTTTTGATCCACGCGGAGGACCAGCTTATGAGCGCCGAAGGTTTCAAGATCATCGCAGAAGAGATGATTGCAGCTTACAGACGAATCAACGAACTGGAAAAAAAGCTGGCGCAGTAGCCGGCAAAAAACAGCATCTGCCCGAAAGCAGCCCCGGAAGGATTTTACGGAACGAAGAGAGGGAAAATACTTCCAGACACGGGGGCGGAGTGAGGTCAGATGCGGAACTGAAATCAGAAAGGAGAGTGTTTTATGAGAAGAGTATATTTATTCTGCAGTGCAGGAATGTCTACCAGCATGCTGGCAAGCAAGATGCAGGGGGTGGCGACGGACCACGGACTTCCCATCGAGGTGGAGGCGTTTCCGGACGGAAAGATCGCGCAGATCGTGGAGGAAAAGCATCCTGACGTGATCCTTTTAGGACCGCAGGTCAAGTACCGCTATCAGGAAGTAGTGGACAAATTCGGTTCCACCGGAATCCCCATCGCTGTCATCGACCAGACCGCGTACGGGATGATGGACGGGGAAAAGGTGCTTAAGACAGCCACCAAAATGATGAAGGCAGCAAAATAGCTGCAGAACAATAACAGGGGGAAAAGCTGATGTTACAAAAATTAGAGAGTTTTTTCATGCCGCTGGCAGAGAAAATCGGAAAGAATAAATATCTGATCGCCGTCAGAGACGGTTTTCTGTTATCCATGCCGCTGTTGATCGTAGGATCCTTCTTCCTGCTGATCGCCAACTTCCCGATCCCGGGATGGACGGAGTTCTGGGGACAGTTTTTCGGGGAAAACTGGGCGTCCTATTTTGCAAAACCGACAGACGCCACCTTTTCCATCATGGCAATCCTGGCCGTGGTGGGGATCGGCTACTCCTTTGCGGAGCAGATGAAGGTGGACCGGCTGTTCGGCGCGGCCATCTCACTGGTGTGCTGGTTCCTGATTATGCCCTATGAGATCCTGTTTGAAGAATCTGTGGTATCCGGCATCCCGCTGGGATGGGTCGGTTCCAAGGGAATCTTCGTGGGCATCATCTGCGCTTTTCTGGCCGTCCATGTGTATGCATGGGTGGACAGCAAAGGCTGGGTCATCAAGATGCCCGACGGCGTGCCGCCTACCGTGGAAAAATCCTTCGCGGCGCTGATTCCGGCGGGAATGTCCGTACTGGTGTTCTTTGTGATCAATGTGATCTTCGCCATGACGCCTTACGGTAATGCCTTTGACTTTGTATTTGAGATTCTGCAGACGCCGCTTCTGGCCCTTGGAAACACCCTTCCGGCCATGGTGATTGCGTACATTTTCCTGCACTTCTTCTGGTTCTTCGGCGTCAACGGCGGTTCCGTGGTAGGCGCAGTATTCAACCCGATTCTGCAGACCCTGTCCGCGGAGAACCTGGCAGCATTCCAGGCAGGAGATGCCATGCCCAATATTATCTGTCAGCAGTTCCAGGATCTGTTCGCTACCTTTGGAGGAGCCGGCTCCACGCTTTCGCTTCTGATTGCCATGCTGCTCTTCTGCAAATCCAAACGGATCAAGGAGCTGGGCAAGCTGGCGATTATCCCGGGATGCTTCGGGATCAATGAGCCGATTATCTTCGGCCTTCCGATCCTGCTGAACCCGATGATGCTGATTCCGTTCATGCTGGTGCCGACGATCAATATTATCATTTCCTATATCTGCATGAGCATTGGCCTGGCGCCCATTTGTACCGGTGTTGCAATCCCGTGGACCATGCCGGTCATCATCTCCGGATTTTTATCCACCGGATGGCAGGGAGCGGTTCTGCAGGCGCTGCTTCTGATCCTGGGAGTTTTCCTGTATATGCCCTTCATCAAGATGATGGATAAGCAGTATCTGGCGGACGAGACGAAGGGAACGGATGAGACAGAGGATGAGGACGATTTCTCACTGGACGATCTGTCCTTTGACGACATGTAACAGCAAATACAACGACGATGGAGGGATACCATGAAGATTGTGATGATATTTGACCAGATCCAGTCCGGACTTGGGACGAAGGATGACACCATGGTGCCGCTGACCGGAAAAAAAGAGGCAGTGGGGCCGGCGGTGATGATGCAGCCGTATCTGAAGGAGACCGGCGGACGGGTCATGGCGTGTCTGTGCTGCGGCAACGGGACGTATCTGGCGGATCCGGACGAGGTGAGCCGGAAGCTGTGCGCCATGGTCAATAAGGTAAAGCCGGATATTGTGATCTGCGGACCGGCGTTCAACTACGCGGACTATGCAGCCATGTGTGCGCGGGTAGCGGACGATATCAACCGGACGACGGAGGCGAAGGCGTTCGCGGCCATGTCTCAGGAAAATGAGGAGACGATTGCTGCCTATAAGGATAAAGTGATGATCGTGAAAACGCCGAAGAAGGGCGGCATGGGACTCAATGATTCTCTGAAACATATCTGCCAGGTGGCGAAAGCGCTGGCGGACGGAGATCCGGGGCTGGAAGCGCTGAAGCAGAACGTCTGCTTCTAAAAGGGCCGAATGCGGTAAAGGATGCCGGAGAGGACGCCGCCGGGAGGAAGTGTGATCATGACCTTCCG
>Ga0137306_102336_pt1 | contig 16196 bp, 11 predicted proteins | sample Inofroosms_March_FD_97187 | JGI IMG/M metagenome (GOLD analysis project Ga0137306, IMG submission 97187) | Mouse cecal microbial communities from Vienna, Austria - N-Acetylneuraminic and N-Acetylglucosamine D2O microcosms_March | ecosystem: Host-associated > Mammals > Digestive system > Large...
GAAAACCCTTTCCCCACGATCAGCCAAGCAGCCAAAATCGCACGCCCGGGAGATGAAGTGATCGTTGCTCCCGGAATCTACCGCGAATATGTAAATCCATTCTGCGGCGGCACCGACGAAAATCATCGGATCGTATACCGCAGCGAGATTCCTTTGGGGGCGGTCATCACCGGCGCGGAGCCTGTTAAACACTGGACCCGATATGAAGGAAATGTATGGACGGCACGGATTCCGAACGGCCTGTTCGGAAACTACAATCCCTACACAACCGTGATCTGCGGAGACTGGTACAATGCGGTCACTCCGGCCCATACCGGGGAGGTCTACCTGAACGGAAAGTCCCTCTATGAAACCGCCTCTCTGGAGGACGTGATCCATCCTTCCAAATATCTCAGTTCCTGGGACCCGGATTTTACGATTTACAAATGGTATACGGAACAGGACGGAGATCACACTGTGATCTATGCTAATTTCCAGGGCGCTGATCCCAATGCGGAGAATGTGGAGATCAATGTACGCCGCAATTGCTTTTATCCGGATCAGACCGGAGTGGGATACATCACCCTGTCCGGATTTGCTGTAAAGCAGGCCGCCACCACCTGGGCTCCGCCCACTGCCTATCAGGAGGGCATGGTCGGTCCTCACTGGTCAAAGGGCTGGATCATCGAGGACTGCGAGATTTCCCATTCCAAGTGCTCCGGCATTTCTCTGGGAAAATATCTGCAGCCGGAAAATGAAAACAAATGGACCACCCGGCTTTACAAGGACGGCACCCAGACCGAGCGTGACGCCATCTGCCAGGCTCAGAGGGAAGGCTGGACGAAGGAACGGATCGGCTCCCATATTGTGCGCCGCTGCAATATCCATGACTGCGGACAGACCGGGATCGTGGGGCATCTGGGGGGCGTGTTCTCTGTGATCGAGGACAACCATATCCACCATATCAACAACAAGCAGAACCTTGCCGGAGCCGAAATCGGGGGCATCAAAATGCATGCGGCCATTGACGTGACCATCCGCCGCAACCATTTCCACCACTGCACACGGGGGCTTTGGCTGGACTGGCAGGCACAGGGCACCCGTGTTACACAGAATCTGTTCCACGACAATGTACCGCCGAAGGGCACAGAGATTGCGGACGGACTTGCCCTTGGGGAGGACATTTTCATCGAAGTGTCCCACGGCCCCACTCTCATCGACAACAACCTGCTGCTCTCCGACTGCGCCGCCCGCATCAGCACCCAGGGAATCGCGTTTGTCCACAACCTGATCACCGGCTCCTTTACCTGGGTGGGACAGGGGACGGACAACGGGGGACGCCGCCTTCCCACACCGCGCTACACGCCCTACCATGTGCCCCACCGCACGGAGGTAGCCGGGTTTATGACCATCCTTCACGGGGATGCCCGGTTTTACAACAACATCTTCGTACAGAAGGAGATCCGGCAGGATCTGACCACATATGCGGAAAACAGCGGCATGGCCGCAATGTGTCAGTTCGTGTGCGGCACCATGCCTTATGACGGCTATCCTACGGCGGAGGAATATTTTTCCAGATTCACGCCGGAATCTGCGGTGGATCACTGGGGAAAGGATATCTATTATGACCATCTTCCGGTGTATACAGGAGGAAATGTGTATTTCAACGGCGCGCAGCCCTGCGATCGCGAGGAAAATTACCGGGTTGACAGGGAACATCACGTCACGGTATCTCTGAAGGAGGAAGACGGCAGATACCGTCTGGAAACCAATCTGTACGAGCATCTCCCGGAATTTGAGATTCCCTTTGTCAGCACGGAAACGCTGGGGGAGGCATTTGAACCGGAGCAGAAGTTCGAAGAGCCTGACGGGACGCCGATTGTGTTTGCATATGATTACTTTGGAGAAAAACGGGAGATCGTGCCGCTGGCGGGACCCTTTGCCAAAATAAGAAGATATTTAGAATTGATTCAGTAATAAACGCTTGATTTATTATAGAAATTTAGTAAAACATCAGATATCCTATAAGAAAGTTCCTGCACACCCGGGATCTTCCCTGCAAAGCAGGCAGAGTTTCCGGGTATGCATTACAATCACAATGAACCGCAGTGGTACGCTTTTGAAAAGGATGCGGACGGAAACTGGGATGTCCATTCCCCCTGCCCCGCATTCTGGGACGCACTGGAAGATCGGATCCGGGAACTCGACAGGATGGGGATCGAAGCAGACCTGATCCTCTTCCACCCCTACGACCGGTGGGGATTTGACGCACTCCCGCAAAAGGACAATCTGGTGTACCTGGACTATGTGATCCGAAGACTTTCCGCATTTCCAAATATCTGGTGGAGCCTTGCTAACGAATACGATATCAGCAGCAAAAGTCTGGAGGACTGGGAAGAAATCGAAGAATTTGTGGCAGCAAACGATCCCTGGCATCATCTTCTGTCCTGCCATAACTGTTTCCCTATGTGGGATGCTTCTCGAAAGAACATTACCCACATCTCCATCCAGACAAAGGTGTTCTGGAATCTTGCAAAGCTTCGGGAAACGTATCATAAGCCTGTTATCCTGGACGAATGCTGTTATGAAGGCAACCTGCCTATGTTCTGGGGAAGCATCTCCGGCCGCGAAATGGCACGGAGGTTCTGGCGTGCGGTCGCTGTGGGCGCCTACTGTACCCATGGCGAGACCTTCCTGGATCCGGAGCATGAGATCCTTTGGTGGGCAAAGGGCGGCCGCCTGAAAGGGGAAAGCCCGGAACGGATCGGTTTTTTAAAGGAAATTCTGGAAAGCCTTCCGGGACCTCTGGAGGCGCTTCCAATCCAGATCGAAGGCGCTGCCCGTGTCGCCTCCATGCCGCCCCAGCAGCAGGAAGAGATCTTTAGCCATGCGGAGCCCATATTCCGCAACGTGGTAAAAGCGGTTTCCCGCATGAGCGCGGAAGACCTGCATGATTTTATCGCGGCCGAATACCTGTACCAGGGGCACTGCGGCGAAGAGTGTTACCTGTATTTCTACGACACCAGGACCTGCGCCGAGGATACGGTCACGCTTCCCGAAAGCCATACCTACCGTGTGGAGCTGATCGATACCTGGAACATGACCCGCGAGATTCTAAAAGAGCATGTCAACGGCAAAGTCACCATTGCACTGCCGGGCAGGGAGGATATGGCGGTGCTTGCGGTAGCGGAATGATTCGGGGATAGCATACAGATTCCGGAAATGTTCTAACTGTACGGTTGGATGATCTAAAGATCATCCAACCTGCGCATCTATTCGCAAAGGCCAGATACAAAAAAATCAGCGGAATTATGCATTGGCTGCGATTCCGCTGATTTTATCTATATAAAAACATAAGGAAAGCTCCGGATTATTTCTTCCTGATTCATGCAAAAGGCATCCCCATTTTGATCTCTGAGTCCGTGATACACAGAACCGGTGCATCCGGATGATTCGTACTTTCCCACACGGGAAGCCCCTTGCCTGAGGGCGTCCCATTCCGCACAAAGTTTTCAATATACTGCATCATCGTCCTGCTGATCTCCCTGTCCCATTCCTCAAACGGACGCCAGCAGCGGCCAAGCTGCCCAATGGTATACCACAGTTCGCTGGAATGCCAGGCCCCTTTGTCGTCCCCCGGAAGATTCCGGCCAAACCAGAAGCAGTACGCAGGAGGATATCCTTTTTCAAACTGCAGCGCGGCCCATTCCTTTGCCATCCCGGTCAATACCGGGGCCAGCATATCATCTTTCGTGGTACCGGCCATATAAGGTATTTTGAGCCATTTTCCGCTTTGTTCCAGTTCTTCGCCGCGTTCCGTGATCATCACCCCGTCCAGCACAGGCATCACATTGTTGATGGCCTCCATATCCCCGGCCATAGCCAGATTCGTTTGTTTTAATACTTGCTCCGGGGACGCCTCCCGCCATTCCCGCATGCTGCTGCCAAGAGCAGACAATACTTTCTCCCAGAACGGATAGGTTTCTTCCGCAGTCATAAATTTCGCGAACTGCTTTCCGATCCCCCCGCCGCTGGTCATAATCGCCTTCGCGATGTAGGGTTCTGCCTCCCGGGAGGAGCATAGCTGCTGGATGCTCATGGCTCCTGCCGACTGCCCCATGACCGTAATATTTTCTGGATTTCCTCCGAAGGCCCCGATATTATGATACAGCCATTTTACCGCTGTCAATTGATCGTAAAGCCCATAGTTCCCCGTATGCCCCGCTTCCTCTTTCAAAAGGGGATGTGAGCAGAATCCGAACGGTCCAAGGCGGTAATTGCAGCTGGCAAAGATGATGCCCCGCTGCGCGTAAAGGCTGCCGTCAAAAGGCTTCTCATGGCCTGCGCCGCCCTGGAAAGCCCCGCCGTGGATATACAGGATGACAGGCGCATTCTCGCAATGCTCCGGCACATACAGGTTCAGATACTGGCAGTCCTCACTGTAAGAAAAATCAATTCCCTTACGGAACTCCCTGTAATAAAAGCTTTCCTCCGTTTCCGGCTCAAAAGTCCTCTGCTGCATAGCGGCCGGGCCGAACTCCGCGGCACTGCATACCCCGTCCCAATGTGTAATCTCCTTAGGATACTCCCACCGTCCTGCCGCAGCATAACGGATGCCGAGATACCGACATACCCCGTCTTTGCGGAAGCCCTCCAGGCTTCCGCAGTTTGTTTCACATCTTACAGCTTCCATAATCACAGCTCCTTATTCAAAGAATCATTCCCCTGCGTCCTGTCTTCTCTTTAATTCCGCATACATTTCCTCTGTTTTCGTTTTGTTCAGATTGTAGATGAGCAGCATGCCGATCAACTGGATGCCACAGGCGATCACAGGCGTAATGGTCGCAAGCTTTCTGATATTTTCTCCTACACCGGCAGCCTGGGCGCTCACCCCTGAGATAAACCCGGTCATGCCGAGAAGAAATGTAACACCGCTGCCTGCAATGGAATCTCCCACCTTCTTGCTGAAGGTATAGATGGAATAGGTAGTGCCGTCGTTTCTGACATGTGTCTTATATTCCTGATAATCAATACAGTCGTTGACAAAAGCCCACACCAGCATCAAAAATACGGTCTGTCCCACGCTGCACAGCGTACTGAGCACAAGGTATACATAAGCGTTGGAGATCGGGAACAGGAACAGGATCAGAGAGAATACCAGATTATAGATAATCCCTCCAATCACCAGTTTCTGCTTCCCGAACTTCTCGCTGAGCTTCGGGATCAGGGAAAAGCAGACCAACATGACCGGAATGTTTACCAACGTAGTCAGAGAAAAAATCTTCGGCATTCCGTAATATTCCTTGTAAATATAACTTGCCAGTGAAATCTGTGCATTTGCCGCAAAAGCGGAACCGATCGAAGCAATCATGATCCCGATCAACGGCCTGTTCTGCAGAGTACTCACAACTGCCTGTTTGAAACTGTATTTTTGTTCTGTTTTCTCCCTTTTTCCAGTCTCTGCCGAATCTGTCTCAATCTGGCTGTACCGCTCTGTTGTAAGGTTCAGCAGGAGCATGTAAAAAATAATTGACAGAATGCCTGCAATGATGGCAAACATGAAAAAGGCTTTTGCATTGGGCGACTGGTCTTCATTCCAGATAAACATGGACACGATGGGCATAAAGAAGATGCCGATCGCAGTTCCGCCCAGGCTCCTTGCCCTTGATAGCTTGGTACGCTCCACAGGATCCTTGGTAATGACCGTAGACATGGCGCCGTAGGGCATAGACGTTCCGGTATAGCTCATGCCATAGATAATATATCCCACTGCCACCCAGATGTGCTTCATGGTCATGGACCAGCTGGAAGTATCCGCAAACAGGATCAGGCCGGACAATGCCAGCGGGATCATGGCAACTTTAATAAATGGTTTGAATTTGTCCCCGGATTTCCCGAGACGCATACGGTCCGGCAGTGAACCGATCATCGGGTCATTGACCGCATCCCATATTTTCGCGAAAAGAAACAGCCCTGCCATCCACTGCGGAGTGACCCCCAGCACATAGGTGGCGAACATAAGAAAAAACGCGCCGATATACAGATTGACCATGCTTCCCGCGAGATCTCCGAAGAAATATCCTACCTGATCCCGGATCCCAAACTTTCTGAAATTCTTTTGTTCCATTTTCATTTATCCTCCTCGAATTTGTATAGAGTTTCTCTTTGGAATGGACGTCCCATTCCTTTCATTCTGTGAAGCAGCCGAACCGCGTCACTGCTTTTTTATCAGGACCAGCTTTTTGTTCAGCTCCATAAACGACTCTTCGTCGATCAGGGTTTTCGCATACGCCGCCACCTGTTCCAGGGTAAACGTCCCAACGGTATCACGCATGTATTCCCCTAATTCCGGGCTGCTCTCATCGATCAGGGCCATCGCCTCGCTGCTCGATAGAAGGTCGTTGACCGTATCCATGACAGACCAGCGCCCTGCCGGGAAAAGTTTTGCCTTCTCCACCTCGTCCACAAACCAGTTTTTGACATTGGGGCCGGGATTCGGATCCACATAGACATACGACGGATCCTCCTCTTCCACATATCGGAATTCTGCCGTATCACTAACATTTCCTGCCTCTGCTTTTACACAGATTCCCTCTCCGGAAAACGGGATATTTTCAAAAAGGAATACGCCGTTGGAAGAATCCAGACTCCATTCCCCGTCCTGTGTATGAAGGACAACCGCCGGGCAGTTGGAATACACCTTCACATCCATGCACTTACCGGTCCGGTTCTGATACCGTTTCCCTGTGATATGTACAAAAGGCTCTTCGGACCATTTTGCTTTATAATAGTAGAACGCATCTTTGCGTATCTGGCGGTCAAAAGTCACCAGGCCCTTATTATTACGGTATTTTACGCCGCCCTCATTCCGGATGCCGCTGACAAAATCAAACATGTTCCACACAAAGCTGCCCCAGATATAGCCCCGCTCTTCGATATACGGATACACGGTCTCGTGAAAAAGCGCCTGGAATTCTTCCGTGTAATCTTTGCGCTTAGGAGCCGTGCTGTGAAATGCGGTATTGCAGTCCGCCCCATATTCCGTCACTGCAAGCGGAACATTTGCGTTGACGCTGTGGAAACCGTCAAAGAACGAAGCAAAATCCAGCATCTCGCCGTAATACCAGCCAAAATACAGGTTGTAACCCACCACGTCCGTGATACGGTTCAAAGGAGAATCGTACTCCACGCTGTTGAGGTTTGCCGCTGCCGTGAACCGGCTCGGATCAAGGCTCTTCGCAAGTTCATGGAGGCGCTTTACCTCATGGTGCATAAAATCCGTCTCCCCGAACATAGCGATCTCATTCTCCACGCCGTAGAAGCAGATCGACGGATGGTGCATGTTTTGAAGGATCAGCTCCTTTAGCTGTTCCTCCGCATTGTTCACCAGTGTCTCTTTCTCGATCAGCCGCAGCATGGGGATTTCAGTCCAGACGATCAGTCCGCTGCTGTCGCACAGGTCATAAAATCGCTGCGGATGCTGGTAATGGGACAACCGGACCGCATTGGCCCCGATCTCCCGGATCAGCGCAAGATCCCTCTGCCAGTCCTCTTCACCTGCCGCCGAAAATTTTCCCGCTGTATCCTGATGCTTTGCCACACCGTTCAGCTTCAGACGCCTGCCGTTGAGGAAAAATCCCTGCTCCGGATTCATAGCAATACGGCGGAATCCAATCTGAAGTTCCACAAGATCTTCGATGGTTTCCCCGCATCGCAGCGCCGCTTTCAGTGTATAGAGACAGGGTGACTTCGTGCCGTCCCAGCAGACCGGATCGGATACCCGCAAGACTGCAAGTTCCTTTTTTTGCGTTTCTATGCACACACAGTTCCCGTCTGCATCCCACAAGCTGACCTCCAGATCCGCTTCCATCCCTTCCGGAACGACGGTCCTGGCCTTTACCTCTACCTTGCCTGTCCCGTCCTCCGTCAGGACCGCGCTGGCCGTCACCCCATCGGTTCCATACCATACCGGATCAAAATGGATTTCCGGCGTGAGGATGAGCTTCACATCCCTGTAAATCCCGCCGAACAGTGTAAAGTCTCCGGAAATGGGGTTGACATCCGTTCCTTTTTCATTATTGACAAGCACGGTCAGAAGATTATTCCCATTCCTGAGCGCTTCCGTTATGTCCATACGGAATGTGCTGTAAGCCCCCTGATGCTCCCCGGCTTTTGCCCCGTTCAAGTAAACCCGGCAGCTTTTATCCACGCCTTCAAACGAAAGGAACACTTTTTTTCCGGGTTCCTTTTTCCATGGAAACAACTTCTGATAACATGCGTCTCCCTGATAGTACTCCCCGTCTTCATACCATGTATGCGGAAGCGTAACCGGCTCTGCATCTGCGGGAAAAAATGTTTCCGGCGCTTCACAGTTCCCTTTTTTGAACCCCCATCCGTCATTAAAGTTCCTGATCTCTCTCAATATAGCTGCAACTCCTTTCCAACTTATTTGCTAATTCCGATTTTACCCGCTTTTTGTCATCGGCAACAGAAACATTCTTCGTTTGTTTCTTTATCTTTTACATCTTTTCTTTCAATGATTAATTTTGTGTTAAAATTAATGAATATCCTGCTATTTGGAATACCCTGCCGTACTTCCCTTTTTTTTCGACATATGGTATCATAAAAGCATCTGAATGTCTGTTTGTGATCTCACTTGTAAAAATATATGAACATTTTTTACATGCCGCAGGCCGCGGTAAATTATGGAGGGACCCGTGATATGGGAAAAAATAAAAATTTTTCATTACAACCACAAAGGGATACTGCGGATTCTGCCCAATCGGAACATGCATCCGTCCGTACGTTTCTCGGAATGCTGAAACTGCTTCGGACAGACTGCATTTCCATCGAGATTGAATCACTTGCCCTGTTTGAAATTGATCTGAATCTTCGGCGCATGTTCCTGACCGAGCATGCATATCTCTGTTTTCATGAATTTCTGCAGCGGAAGCTTCCGCATGACGCTTTGGCCGTTATCACAGATTCCTTTCAGCTCACCTATTATTTCTTTAAAACCGACCTGGAAGGCCGGCTCCGCTTTTTCCGAATCGGCCCGTTTCTTACAGAAAAAATGAACCGGAAACGGATCACGGATATTCTGAAAAAGAACGGCCTCCCTATGGACTTTCTTGCAGGATTCACTTCTTATTACGGACAGTTTGTCCCGTTGGAGGCCCCGGAGTTATTTGAGCGGACACTGCTGGCCATTACAAGAGAGGTCTTTGGAAAACAGGTTTGCCTGGAACGTTTTCCGGGCACGCTTCTATCCTGCGCTCCGGCGGAACAGCAGCCGGAGACCCGTGTGATAGACGACACCATTGAGAATTTTTATATTTTGGAAAATCAGTTGATGGAGGCAGTTTCACAAGGTGACAGCGAGAAAGCCCTGTCTGCATTCCGTACGCAGGAGCATCTGACTTTCTTCCCCAGGTCGGTAGATGAAGTGGTCGATTATCACGGCAAACTGACGGTTCTCAACGTCCTCTGCCGCAAAGCAATAGAAAAAGGCGGCGTCCATCCGATCCATATAGACACGATCTCATCCAGGATCTCCCGGCAGGTGATTGCGGAAGAGTCGGTCTCCATACTTCGCGGCATGTCTGAGAAAATTATTCAGGAATACTGCCGTTTTGCCGCAGAGTACGCTTCAAAGAAATACCATCCCCTGGTGGAAAGCTGCATCCTGTATATTGATCGTCATTTTAATGAAAATCCGTCGCTGGCAGATCTGGCTCTCAGGAATTATGTTTCAAAACAATACCTCAGTGTGCTGTTCCGAAAAGAAACCGGACAGAACATTACCGCTTATGTACATGCAAGACAGCTTGCGCACGCCGCCGGGCTCCTCAGAAGTACCTCCCAATCTGTAGAGGAGATCGCGAACCAATGCGGGCAGGGCAATGTCTCATATTTTACAAAAATGTTTAAGGAGCACTTCGGCATAAGCCCGAGAGAATACAGAAAAAGCACACAGGACGATGAAATTCGTAAATAACAGCTTTCAGGGCGGCACGAAAATCCGCATCGGATGCCGTCGAAAAAGCTCAGACTATAACTCATATTTTGAGGTATCATATCATGACATCTGTTTATCATTATCATTCGCCCCTGGGCGGTATTACGATTTCCGGCAGCGGAAACGAACTCACAGGACTATGGTTTGACGGCCAGAAGTATTTCGGCAGTACGCTGCCAAAAGAATATGAGGAACAACCCCTCCCTGTGTTTGAAGAAACCAGGAAATGGCTTGACATCTATTTCAGCGGCAAGGCTCCGGATTTCACGCCGCCGCTGAAAATGGAAACAACGCCTTTCCGCAAAGCCGTATGGGAACTATTGCTCACGATTCCATTCGGACAGACCCTGACATACGGCGGGATTGCGGACCGCGTCGCAAAGCAGATGGTGCTTCCTCATATGTCTGCCCAGGCGGTGGGAGGCGCGGTGGGGCACAACCCCATTTCACTGATCATTCCCTGCCACCGGGTGGTGGGAACAGACGGAAGCCTGACAGGCTACGCCGGCGGGATTGAGAAAAAGCTGCATCTGCTTACTATGGAAAACGCAGAGAGCGTTCAAAGGTAGCCATACGTTTTCCTATGCTTCCAGAACATCCCCGCCGACAGCACCAGCGCCATCAGCTCCGCCGCAGGCGTGGCCAGCCAGATTCCGCTGACCCCCAGAAACAGCGGAAGCACCAGCATGGTGATCAGCATGAATACAAAGGATCGGGAAAATGCCAGGACCGCCGACACCACTCCGTTGGACAGTGCGGTGAACATCCCGCTTGCAAAAATATTAAATCCGATAAATATAAGCGCTATGGTGCAGATCCGGTTTCCGGTCACAGCCAGGTCATAGACCGGGTTGTCCGGTCTTGCGAACACGGATACCAGCGGTTTTGTCAGTGCAAAGGATGCAGCCAACGACAGGACGGAAATGCAGGCGATCACTTTCAGGCTGATCCTAATCAACGTTTTCAGTTTTCCGTGGTTTTCTTCCCCGTGATAATAGCTGATCATGGGCGCCACCCCGTAGGAATATCCGGTATACAGGGAACTGACAAACATCAGCACATACATGATGATCGTCACCGCCGCCACGCCGTTTTCCCCCACATATCTCAGCATCGTCCAGTTGAACATCATCGTGATGATCCCGGTAACAAGTGCTGTGGCCATCTCCGAGCATCCGTTTGACGCCGCGTTTACAAGCACCTTGACGCGCGGCACCGGTTTGCGGAAATGGAGAAGGCTTGTTTTCCGGCTGAACACGACCAGTCCCACAACCGCTGTCACAGAGTATCCCATCCCTGTCGCCACGGCCGCGCCGCCGATCCCCATGTCCAGCACCCCTATAAATACATAGTCCAGCACCATGTTCAAAACGCCCCCCGTCACGGAGCATACCAGGGAAAGCGTTGCCTTTTCGCTGGCGATCATATAGAGTGTAAAGTTGTTCATCAGCAGGATCGGAACCGTAAACAGCAGATACCGGCTCAAGTATTCCACACAGTATCCGGCCACCTCCGCAGACAGATTCATCCCCGCGAAAACCGGTCCCATCGCCAGATAGCCCAGAGCGCACATCACAAATCCCACCGCAGCGTTGACCAGGATTAAAAAGGTAAAATCCTCCCTTGCCTCCGAGACCTTCTGCTCTCCCATTTTTTTCATGATCACCGCGCTGCCTCCGGTGGCCAGCATGGTGGAAACGGCGGTCACAACCTGGATGACCGGCGCCGTCAGATTGATTGCGGAGAGCGCGTTTGTACCGATCAGGTTGGACACAAACAGGCCGTCAACCATGGTGTAGAAGGACATAAATACCGTCATGGCTATGGTGGGGACGGCAAATTTCAGAATATGCTTCCATGTAACCGGTTTTTCGTATAAGGTTTGATTTTCCATTGTGTTTTTTTCTCCTTGCTTTTATAATCTGTATATAGTATCATAGACCGTACAGTAACTGTATGGTCAAGGAGATTTTTAAAAAATGATTCAAAACGAGAAATTGCTCACCATCGGCCAGTTTGCGGCCATGCACGGAATCAATAAGAAAACACTGATGTGGTATGACGAGATCGGGCTGTTCCGGCCGGCGGCCGTCAACCCGGAAAATGGATACCGCTGTTACAGCTATCGTCAAAGCGCCGTCTTAGAGACCATTCTCCTGCTTCGGGAACTGGACGTATCTGTCAGCGAGATTCAGGATTTTATGAAAAACCGTTCCGCCGCCAGCCTGAAAATCCTGTTGGAAGAAAAAATAACGGCCCTGGATCAGAGTATCGAACATCTGAGGTCGCTCCGGAAAACCTTATGCAGCTATCATGAACATATGGAGACTCTGCTCACTATGGACCTGTCCCAGATCCGTATTGTGGAAAAGGAAGAACGGGCCTTAGTGACCGTTGAGATCACCGGGGAGACTTCTTTTGAAAAAGAGGTGGAAATGATCACCACTGAGACGAAAAAATGCCAGCTCCGCCGCCTGTACGACGCCTCCTACGGAACCATGCTTCCGGTAGAAAGCATTTACGGGGGGCATTTTGAGGATTATACCCGCCTCTTCATTGAGATTCCCGATCCCGAGGCATCGGTTTTTGCGGAAGAATCCGCAGAACCCCGCCCCCGGGAAAGCGCATTCCATATACAGCCCGCCGGCAGGTATATCCAGGCTTTCCACAAGGGGCCATGGAAAGAGATTCCCCACAAATATCGGGAAATCCTGGATTTTGCCAAAGCGCAGAACCTGACGCTGTGGGGCTTTTCTTATGAAATGGGGATCAATGAAAATGTGATTGAGAGGATGGAGGATTATATTACGCAGATTGAAATTGGGATAAAAACACCCGATCCGTTTTATTCAGAAACAAACATGGCTTATGTAAAAAAATCTGTACAGGAACTGAAAGCCGGAAAAGGGAAATCCCATGAACTGATCGAGGTGGACGATGAGTGAAAAAATATGGTCTGATGATGCCTGGGATGATTCCCTCTACTGGCAGACACAAGATAAGTAGTTTATCCGGCAATGAGGCTGGTCATCCTCTGACCAGCCTTCGTCTTTTTCCCTAATCGGATTCCATATTTCCTAAGATTACTCTTCTTTCGTAAACCGTTCTTCCTCCGGATATTCCTTCTTTTTCACAACCACGCAAATGCCCCCGTAGCATACAACGATAATCGCCGCATAGACGGCCGCATAGATATAACTGCCTGTCAGCTTCCACAACGCGCCTGTCCCCACAATGCCTCCCAGCACTGTAGAGGAAAAAGCGTTCGTACCGGTAACCGCTTTTCTTGAAACCTCCAGCTTCCTTTCCCAGACCAGCCGCACCAGGCCAAATGCGGGAAGGATCATAGCAAACATATACAATAGACGTTCCGCTTCCATAGCGACTCCTTTCTGCCGCGTAAAAACGGCTGAAACGAATTGAAATTTGTTACGTTCATTTTACTCTGAACCGCCGGATATGCGGGACAGAAATTCCTCGTACCGCAGAGTGATTCCAAGCAGGATCAAAACCTGCGCTGCAGGCAGATGCTACAGAAGCTCCTGCATAACGACTCTGCATTTCTTCTTATGACATGCGATCCCATATTTCAGAACAGGCTTACATCCCTTTGCCTGAAGCAGCGCTGTATAGTTCTTCTCTTCCATCTGCTTCATCGCCTCTCCAATTGCTGCATCCATCTTTTCTGACTCCGAATATTTCAGTTCTATCACTATTCCAAGCCGCGTACTCCCTGGTCCGTACTCCGTCTCAATGATGATGTCTGCAAATCCGTCCCCGGATTCCCTGTTCGAAGATACATTCCAGGACTCCTTAAACCCCAGGAGCCCAAGCAGCATACCATGATAAAAATTTTCCTTATCCTTCTTCTGTACAGCAGTATCCCGGATACTGATAATCTGGTTCAAATAATAAGAAAACTGTGTCTCAACCCCTTCCGGATTCCCACTTTCCAAAGCGCTGCACAAGATATCTATATTTTTTCCATCCTGCCTCTCATTTTCAAAAAACTGTTCTAAAATCTGTTCTGAAAATATATTTCTGATTTCTGTATTTGGAATTATGAGCTGCCGCTTCCTGCCCTGGGCTTTTCCGCGCTGTGTCAGATATCCGGTCATAAACAGCACACTCCACATATTTTCAGTCGAGTCATACATTTCTTTATAGGTCAGTTTATCCTGGATGGCCAATGTTACAGCTTCCCCATCCATCAGCCGCTCAATCTGCCGCTTCACCGTAGCAGGCTTTGCCTTCGAAAGAAATGTATGGATAATATCATTTCCGCTTGTGTTCATCCAGTATTCCTGCGGACATGCTTCTGGATTCTGGCACAGGTCATCCACATAACAGATTACGTCCCACGGGCAATATACATCCGAATTGCCGAAATGATATCCGTCATACCAATCCTTTACCGTGTCATACTGTTCCGGGAATCCATAGTGGTCAAGCAGGCGCCGGACCTCATGATCCGTAAATCCAAAATATTCATCGCACCTTACATCTGCTATAGAAAATATCTTCGGATTGTTCAGCCCTGTAAAAATACTCTCCTTTGACACGCGCAGACAGCCGGTAAGTACCGCAAAATAGAGACTGTCATTGGTTTTCAGAGCCTGCTCAAAGATACTGCGGATCAGCGATGCCATTTCTTCATAATATCCGCTCTGCTGTGCCTTTGCCAGAGGAACATCATACTCGTCAATCAGAATCAAGGTTTTTTTGCCAAAATGTTTGTACAGAAGCCTGGATAATAAAGCCAGCGACACCATCACCGTTTCCTGTGTTTCCATCCTCAGCAGTTCAAAATAATTGCGCTTGTCTGTCTCCGTTAATCTGTCGCTGTCTGCCAGAAGCTGATACCGTTCGGCTTCCCTTTTCAATTCATAGCGCAGCATTCCTTTTGCAGTCTGAAAATCCGCTCCTTCAATGCCCTTAAATGTGACGGAAATCACAGGAAATTTTCCCATATACCTTTCGCACAGCGCATGTTCCCCTGAAATTGCAAGGCCGTCAAACAGTTCTTTTTTTGCGCCTATTTCAAAAAAACTTTTCAGCATACTCATATTCAAAGACTTTCCAAACCGCCTTGGACGTGTAAAAAGGTTCACTTTTCCCCATCCTTCCAACAAATCCCTGATCAAATTTGTCTTATCGATATAATAAAAGCCTTCTGTACGGATCTCTTCAAAACTTTCGATGCCAACAGGCAGTTTGATTTTTAATTCTGCGGACATACCGGATCACCTTCCTGCTATCATGCCTAAATCATAAATGCTGTCCCTTTTCTTTATCATGTCACAAGAAGTATCTATTGTCAACCTGATTTCCCTGTAACCGCTATTTTACCGGACGGATGCCTTGCAGCAAGGTGCAAGGCATCGTGAACAGTAACTAGAAACCACCTTTTAAAGCTGGATAAGGCTAGGGTTGTTTCACGAAGAAATATAAAAATAAAGTAAAGCTCTCTAAAAAGCCAACTTAGAGGTTATACTCATACAACTTCTAAAGCTGGCTTTTTTCTTTTCGGTAGAGTATAATATATTCAGAAGTAGGAGTATCGTATATTCATACATATAAAGGAGTGGTTTTATGTCAGAAAGAGTATATCCGGATTAGGTACAGAAACAGAGAACAACTGGAACTGCGGTAAAAAAGGTGGGAAATAATTATTATCTGTATAAGCATTCTTCAAAACGTGTTCGCAGAAAGAAAAATCCGGTTCCCGTAGATACCTATATTGGAAAAATTACCCCGGAGGGGATTGAAAAAAGCGGTTTAAAAAAAGTTGTTGTAAATGAAGCGGAGGCTATTGTGAAAGAGTATGGTGTTGATTTTAAAGAACTCCGGCAGCTCTCTTCTATATATATGGTCATTGTTTCTGGCAAAAAGCTGGTTTCTAAAATATCGGAAGGACAAAAAAAGCTACTGGAAAGACTGGAACTGAAACTGGAGGTGGATTAGGGCAGGCTTTTGTACCCGCCCGCTCATTGACTGGCTGCGTGATATCCTGATCCCAGGAGCAGCCGGTCGAAACCACATGAATTGGCGGAAATTTTTGTCTGTATCATTATGGGGCTGCCGGCAGGAAAAACAAAGCTGCGCCGGATTATCAGATGGAGCAAAAGGCATTTAGCGGAACTTCAGAGACATCTGCCGTTTCCAAACGGGGTGCCATCCGTATCGACCATGTCAAGAA
>Ga0137306_102338_pt1 | contig 16187 bp, 15 predicted proteins | sample Inofroosms_March_FD_97187 | JGI IMG/M metagenome (GOLD analysis project Ga0137306, IMG submission 97187) | Mouse cecal microbial communities from Vienna, Austria - N-Acetylneuraminic and N-Acetylglucosamine D2O microcosms_March | ecosystem: Host-associated > Mammals > Digestive system > Large...
TGCCTTGCACCCTGCTGCAAGGCATTCGGCCAGTAAAATAGCAGTTGCGTGCATCCAGCCCCTCGCCGTCAGGCGACTTTTCAATGGGCTGGATTCGTTACAGTTCGCGGCCGGTTGGGCCGTGAACTGTAACGAATGATTATGCCACATTTTTAATAATTGTGTGGCATAAGCCACAGTGCCTGTTTAAATGGTGTTGAGTAAAAAGGTCTTTTCAGATATGATGCCCATAAGAAAACAGATTTCCTGAAGGGATGTGACATATATGGATAAAATTTCTAATCAGTTAGAACTATACAATGGGATAAAAATTCCAGCAATGGGGTTTGGTGTTTGGCAGATTGCGCCCATTCATACATCGAAGTGCGTGAAAACGGCAATCAGAACCGGATACCGCAATATTGACACGGCGGAAGGCTACATGAATGAAAAGGGCGTAGGGGAAGGTGTCCGTCAGGCGATGGATGAGTATGGATTGAGGCGGGAGGACATTTTTGTCAGCACAAAGCTCTGGAACGATAACCGGGGCTATGACAAAGCAATGAAAGCCTTTGAGGTATCCTTGAAAAAACTGGGGCTTGAATATCTTGATCTTTACCTGATCCACTGGCCGGCAGTTTCCAGATGGCATGATGACTGGAGGGAGATCAACCGGTCAACATGGAGAGCTTTTGAAGAACTGTACCGGGACGGGCGGATCAAAGCCATCGGCGTCAGCAATTTCCTTGCCCACCATGTGCAGGCGCTCACCGAGGACGGCGATATAAAGCCCATGGTAAACCAGATTGAATACCATCCCGGCTTTGGACAGGTGAAAAGCGCGGAATATTGCCAGGCGAACGGCATTGTGGTGGAGGCGTGGAGTCCCCTTGGCAGCGGCGGAGTCTTAAAGAATGGGGAACTGAACCGGATTGCAAAAAAATACAATAAAAGTGCGGCGCAGATTTGTATCCGGTGGCTGCTGCAGAAAAATATCATTCCGCTCCCGAAATCCACCCATGAAAAATACATCATGGAAAATTCGGATGTATTTGAATTTGCTCTCTCAGAAGAAGATATGGCATCCATTGACCGGCTCCCTTACTGCGGGGGAATGATGTTTGATCCGGACAGCGTCAGGTCATAAATGAGGGCAAAGGAAAATGAGGAGAACGATACTTGTCATGGCTTTCGGAATGAGCCTGCTGTTTATCTTAAACGCCTGCGGGAGTGTAGGGAATAAAGGAAATACACTGGAGACGGTTACCTCTCAGTCTGCTGAAAAAAACACAGGAGACCAAAGCGGGAGAAGCTCCGGTCAGGTTGCCCATGCAGGACAGGAGGTGGCAAAAACGGCAGAATACGAGACAAAAGAAATCCATGTAGATAAGGAGGGGATGGACATTTACGGAGTTGCCCATATCCCTTCCGGAACAGAAGAAAAGATGCCGGTGGTCATTATGTCCCATGAACTGGGCGCGACCTTGGACAGGGTAAAAGGCTACGGGAAAGCGCTGGCAAAAGAAGGCTATGTGACCGTCTGCTTTGATTTCTGCGGCGGCGGGTGGGGAAGCCGGAGTGACGGGGAACTGCTGGATATGTCAGTCCTGACCGAGAAGGCGGATCTGGAGGCTGTTCTGGAAGAAGTAAAACAATGGGACTTTGTGGATACCGATTCCGTCTACCTGATGGGAAACAGCCAGGGAGGGCTTGTCACCGCGCTTACGGCATCTGAACATAGGGAGGAAATCCGGGCAGTGATCTTAATCTATCCGGCATTCAGCATTTATGATGACGTTCATGGAATGTTTGATTCACCGGACGAAATTCCGGAAACCCACAGTTTGCTGGGACTCAGACTTGGGAACAGGTATTTTGTTGACATATGGGATCAGGAACCCTATGAACGGATAAAGGAATATGGGAAAAATATTCTTTTGATACACGGCGACAGGGATTCTATCGTGCCAATTTCTTATTCCGATAAGCTGGCGGAAACCATAGACCATGTAGAATACCATGTGATCCGTGGAGCAGACCACGGTTATTTGGGAGCAGATTTTAAACTGGCGGTTTCTTATATCCTGGATTTTCTGAACGCGGAACAGGATGCGGCGCAAAAAACAGAATTGATTTATGGAGGGCAGAAATGAAAACAAGACAGTTGGGAGAATTAACCGTATCGGAAGTGGGTATGGGATGTATGGCGTTTTCGCACGGCTATGGGAAAATACCGCTGGAGCAGTACAGCGTAGAAGCCATACGCAATGCTTATCAGCATGGCTGCACGCTGTTTGACACGGCGGAGATCTACAGCCCGAACCTTGTGGGGATCGGGGAGCGGCTGCAGACGGACATGGTTGACCTTTATTACCTCCATCGGACAAACGGCGGCGTAAGGATAGAAGACGTTGCCGAGGCGATGGGACTCTTGATAGAGGACGGCCTGATCCGGGGATGGGGGTTATCCCAGGTGGATGTGGACGTTATTGACCGGGCGCAGAACGTCACACCGTTAAGCGCGATCCAGAATATCTATTCCATGGTGGAGCGGGATATGGAGAAAGCGGTGATCCCTTACTGCATGGAGCATGGGATTGGGGTGGTTCCATTTTCGCCAATAGCCAGGGGGCTTTTATCCGGAAAGATTACAACGGAAACCAAATTTGAACGGAATGATGATGTCAGGAACTGGGTTCCGCAGCTTTCCAAGGCCAATATAGCCGGAAACCAGCCCATCATTGACCTTTTGAAAGAATATGCGGATAGGAAGCATGCCACAAGCGCCCAGATCTCGCTGGTGTGGATGCTGCACAAATATCCCAATGTGGTTCCCATTCCGGGTTCAAAGAATAAGGAGCGCATCATTGAAAACCTGGATGCCTCCAAAGTGGAGCTGACGGAAGAGGAATTTTGTTCACTGGAAGAAGCGCTGAACCAGTGCAAAGTGTACGGACACAGGGGATTCAACAGATAATAGTGTGAGAAGAAAAGGAGCAGAAAATGAAAAAATTAGGTTTTGGACTGATGCGGCTGCCGCAGACGAATCCGGAGGACTGGTCAAGCGTGGACATGGACAAGACAAAAGCCATGATCGACAGGTATATGGAGGAGGGATTTACTTATTTCGACACGGCTTATGTCTATCATGGAGGGAACAGCGAGAAAGCTTTTGGCGAGCTGGTGGCAAAGCGTTATCCCAGGGATTCCTTTACCATTACCACCAAGATGCCGGTATTCATGGTAAAAAGTGCGGAGGACTATGAAAGGATTTTTGACGAGCAGCTTGTGCGGTGCCAGGTAGATTATTTTGATTATTATTTCCTCCACGCCATGGGGCGGTCCGTGTATGGCGCGGTGCAGGAACAAAAAGGGTTTGAATTTATGGTGCGGAAAAAAGCGGAGGGGAAGATCCGGCACATTGGTTTTTCCTACCATGACGATGCGGATATGCTGGACCGTATCCTGATGGAGCACCCGGAGACAGAGTTGGTGCAGCTCCAGCTCAATTACATAGACTGGGAAAATGAGAGCGTCCAGTCCCGCAAATGCTATGAAGTCTGCGTAAAGCATGGCGTACAGGTAACGGTCATGGAGCCGTTAAAGGGCGGCGCGCTAGTGCGCCTGCCGGAAGCGGCAGAGAACATCCTGAAAGAAGCTGATCCAAACGCCGGGAATGCTTCCTGGGGAATCCGCTTTGCGGCATCCCTGGATCAGGTCATGGTGGTCCTCAGCGGTATGAGCAATTTTAAGCAGGTGGAGGACAACATCAGCTATATGAAGGACTTCCGGCCTCTGACGGAGGGGGAGAGGGAAACCATAGCAAAAACGGTGCAGATCATCAACGACAGCATTGCCATTCCCTGTACCGCCTGCCGTTACTGCACTGCAGGATGCCCGAAAAAGATTGCCATCCCCGAATATTTTGCACTGTATAACAACCAGAAACAGTTCGGCCTGCTGGCGGGGCTTGCCACTACCTACGGAAACCTGACGGCGACCCACGGAAAACCGCAGGACTGTATTGGATGTAAACAGTGTGAGAACCACTGCCCGCAGCATCTGCCCATTGTGGAGAATTTAAAGCTGGTGGCAGAGGCGTTTGGGATGTAAGGGAAGGAGAAACGGATTATGGCAAAATTAGTAGCGTTTTATTCCAGGGCAGATGAGAATTATTTCAGAGGGGGTTACCGTTATGTCACGGTAGGCAATACGGAAAAGGTGGCAAAGGCAATCTCTGAACTGACAGGCGTGGATTTATTTAAGATTGAACAGAAGACTCCTTATGCTGCGGATTATAACACCTGTATCCAACAGGCAAAAGAGGATCTGCAGGCAAAAGCGAGACCGGAACTGGTTTCTGCGCCGGCTAGCCTTGACAAGTATGATGAAATCTATCTGGGTTTTCCTAATTACTGGGGAGATATGCCCATGGCAGTGTATACCTTTCTGGAAAAATTCGACTGGAACGGCAAGATGGTTCATCCTTTTTGCACCCATGAAGGGAGCGGCCTTGGCGGAACGGAGGGAAGAATCCAGAGTGCCTGCAAAGGGGCGGTGGTGACAAAGGGGCTTGCCCTGCAGGGCAGCTTAGCAGATCATGCAAAGACAGCGGTTGAAAAATGGTTATAGATTTTTCTGCATATGCTGCAGCATAGAAAGGTGGATAAAATGGAAAAGACAAGAAAACTTGGACAGACAGATATTGAAATTACAGCAATCGGATACGGATGTATGGGGCAGACCCATGCCTATGGGGTTGTGGAGGCGGAGGAAGACATGGTAGCGCTCATGCGGTATGCCCATGAGACAGGATATACCTTTTTTGACACCGCGCCGGTTTACGGAGAGGCAAATGAACAGTATCTGGGCAAAGCGGTGGCGCCTTTCCGCAAAGAAGTAGTGGTTGCCACAAAGTTTGGTATTGTAGACGATTCTTTCTTTAGTGGAAATGCAGACGCCTTAAACAGCAGCCGTGATTCCATAAAGCAGCAGGTGGACGATTCCCTGAAACGGCTTGGGACAGACTATATCGATCTGTATTACCAGCACCGTATCGATCCGAAGACAGAGCCGGAGGAAGTGGCGGAAACTATGGAGGAGTTGATAAAAGCAGGAAAAATCCGGGCTTGGGGCGTCTCCTTCGCGCCGGAAGAATATATCCGGAGGGCTCATGCGGTATGTAAAATATCCGCTATCGAAAATATGTATTCTTTTGTGGCAAGGCAGGATGAGGGAACCTATTTCCCGCTTTGCGAAGAACTGGGGATCACCTATGTGTCGGCCTGCCCTCTAGCAAAAGGATACCTCAGTAACCGCTACTGCGCCGGGACAAAATACCGGGAAGGCGACTGGCGGGCCAGGATGGACCTGTTTCAGAAAGAGGGAATGGATGCAAACCAGAACCTGATGGATCTGATCATGGAGTTTGCAGAAAGGAAGCAGGCAACCCCGGCGCAGATCGCCCTTGCGTGGGAGATTACAAAGAAACCGTATCTGGTTCCAATTCCGGGTACGACGAAAAAAGAGAGGGTAAAGGAAAACTTTGACGCGGTGCATGTAGAGCTGTCATCGGCAGAAATGCAGGAGATTGAAGAAGCCCTGTCCCACATGGATATTGTGGGCATGTGACACGGTTAAGGAAGGAGGACAGATTCATTTGGGAAGAAAAGGAACAGAAACATTTTTTCAAAATATGTGGACGGCGCGCAGAATGTCCGCTTTGTTGATTTACTTTGTACTGTGCATTTTCCTGTGTGCCTGCCATGCTAAGAGCGGGCAGACGGAGGGAGAGGGCAAAGGAGAAGGGATACAGGAAAATAACCAGGGAAACAGTTCGCAGGAGGAATCCGGCGGAAAACAACGGGAGCCCTCCGGAAACGGAATATCAGAGGCACCGGTATTCGATTTGGAGAATGGAACAGTGATGCTGAACAGCGGTTATGAGATGCCGATCCTGGGTATAGGGACATTCCGCCTGTCCGGGAGCGAAGCGGAAAATTCTGTGTACTGGGCGCTGCGGGACGGATACCGCCTCATCGACACTGCGAGGATTTACGGAAATGAGGCAGATGTGGGACGGGGCATTCAAAGGGCGATTGATGAAGGGATCGTGACAAGGGAGGAAGTCTTTGTCACCACAAAAATGTGGACGGATGATTTTGATAACGGGGCAGAGGCAATCGAAGCTTCTCTTAAAAAATTAGGGCTGGATTACATTGACCTGATGATTCTGCATCATTCCCAGCCCAGCAATGATGTGGATGCTTACCATGCGATGGAGCAGGCGGTCAGTGAAGGGAAACTGCGTTCCATAGGACTTTCCAATTATTATACGTCGGAGGATTTTGACCGGCTGGTAAACGCCGCATCCACAGTACCCGCGCTGCTTCAGAATGAAACGCATCCTTACCATCAGAGCGTGGAGATGAAGGAGCACCTGCAGCAGTATGGAACGGTTATGGAATCCTGGTTTCCTCTGGGAGGGCGCGGCAACACGCAGACATTGTTTAACGATGAGACCATTTCCGGTATCGCGCAGGCTCACGGAAAGACTTCCGCGCAGGTCATTCTGCGGTGGCACTTACAGGCGGGGAATATTGCAATCCCTGGATCCAGCAATGAAGACCATATTCAGGAGAACTTTGAGATCTTTGATTTTGAACTGACAGATGATGAGATGCAGGAAATGACCACATTAGATCGGAATGAGAGATTTGCCGATTACTAAGAACAAAAGAAGAAATTCCATATAATACACACGAGGGCATGACGCCCTTTGTACTGATGCTGTACAGCCTGTCGGAGGATACCAGAAATCTGGTGATTCTGATCCGTTACCGCAGCCATAAGTGGGCAGGATTTCATGTGATTGATTAGAGAAGATGGGAGGGGAGGAAAGAGACGGTGTGGGAAATGAGAGAAAACAGGATGGAAGTAATACACACGATTCAATTATGTAAAACGTGTGGAGTATGCAGTAAGAGCTGTCCGGCGCAGATCAATATTCCTGAGGCGTTGAGAATTTATGAGAAGTACCTGTCAGGGGATATGAGGATATTAGAAAAACTGGACGAAATGGAATCGCCCGGAAAGCCAGTGGACTGTATTGAATGCGGTGCATGTTCTGACCATTGCCTAAACAGTATAGACGTAAAAGAACTGGTACGGGAACTGGCAATGATGCAGTCATGCCGGAGACTGATACTGCCCCGGCATGGCAGGAGGAAGAAGATGGGAAGATGAAAAGGATCGGGATGTTTTTAATAAGTGCAGGGCTGTTGCCACTGTTTTTTCTGGCTGGATGTTCACAGATGGGACAGACAGACCAGAAGCAGGACCGAATCCCATCACGGCAGGAAGAAGATCCATTAATAACGGAAAATGATATGGAGAAAACCATGGGGGCTGCAGATTCAGAAGCAAAAGAAGAACCAATGGAACCGGAACCTGCAATTCTGTTGTATCAGGGGCAGGCGAGCATCCGTATTGTTACGGATGAGGGAAAGGTTATTTATATTGATCCTTATGCGGGGGATTCCTATGATCTTCCGGCAGATCTGATACTGGTAACACATTCCCATTTTGACCATAGCCAGACGGAAAAAGTGGAATACCGGAATGAGGATTGTCGGATCATTACGCAGAAAGAAGCTGTTTTAAATGGAAAACATCAGAATTTTGATCTGGGGTATGTTATGGTAGAGGCTGTGGAAGCAGGATATAATCCGCTGCACGATGTAAATGAATGCGTCGGTTATGTGCTGACTTTTTCTAATGGGAAGTCTGTTTATGTTACTGGTGATACATCCACAACAAAACAGATGCCGCTTTTAAGAGAAAAAGAGATCGATTTTGCTTTCTTTTGCTGTGACGGCGTGTATAATATGGGATTAGAGGAAGCGTCAGAATGTGCAGAGATGGTTGGGGCAAAACATAATATCCCATATCATATGACAGCTACAACTGACGGAAGGCATTTTGACAGGGAGCTTGTAGAACAGTTTGAGGCAAAGAACCGCCTGATCGTAGAGGACGGGGAAGAGATTTTGGTTGAGTGACGCAGGAATCATGGAAGCGAATGGACAGGAATTGATCATAGGAGGTAAGAAGATGTCAGATTATTTTGGAAAAGAAGTTCCGAAGCTTGGATTTGGGCTGATGCGCCTGCCGAAGAAAGGGCTGCGGACAGATGTTAAGCAGGTGGAACATATGGTAGACCTTTTTATGGAAGCCGGTTTTACTTATTTTGACACAGCGTTTGTATATCTTGGTTCCGAAGCAGCGATTAAAAAGACGCTGGTTGACAGATACCCCAGGGAATCCTTTACACTGGCTACAAAGCTGAATGCGTTACTCATGGCGCCAACGGAAAAAGCAGCAAAAAAACAATTTTATACAAGCCTTCATCGGACAGGCGCCGGATATTTTGATTATTATCTTTTACATGCTATGATGGACGGCAGCTATAAAAGATATGATAAATTTCATCTTTGGGATTTTGTAAAGGAACAGAAAGAGAAAGGACTGATCAAACATATCGGTTTTTCTTTTCATGCAGGTCCCAGACTTTTGGATCAGCTCCTCAGAGAACATCCGGAAGTGGATTTTGTACAGCTGCAGATTAACTATGCGGACTGGGAGAATCCATCGGTAACTGCAAGGGCAAACTATGAAACGGCGAGGAAGCACGGAAAATCTATTGTTGTGATGGAACCGGTGAAAGGCGGAAACCTGGCAGATCCGCCGGCGAAGGTAAAGAAACTGTTCGGTGAATATCATCCGGATATGTCTTACGCATCATGGGCAATCCGTTTTGCGGCGTCATTGGATGGAATCATTACGGTATTGTCAGGAATGTCCAATACGGCGCAGATGGAGGATAACCTTTCGTATATGAGGGAGTTTCAGCCATTGAATGAGGAAGAACAAAAGATTATTCAGGAAGCACAGCGGATAATTGGAAAATCCTCTACTATTCCATGCACAGCATGCCATTACTGTACGGAAGGCTGCCCCAAGAAAATACCGATACCGGAAATCTTCACAGCCATGAATAAGCAGCTTGGAAACGGACAGATGAAAGAAGCCATTTCAGATTACCAGAAGGCTACATATATCGGCGGCCGGGCATCGGAATGTATCGATTGCAGGCAGTGTGAAAAAGTCTGTCCGCAGCATCTTCCGGTTACAGATTATTTGAAAAAATGTGCGCAGAAACTGGAAAAATAGATGATAAGGAGAGGAAATTAATGGAAATTAAGATAAGAGAGTATAAACAGCAGGATTTGCCGGAAATGATCAAGCTTTGGAACGATATTGTAGAAGAGGGCATATCGTTTCCCTATGAAGAACCTTTGACCAGTGAGGCAGGGAAACATTTTTTTGCCGGACAGACATGCAGTGTTGTTGCCGAAGATTCTGTTTCGGGGAGAATATATGGATTATATATACTGCATCCCAACAATATAGGCCGATGCGGTCATATATGTAATGCGAGCTATCTGGTAGGTCATGGATACAGAGGGCATCACGTTGGTGAAAAACTAGTCCTTGATAGTTTGACGAGGGGAAAACAGAATGGTTATAAGATATTGCAATTTAATGCTGTAGTTGCTTCCAATGCACATGCAAGGCAACTTTATGAGCGGTTGGGGTTTGTGCAGCTGGGGATGGTTCCGAAAGGATTCCGAATGAAAGAAGGAACTTATGAGGATATATATTCTTATTATTATGAATTGTAAGTAATAGAATTGATGAAAAATCTGATCATAAAGGACGGTAATCATATTTTGTAAAAAGGGGCAGTTTTTATAGAAATTGCCCCTTTTCTGTATTCTGATAAGCGTTTTGCGCCAGTTCAATAAAAATTCTGGTACTTTCTTTCCGGTCATTTTTGTGATAACCAAATACACAGCGTATTCTTTCCGGACAGTCAAAAGGAATCCATGCAAATTCTCCATTATGATCGTTTGTAAATCCCGGGGCGATGCAGATCCCCTTCTGGGCCGCAATATAGGAAAGGGTTGTGTTCAGATTGTAAGAATGGAGGACTTCAACCTTCCCGCGTCTGATGAGCCGTTGATGAACAAGGGATAATTCTGAAGGAGTGTCTCCGCCGATGAGAAGGGTTCTTCCGTCTAACATTTCCTCTGTAATAAGTTCCGATCTGGAAATCGGATCTTCATGTCTGGCAATCAGATAAAAATGACTGTCGAAAAGAGAAGCCATTTTTACGTTAGGAAACCGTTTTAATTCAGAATCCCTTGCAAAAAGAATATCATGTTCTCCACGCAAAAATAAATCTATCCTGCTGTTGTCATAGATAAAAGCAAGATTCAGTGATGTAGCGGGCATGATCTCTGAAAACTGTCGCATGATCTGGGGGAGAAAATATAAGCAGGAACGGAGAGGGACGCATAGATTCAGCGCATCTGTATAGTGCGAGTTCATGCTCTGGCCCTGCTCGATGGCTGTCTGCAGTTCTTTTTTTATGTGCTGCAGACGGAGGCAGAACTGTTTTCCCGCAGGGGTAAGCAGTACACTTTTCCAAGTCCGTTCAAAAACAGGAAAACCGATTTCGGCTTCCAGGCTCTGGACCTGATAAGTAAGTGACGGCTGGCTGATATAAAGATTTTCCGCAGCCCTGCCAAAGTGCAGGGTATTTGACAATTCTAATACACAGTCAATCTGTTTTGTATTCATCTGTATTTCCTCCTTGATTCAATGCCCCATAATCTTTTGAAAAGTCAGTGAAACTAAATTCATTATAACATATCCAAAAACTATCCGGGAGAAAACTGTAAAAGAAATTCCAAAAAGATTATTGGTATTAGTGCACAAATTCAAAGCTGGTAAATTGTTACTATTGTATACTAATGATAAAAAAATTAAATTAATAATAGTATATTTCGATTAGATTTTATGATTAATCAGTTTTATAATATAGATAAGAAAAAGAGCGGGAGAAAGATATCGGCCGGATCTTCCAGACCGCGCAAAAATGAGTAGGAGGAAATGAAAAATGTTAGACATGCTTGTAAAGTGGCTGACACCAATATTTGAAGGCATGGGCGTCAGTCCGACTGATGTACAGACATATGTAGAGATGCTTGGCGGATACATTTATGCCATTGCAGGACTTTTTTTATTAGCTGTTGCTGTTATGATCACGGCACACTGGTTTGTCAGGAAGGGCACGCGTCATGTAGTGCGCTGGGGCGCCGGCGTTTCGTGGATTTTGATCGTAACAGTGCTTGCAAATATCATCTGTTTCGGCCCAATGTACAACAACCTTGCGCCGATTCTGAATACAAGAGCTTCTGTTTCAGAGGAATCCATAGAAAAATCTTTAGAAACAATTGAGGAAGTAGGCGCTGAGGGCATGGCGCTGGTGAAAAATGAAAATAACGCGCTGCCTTTTGCAAAGGATTCCAACCTGAATGTTTTCGGATGGGCGTCTACCAATCCCATTTATGGCGGGACAGGCTCCGGTTCTTCTGACAGCGCTTCTGCAGTAGACATCCTTACGTCCCTGTCTGACGCAGGATTTAAGGTAAACCAGGATATCATTGATATGTACACGGAATATAAGCCTTCCAGAGAGTCCGCAGGCGCTACCAATGTCTCCTACACAGACTGGTCGCTTCCAGAGCCCCCGGTGGAGAGCTATACAGATGAGCTGATGGACGGGGCAAAGGAATTTTCCGACAAAGCGATGATCGTCATCTCCAGATCCGGCGGGGAAGGGCAGGATTCACCGATGGATATGAAAGCTGTCATTGACGGTACATACGATGTGCGGGAAGAAATCGCTGACGGAAATGAGATGTATACCTATTTTGGATGCAGCTACACAAACAACAGTGAAGCGTATGATGATTTTGATGAAGGGGAAAGTTATCTGGAGCTGTCTAATACGGAAGAGGCAATGATCGAAAAGGTATGCTTAGAATTTGAGGATGTTGTAGTTGTTATCAATGCGAACAATGCCATGGAACTTGGCTGGGTCAATGACTATGAACAGATCGGTGCGGTGATCCTTGCGCCCGGTACAGGAGCAAGCGGTATGGCTGCTCTCGGAGATATTTTAAACGGTACAGTAAATCCGTCCGGCAGAACCGTGGACACCTATGTGTATGACCTGACAAAAACGCCTTATTATAATAACATTGGTAATTTTACCTATAACAATGTAACAGATCTGCAGGCGGTGCTGACTGAAAAAGATCCTGCATATCAGGGAGTCGTTTCCTTTGTAAATTATGCAGAGGGTATTTATGTGGGATATAAATTTTATGAGACGGCGGCAGAAGAAAAACTGATTGATTATGGCGAGCATGTATTGTTCCCGTTCGGATACGGCTTAAGTTATACGCAGTTTACCCAGGAAATGCAGAATTTTACGGATAATGGAGATACTGTTTCCTTTGATGTGGCAGTAACCAATACCGGAGACACGGCAGGAAAGGATGTGGTAGAAGTTTACTACAACCCGCCGTACAACAATGGAGGAATTGAGAAGGCTTCTGTAAACCTGATTGAATTTGGAAAAACAAATATATTGGAGCCTGGCGCTTCCGAAACAATTTCCTTTGAGATTGCAAAAGAAGATATGGCTTCCTATGATTCAAAAGCAGTTAAGACGGAAAATGGAGGATACATATTAGAAGCAGGTGATTATACGGTTTCCATCCGGTCCGATGCACATACTGTATTGGATGAAGAAACATTTACGGTTGGGGAAGATATTGATTACAGCAAGGAAGGACGGAAATCGGATGGAATTGTGGCAGAAAACCAGTTTCAGGATTATTCTGCAGGAAATGTAACCTATCTGTCCCGTGCAGATGGATTTGCAAACTATGAAGAGGCGACAAAAGCGCCGTCAGAGGATATGTATGTTATGGATGATGAGACTCTTGAAGAAGTGACGGCAAAATCCGTGGCGTACTATGATTCCAAACAGTACGATAATCCGGAGGATGAAATGCCGGTTACAGGTGCAGATAATGGACGGACGCTGTCAGAATATGTAGGCGTCGATTATGACGATGCATCATGGGATGAGCTTTTAGACCAGCTTACAGTAGAGGAAATGATCAATACGGTAAATCTTGGTGGATTCCAGACAGTGGCGGTAGATTCTGTCGGAAAAGTTCTCACGATGGATTCTGACGGGACATCGGGACTCAATGACTGGTACATCGGCGTATATGGCACCGCTTACCCGACAGAGGTGCTGATCGCACAGACATGGAATAAGGAGCTTGCTTACCGTGTAGGTGAAGCGGAAGGCGCGGAGTATGCGGACTGCAGGATTTTTGGCACATATTCACCGGCAATGAATACGCACCGGAGTGCGTTCTGCGGACGTAATTTTGAATACTACGCAGAGGACGGTGTTCTTGGAGGATATATCGCATCGAATATTGTAAACGGACTGCAGACAAAGGGTGTATATGCATTTATCAAACACTTTGTATTAAACGACCAGGAGACAAACCGCTGTGCATTGCTTCTGACTTATTCTGATGAGCAGCCGATCCGTGAGATTTATCTGAAGCCGTTTGAGATAAGTGTCAAGAATTTCGAAGGTGAGTCCCTTGCGGTGATGTCTTCGTTTAATTACATCGGAGATATTGCTGCAGGCGCCAACCCGAATCTTTTGAACACGGTTCTTCGGGAAGAATGGGGATTTAAAGGCATGGTACTCTCTGACTGGAATGGTTCCTATGGCTATCAGAATACGGATGATTTTGTACGGAACGGAAATGACGCCATGCTTGGATTTATGCAGCATGAGTCGAATCAGATTACCAATACAGAATCTGCCACATTGGTATCGGCTATGCGCAAGGCCTGCAAGAATATCTTCTATACGGTTGTAAATAGCGGAAATTACACGATTCCGGATCCGAATGCAGGAAAGATGGATACGATGACAAAGATGTTTATCGGCATAGATACAGGAGTTGCAATCGTAACCCTCGGAGCGATGGCAATCGTATTGATCCGGTGGAATAAAAAAAGAAAAGCGGCAGGAGAAGCCACGGAAGAATAAGAAACAGTATATAGCCTTCTGTGTTGTCCTCACAACTGGACCGGCGCTCCTTCTTGATAAAGCTGCCCATGAAACCGGGATAGATAAAGTGTTACGTGCATCATTCCCGGAAGACTGGGGCTGCATCCTTACTTGTACCTATTACCTTGCCAGTGAGGGAAATTCGCTTTGCCATGTAGAGCAAGATCCGTCTATGTGGTCATGGATAAAGGGTTTTACAGTGAGCCGAACATCGATGCGCTTTATGAGAGCCATTACCGTTTCAGTGTTGGCGTTCCTTTTACCGCCTCCATTGCCACAGATGCTATCTTCATACATACTATGACAGTTTGAAAGCGGAGTTGGAGAATAAAAAATTTACCCACAAGCTGCTTCAATGCCATGATGAACTGATAAGCCATAATGAGAGATCAGAAAACCAGGCATTTTATGACAAATATTTTTTTGTCAGGAACTATCCAAAACGGGAGCGGAAAGTACAGTATAATGATTTTTTTTTCGATATTCTCTAGGAAGAACTTTGAAATATGCTTTAAATGCAGCTGTAAACTTACTTTGGCTGTCATAGCCGACAGCTTGCGCAATCTCTGCTATATTCATATTAGATTCTATTAACATACGGGCAGCTTGCCGCATTCGGTGTTCCTTAATATGTGCCGCAATGGAAGTTCCATAGACTGACTTAAAAGCATTTTTCAAAGTTGTCGGATTGATGAGATATTGTCTTGAAAGTTCCTCTATGGTAATTCTCTGCTCCATGTGCTGCAAAATCTGGTCATGAATTTTTCGAATTGTTTCAGTCAGCTCGAACTGATATTCAGTCAATTTGTTTTGGGGCGTAAACTCCATTTTGACAAGGTAAAGAAGCAATTCCAAAATCTTGATTTTTTGGAATGGAAGCATAAGCGTTTCAGGCTGGTTATAAAATGCAGAAAAAATACTTTCTGTCTGTTCATTTCCGGCAAGAAAGACAGGATTGTCATCTTTGCAGAACTTTTCGGGTAATATGGTTTCAAAAATACCAAGGTTTTTTAATAATTCGGGAGGAGTGTCAGAGGCTTCCTGCAGATCAATATAGATGCCAAGTCCCTGATATGTACCGTTTGGAAAGGTAAGTACGGAATCCGTACAGGCTTTCATGGTATGCAGGGACAAATCTCCCGGATTCAAATAAATTCGGTTTCCGCTTTTCATCTTCCACATCATCTGCCCGGCTTTGCAGTAGTTAATCTGAATGATGTGTGACAGAGCCTTATGCTGCACAGAAAAAGAATCGGTTGAAAAAGTAAGATAACATAACTCGATACCGGGATAAAGCGGAATGACAGTATTTGCCGCCTTTTGATAAAATCTTTCCATTTCTTTTTGTATTTTTACCAATTCACCATTCATAAGACAGACCTCACAATTCAGGGCAGGTGATTTCCATAACCTGCTCAATCATTTGATGCAGCAGACGACCTTGTTCTGTATCCGCGGCTCGATAATATACCTCTTTTCCTTCACGCCGGCAAAGAATCAGACCGCTGTTTTTCAATGGTCTGAGATGATGTGACACTGCCGGGCTTGACATATGGAGCATGTCTGAAATATTAAGGACACATTCCTCCTGGTGGCATAGGAGCCAGAAAATTCGGATTCTGGTGGTATCGCCAAGCTGTTTGAAAACTTCAGCTACGGTTTGGAAATGGTCTACATGGTCTAGTTGTTTCTGGATTAGTGCGATCTGCGGTCCTTCTCCATGTTGGTGTGGTAATTTCATATTGTCCATATTATTTTTCCTTTCTTCTCGTCTGCGTTTCGCCCAAACGGAAATACTTTTCGCCCGTTTGGGAGGGAATGCTTTGGGGATATTGACGTGTGCTTTTCTCTGCATTATACTACAGCTACGATGATTAAACAAGTACTTAATCACTGAATTTAAAAATGATAAGGAGGACTTTACAATGAAAAAGACTTACAAAATCGAGGTAGACTGTGCCAACTGTGCAAATCTGATGGAGGATGCAGCCCGTAAAACAGCAGGAGTACAGAGCGCAACGGTCAATTTCATGACACAGAAGATGATCGTGGAATTTGACGAAGGGCAGGAGCCGAAAGACGTTATGAAGAACGTGCTGGATGCCTGCAAGAAAGTGGAGCCGGA
>Ga0137306_102339_pt1 | contig 16169 bp, 15 predicted proteins | sample Inofroosms_March_FD_97187 | JGI IMG/M metagenome (GOLD analysis project Ga0137306, IMG submission 97187) | Mouse cecal microbial communities from Vienna, Austria - N-Acetylneuraminic and N-Acetylglucosamine D2O microcosms_March | ecosystem: Host-associated > Mammals > Digestive system > Large...
GCAGGAGCGCAGGACCCACGAGTCAACGTGCTGTTGACGCTTGTGAGGCAATTGTTGCCAATGGGTGACGGGCAGCGTTTGCGACGTATCGACTTTTATACGGATGGTATTGGGGAGACGAAGACGGCTTTGGAGATCCTACAGCCGGAGGAAGACGAGGAAGCAGAGGAACAAAGAGAACCAGAATTTATCTGGGGTCTGGATCTGGAAGATGCCCTGACAGCGGAGGGAAAATGGCGGAATGAGACAGATATGATTCGTCAGATTTTGCTGCTATATGGACAGATGCTAGAACAGATTGAGGAATATCGGACAGATTTTGAAATCATATTTTCCGATGAGAATTCGGCACAACAGGTAGAGTTGGGAGTGAAGCCAGGAGATTATAAAGAACCGTTGCCGGATTTGAAAGAGAGCTTTGTATGGTTTGTCTTGACAGATCGGCCAGGGGAGGCGGGCGGTAATTGGGGAGCGAGAATACAATTCTTTTATCGATATGAAGAATTGATCGCATACCGAACGCAGATACGGAACAACCTTAAGATAGATCCATAAAAGAAAGACAGCTTGGAGGTAAGAAGGGATGTTAGAAAAGATCGATTTATCAAGAACCGTGGAGAAGGAAATCTACAAAAAGGTTCAGCAGGAAGAAGGGGCTAAGTTAGGACAATTGCAGCGGCGTTTAAAGGATGCGGGGATTCCGGTACTGATCCTTTTTGAGGGTATGGGCGCTGCCGGAAAAGGAACGCAGATCAACCGCCTGATTCAGGCATTGGATCCTCGGGGATTTGATGTGTATGCCAGCAATCAGCCTACAGAAGAAGAAAATCTACGACCATTTTTGTGGAAGTTTTGGACGTTGACTCCGGAGAACGGACGAATTGCTATCTATGACCGGAGCTGGTATCGGAAAGTCTTAGTCGATCGGTTTGATAAGGTGACAAAGAAAAAAGAATTGCCAGAGGCGTTTCGGGATATTTGTTCTTTTGAAAAACAATTGAGTGACGGTGGTGCAGTGATTATTAAGCTGTTTTTGTACATCTCTCAGGAGGAGCAAAAAAAGCGTTTTAAAAAGCTGGAGAAGTCGGTGGAGACTCGCTGGCATGTCAATGACAGTGACTGGGAGAGAAACCGGAATTATGAAGAATATCTTCAAATTAACGAGGAGATGCTGGAACGGACGGATACGGAGTTTGCTCCGTGGACGATCATTGAGGCTACGGATCGCAATTATGCGGCAATGAAAATCATAAAAACTGTGACGGAAAGACTGGAGCGGGCGCTGACTGAGAAGGAAGCGAAAAAGGTTATGAAAAAGGTGAATTCTGGAATCTCTCTGGATGCCGGCAGCCGTTATCAGAATGGAGTGTTGTCAGGGGTGGATCTTTCCAAGAAACTGACAAAGGAAGAATATAAAGAAAAGTTGGATAAGTTGCAAAGACGGCTGGAAATTTTGCACAGTGATATTTATCGCCTGCGGATTCCGGTGGTACTGGGATTTGAAGGATGGGATGCCGGAGGAAAAGGAGGAGCCATTAAGCGCCTCACTAGCCATATGGATCCTCGTGGTTATCAGGTATGTCCCACCGCATCTCCCAACGATATCGAGAAGAAGCATCATTATCTGTGGCGTTTCTGGAATAAAGTGCCAAAGGCCGGACATGTGGCGATCTTTGATCGTACCTGGTATGGCCGGGTGATGGTAGAGCGAATTGAGGGTTTTTGCACAGAAGATGACTGGAAACGGGCTTATCAGGAGATCAATGAGATGGAGGCGCATATGGCGAATGCCGGTGCTGTGGTGCTGAAATTCTGGCTTCATATCGATAAAGACGAGCAGGAGCGGCGCTTCAAGGAGAGAATGGAAATTCCGGAAAAGCAATGGAAGATCACCGATGAGGACTGGCGCAACCGGGAGAAATGGGATCAGTATGAGATTGCCGTCAATGAGATGTTAGTGCGGACCTCGACCACTTATGCACCTTGGATTGTAGTGGAAGGAAACAACAAATATTATGCTCGCGTCAAGGTTCTGCAGACAGTTGTGGAGGCATTGGAAGAGAAGATTCGGCAGGTGAAGGCCGAGAACAAATAAAAGTGACAGGAAGCGGCAAAGCGGAGTTTTAGCAGCCGTGATGGGAATGGTATGAGCAAGGTGGTGATTATCGGCGGCGGAGCGGCAGGCATGATGGCGGCCGTATCTGCCGCTGGTGCCGGGCATCAAGTCCGGCTTTATGAAAAAAATGAGAAGTTAGGTAAGAAAATTTATATTACAGGGAAAGGTCGCTGTAATTTGACCAACGCCTGTGATACAGAGGAATTGTTCGACCACGTGGTACACAATGGAAAATTTCTTTACAGTAGTTTTTATGCTTTTTCTAATCAGGATATGATTGCTTTTATGGAAGAGAACGGTTGTCCGGTAAAAATAGAGAGAGGAAACCGGGTTTTTCCGACGTCAGATAAATCTTCGGATGTGATAAAAGCGATTTCCAGGCGCCTTCAGGCGTTAGGCGTGGAGGTACATCTCCGGGAGGAGGTGGCAGATTTGACCCAGGATTCCGGTCATATCACTGGAATTATTTTAAAAAAGGGACATCGTCCGATTCCGGCCGATGCCATAATTGTTGCTACTGGTGGACTATCCTATCCTTCTACGGGTTCTACCGGCGATGGATACGTGTTTGCCAGAAAGATGGGACACACTTTGACCGAACAAAGTCCGGCACTGGTACCTTTTGTGGTACAGGAACTGACATCCGTACAGGCATTGCAGGGATTGTCCCTGAGAAATGTTCGGGTGCGTGTGTTAAAAGGTGAAAAAATCAGATATGAAGCTTTTGGCGAGATGCTGTTTACTCATTTTGGAGTCAGTGGGCCAGTACTGCTATCGGCTAGCAGCTATGTGGCAAAGGAATTGAAAAAAGAGGTTCTGACCTTAGCGATAGATTTGAAGCCAGCAATGACAAAGGAGCAGTTGGATGCACGAATTTTGCGGGATTTTGAGGAGGCAAAAAATCGGAAGTTTAAAAATTTTCTGGTTCATTTACTGCCCTCCCGGCTGATCCCGGTGATTGTGGAGAGAAGTAAGATTGTAGAAGACAAGCCAGTAAATGAGATTACGCGAGAAGAACGGCATCGTTTGATAGCGTTGATAAAAGATTTTCGGTTGACATTGGTCGGACTTCGAGATTATTCGGAGGCGATTGTTACCCAAGGAGGGATTTCTGTGCGAGAGATTCATCCTGGGACCATGGAATCCAAATTGGTACAAGGCTTGTATTTTGCAGGAGAGGTACTGGATTTGGATGCCGTAACCGGAGGATTTAATCTGCAGATTGCATGGTCTACCGGTTATTTGGCAGGGATGTCGGTATCGTTTTTATAATAAATCGGAAAAGGAGCAGGATTAAGATGCAGAATCAGATTTTTGCCATTGCAGTAGACGGACCGGCAGGGGCCGGTAAGAGCACAATTGCCCGCCTGGCTGCGGAGCGGTTGGGATTTATTTATGTGGATACCGGAGCGATGTATCGGGCAATCGCCCTTTTTTGTCTGCGTCAGGGGATAAGACCGGAGGATGAAAAGGAGGTTTCTTCCGGGATTGCCGAGGCGCAGATTACCATTCGTCATCAAAATGGTACCCAGCGGGTACTCTTGAATGGAGAAGATGTATCCGGTCAGATCCGAACCGAAGAAGTAGGGAAGACAGCTTCAGCTGTCAGTGCTTATCCAGCAGTACGTGCTCATCTTTTGGACTTACAGCGCGGGCTGGCTGCCAGTGCCAGTGTCATTATGGATGGAAGAGATATTGGCACTTGTGTATTGCCAAAGGCACAGGCCAAAATATTTTTGACAGCCAGTCCAAAGGTTCGTGCCATGAGACGTTTTAAAGAATTGAAAGAAAAAGGTGAGATGTGTAATTTGCAGGAAATTGAGCAAGATATTATAGAAAGGGACCAAAGGGACAAAAACCGCGCCATTGCCCCGTTGAAGCAGGCAGAAGATGCCATTCTGGTGGATGGTTCGGATATGAGCATTGATCAGGTGGTATCGGCTATCATCGAGGTGGCAAAAACCCGGGGACTTTTGGTCAGATAGTGCATATGGAGGTAATTGTGGCAAAGACCGCCGGTTTTTGTTTTGGTGTAAAACGGGCGGTAGAACAGGTATATGAACAGATTAAAAAGGCAGAAAAACCAGTATTCACTTACGGTCCCATTATTCATAACCGGGAGGTGGTACGAGATTTAGAAGAAAAAGGCGTCTGTGTACTGAATAGTGAAGAGGAGTTAGCAGCGCTTACCGAAGGGATTGTTATCATTCGTTCTCATGGGGCAGGTAAGTCCGTTTATGATATTTTGAAGAAAAACGGAATTACCGTGGTCGATGCCACATGTCCTTTTGTAAAAAAGATTCACCGCATAGTACAAGAGCAGGAAGCGACAGGTCGGCAGGTAATTATCATTGGCGATCCCAAGCATCCGGAGGTACAAGGGATCTGTGGATGGTCCGGGGGCGGCATTAGGGTGGTTCAAAACGCATCGGAGTTGGAAAAATTGCCAATTCAGCAGGGAATTTCCTGGTGTCTGGTGGCACAGACGACATTTAATTACAATAAATTTCAAGAATTAGTTGAAAAATTTGAGAAAAAGGGTTATGATATACTTGTTTTAAATACGATTTGCAGTGCAACTCAGGAAAGACAAGTGGAAGCCAGCCGTATTGCTTCAGAGGTGGATGTGATGATTGTTATTGGCGACAAGAAGAGCTCCAACTCGCAGAAACTGTACGAGATATGCCAAAAGAAATGTAAGAACACTTACTTTATCCAGACAGTAGGCGATTTCAATCCTGAATGTGTGAATTCTGTACGCAACGTAGGTATTACAGCCGGGGCGTCTACCCCGAAACAAATTATCGAGGAGGTTCATGCAAATGCCAGAATTAAATGAGTTTGAACAAATGCTAGAGGAGTCTTTAAAGACAATCCGTACAGGGGAGATCGTCACTGGTAAAGTCATTGATGTTAAAGATGATGAGATTGTCTTGAATATAGGCTACAAATCCGATGGAATTATTCCGCGCAATGAATATACCAATGAGAATAATGTAGATCTGCGGAACTTAGTTCATGTGGGTGATGAGATGGAAGCAAAGGTAGTAAAGGTCAATGATGGGGAAGGACAAGTTGCACTTTCTTATAAGAGACTGGCCATTGACAAGGGGAACAAGCGTCTGGAAGAGGCGTTTAACAGCCAGGAGGTTTTGACTGCTAAGGTGACTCAGGTACTGGACGGTGGACTGAGCGTAGAAGTGGAAGGTACGAGAGTATTCATTCCAGCTAGTTTAGTTTCCGATACTTATGAGAGAGATTTGACCAAGTATGCCGATCAGGAGGTTGAGTTTGTAGTTACTGAGTTCAATCCCCGTAGAAGAAGAATTATCGGAGATCGGAAGCAGCTGATGGCAGCCCGGAAAGCAGAGATGCAGAAGGAGTTGTTTGAGCGCATTCAGGTAGGAGACGTGGTGGAAGGCACGGTCAAGAATGTTACGGATTTTGGCGCTTTTATTGACTTGGGCGGGGCAGACGGTCTGCTTCATATTTCTGAGATGTCTTGGGGGCGTGTGGAGAATCCCAAGAAGGTGTTTAAGAGTGGAGATCCGTTGACAGTATTGATCAAGGATATCAACGGCGAGAAAATTGCGCTCAGCTTAAAGTTCCCGGATCAGAATCCGTGGGCGAATGCTGACGAGAAATATGCTGCTGGCAGTATCGTGACGGGCCGGGTGGCGCGGATGACTGATTTTGGCGCTTTCGTGGAGTTAGAGCCAGGAGTGGATGCACTGTTGCATGTATCTCAGATTTCCCGTGAGCATGTGGAGAAACCGTCAGATGCTCTGAAGATCGGGCAGGAGATCGAGGCTCGTGTAGTAGATTTTAATGGGGAAGATCGGGAGATAAGCTTGAGGATTAAGGCGCTTCAGAATGCTCCGGAACCCGTGCAGGAAGAGAATCTGGACGTGGCGGATGTGGATATTGAAGCAGTTGCAGCACAATATGAAGAATAAGCGGTTGTTCTTCTAAATAGGAATGAGATGAAAAAGATCAGGTAAGAGATGCTTATCTGGTCTTTTTTTATTCTGTAGAGCATCCTATGAAACAATAAGAAGGATGCTCTTTGGATCACTTTCTTTGATTTACAATGCCTTTATCATGAGATTATTAAAAAATTGCAAAAGAGATAGTTGACAAACAATATTATATATTATACAATATAGAAAAATAAATAATATTATAAAAGTAACTGTATGGAAGCGGGATTCGAAAACAGGAGAGAGGTCATGGTATTTAATACAGGAGCAGCGCTTTTGGATGCGATCGTTTTGGCGGTGGTATCCCGGGAGAAGCAGGGTACTTATGGTTATAAGATAACCCAAGATGTTCGGGGAGCGATTGATATCTCAGAGTCCACTTTATATCCGGTGCTAAGACGGCTTTTGAAGGAAGAGTGTCTGGAAAGTTATGATATGGCTATTGATGGCAGGAACCGGAGATACTATAGGATTACAGAGAGAGGAAGGTTACAGCTGAATCTGTACCGCGGAGAGTGGAACATTTATTCCCAGAAGATTTCCAGAATACTTGAGGAGGCGGACTGATGAACAGAGTGGAATTTATAAGAGAGTTGGAATATCTTCTTCAGGATATTCCAGAGGAAGAGAAATCGGATGCGCTCGCCTATTATCACGATTATTTGGAGGAAGCAGGGGAGGAGCATGAAGAGGATGTGATCCGTGAGTTTGGTAGTCCGGAGCGGGTAGCGGCCATCATCCGGGCAGATCTTAGAGGAAATCTGAATGAGGGGGGAGAATTTACGGAAAGTGGTTATCAGGATGAACGATTTCGGGAACCCCGGTATCAGGTGGCAGAATGTCATAGATCTTCTGGAGAGTCAGAGAATGGGGAGGAATGGCAGGATGCAGAGCCACGATGGTCAGGGCAAGGGCGAAAACCAGGACATCTGTTTGGAAGAAATATTTTGTCAAAAGGCAGCCTTGGGAGTCAGATACTTAAGATAATTTTGATTCTGGCATTGATCTGTGTGGCCTCACCGGTTTTTCTTGGTGTGGGAGGAGGATTGCTGGGAATTGCAGTGGGTCTGCTGACCCTGCTGATTGGAGCAGTCGTATTGGCAGCGGTATTGACCGTCGCCGCCTGGATTGGTGCTGTGGCGTTGATCGTTTTAGGAGTAGGGCTGATGTTTGCCTATCCCTGGAGCGGAGTATTGATCCTTGGTTGTGGAATTTTTGTTATAGGTCTAGCATTTTTGGGAGTTGCCGTTTCAATATTGATATATGGAAAGTTGATTCCGTTTTGTATCTGTGGTGTAGTTAATTGGCTGAATCGGATACTATATCGAAAAAGGAGGGACAGGACATGAAGAAAGGAATCAAATGGATGATGATTCTCTCCATAGTTTTTTGCTTGCTGGGGATTGGGGTCATAACAGCCGGAGCCATGATGGGAGGAGGATATTATCTAAAACAGACACTGAAGGTAGCAGATCGATGGGATGGGGTGATTTTGGAAAAGCCAGGAAGCATGGAGTTTCCTTTAGAAGAGGCACGTCAGTATGAGAACATCCGAAAATTGAAAGCAGATGTTGATGGGATTGTGTTTTTTCAGGAATCGGAAGAACTAGGAGAAGGTCAAATCATGATTGCCAAAGCAGATGGCGGAGAAGACTATGAATATTCTCAGGAGGGAGATACTTTGAAGATTGACTTGCCCTGGAGTTCCCGAAGAAACCGTGAGTCCTTTGAAAATAGAATCATGATTATGGTTCCGACAGGATATCCTTTGGATGCGATTGATATTGAGGTGGCAGCAGGGGTATTTCAGGCGGAGACTATGGAGGCAGGAGAGATTTCTTTGCAGGTGAAGGCGGGGACGATAGAGGTAGAGCAGGCTAACGTTGATAAGTTGAAATTAGAGACGGATGCCGGTTGGATCCAATGCCGGGCAGATGTGGCAAGAGAAGTATCCGTAGACAGTGATTTAGGAGAGATTCTTTTAGCGTTGAAGGGAGAGAAAGAAGATTTTGATTACGAATTGGAATGCGCGGCGGGGAGTATTGTTTTGATGGACAGTGAATCAGAGGAATACCAGGGATTGCATTACGAAAAAAAATTGGACTATGGAGCGGAAAAGAAGGCAGAGTTGGAATGCTCGGCGGGAAGTATTACCGTGAGCTATTGGAAATAGGCGAGAACCAAATAAAGAGGATTTGAGATAAGCAGAAGAGGAAAGGAGAAAATTATGGATAGAAACCGGAGATTATATCGTTCGAATAAGGATAAAATGATTTGTGGAGTATGTGGGGGATTGGGGGATTATCTGAATGTGGATCCCACATTAATACGGCTTTTATGGGTACTTTTGACGTGCTGGGCAGGGATGAGTATTGTGGCTTATTTGGTGGCGGCAATTATTATTCCCATGGAACCAGAGATATAAGATATCCGATCGGATTTGACGGATGGATGGAAGGTTACGTATAAGGAATAAAATTATCGGGCATACTCTTAGAGAAAGTAAGGAAAGGAGTATGCCTTTATTATGCCTAAAAATAAAAAAACAAAGAAGCCTTTTGATATAAACAACATGACTCCGGAGGAACAATTGAAATTTGAAATCGCCGAGGAACTTGGATTGGGCGCCAAAGTCTTGGAAAATGGTTGGCGAAGCCTGACTTCCAAGGAAAGCGGCAGAATCGGAGGGCTGATAACAAAGAGAAAAAGAGAGATGCAGAAAGAAGCAGCAGGACAAAATACGGACAATGTATAAAAGATGGGAAGCTTTTTGAGCTGTCAGAAATACTACAAATATTTTAGTTTGTTAACCTTAGTTATGGATTTTTTCGTCATTTTGCGGTACTCTGATAGTAATAATCCTATAGGAGGTATCGCTTATGAGTATGGGAAAACCCACTAAGATTTATGCAAAGGATAATCCAGAGGTAGCGCTGAAAGTTACAAAGGGCCATTTTTCTTCGGATCGTTTCCATATTAATTATTACATTGACATGACTTCCTTAAAGATGCGGCGCAAAGAAGCGCAGGAAGTCGCGAAGGCCATGGTATCCCGTTATGTGAGTCGAGTGAATTTAGCAGGGAACATTTCTTTGGCAGGCGTGGATATGGAGCAGCTGATGGCTTCACTGGCAACGAAGACTCCTATCGACACCATCATCTGCATGGATGGCTGCGAGGTGATCGGAGCTTATGTGGCAGAAGAGCTTTCTAATATTGGTGTTACTACGTTAAACAGCCATCATACCAGTTATATCATTACACCAGAGTTTGATTCCACTGGTCAAATGGTAGTGCGGGACAATATCCGCCAGATGTTAAAGGACAAGCATGTGCTGGTAGTATTGGCGACGGCAATGTCCGGAAGAACGATTGCCAAAAGTATTCGTTGTATCAATTCCTACGGTGGTATTATTGAAGGCATTTCCGTGATTTTTTCTGCTGTGGATGAGATTGATGGTTATCCAGTGAATTCGGTATTCGGGGTGTCCGATTTGCCTGATTTTAAACTTTCCGATCCGAAAGAATGTTCCGACTGCAAAAATGGCGTGAAGTTGGATGCCATTGTTAATAGTTATGGATATAGTGTATTGGATTAAATAATTGGACACATAACGGTAAATAACCATAAAATATTATGGTTGAGAAAGCAGAGTGATAAAACGAAACTGTCACATAAGCTGAGAATTTTGGCTAATGGGGCAGTTTTTTGTTGCCGATTTACTCTGTACGGCAATTGAGCTTGTCTAGCGGACAAACCAAAGAGCATATTGTCAGCTGGGTGATACAGTTATGAATATTTTAGAAGCAATGGTTGGCTGGCCTTATTATCAGGCGGTAATTGTTTTTATTTAATATCGATCTCATTTTCGATCATTTGCAAAAGTCGTTCTTCATTACGGATTACGACGAATCCCTGCTCTTTGACAATACAGCCATCCTTTTTCAGCACGGCTACAATACGAGATACGGTCACAGGATGAGTGCCTAAATATTTGGACATTTCCAAAAAGCTCATAGTTTTAGGAAGAATCTTTTTGCCGTCTTTGACAATGTAGGAATCTAACAACAGACGGCAGAGACGGACGCTGGCGCTGTCCTCCAAAGCTTGTTGGAAATGACTTAGGACCTCCTGGAAATTAGCAGCGGTCGCCTGCAAAATCAACCGGTTGAATTTGAGATCTTCATCGAGGAGTCTGCGGAAAACAGAACCTGGCATTCGGTAGAGGATACAGCGAGTTTTTGTCATCTGAACCACGTGGCTGGGAATGCCATTGCCAGTGATTTCCTGGCAATTGGTGACGTTCACTAACAAGGCCATAAAAGAAATGATTCGTGGCCCTTTCATGTAAAGATATACTCGTTCATCTCCTCCCCGGGAATAACTCATCAATGCTACTAGTCCAGATTCCAGATAATAGAGGGAATCCGTCTGGGCTTTGTTATCCGGCGCATATATAATCTTGTTTTTTTCTACAACAGTCCGTTCTCCATGAGTAAAAAAACAATCAAATAATCCATTCTTTGTTTCCATAATACGCTTACCGTCCTTGATAAATTGCTTTTGGAAACAGTATACCACTATTTATTGATCTTTGCTATATTTTTTGATAAACTTAACATATGTTATGCTAAAATAACTAAAGAGATGTTAAAATAATAACAGTTTTTATAAGAAGAATAGAGGCATTTATCAATAAATACAACAGTTTGGAGGCAGGAATGCTGATGTAGCCAGTTATTGCTCTGTTTTGTCTGTCAAGTGGGATTCATTCAACATTGATTCATTGAGTAACAATACCCTCATCTACTGAGGGCAATATTTTATCATATTTTCTTTTAGAAGGAGGAGTTTTTTATGGAGTCCATTAAGTATTCATTTCTGCCGTCAATCCTGACCCGTCAGGCAGAGGCGGAAGCTGCTATTCTAGCAGAGTTTGAGGCTGGCAATTATACAATTGAAGAGCCGCTTGTCAAGTGCAATCCTTATCTGATTAATCCTCTGGCTGCAGTAGTGCTTTTTAAGACGGAAAAGGAGACTGCGGTGACGGTAACCGTGCTGGGTAAAGAACAGCCGCAGGGAAATATTAGCCATACTTATCCGCCAGCTACCACACATATTCTGCCAGTGATGGGATTGTATGCAGATTATGATAATGAGGTGGAGATCGAACTGTACCGTGGTTTCAAAAAGACGGTTCATATCAAGACGGAACCTCTGGGTAAGGATGTGCCGAAGCTGGTACATATGAATACGACTGCCGGATATCTACGGGATCAGATTATTATCGTTACTCCGGCTTTGACTCAGTTGGCGACTGGTTTTGACTATCAGGGGGAGATTCGCTGGTATTTGAATATCCCAGTGGTATTTGACTTAAAACGGTTGAAAAATGGGAATATTTGTGTGGGGACGGATCGTCTGTTGCAGATTCCATACTACATGTCCGGAATTTATGAGATGAGCATGGCAGGTAAGATTTATAAGGAATTTGCCATTCCTGGTGGTTATCATCATGATCAGTTTGAGATGGAAGATGGCAACCTACTGGTATTGACCGAAGATTTGAGAAGTGATACCGTGGAAGACATGTGTGTTTTGGTAGATCGCAATACGGGTGAGATCTTAAAGACTTGGGATTACAAAAAGTTCCTGGATCCCGGTTGCAGTAAATCAGGAAGCTGGACGGCTCATGACTGGTTCCACAATAATGCGGTGTGGTATGATAAGAATACCAATTCCCTGACCTTTTCCGGACGCCATGTAGATGCCATGGTAAATATTGACTTTGATAGTGGAGAGCTAAATTGGATTATCGGGGATCCTACCGGATGGCCAGAGAAATATCAGAAGTATATGTTTACCCCAGTGGGAGATGGCGAGTTTGACTGGCAGTATGAACAGCATGCCAATCTGATCACCCCTAATGGAGATGTGATGTGCTTTGATAATGGACATTTCCGTTCTAAAATCAAGGAGAATTACCTGGAGAACAAGGATAATTTCTCCCGCGGTGTCCGCTATAAGATCAACACTGATGATATGACGATTAAGCAGGTATGGCAATACGGTAAGGAACGGGGAGCAGAGTTCTTCTCCAAGTATATCTGTAATGTAGAGTATTATAAAGAAGGACATTACATGGTTCATTCTGGCGGTATCCAGTATTACAAGGGTGTGGCAGCGGAGATTTTTGCAGCTCTGATGCAGGATGACCCGGATGTGTCTACCAGAAGTATTACGGTTGAGGTGTTAGATGATCAGGTGATGCTGGAGCTGGAGGTGGAGGGTAACTTCTACCGGGCGGAGAAGTTGCATTTGTATCACGATAACGAAGAGTTGTTGTTGGGCAAGGGGCAATATCTGGGAGCTATGGGCGTGACCAAAGAATTTGACACGGATATCCCGCTTGAGAGCAGTGGAGAACTGATTCCAGAGCGTTATGAGGCGCAAATTATTGAGGAGGATGATCGTTTCACTTATAAGGCTGTGTATGAAAAGGGCCAGTTAGTCATGTTGATGTTAGAGAAGGGTGAGGAAAAACATCGTTACTATATTTCCACGGCAGCCAACAAATTTGAGGCGCTGTGTTGTGGAACTTTCATCACCAAGGATGCCCGTGCGGTTACTTTAAGTGTTAACAAAGCAGGTCTCACGGGGGATTATGACGTACGTGTGATCGTAGATGATGAGAAATTTGAGACAGGGATTAAGATTCATTGCTAATGGCAAAAGAATCGGATATGTGAAGTTTTAGGATTTAAAATCATGTAAGTTATCTTATGGGAGTGGATAAAATAAAGTGTGCAGGCCGAGAAATGTGATTTCAAAGCCTGCACATTTTTATTGTTGGCAGGGGGATTTATTAGGTAAAGAGTTGAGAAATGACAGATATAGATGATAATAGATAAAAGAGGAATTGGCAAAGCATATCGCAGTTTAAACTTTGTGAATTGTCATCGTTCAAGGAGTATTGTTATATAGAAAAAGAATGGAATTTCCATAAATTTTTCTCTGCCATTCGTATTATCTTTATAGCAGCGAAAATTTTGTATGTGGTATTTGTACCTGATTTCGCAAATCATGATTTCTTATATAAAGGAGAGAAGAATATGAGAGAAAACAAAAAACACTTGACTGCTTATCTGCTGGTGGTAGCAATGGCATCATCCACAATTATCGGCTGTCAACCGTCGGGAACCTTGTCGGATAAGAAGCAGGAAACAGCAGAAAGCTCTGTGGTGGAAACCCGTATGTCAGGAGAGGAAACTAAGGAATCTATGGAGAATCCGAATTACAACAAGGGGAAAACGAGGGAAGCCAAAGATCCAGAAAAGGCAGAACTTTCCCCAGAGGATTATGAAGGTTGGAATCAACTTTTAGCTGAGAATGAGATTTCGGAGGCATTTGCAGAAGGGTTGGATGGTTTTGCTTATGAGAGTGGAAGTGCAGTTTTAAAGGATGTTCAGGGAAATGGAAATTATAGTCCTTTAAGTCTTTATTACACTTTAGCACTGGCAGGCTGTGGCGCCCGGGGGAAGACGGCAAATTTGATTTTGGAAAAGCTGGGAGTGAAAGATCAGAAAGAGCTGGCAGAACAGTGCCGTAGGCTTTATCAGTCGTATGGATACCAGAGCCAGAGAGATCAGGAAAGGATGGCGTATTATGGCATGGGAGACAATCCAAGTACCATACAATTGGGGAATTCTCTGTGGATCTCCGATCAGCTGAACATTTATGAAGAGTATCAGAAAATGGCGGCGGAGAAATTTTTTGCCTCTTCTTATAGTGTGGATTTTGGGAGCCCAGATACAGAAAAGAAGATGGGAGAATGGATTGCCCAAAAGACGAATGGGGTGCTTGTGCCGCAGCTTGCCATAGATCCGGCAACACTTTTGGTTATTTTGAATACGCTGTATTTTTATGGTGGATGGGTAGAGCCATTTTCTGAGGAAATGACGCAGGAGGATGTCTTTTATCAAGAGGATGGAAGACAGGTTGCGGTGCCCTATCTAAACCGTACGCAAATGGAGGGAAAATTTAAAAAAGGAGAGGGATATACAGTATCTTATTTGGAGACGAACAACGGGTGTCGAATGATGTTTTTGTTGCCAGATGAGGAGAGAATGGTGAAAGATTTTTTAGAAAGCCCTCAAAAGTTGAGAGATGCTCTGGAGGTGAGGGAGGAGGACTGGATCCGCGGAAAAGTGATCTGGAAGGTGCCAAAATTTGATTTTGGGACCAGTTATTCTTTAAATGATACCCTAAAGGCCATGGGGATGGAGCGAATGTTTGGCAGCCAGGCGGAGTTTGGTGGGATTTCCCCAGAGACGATGAGGGTGTCTGAGGTGATTCAAGAGACACATATCGGTGTGGACGAGAATGGGGTGGAAGGCGCCGCCTATACTATGATGGCGATAGCCAGGGGTGCCATGATTGAGAGTGAGGAGATGGCAGAGATGATTCTTGACCGTCCATTTTTGTTTGGAATCCGGGATGATTCTCATGGTATTTGGCTGTTTCTGGGGGTGTACAGGAATCCAGAGAAAATTAAGAAAGAGTAGTATCTGGTTTTGTGCTGTTTTAAACAGAATCATCTCCTGGCAAAAAATGTTTATTGCAAAAGAGTCTGCGCATTGATGGAGAAGATTTTTTCTTTTACATGGCGGGAAAGTTTGCTATTTTGGATTTCTTGAATTCCCCGTTCGATTCCCCATTGTGGCGGAGTGATGGGTAAATCGGAGCCATATAGAATTTTATCTTCTCCAAGAATTTCGACAGCGCAGCGGATGGCATTTTCACTCATAGAATGGGTATCTACATAAATATTATCAGTGTAGTTTCGGTAATTTCTCAAAAAATGTTCGGTATCGGAGGGATTATCCACAGATATTCCTTTGGCGGTAGCTCCGTTTTGGTGCATGTGATAGAGCATTTCGAAGCGATCCAGCATGAAAGGATACATGCCGCCAAGTTGTCCCATCACCACCTTTAAGGAGGGAAAGCGATCGAATAGGCCGCTTAAGACAAGACGGCTTAGGCAGAGGGAATTCTCCATGAGCTGTCCCATACCGGCGCATAACATGGAATCGTTCATATACCCTGGCATCTGGTGAGACTTGACATTGATTTTATAAAGGCTGCCGAAATGGATAAATACAGGTTTTTTCAGCTCTGCAGATTTTTTCCAAAAAGGCATGAACTGCGGATCATCCAGAAATGTCAATCGACCATCTATCTCGTAGGCAGTCAGGACGGAATAGCCGGTTGCCCAGTCAGAGGTGCGCTCCATCTCAATCAAGGCATCGTTTCCCAGCCTTAAGTCAATCAGGGCAGTAGCCCCAATCCATTGAGCATATTTTTGGACAGTTTCTTGTGCTTTGTCGTTTAAATCAGCCATAGCTGCTTGTCGTGAGATGCCATTGTCGGCGACACTGTCGATTATTTGCACCACATTGGAGCTGTAGGTGATGATAGAATAATCGATATGGTGGTTTTTCATGATTTCGATTCGTTTGGAAATATCTTGGAATATGGGATTATTCCACAGATAGGGCGGGCCGTAATCTCTACGACCGGTTTTCTCTACCCATGCAAGATAATTGGTGTTGTAGGGTGGGCTAATGTGATGAGAATGACAGTCAATAATCATGGTTTACACTCCTTTTTATCTTTGAGAACGCTTTCAAGCGTTCTTTTATTCGTTCTCTTTTTTCCAGTTGACCAAGAGTTTTATCAAAATATGCTTTAGTTGTTCTTGCTCTTGTATGTTTAAGCAAGAGAAAAGCTCATCCGAGAGTCGTAAGTTTTCCTGGTGGATGCGGATGGCTTCTGTGGTTCCTTTTGGCGTCAGGCGGATAAGGAGGTTGCGGGCGTTTTCTTGGCTGCGCTCCCGGGTAATATCTCCGTTGGCCTCTATTTTAGTTAAAAGTTCGCTTAAAGATGCAGAACGGATGTCTGTATGATCTAAAAGTTTTCTTTGTGTCATGTCTCCGTGGTGGCGCAAAATCGCCAGAATCCGATTTTTTCCTTGATTCTGGCCGTTTCGGTGGATGAAAAGGTGACTTAGTTT
>Ga0137306_102340_pt1 | contig 16169 bp, 11 predicted proteins | sample Inofroosms_March_FD_97187 | JGI IMG/M metagenome (GOLD analysis project Ga0137306, IMG submission 97187) | Mouse cecal microbial communities from Vienna, Austria - N-Acetylneuraminic and N-Acetylglucosamine D2O microcosms_March | ecosystem: Host-associated > Mammals > Digestive system > Large...
GTTTTGAGGGTATGTGCCCCATGAAAGACTTCGCAGGAGGCGACGGGAAGAATTACGAAGTAATTCTTCGGCAGTTTTGCGAAGCAATACTGCATTCCTCGATAGCTCAATGGTAGAGCACGCGGCTGTTAACCGCGGGGTTGTAGGTTCGAGCCCTACTCGGGGAGCTGATTAGAAATCCCGTAAACGTCTATGTTTACGGGATTTTTTATCTCCTAGAAAAAACGAAAAGCAAAGCAACATTTTTATGGAAAATGGTACAAAATGCCGCATGGCAAAAAATAAGACCATGTGGCTGGTAACCGAAAACAGACGGGGACTGTGTTGCAAACCTTATCTCACTTTTCGAATGAGCGGGAGCGACAGAGAAGATATTCCTTTTTCCGCTGGTAAGCTTTTGAGCGTGAATGGCTTGGAACACCTTTAGGGAAAAGGGACAATAAATCTGCTCTATAAACTGACTATCTATGAAATGGATGAGAGAAGAAGGAGGAAGAACGATGACGGATATCACATACAGAGTCGAAGGGGATTATCTGATACCCAACCTTATCTTGGATGACGAGGCAGATGGGGACCCGAAGGAGATGATCGGAAGGTACGGGATGATGCGGGAGAACTTCCTGCGGGAACATCGGCACGGAACATACACTTCAATGCTCCTGCTGGGAAAGCTGACGGCGCATCTTCGGGAGATCGACAGGCAGGCGGAGGAAGAAGTGGAATGCCTGCTCAGGCAGATGATGGAGAGGCAGGGTGTTGATGAGGCACTCAAAGCCGCAGATCAGATGGCTTGGGTGCAGAAGGTCAATGCGCTGAGGGCTATGGCGGAGGAAGTGGTGATTCGGGAGGTTGTGTATCAATAGGGAGTGTTTTAAGATATATTTATGACATTTTATACTAAATGTCATAGAAATTTCTTGACATAGTTTCTGTTTTTTTGTATAAATTAATTAGAGATAGGCATAGCTTATCGTATGGGAGTTGAACTCCTATAAAAAGCAGTGAGTCCTACTGAGAGTGGAACCGATAAAAGCAGTGAGTCCTACTGGGAGTGGAACCGATAAAAGCGGTGAGTCCTACCGTAAGTGGAAACAATCTAAGGTTGCGCTTTGCGCAGCCTTAATCTTTGCCCTAAAAAGGCTGGAGGATAGACGTGGAACAAAAACGACTGCATTTATATCTTATAGACATGAAGTACATACGGAATCTTGCAAAGGCGGATGACCATGTTATGTCCGTATCCCCGCAGGCTGGAAAAGAAACAAGACCTTTTGTGGGAATTATAATAATATGCGGCACGAAGAAATATTGTGTCCCTTTAAGTTCACCAAAACCAAAACACAGTTCTATGAAAAATGACGTGGATTTTATGAAGATAATGGATGGGGAAAAGTTGATTGGGGTATTGAATTTTAACAACATGATTCCGGTAGACGAAAGCTGTACCATTCCGCTGAATCTTCGGATTGTCGGGAAAGATGATGCTGCTACGAAGAAATATAAAAAAATGGCGGCAAAACAGCTTGACTGGTGTCAGCACAATCAGGAAGCTATTGTAAAAAGGGCAAATAAATTGTATGTGATGCAACAGTCTGAAAAGACTAGTGCTTTTTTGAAAAGGCGTTGCTGTGATTTTAGAAAGCTAGAAACGGTACTGCAGAAGTGGAAAGGGAGCAGAAATAGTTAGTGATAGAGTTTAGGATGGTAATGTATGAACGAAGTATTAAGCAGAATATGTTCTGATTTATAGAGAATGCCTGTTTTTTGGAGGACAACTTCTCTGATATTGATAATTTAGAAGGATTTACAAAAGCGTTTAGATTATTGTACTAGTAAAATGTAGATGAGTAGGTGGTGTCATGGCAATAAAAATCTGGCCGCATGAGTTTGAAAAGAAAGATCATATAAATGCTGGCGAAAGATTTCTTTTGAAAAATGCGCTTCGAAATTTAAAATCCGGTAGTTTTGCGGTGGGAATCGATCCGGTTGGTTTTTGCACGGATAAAGTACATATGGGAATGTATATCAGTCCCAATGAGGGCCTGATAACTTTTTCGATTGTGCAAGGAAATATAGAGCCTTTAGATGTGCAGGGTTATATTAAATTCGGAGAGATGATAGAACAGGCTATATATAACAGGCTTATTAACTCTAGGGCGCTCATTGCGAGGAGTAATGATAAGAAGATTTTAAAGTTCCCGTATAAACATATTTTTATATTTCCTGATGAAGCTGTTCCAGTAACTACCTGTGATGATGATACATTGTTACAGTTTTCACCGTTCGCGGCAGTGCGGTTTTTTATTCCAATATCGGCAAAGAACAGACCAAAGTTCGTGAAGGATCTGCATCTTTTTGACAACATACGAATGCCCTATGATACGCAGTTTAAGACGATTAGCGATGAAGAAGATCTGGCAATTTTCGAAAGGCTGGCTCCTGAGTATACGGTTGTCCTAAAAGAAAAAGATCGTGTCGAAATTCCGGAGACAACGGCTGACATTCCGGTGGAAAGTGAAGAAATAAATGGAAAGGAAGTAGAGTACAGGACATTTTATCTGGATGACTATCAGGTGTCTCAGATCAACGAGATGGGGCGTGGGCATAGAGTTATGCTGGCTAATGCCGGAGCAGGGAAGAGCGTACTTCTACTTTCTAAAGCCTTTAAATATACCAGTATGTACAAGGATAAGAATATACTGCTGACCTGCTATAACAATAACTTGGCGGATTCTTATCGGTTTAAGAAGAATTGCGCTGGTCTGTCGAGAGATCCACATAGGAAACTTTACATATTGACACTTCACAAATTGGCGGAGAAGCTCTTTAGAGAATGTCTTGGCAGAATCATAGAGGGATTCGCAACAGACGAACAGATACAGGAATGTATAAATCTTGTAAAATGCAACCGTATTGATATCAGATTTAAGGCGATTTTTGTGGATGAGGTTCAGATTTTTACGCCGTTATATCTGGAGTTATGCTACGAACTACTAGAAAAATCAGACGATGCGTTATTTTTGATGGCAGGTGACTTGAATCAGACAGTAAGAAATCAAAGCCGTAGAGGGGATGCGCCATGGAAGAAAATTGCGGACGGCAGTCTGGATTTTACAGGACGCGTTAAATATATCAAAAAAAATTACAGGAACAGCCCGGAAATCAGTGATTTTTTAAACCGCATGCTGGTTTATATGAATGCACACTTAAGCAAGTTAAAGATGATCAATATTGATGAGTTTGAATATAATTTTTTTGAAAATGGTGTCAGCAAGAATGTAGCATTAGTTGTAAAGACAGGAATCGAGAGGAGAAATATTCAGACAGAGACGATGAATGCAATTAAAGAAATTGTAGAAAAGTATCATGTCGGATATTCGGAAATAGCAATTTTGTATCCGGTAAAAGATAACAAAGCACTTGGCTATCCTATCCAGTATTGGATTAGGACTGCATTGGAAAGGGAGAGGATACCGTTTTCGTTTATTTCAACTACAGAGGATGGCCAACGCGCAAGATATAGCAGTTCCAATGGTGTTGTTATATCGTCTATCGATTCTTCGCTTGGCTTAGATTTTAGAGCGGTTGTATTAACAGGGCTATATCCTTATACATACATTTTTGATAAAAATGGACATCGTAAAAAGCTAAGCAGCTGGAATTCGGTTAAGACCTTGCCGGAGGATGACAAAGAATCTGCGCAGATTCAAATGCGGAAACTATATACAGCATGTTCTAGAGCGAGAGAGGTTCTTTATGTGCTAAGTGATGTGGAACAGGGGACGGTAATGGATGAAATTATTAGGAATGGGGAAAAACGATGAATGATTACAATGTGTTGGCAAAGTTTCTTACAGATAAGTACATAAATCGGGTTTCAGGGAGAGATTTTTCGGAAAGAATTGTTGGCGATAATCCGGAAAAAATTGTTATGGTCGGAACTATGGCAGAGGATCGTAATGAAGAGACTTTTGAAGGAGGATATCGAGAAGATATTTCTCGACAATTTGAAAGTATTCCGTCAATCAGTCTTTCATTTCATATAGATAAAAATTCTACCGGGAGTCTGTATGTTATTCCGCGCGGATTGCTTTTTTATACGGTTTTACCAACTTATGAAGAGGTCAGAGATTATGTTCTTCGGATACAATCGGAAAGAGACCATCAAGTATATGAATCGGTGGAAGAACTTAAGAAAAAATATCCTGATGCACACTATCCTTTGCCACAGGTTTATAAAAAGGTTGCTATTGAGGAAGTTCTAAAGGATGGTATAGAAATATCTTTGGCAGATATTTCATGCGGAAAGAGTCATTTGGAAGCTTTAATTAACAAACGTCTCAATTCAATTGCTGATCAGATTGAAGATGAGATAAAAATCGTTTTAGAAGAGGATTTGTATTTTAGTGATCTTGTTGATAAGGATCATTTTGAATTGAAATGCACTGCAAAGCAAGAAAGAGTCAATGCGCATTGGGCTATAGATATATATCAGATCATTTCTGAAGATGATGAAGACTATTATTTTACTTTACAGATGGTAAATAAAACTCCGAAGATTGACAGACAGAATCTTGGATATCTTCCCAAAATCTATGATGCCGGTATAACAGTTATAGCTGACGAGGGTATCCAGTTTAAAGAAATCCCAATGAGATATTTCAAGACGGGATTTAAAAAAAAGAAACCGGTATACGCAGTAACAGAAAATGCATCTGTGGAATTTGATCAAGTTGAGAATCGCTTGAGAACGGTTAATGTTCCACGATATTACCAGATGCGGACTATTACAATTGACAAATATAGCGTATACACGAAGTTTAGTACACTTATAGAGGAGCCAGTAAAGAATTTGAAATATATTCTTTCGGAGCTTAAGAGGGATTACGTTAATTGCCAAGATGAGTTTGATAAAGCATCCGGACTTACAGAATTTGCACGAGAAAATTATAAAAAAGCATTGAGCGATTATGAAACAGAGATATCCAGATTTGAAGATGGTATTCAGCAAATTGAATATACAGGCGCTGTTAAACGGGCATTTTCCTTGATGAATAAAACGTTTCAAACAAGGCTGGATTCTAATACGCATCCGATTGAGGGGTGGAGACTGTTTCAGATTGTATTTATTGTATCTATGATATGCGAAGTGATACGGTGTGAATTTAAGGAGGATACAGATTCGGCATTGAAAAAGACTGACAGTGACATTGCAAATCTTCTCTATTTCCCGACCGGCGGTGGAAAGACGGAAGCATTTCTGGGTATCACAGTATTTTCTATGTTCTTTGATCGGTTGAGAGGGAAAGATGACGGTGTTACCGCCATACTTAAATATCCACTTCGATTGTTGGCGGTTCAACAATTAGATCGTGTGCTGACTATTGTCATGAAGGCCAATGTAGTCAGAGAAAACGATTGTCAACTGCAGAACACGAATCCCTTTTCGCTGGGATTCTACGTTGGTGCCGCGAATACACCTAATCGTATTAATCCAAGTGAGCCGCTTAGTAGCAGGGGAAATCAAAACGGAAGTAAGCAGCTTATTCTGGAAAGTGATCAGGGTACCTTGAATGAATATTACAGATTTACTGATACCTGCCCTGTTTGTGGTAAAAAGATGATCAATGTGAGATTTAATCAGGAAGGGTGGAGGCTGGAACACATTTGTGACAATCCGGAATGTAATCTGCATACTTTGCCCCTCTATATAGTCGATAGTGAAATCTATCGGTATCTACCATCTGTCATAGTAAGTACAATAGACAAAATGGCTATGGTGGGAACCACTGAAGAATTTAAGATGCTTTTTGGTCAAATAAAGAGAAAATGCAAGATACATGGGTTTACCTGTGGGTCAAAGTGTCTGTGCAGTAAGTCCGGATGTAAGAATCCAATGGAAACAGTACCACTCTTAAAGGATCCAGTGCCGACATTGTTTATCCAGGATGAGTTACATCTTGTGAAAGAAAGCCTTGGAACATTTGATTCACACTATGAATCTTTTTTGAAGTATTATGCAGAGAACCTTGTTCACGAACAACAAAGAAAGAAGATACGTTATATTGGCGCAACGGCAACAATCTCTATGTACGAAGAACATCTGAATAATTTGTATCACATGAATAGCAGAAGATTCCCTTGTGAATATCCCTCTATGCAAAACAATAGGAATTTTTATTCCAAAACAGATGAGGAGGATATTACGCGTATTATTTTAGGATATGTTCCTTATGGAAGATCTATTACAGACAGTGTTTGGCAATCAGTACTGACTATGAGGGTGATTGTATATGACATGATGATGCACACAGAAGAGTATTATAACTTTCTCAAGACCGAGCCGTACAAGTTTCAGGGAACTAAAGAGGAATTGCAGGAAAAATTATACGATTATTGGATTGAACTTGTATATAACAAGGTTAAGAACGATGTGGATAATCTGTATAATGCATTTCAGAATCAGGCAAATAACTATTTGGAAGATAAGGGTATTCCCAAATATTATCCGGAATCTATGACAAGCGATACGGATTTTCAGAGCGTAAGAAAAACATTATTTGAAATACAGGAAAATAGAAAGGATTTGGAAAGCAAGAATCTGTTGCTTGCGACAAGTACTATATCACATGGTGTTGATGAAGATTCCTTTAATGTAATGTACTTCTTTGGTATACCAAATAATAATGCGGAGTATATTCAGGCATACTCTCGAACTGGTCGTAAGTATACTGGCATCGTAATGGATTTGATCCGTCTAACGCGTGTAAGGGATAGATCTTATCTGAAGAATTTTGTAATATTCCATCAAAATAAGGATGAGCTTGTGGAGCCTGTGCCGATCAATCGCTGGGCGAAGAATGCAGTTTATTGTACACTTCCTGGATTGCTTGTCGCGATTCTTTATCAGTATTATGCACCGAAGTTGAGTTTGGAAAATATCTACTATGTAAGCACATGGAAAAAGGCTTTTGCGGAGGGGGATATTGATCCAAAGGAAGTGGCAGGATTTTTGATAGCTGCTTATGGATGCAATGAAGGCGAAAAAATGTCAGAAGCTTATCGGGAGGTTATAACTGATGAGATTCTTAAGATTTGTAACGGTATAATGGCCAATACACCGGGGCCAAGCGAATTTTTATCAGGTGCTATTGGAAAATATTCTCATGGGAATAAGAAGCCAATGAAAAGTTTGAGGGATACGGAAGAGCAAGTTCACATCAGGATAGACTAAGGGAGGACAACTTTCATGAGTTCAATAATGTCAAGAAGTAAAAGCCAAGCTGTATATAGTTTCCTTCCGCATATGTGGGTCGCAAGTCGTGGAGATGGTTCCAGCGTGACAGCTGAAATTAGTGGATGGAATTACCGCAGAATGGATGATGTATATCAGAAGTTTATTGAAGGTGAGATCAAACGACAGATCAGACTGTTTGGAAACAGAGGTGGTGATATCTTATCGTTCGATATTACGGATCATGTTCACAGTTATACGATTGTGGAACCGGCCATGAATGAAACTGCTGAGGATATTGTGGGTATTAAATCTCCATTAGTATTCTACTGTAACTCGTGTCATGAAGTGATTCAGAAAAGAAATCCGGATGATATTGATCATATGAAATGGAAGTGTCCTACATGCGGAGCAATACTGAAGCAGCTTCAGATGGTATATGCATGTGAGTGTGGTCACGCTGAGCCGGTTAAGATACCGTATGTAGCTGGGGGTTATCTTAAGATGAAGTATCTTCCGAACGAAAATCCCTACCGTATGTTAGCGGTTACCAAATCTGGAGAAAGAAGGGCTGAACTTGCTGTATCATGTCCAAATTGTAAAGCAAGATTGGTTCCTGATAATGCTGAATCAACGAGAAACTATAAGCCGTTTTCACTTAAAGTGATAAATATAGCTGATAGAAAAAATGGGGAATTTTTCGAAAAAGGATTAAAGGCTCAAAAGGTTCTGGTATCCAAATGGTTCAACAAATTGTCACAGAAGAGATTTATAGAAATCCTTGATAATATTGCCTTGGCGTTCAGCGACCAGAATACAAATGATGCAAAACGACAGGAAGCAGAGAATGCTGTTCAAAAACTGATAGACAATGGGATTGTTCCGGCTGCCGCAAAAGATGCTGCTATTGAGAATATGCTTTCCGAGACTACAAAGAATATTCTTTCTGTGGAACCATATGTAAATGATTGTGATCAACTTTTCATAAAACAGAAGAAGGAAGATGAAGGCGAATTTGCAAGATGGATCGGAAGCTTTGCTTTTAAGCTGATGCAGTATAACACACTCAAATACGCACCAAAGGTTTTGTCATTGGAGGATTCCATCAGTAAGCAGCTATCAATGGACTTCATTGACTCGGAAGATGACGTTCTTAATCTTAACCGTAAAATGGGAATATCGTCGATGCAGGTATCCTGTGATATTGAAATTATTAATTGTACTTATGGGTATACCAGAAAGGTTTCTGATCCGGTTCAGGCCAAGAAAAGGTTAAAATTGGTTGCATTTAATAAATACAAAGACAATTCGTCCTTGGTATATGGGACAAAGCTTGAAACGGAAGGTATTCTGTTTGAAATTGACAGGGTAAAGATACTTGAATGGCTCCTTAAGAACGAAATTATTTCTGGATCACAAATGCCGGATACGGATGATGATGTTGCTGTAAAAGAATGGTTTGCCGAAAATGTCCACGGTGATCTGGTGAATATCTTTAGTGGAGTGGATGAAGGAGAGAAGATAACGAAACACGTGTTTGGCTTACTTCATTCTATGTCACATGCTTTTATGAAGAGTGCCGGTGAGATCAGTGGTCTGGAAGATACCTCTCTTACGGAAGTGATTATATTGGAAACAACGAGCATATTTATTTACGCTCAGACATCTCAGGGTACTCCATTGGGAGCTTTGTCCGGAATGATAGAAACCAATTATTACAACTTCCTTCTGAAAGCACTGGAGAATACCCAAAATTGTATTTTCGATCCGATCTGCGGAGAAAGAGATGATACTTCGTGCAGTGCATGCATGGTACTGCCTGAGATTTGTTGTGAGTTTTTCAATCATGATCTGGGAAGAAAATATGTGTACACGTTAAAAGAGAACAAGGAAAGCAAAAAACTATTTATTGGATTCTGGGAGATGTAAACATGGCAATAATGTATCCAAAAAACATAAATGTTTTGGATCCGGAAGATTCAGAATTGGAGGTTTACAATCAGCTGAAGAGACAATTGGATGATTCATACACAGTCTTTTATTCTGTGGAATGGAATAGAAAAAGAAAGAATGGATCACTGGAGAAATCAGAGGCGGATTTCATAGTTGCAAATCCAAAATATGGATTTCTTTGTTTGGAAGTAAAGGGTGGAAGTAGCATTGATATTTCGCCAGAAGGGATATGGACATTGCATACAGGAAAGTATGGTGATCGTATCCTTGACAGAAGCCCTTATAAACAGGCAGAAGACAGTATGTATTATTTTAAAGATAAATATAAAAAGGAATATAACATAGACTACTCGGGATTGTTTGGCGCAGGTGCGATATTCCCTTTTTATGTACTCCCACAGGCGGAAAGTATCAGCAATAGAGATAGTATATGTACAATCGAATCGTCGGATATGAATAATCTTGTAGCCCAGATAAAGGGCATGTTCAAAGCATGGGGCGGAATAAGATTTGGAAGGAATAGATACAGCCTGCAGGAACATGACTTTTTCCTCGACATGATCCGTAAGAGAACCGCTATGGCTGCAGCTGCCGGGGCGCTTGTGAAATTCAAGGAAAAACAATTAGATGAGGTCAATCGTGTTCAGGATAATTATATTTATTTTCTTTCCAATATCAGGCAGTTTTATATGCGTGGCGGTGCTGGAACAGGTAAAACATGGATTGCTCTTAAGATGGCAAACCGTGAGGCTGCGAAAGGTGGAAGAGTCCTTCTGACATGTAAATCGCCTTCACTGGCAAGCACTCTTCAAGATATGTCCACAGAAAATGTTGAGGTGTTTGATCTTGAGAGACTTAAGGAGAATGGTATTAAGTGGCAATACGATGCTATTTTTGTTGACGAAGCTCAGGATTTTTCAGAAGAAGATGCTTTTAATTTGAAATTATATTTGAAAGATGAAAAACAATCCCGGCTTGGAGTTTTTTACGATGATGTTCAGAAGGTGAGAGCAGAATCGTTTGGAGATGCATTTATGATTGAAATGCCTCCATTCTTGCTTCATGAGAATATCAGAAACACATCCAATATATATAAATATGCTATGAACGAAACGGAATTAGGGCAGGATGTGATTACCAATCCCGTAGAGGGACCAGCGCCGAAAAGTGAGAATATCGCAGGTACAAAGAAACTTACACAGAGACTGAATAATTTATTGAAAGAATATCTTGTGGATGAACATCTACAAGCGAGTTCAATGGTTATTCTTGTAGATGATCTTGATGATTTTATGAATTTGTTCCCAGAGGGTTTGGCTAAGTGGAAATTTGTGAATCAACCAAAAGAAGAAGATGAAATCAAAGTTTCATCAGTTGTCAATTTCAAGGGACTTGAATCTGATATGGTTATTTATATTCATAAGAATGACATATCGCAAAATTTAAACTATATCGCGTATACAAGGGCGAAATATTATCTTATAGAACTTGTATTGCAGTAAATGGAAGTGAGATTAGATTGTGAGTGAGCGTGCGGAACCAATATTAAAATGGGCAGGTGGAAAGAGACAGTTATTGGGAGAATTATTGCCGTTGGTGCCTGATTATAAGGGAAAATATATAGAGCCATTTTTGGGTGGAGGTGCATTCTTCTTTGCGCTTTCGCCAGATAACGCAATATTAGCGGATTGTAACAAGGAACTTATTGCGTTATATAAAACGGTTGTGAGGAAGGCAGAACAGGTTATAGAGGAACTTAAGCAATATAATAATACGGAAGAAGAATATTACAGAATACGCTCATTAGATTGGAAAGCCATGACAGATGTGGAAGCAGCAGCTCGCATGATTTTCTTAAATAAAACTGGATATAACGGTTTATATAGAGTCAATCAGGAAGGGAAATTTAATGTTCCTTATGGAAAAAAGGAAACTGTGAATTTCTGCAATGAAGAGCAAATACGAAGAGCAGCCCAAGTCTTAAAGAAGAAAAAGGTATTCTGTGGAGACTATAAAAAGATTTTAACAAAGTATGCTGAACCTGGAGATTTTATTTTTTTGGATCCACCGTATTTTCAATTTGCGGGAAAAGAGACATTCTTGCGTTATACGAGCGACAGATTTTACGAACCGGACCAAGAGGAGTTGGCTGAGTTTGTAAATGATCTATTCGACAAAGGATGCGATATTATGATTACAAATTCAAATCATCCAAGAATCTATGATCTGTACAGTAGATTTAATATTAAGGTTGTTCCGGTTCGCAGAGCGGTGAATTGTAAGGGGAATGGACGTAAGGGGGAGGACACAGTAGTTACAGCTTTTCATTAAAGGATGAAATGCAAAGCATATATACTTTGTTGCCAAAACAAAGGAATCTATGGTTCCTATGTAGCTGCGTATGGTCGAAGATGTAAGATCCATTGTGCGAAGAACATTTCAATGCTGTCAGTGGTGAAAATGTGGTGACGCAGTGGATAATCATGCATCATTGATAGTAAAATGATGAAATAGGGAGTTGTAATTAATGATAGGTTGGAGTTTTCCATCGAGAAACAATGGAGATATAGAGGGGTTTTCTAATCCTGCACTGGAGTGGTTTAAGGGAAACCCGCTAAGAGCGCTTGCACGAGAGATATGTCAGAATTCACTTGATGCGCAGTACGATGAGGATGAGCCTGTAAAGATTGAATTCAAGAAGCAGTTCATGTCTCCGAATTCATTCCCAGGTATGATTGGAATGACAAGCATACTAAAGAAGTGCCAGGCTTACTGGCCGGAAGAAGGAAATGAGAAAACACATAACTTTCTGAACAAGGCTCTTCATGATCTCAGTCAAGGGAAAATTTGCATACTGAGGATAAGTGACTTTAATACGAAAGGATTGGAAGGACCGTATGATCCACAAGGGATAACTCCGTGGGTAAGCTTGGTAAAGGGAACTGCTTTTTCATTGAAATCGTCAGGGAAAACTGCAGCCGGAAGTTATGGTATTGGCAAGGCGGCGCCGTTTATTAATTCAAAGTATCAGACGGTGTTCTACCGGACAAAGAATATTGAAGGAGAGACAGCGGTTCAAGGTGTAGTGCATCTGATGTCTTTTCGTGATGAGAGTTATGGGGACTCAGATCCTATTAGACGCTCCGTAGGCTATTATGGAGAGACAGCAGGAAATATAGCTGTACCGAGCCTTCCTGAGTTGGATTGCATATATGATCGTCGAGAGGTGGGTACAGATTTGTTTGTCCCGGGGTTTAACTTTGCTCTAGATGGAAAGAATGACTGGATTAATCAGATGATAGGAGAAATTCTTGATAATTTTCTGATGGCTATCGAATACAGAAATCTTCATGTTGTAATCGAAGGTCAGGAGATTAAGAAATCTACTCTCAGATATATAGTGGCCAGAAATCAAAAATATGCAAAGGATGCTTTCTTCTTTAATAAGGTGTTGATGACTGAATCTGACAAGATCATTGAGGAAACATATAATTTTCATGGTATGGGACAGCTAAGGTTGCGCCTGCTTTATGCGAATGATTTGAACAAGAAAATTCTTGTTGTGAGAAAATCAGGAATGAAAATTTCAGAGATTAGAGGTCTTCCAAAGGGGATTTCCTATACGGGAATTCTCGAACTTCAGGGTGACCGGTTAAACGCTTTTTTTAGAGAAATGGAAAATCCTACTCACGATAAATGGGAACCTAACAGGCATTCAAAACCTGATCTTGCTAAGCAATATAAAAATGAAGTTGAAGACTGGGTAAAATCTGCAATCAGAGAAAAGGTTGAGGAAATGTCTGGTGCAGAGGTAATGATTGATATCGGCAATATGTTCAATGCTGATTGGAAAAACGATTACATAACCGAGCCTGAAGGTGACGCGTCGAAGCGGGAAAACATTGTGGATACAACAAAGTCTGTAGAGGTAGTCGTAAATAAACCGAAAACGACATCCGTGAAAAGTGCCAGAGGATCAGGCAATAGGAAAGTATCGGGAACCATAGATGATCAAGGAACCTTGACGGGACACCGTCATAGAGAGGGCGAAAAGCCAAAGAATCCTACAGGCAGAAAAGGCCGAGAAGAAATTGCAGGACAGGATAAAGTGTTTTCCGGTATGACATACGTAAATGTCAAGGCAAGAGTTATTAGTGTAGGTAATGGTACGAATCGTTTAATCTGCACACCTGAGAAAGAATTGGCATACGGGGAAGTGCAGGTGTTTGCAACGGGAGAGAACGGAAAGTCTCTGCCGCTTAGAATCAGCAATATAGTATCTGGTACGAACAGTGCTGAAGTTAAGGATGGAAAAATCATTCTTTATGGAGTGAATCCTAATGAAAAGATCGTAATCGATTTTCAAGTATCGGGAAGACAGAATTATGCGATGGAGGTGGAAGTAAGTGGAAATCAAGAGTAGGCTTTTTCCCTATCCGGTACTGTGTGAGGATACAGACGATTATATTTCCGGAGGGTTTGATGTAACGACTGAAGTTATTAATCAGGATGTCAACAGCCTTGTATTAAAATTTCGTATGAATTTGGATAACGCAGGATTGCGCAGTCAAATATCCCAAGGAAACGCGGAATATTTGATTCATATAGAGTGTTCAAACACATCATTCAGAACAGTTATACATACATTTTCTGATGAAGAAACATATCGCATTAGCAGCAGTAAAGTAAATGGAGAGATAGCGCTTTTGGGAATGGTGGTATCAAAAGTAGATATACCATTTTACAGAAATAATAATTTGAATCCAGATTATAGCGATATTGATCTCATGATACCACAAGCTGCAATATTGGCATATTATAATATGCCAAAGATTAGTGTGTTGAAGAATTATGAGGAATTAGCACAAGAGGACTCGCTCTTTAGTGTGGTAAAGGAAATGAGACTGGATCAGAATGAAGAGATCCCAGTCCATTTTCAACTCGATCCAGAACGTATAAAGATCTTTGTTAATGAAGAGGTTTATAGTGCTTACATCTTGTATCAGAATAATCTAACTATGCGTCCTTTGATTATGTCTGTACTTGTTATGCCTGCGCTGACATACATGATGGAGGAACTGCGGCAGAGTTATGAAGAATATGAGAATTTCAGATGGTTTATAAAATTCACAAAGTTTTATCAACAGCAAGGGAAAGACTTTGTGGACGATGTAATCTATGGCGAACAGACGATAACGGAAATTGTGCAGGAAATGCTCCAGCTTCCTATAGGGAAGACTTTTCTGAATTTGCAGGAGATGTTAGGGGAATAAGCTTATGAAATTATATTTTATGAAGCGGGATGCTGTGGATTTCATGAAACATAATATGGACAGGTTGTATACGCATTATTTTCATGACAAGAATAACAATTGGATAGAAGAAGAGTACGGAAGTAATCCTTTTACGGAATTCATGGAAGTTCCCGATTTCGAATTAGCTGATGTTGATGCGATGTCCATTGGTGAAGCCGATTTTGAAAACTGTAAGATTCTTTACAATAATTTGAGGATGCTTAGCGAATCTCAGTGTTCTGATGAAAGACTTTGGGCAGGACTTTGTAATGGTACTTTTTATGATTATATGAGACAACGCTATCAGTATCCGACTAAACATTTGAAGAAGAAAGAGACGGATGTGAGTGCAGTAATCAGCAGATTCTTCTTTAGCGTAGGAGAAAAAAGCAAGAGTGTAAGAAGCGGGTTCTATAGAAATACTCTCGCAAAATGTTGGTGGGTAGGAAGAGCGACTTTTGATAAAGAGAATCCTAACCATTTTGAGAGACTTGATGTTATTGGGGCAAGTGACCTTACAACTAAAATAAGCGATATTTTTTACAGCAATACATTTTCATCCAATCCTGTGATATTGGCAGGGATATGTGATGCGTTGAAGTATTTTAGTGATCGCGGGCAGGCACTTGATGAAAAGGCGCATATTCGTGCGGCGATGAAGTATCTTAATGCTGTAGGTGGGGTGACTCTGCTGGATATGCTTACTAGGGAGAAAATCTGTAAGATTATGATATCAAGGATTGTCACTATTCTTAAAGGACAACCTACAGATATCGATTCCGATGATACAGGAGATGATGATCAGATGCTGGAAGAGGTATTTGAAGATGATGATAGTGAAGAAATTGCAGAAAAAGATGGGGCATTTGACATAAATGATGATGCCAATGTAAACGGAGGCAGGGATTCTTTTGCGGAAGAGAAGAAAGAAGAGTCTGAGTCTATTACAGCGACTGCAAAAGCATTAAATTGGTTTGATGAAGTTAATGTTGAAGAGGAGATGCCGGGACCGGAATATATAACATACGGTTGTTGGGTTAAAGTGCTAAATGAGCGAGATGATAAGGTGATTATATATCATTTGCCATTAAAGAATGACAAAACAACAAAATGGTTTATCATTATGGAGAAGATGATGGGTCAGAATGTAGGGTATCGTATGTTCCTCTCTGGGAGATTCTATAGAGTGTTGGAATTTGGAAGGGATGAGAATGGATAAAAAAGAATAAGACCATTGATTATTATAATTTAGAATGTCGGGATTTTTATATCCGGCACTATAGATGTGGATTTTGCAGATAAAGGGATATGAATCATGAATAATAGTGTTATCGGTGATAGATGAAAAAATGTTAGGAAAATTTTTTACGCCAGAGGAAATAGCAGAGAGTGATTCCAAGATGTCTATCATTGGGGAATTAGTAGAGGTGAGGCACGAGAAAGGAATAAATCAAAAGAAATTGAAGGAACTAAGCGGGGTAAAACAACATGATATAGCAAGAATGGAAAGGAAAGTGCCAGCCCCACTTAGATACGATGTTAAAGTATTAGCACAGATTAGAAAGACACTGGTAGTTGTCTTGTTGGAGTCGGTAGGGAAGTAGCATATTGCGAGTCCTATCGGGGTTTGGGGTGTCCCCAACAAGCAAAGCGAGCCGCCGCAGGCGATGAAGCGTGGAACGGGA
>Ga0137306_102343_pt1 | contig 16118 bp, 18 predicted proteins | sample Inofroosms_March_FD_97187 | JGI IMG/M metagenome (GOLD analysis project Ga0137306, IMG submission 97187) | Mouse cecal microbial communities from Vienna, Austria - N-Acetylneuraminic and N-Acetylglucosamine D2O microcosms_March | ecosystem: Host-associated > Mammals > Digestive system > Large...
CAAAATACAGCTTCATATGCCCCTGGTACTTCTCCACGACCCTGCGGACACTCAACAGCCCCAGCCCGTGCAGCTGCTTATCCGGCTTGCTCGTGGGCAGGCTGTCGCCATACTTCAGAAAGGGATCTTCCAGGCAGGAATTGACGACCCTTACCATCCGATAGACGGTATCCGCTTTGATTGACACATCCACCTCAATATAAGGCTCTGGGGCTTTAACTGCAGCTTCATAGGCATTATCCAGTAGGTTGCCGAACAGAGCCGCCATATCATAGTCATCCAAGAAATCTGCCGCCTGGCTCTGTACCCTGGCATCAAACGCAATGCCCTTCCCCATGCACTGCTGCTGCCAATGGCACAGGATTGCATTCAGCAGTTCATGCTGGCACAGGTGGGACACTGTGTACAAACCCTGGGGCTGAAGAAGCTTCTGGATATAGGCATCCACCTTATCCTCCTGCCGACCATTTACCGCATTCTTTTCTGCCTGCTGCCCATTTGCAGCATTATTATTTTCTTCCTGCTGCCCATTCAAGGCAGCAATCGCTATCAGATGGTTTTTGATATCATGGACGAAAATAGCCTGCTCCTCATTCCTTTGCAGCATCGCCTGGTAATGCTCTGCAGAATAGGACTCCTTCTGCAGCAAGAGCCGCATCCTGGCAAGTTCTGCATTTTTCCTCTGGTCATGCTGGTTGATTTCAAATACAATAATGTTAGCCGCCAATAGAAAAACGGCACTTAAGCTTACCATCCAGTTCAGTGTGGGTGAAAAATAAGATGCATCACTGATTTTATAAAAGGTAAGTATAACTAATTCAGAAGCTATCGGTATAAAAATTAACCAAACCACACACTTATCCTGCTGCTCTTTCCCCTTTTTCCGCTTTTTCAGAAAATGAATCAGCAAACAAGAAATCGACAGAAATGAAATCTTACTCAAGGCAATAAATAAATAGATAGAGCCAACATCCGACCTAATAAAAAATGAGGATACGAAATATTCTATCATATAGTAAGGAACCATCTCACAAAATCCCATAATTGCCGTCAGAATAATTACATGAAATCCTGCGGAATACCACTTTACCTGATAATGTGCATAAATGATCATAAAATTTACCAATACATACAACACAGTATTCAGTAACTTTACCTGGAGCATAGCCATAAAACATAACACTAAATACAGAACCGCCAACTTGATCATTCTTTCTTTTACTGGCCGCTTTGGTTCAAAAAGCCCAGATGCATACTGCCAGAGTACAAATCCTTCCACCAGAAAACTAAATAAATATCCGCCCAGCAATTCATATTTCATCCCCATCCTCCCATACCTTCCAGATATAACAGATAAGCCTCCCTAAACTCCCGGTATTTCCGCTTCGTCAGATAGGCCTGGTATCCCTCCCCCGTCAAATGGACAAGGGAATGGTCAAACTCTTTTACATACCCCATATTGACAAGAAAGCTGCGGTGCGTACGGAAAAAGATGTCTGGCGGCAGCTTATCCTGCCAGTATTGCATATTCTGCACAGAATCAAAATCCTGCACGACCGTATGCACGACCACCTTTTTTCCCTGGGCTTCTACGCATATTATGGATGAAAGCGGAAGTATATACACCCCCTGCTTCGTCTCAATGGGAATTTTCTTCTCCATGGACTGTATGGAATAATACTGCTCAACTGCATCCTTCATGTTGCGGAGCAGGCGCTGCCTGTCCAAGGGCTTCGACAGATAACGGAACACCTGGAACCGCATAGCATCATCCAGATATTCAGAATATGCCGTCACTACAATAATTATCACATTCGCATTTGCCTCTTTGAGTTTTTCCCCCACATAGATGCCGTTTGCCCCTGACATCTCAATATCCAGGAATACAATATCCTTCTGCCCTTTATCTTTTAACAGCTCATTCCCATCCGCAAAAAGAACGATTTCAGCCCTCTTCACCTCAATCCCCTGGAGATATATTTTTATACATTCCCGGATTTTCTCCCGTATCCGGGCATCATCATCACATATAAGGATTCTCACCTTATCCCCTCCCAGCTGCCACATATAAAAAGGCAGAATTTTTTTAGAATCATACCACATGTCTCTGGAAAAGTACAGGGTTTTTTGATAAAAAGACATTTTATGCCTTATTTTGGGCAAATATAACAGCATTATTCTATTCTTTTCCTTTTCACACTTCAAAATAATAGGCTATTATCTTCCTGCCTGCCCACCATACTCCTTTTCACAAGCAATTCCACAAATTCCCTGACAAGCTCCACATCTTCCTGGCTGCACAGACGCAGTTTATCCATAATATCCTGCGGGATATTGCAGGCATGCATCACGCCAAGCAGAAGATAATCCGGCGTGACATTCAGATTCTGGCAGATACGGATAAACATATCCAGGCTGGGCTTCTGCCTCCCATTTTCAATTGACGACATATGGTTATTTGAGATATCAATTCGTTCCGCCAGTTCCGCCTGCTTCATCCTCATCTCTTTGCGCCTGAACTTAATGCGCTGCCCCATTTCTTTGTAATATTCCATATCATCACCTGCTTTCTGTTACCATATTATCAGCAGGAACCTGTAACCAAAAGAATGTAATAAAGAATACTTCTGTAATACCTAAATAAAATGCATATTATTATATCTATTCTTCTGTATCACTTATATTTTTTTCTAAAAAAAGCCATTTTATTCCAAAAATCGCCAAAATTATATCCTCTGTAATAAAGCCCTTGCTTTTTTAGGCGAAATTGTTTATTTTAGAGATAAACCTTTCATGATATTCTATCAAAATTAAAGACAATCTATCAAAAAGGAGAATTACAATGAAAAAAAACTTATCGAAAATGGCCGCCCGAAAAATAACATCCGCCATGAATGTATTTTTACGGATTGATGCAAACTCTACCTCTTGCATTACCTTACATCAACCCAAGGCGCCAAAAGGACTGTCAAAATTCAGGAGAACCAAATGATACAAAAATGTGCAAACGCAGCTGCAGGCTGGCTGATCCGCTGTGATGCGGCGGCAGAAGAGGACCGGGAGCTCTACGCTTATGCCATCCACTCCTTCCTGCTGTCCTTCTCCCCCTTGCTGCTGAGCCTGGCTCTGGGCATTGGAATGGGGTGCGTCTGGCAAAGCCTCCTGCTAACCTTTCCCTTTATGGTGATAAGGAAGTTCAGCGGGGGATACCATGCGAAACACTCTGGGGTATGCTTATTCAGTTCCTGCCTGCTCCTGTATCTGTGTATACGCCTGTCCCTTTCCATCACCCAGGGGCAGGCGCTTGCCTGTATTGCTGCCGGGGCATCCGCCAGCCTCATCCACTTCAGCCCTATCGACAATAAAAACAGGCGGCTGAGTACGGAAGAACATCGCTGTTACAAAAAGATAACCTTTTTCTTAGTGGCTGTCTTTTTGCTCCTTGATATCCTGTGCCTTACCTTCCATTTGGATGCATGTTCCATCTGTATCTCCATCAGTATCTTGCTGACCGCAGGCCTGCAGCTCCCCTGCATCGCCAAAAAACTGCTCCCACATATAGAAGCTTTCCAAAAATAGCCAAAAAATGTCGTTTCATTCCAAATAGGTTGACCTTTTGACAACAATATGTATAATAGGATTTGCACGGATGATCCATCAGACTACGTAAGGAACAATAACTAAAGATTTCTTGTGTGCATTAAAAGAAATAATATATGGTATCTGGCAGTTCCCATAGAGATGCCTTTGGAATTAAGAAATTTGGCAAGATATGTGGGGATCGCTTGATATAAAATACCTACCGTTAGCATAAGCAAGATTTGGGCAATGGTTTGCCAAAGTGGGCAATTCCCGGGTATGTCTACATAAGAATCTGTTTATGCGTAGGAAGAAATAATAGGAACGGAAGGAAAAACTATGTTAAGGAACAAAATGAAGAAAATGGCATGTGTAGCATTGGCATCAATGTGCCTGGCTAGCACGGGGGCGACAGCGTTTGCAGGGACAATCCCATTTAATGTTACGGTTGGAGGATCAGGAGCACAGGATCCTTTGTCTATGAAGGAAATAAAGACTGCAGATGGGGATCAATATGCATACTTTACCGGTACATGGTTCAGCAACACAAATGGTATCTATGTTAGGTCTTATAAAAAATCAGATACAACATTGTATTCTTCAAGGACATCTCTGTCAAGCGGCAATGCAGGCAGCACAATAAAATGCCGTTATAATAGGAATGCAGATGGTGGAGAGTATTATTTTATGAAAGCAACTGCAGCAAGCGGCAAGGTCAATGCAAAAGGAAATTATTGCCCATAATGCCATAAAGAAGTAAGGAAAACTTATGCAGGGAGAACCACTATTCTCCCTGCGAGTTGAAAGGAGTGACTAGGAAACATGCAGCATCGAAAAAGCACCGTTTTGCTGTTATCAGCAGCGCTCTCTATCTTACTATGCGCGTGCGCAGGCAGTAAACCAGCAGAAAATCCTAAAACAGACATAGATCATGCCGAGAACACAGACGATACAGAGAACACAGACAATACCGGCAACGCAGGGAATGCATCCGAAGGCACAGAAGATACGGATGCCGCAGCCCACAGCAATGACGATGCGGCCAACGGCAGCGCAGAAGCTTTGGCAACGATTCCAGAGGAATACCACAAGGAAATTAATGGCATTACATTTGACATGTCCATAGAGATGCCGCAGAATATAGGGCCGGATGCCTTATTGAAGAGTACCATCACACTACAAGTTCCAGATAAGGACAAAGCCCTGCAGGCCATTGCGCCGCAAAAAGAGAAAAAGGAAGAAGAGAATGGCACAGGAAATGGCGAAGGTGGGAAAGAATTTGCAACCTACCGTTGTACTTTTGCAGATGAGTCCACATTGAGTACAGACCTTGTCCTGCTGTATAACACCCCATTTTTTGATAACGTATGGGACGCCTTCCGAGTAGAAAAAACATCGAAATTTAACGCAGATAAATATTCGCAGACACAGCCGCTCAATTTCATGGCTCCGGAAGATGCGTTTGAAAATATAAAGAAGATGATAAATAACTCCGGCTATACGATAGAGGGAATGGATTATAGTTGGTACGCATTGGACGCTGCAACGATGGAGCAGGAAGAGATGCGGATGGGAAAATCAGGGGAAATACTGGAGGAGCCAGGCCGTGACTGGAGCAGTGAGGACGACTGCTATTATTTTTGGATGGAACAGACCCATGAGGGGATCCCGGTTTATTTTGGCGACGAGAATTTCCCCGAAGATTCTACTGAAAACAGGCCGATCCAGGCGGTATACTCTACAAGGGGGCTGGAACACCTAATGGTCTATAACGTTTATGACTTTACGCCTTTAGATGAGACCTACCAATTAAAAGAATTTGACGCAGCGGCAGAGTGTGTGGCGAGCAAATATGGGGATATCCTGACAGGCGCGGATTACAAAGTTACCCGGGCAAAGCTCTACTTGATGCCAAGAAAGGATATTTCTGGCAATTATGAAGTTAAGCTTGCATGGCTGTTTGAAGTCCATGAATCTGGAAAGGACAGCGAGACCGGGGAAGATTTTGAAAATGTATTATTCACTTTTGTGGATGCAGAGACCGGGGAGGACATCCCCTTATGAGCGGGCCGCAGAAGAGGGCGCACTATATCCAGGCGGATATGCACCGCATACTGTGCAGGAAGGAGACATGCCTTGCCATCCTCGGCGTAGCTGCGGCGCTGTTTTTTTCTGTAGGGAATGTGCAGGATTTTGAAGGCTCCGTAATCCAGACATTTCTATTTGCCACGTATAACGTAGGGTTCTTACTGTCATTTGTGTTTTGCGCATTGCCCTATGGGACGGCATATTGTGAGGAATTGGAAAACCATTATATACGGTATTCGGTCATCAGGGGGAATTTGAGGAACTATGTGGCATCAAAAACGGTTACCATTTTCTTTTCCGCCGTATCCGTGATGACGCTGGGATGCATCCTGTTTGCCTTGCTGCTGTCCTGCTTCAGCAGCCTGCCCTGGCTTGACGGGAATACTTATGAGAGTATTGTCCGCCATAGTGGGTATCTGCCATTGGCTTCCCAGAAGCAGTACATCGCATGGGTTGGGGCCTATGGGCTCCAATGGGGGATTTATGCAGGATGCCTGGCCTTAGCAGCCTCCTATGCCTCCCTGTATATTTCGAACAGGCTCCTTGTCCTGGCCATGCCTGCGCTGGTACACCAGGCCATTGTGGAATTGGGTACTGACACATTCCGGCAGTATGCGCCGTTTGACCCCTTAGTAGTTTTTAATGCCCAGTACCATCTGTTTGGCAGCGACTGGAAAATGCTGTCCTGGGCGTTTGGGATTGGCGCGGGGCTTTCTGCCGCTATCGGAGCAGCCAGTTATTTTAGGATGAAAAAGAGGATGTGATAAGATGTATCCTGTGAAATATTTTAAGCAAGTGCTTTTAGGGAAGATTTTCCGCCCCAGGACATATGTCCTGCTGGTGCTGCTGGGTTTTGTGACCTATCTGTATGTAAAGCCGGTGGTGGCTTTTTCGCAGGAAGTGCATTATAAGGCAGCGCCATGGGCATTCCCTTTTATTGTCTCAAATATCTATTTTATCTTTTTGTTTATGCTGGGGATTGTATATTATTTTTCAGATGTCCCGTTCATGCAATATTACAATATGTACCAGGTCATCCGCACAGGGCGCAGGAATTGGGCAATTGTCCAGATTGCCGCAATTATGGGACAGTCATTTTTTATCATGGGATTCGGGTTCCTTGCCAGCGTACTGTGCCTTGGGGGGCATTGTGAGCTTACCCTGGGATGGGGGAAGCTGCTGCATACGTCAGCCCTGACCAATGCAGCGGAGCATTACGGGTTCCTGTTTTCCGTCCCCTATGAGGCCATGCAGAGGTTTGAACCGCTGGAGCTGGCGGCACTCACCATTTGTATTGGAAGCCTGGTGATCTGCTTTGTGGGACTTCTGATGTTTGCGGCCAGCCTGGTTTTTAACAGAAATGTGGCGGTGTTCCTTGCGGCAGCGATGGCGGCGGCAGTGTACTTTGTGGAAAACATCCATCCCCTGATTGCGCAGAAGGTTTCCATGTTTGTCCCAGTCAGCTGGATGCGCACAACGAATATCGCAACAAAGGTGCATGGAAGTTATGTAGTGCCTCCAGTAGGGTATATGCTCACGGCGCTGGCTGTGGGAATCCTGGTGTTATGCATGATCATTTTATGGAAAGTAAAACGTGTAGAGTTTCAGTGGAATAAAGAGGATTAGGTGACGTATGGGAGAATGTGTGATTGAAGTCAGGAATGTAAGCAAAAGTTTCCGAGGGGAGGCTGTCCTGAAAGATGTGTCCCTAAAGTGCGAGGGCGGCAGAATTTATGGGATTGTAGGCTATAACGGCTCGGGGAAGACGGTGCTGTTCAAATGCATCTGCGGGTTTTTCCATGTGGATGCAGGAGAAATACTCATAAACAGCAAGCAAATGGGGAAGGAGATTGATATGCTGTCGGACGCCGGGATTATCATTGAAGAGCCCGGATATCTGAGGAACCTCAGCGGCTATAAAAATCTGGATTTCCTCTATCGGATCCGGAACAAACCGAACAAACAGCACCTGCAGGATATCATGCAGAAAGTTGGCCTTGACCCTTTCTCCAAAAAGCATGTCGGCCACTATTCCCTAGGGATGAAGCAGAGGCTGGCCATCGCGCAGGCCACAATGGAGGATCCTGGAATCTTAATCCTGGACGAGCCAATGAACGGGCTGGATAAGCAGGGCATTGCAGAAATGAGAGACTTTTTTGAGGAGCAGAAAAGCATGGGAAAACTGATTATCCTGGCAAGCCATAACAAAGAGGATATCAACGCCCTGTGCGATGAGGTATACGAGATGGACAAAGGGACGCTGAACAGGGTGCGATGACACTTTATGGCAGGCGCTGGACACGGATGCCCAGCAAATGGTAAGCATTCGGGCAAAACACATGGGCGCTCTGCGGATAATTCCATTCGTAATAATATTGAACTCTAATTCCACGGCCATTTTTTAAGGTTACCTTAATCCTGCCTGTTCTTTGGCAGAATTGGATCCTTTAGGGTTTCCTTAACTCCTGCCTGGATTTTAGCAGAAAAAAATCTTTTAAGGTTTTTTTAAGAATTGCCTAGGGTTTTATTTTAGAAATTACCATTATACTATAAACCTGTAAACCCCATGTACCTACAAGGCAGGGGAATGAAACATAACAGTAAGTATGCAGATGGATAGCAGCGCCAGTAAATAACAGCAGGAGGGGCTTATGGGAAAAGTCAGGTTTGTTACAGAAGAATTTTTCAGAAAAAAGCATATTATCCGAATTATACCCTTGGATACCCTAAAAGCATTCGGGATGTCCCTGGGACTTAACACAGTGATACTGATGGTATCAAAATTTACTAGGATTAGGCTAGAATGGATGGCCGTTTAGCAAAAGGGATGATTAGGAGGGACATATGGGAAAAATACGGTTTATGGCGGATGAGTTTTTCCGCAGCTTCCTCAGAAGCCTATGCAAGGATATGCTCCTGATGGCCATGTTTTCTGTCAGCCTTGTGATGGCTGTGATTATGTGTTCCTACTATTTTGACCTGGGAGAGCGGTATTCCTTTAATGTACCGCAGATAGGAGACAGCAAATGGTACGGCACGATGCTGACCCTGGAGGGTGAAGAGGAATTTTCCGACAGCATGAATACGCTATCTGGCTGTCGGAAAGTTATGGATTATTATGAAACCCTTACTACATTAGAGGAATACCCCCTTTTCTGCATAAATACTTACCAGGGGATCTTCCTGAAAAAACAGGATATGGAACTTTTTTTTGGCGGCAGAGATTATTCCAGCTTCCTCCCAGAAGATAATAACGCCCCTGTCTCAGGCTACTGGGGCGAAAGGACAGCCCTCATACAGGGCGTACAGGGAGCGCAGGTAAGCCTGGACGCCTACCGCTATTTCGGAATACAGGTTCAGGAAGGCGAGGGCTTCACAGAACAGAACCTGGAGATAGCGGAAGCTGATGACCCAATCCCCATCCTAGTGGGCAGCAACTATAAGGGCATCCTTGACATCGGCACGGAGATAGAGCTTCTTTATTGGGGACGCGTGTACCCCTGCAGGGTGACTGGCATACTGAAAGCGGGGACGCAGCTCCCAAAATACCGGCAGTTTGATGAGGATATGTGTTCTATGGACAGTGTGATTGTCTATCCCTTTGGGATTAAGCTGAAGTCAGATCCCAAGGAAGTGGAAAAGATAGAGAAATATGCCTGGAACAACTATATTGCACTGGATTTCGGCTATTCCCGGGTCAGGGATGACCGCAAGGTAAAAGACCAGGTAGCAGTATACCGTGACATCGGAGAAGAATTTGGTTTCCCACCGCTCCACCTGACTGGCCCAGCCATGGGGATTGAGCTGCTGCGCAAGGAGTCGGACAGCAACATACAGACTATGTTTGTCCTGACAGTTGCCTTAATAGGGTTTTCTTTCTATGGGCTTGCCGTCACTTTTTATGACAAGATCCACTCCAACCGCAGGAATTATGGGATTTACCTAATGAACGGATGCCCCTTATATATGATTGTCCTGCCATGCCTGGCGGAGATTGCCCTAATCCTGTTCCCAGGTATCCTCATGGGCTGGATGGTATTTTCTACCGAAGCCCTTCAGATTTACAAGATAGGGGCGATTATGCGGGCTGCCTGCGGGCTCGCTGGCGTGGCGTTCCTGGCTGGGGCTGCAGCTCTAACCTTCATGATGCGCGGCGTGGACACAGAATACCTGCTCCGGCGGAAGGATTAATGGAAAAGTGAAAGAAAGAGCCCCATAGCAACAGAAAGGCCAGATAATAAAAAAGGCCAGATAAAGTGAAAAGAAAAGCGAAAAAGGAGAATGGTATCGTTTCGTAAGAAAGGTTAACAGAAGGAATGCATATGGATAGGAAAAAAATTATCCTGGCCTGCCTGGCAGCCCTCTTCCTGGGGCTGCTGGGCGCTGGGTGCAGGCAGGAAAAAGCGGACATAGTGGACATGACGGTACTGGAAAAGCATAAAGCAGTAGGAATGTACCAGGACGGCGTCTGGGCGCCGCGTTATGTCAGCATCAACGCGGCAGAATCCGGCTCCGAAAAGGAATCTGCCCTGGCAGTGGTGACAGTTGATATCAAAAAGGATATGACCGAGGATAAAATGATGGAGATCTTGGACTATTATACAGAGTATGCAGCACTAGCCTATGATACAGGGGATGGGATTGACTGCCTCCTCTATGCCATCTTCTACCAGGACGGCACCGATAATGAGATCTTCCGCATAAAATGCCTGAACGGGGAGGAGGCGGAGCCTGCCAAGGAGGACAGTTCCATCTTCCCACTGCCAGGGATGCGTACAGAAGTCGAAGGCGAGCTGCCATAAAGGAGGCGATGCTATGATTGAACTAAAAAATGTACGGAAATCATTTGGGAAAAAAGAAGCCCAGGTCGAGGCGCTGCGCGGTGTTACCCTGACCGTCCGTGAAGGGGAAATGGCCGCTGTCATGGGCAAGAGCGGCTCGGGAAAGTCCACGCTGTTAAATATCCTCGGCGGCATGATGTCCATGGACAGCGGGACGTATTCCTACCAGGGTCAGCCTGTGGACTTCAGGAGCCAGAAGGAACTGGCACGGTTCCGCAGGGATGAGGTCGGCTTCGTAGTACAGTACTTCGCATTGGCAGAGGATTTGAACATCTTCCAGAACGTGGCGCTCCCCTTAAAATACCAGGGGCGTCCCAGGAAGGAGATCCGAGAGATGGTGACGAGGACGCTGGAGGGACTGGGGATTGCAGACAAAGCAAAGGCATACCCCTACGAATTATCCGGCGGGCAGCAACAGAGGGCAGCGATTGCACGGGCAATTGTGAAAGAACCCCAGCTCATCCTGGCGGATGAGCCGACAGGCGCCCTAGATGAGGCCACCGGGGAAGAGGTGCAGGAAATCTTCCACCAGCTGAATGAAGCAGGAAAGACCATCCTGATTGTAACCCATGACGCGAAAGTAGCTGGACACTGCCAGCGGATTATCCATATGAAAGACGGGCTTGTGCAGGATGACGGACTCATCCCGGATGGCGGAACCGTGCAGGATGGCAGATCCGAGCGGGATGGCAGGCCTAGGCAGGATAACAGGCCTGCTAAAAAATCTATGGCAGCCCCCCATCACAGGAGGTAAGCCTATATGAAAATTGCCAGAAAGAAAATCCCCAAAGGCAGTTTTCTGCTGGCTGCCAGCTTCGCTGCCATCTCAGCATGCCTCCTGCTGGTGCTGTCCTCCGCCCGAAGCGGCAGGGCGGATGCACTGAACAGGAACGGGCTTTATTCTGGCTGCCAGAGATCTTTCGGTATTTCCAATGCCGAAGGGGACAGGCTGTGGGATGACATCATCCCTGTGCTGGATGATAAGTTTGACAATTTTGCTCTTTTCCTGTCAGTGGAGGATACCAGCATCCTGGTAAAAGGGACTTTCCTAAACGGAGAGGCAGAAGCCACGCCCCTGCTCTGGGGACGTTATTTTGACAACCAGACCTCCTGGACAGAACATCCGACGGCGGTACTAGGGAAGGACTACCAGAAGGATGCCGCCCAGCGGGGCAGGAAGCTGTACTATACTTACCGGGATGTGGAGTATGAAGTGATTGGCATTATGGGTACAGAAGAAAAGAGCCGCCTTGACCGAATGCTGGTAGTGGATTTCCGCTCTGCGCTACAGATGGCAGGGGTGAACACCAGCTATGTGCTGGATGCGAAAAGGGAGGCGGATATTATCGCAATCGGGGAGGAAATGCAGCGACTCATCGCCCTTCCAGCAGAGCTTGGGATGTTCCTGGGCGAAAGGGAGGATGAGTCCATGCTGGACGGCATCTTCTCCAGTGGCAGGATCATGGACACGGTCTATACCATGGCGCTAGCCAGCTTCTTCCTGAGCACAATCCTCGTGGCCACCCTATGGCTTCGGTTCCGGCGGTCGCTTTTCTACGCATGGGCGCTTTGTGGATACAGGAAATCCCTGGTGCTGGCAGAAATCACCAGAAGGTTCCTCGCAGGCGTTGCAGCAGGGACTGCTATCGGGCAGTTATCAGTAATTGCGGTTTCCCTGGCTGTCCCAGATCTCCCTGTGGGAACCATAGATATCCTAAAAGCATCCGGCGTGTCACTTGGACTTGGAGCTGCAATCCTGCTGCTATGCGTATTCCCCTATTTGATCCGCAAACAGGCATGACACCAGGGGATCTTCCTGAATAAACAGGATCTGGAACTTTTTGGGCGACAGGGATTATTCTGGCTTCCTCCCAAAAGATAGTAACGCCTCTGTCTCAGGCTACTGGCCGAGAAGACGGCTCTCATACAGGGCGTGAAGAGGACACAGGTGAGCCTGGGCGCCTACCGCTATTTCGGCATGCAAGTTCAGCATGGCAAAGGCCTCGCAGAACAGAACCTGGACAGGATGGCGGGTCTAGGCAGGATAGCAGGCCTGCGGAAGGATCTATGCCAGACCCCATGACAGGAGGTAAGCCTGTATGAAGATTTCCAGAAAGAAAATACCCAGGGGCAGTTTTCTGCTGGCTACCAGCTTCGCCGCCATTTTTGTATTTCATACTAACATTAATTACAAAAACCAGCAATCTCTCTTCATTACATTAGATAATATCCGATATCTTTATTATGGTCACAGCCCCTCTTCTCTCCCCCGCCATCAAAATGTGCCCTGCCTGGCTGGGTGATACGGATGATATCATAATATTTTGACGTTAAGATGCAAAAGGAGAACAAACAATGTGCGCAATTCTTGAGGCAGAACATTTGGCGAAAGCCTACCGTCGGAAATTAAGGAAGGAGAACAGCGCCTTCTGGAAGAGACAATATGAAATAAAACAGGCGGTCGGGGACATTTCCTTCACGATAGAGGAGGGAGAACTGGTCGGCCTGGTAGGGATGAACGGGGCAGGGAAATCTACCTTGCTTAAGCTTCTGCTGGGGATTTTATCGCCGGATTCCGGGGAGGCAAAGATGTTTGGGCGGGACAGCTTCCGGTTCCGCAAAAAGAATGCCAGCTTGATTGGGGCAAATTTCGGACAGAAAAGCTCCCTTGTCTGGGATCTCCCATTTCTGTATTCCCTGGAACTGAACCAAAAAATTTACCAGATACCGAACGCCCAGTTCCAACAAACCTTGGACGAGCTGGACAGGTTCCTCCAGATTAAGGAACTCTTAAACATCCCCGTCAGATTGATGAGCCTTGGGCAGAGGATGCGCTGCGAATTCGCGGCAATCACCCTCCATGCGCCGAAGCTCCTGATCCTTGATGAATCCACAATCGGCCTCGACATCCTGGTAAAGAAAAAAATAGAAGATTATCTGAACTATATTAACGCCCAAAGAAATGTCACGGTGCTGTTCTCCACTCATGACCTTGCAGAAATGGAACGGATCTGCAGCCGCTTCCTTCTAGTCAACAATGGGAAGCTCCTACTGGACGACAAAGTGGCCAATATCCCTGCGCTGTCCCAGTATTCTTACCTTTCTGTCCGTACTGCCAGGGAATGCCCCTGCCAGATAGAGGAAAGGGCTGGCCTTACTGTAGTTGGCCACACAGAGCAGGAATGGAAGATAAGGATTGACCGGGCCGTCCTGTCGGAGCAGGAAGTTATGGCAGAGCTCATAAACAGAATGCCCATGGAAAACATCTCTGCCGAAAAACAGAGCCTAGAGGATTTTATTTACCATCTCGTGCAGGAAAAGTAATGGAATTTTGGCACTTTTGCTGCATTTTCTTATGGCCAGAACGAACCTATGGAATCGTGACGATAGGAGAACCCAAAATATGAAAAAATATATTGCCTTAATAAAAGTTGGGATGCAGAAAGAATTAATGTACCGCGCCAATTTCTGCATTGGGATTTTTTCTATGGCTCTTTCCTTTGCCGTGGAGCTTGCTATATGGTCTGCGGTATACCAGGATAAGGCGGAAATTGAAAATATTACCTACGAGGGCATGGTAATTTATGCCGTTATGACTTCTTTATTGCAGCGGTTCCTGGGAAACGGGACGGATGAACAGATCGGGGCGGATTTTCAGAGCGGAAGCATTGTCGCTTCGTTCCTGACGCCGCTTGGCCTGCCAATGCGCTACTCCCTGCAAGAATTAGGGAAGGGGCTCCTCAATGCCCTGGCGCTGCTTGTGCTTTTTATCCCCTATTGCATCTGGAAGAGAGACATCCTGTCCGCGGTGCAGCCGCAGCAATGGCTCCTATTCCTGCTGGCCGTTATACTGTCCTATCTCTTGTTCAGCATCATCAATTATATGCTGGGCATCATCACCTTCTGGACAAACTCCAACATTGGGATCTATATGCTGAAGATGGCCTGCATCAATATTTTCAGCGGGATGTTTATCCCCGTTGCATTCTACCCTGGGCTGCTTAAGGATATCTGCATGGCACTGCCGTTTCAGTCCATTTATTATTTCCCGTTGACCATCATCATGGGGGAAGCCAGGGGGATGCAGATTGCATATGGCCTGGCCGGGCAGCTGTTATGGGCAGGAGCGCTGGCCGCTGGCTGCCTCATCATGCACCAAAGAGCCATGCGCCAGGTCGTAATCCAGGGAGGCTGAGACGCCTTTATAGAATATAATAACCCTGGAGTGCAAAAAACTCTAAAAATATAATCTAAGGGGGCTGGAACCGCTATGAAAAAGATCCGTTGGTATCTTGAGTGCTTCGTTACCTATTTTAAGATAAATGTGCTGGTAGTGATGGAATATAAGCTTGACTTTTTAGCAATCAACCTTGCCAGCATCCTGGCGCTGCTTGTGGGGGTATTCAATATTGAGATCATTTTCAGCCATGTGGAAGCGATGAAGGCATGGAATAAGGATGAGGTCCTGTGGTGCCTGGGCTTTTTTTACATGGTGCGGGCGATTTATAATACTTTTTTTATCAATACCTTAAGCATCAGCTACTGGGTGCAGAATGGGAAATTCGACCTGTATATGATAAGGCCGCTGAACACGTTTTTCCAGCTGCTGAGTTCTGGGCGATACAACGCAGAATATCCCCTTGATGAATACCTGGTGGGCGGCATCCTGCTTGTGAAGACAGGCTGTAGCCTGCATTTATTCCAGGATGGGACAGACTGGCTGCTTTTTGCATACCTCCTGCTTACAGGCGTGTTCGTTTATTTCAGCATCCTGTTTATTTTTTCCTCCCTGTCCTTCTGGATGGTAAAATCAAATATGTTTCTTGTGATGATCGAAAACCTGGAACGGCTGGCAGAATATCCAATTGACATTTATCACAAGGCCATCCGTGTGGCTGTCAGCATGCTGATCCCCATTGCGCTAGTGAATTATTATCCAACCGTGTTTCTGCTGCGGGGCAGGGATGTAAGGGTCTTACTGTTTATCACAGGCGTCTGTGTTGTATTGGGGGTTATCGCAGTGGCTGTGTGGAAACTCGGCATGAAGGCTTATCAGAGTACGGGAGCGTAACGATTGCATTTACTTATCAATAACTTCATATAAACCCATTACAGGGGCTGCGCGCCATCCCCTGGCACAGCAGCCCCTGCCTTTTGCTCTCCAAAACGGTTCCGTAGCGTCACCATTAAATCTGGTACCAGATAATCTCATTTTCCCCTAACTGCAGCTGGAAGCTTTCTCCGTTCCCCTTATACACAGTGGTCTCCTGCGGCTCATACGTATTGTTCACCACGCAGAATTTCCCATTGTCCGGATAGGCATGGACTTCCACATTGTAATTGCTGCTGAACCACTGGTGCAGCTCGCCTTCCCCATGGGCGCTCCAGAGAATCGAACGGTACAGCAGGCGGCTGTTTTCAAAGCTATAAGGCAGGCCGCTTACATACACTGCCCGGCCCTTGCCGAACTCATGGACGGCCATCTGCACTTCCCGGCCGCGTTCCACCAGCACCTGCGCCCCTTCCAGCGCATAGACATTCCGCTGGGCTTCGCCAAAGTCAATCTCTCCCTGGCAGTCCGCAAGGATAAAGTGGCTGTGCGTCTCCCAG
>Ga0137306_102344_pt1 | contig 16113 bp, 15 predicted proteins | sample Inofroosms_March_FD_97187 | JGI IMG/M metagenome (GOLD analysis project Ga0137306, IMG submission 97187) | Mouse cecal microbial communities from Vienna, Austria - N-Acetylneuraminic and N-Acetylglucosamine D2O microcosms_March | ecosystem: Host-associated > Mammals > Digestive system > Large...
CCTATTCGGCGTCAACCGGTGGGAAAGCCGTTCGGGCCTATTCGGCGTCAACCGGTGGGAAAGCCGTTCGGGCCTGTTCGGCGTCAATCGGTGGGAAAGCCGTTCGGATCTATCGGCACCTCCGGCTCCGCTAAAACCTGCGCGGCGGCCGCATCTGCAGGGGCATCCACAGGGGCCGCGTCGGGCACAGGCTCTGGCACGGCGTTCGGGTCGGCCGCTGCGGCGTTCGGGTCGGCTGCTGCGGCGTTCGGGTCGGCTGCTGCGGCGTTCGGGTCGGCTGCCGCGGCGTTCGGGTCGGCTGCCGCTGCCGCATCCGGTGCGGGCACGTTTGCGCCGAAGCCGGTGTTCGCGGCAATTTCTGCGTCCGTCAGCGCAAGCGGTGCGTTTGTGGCTGCCGCCGCCTGCAGCGGCAGCACCTCGCCCGAGGGCTTTTGCAAAATATATGCGCCGCGCGGCTCGTTTTTATACACCAGCACCACGCCATAGGATTTTTCCTTTTCGGTGGTGCGCGAGGGGATCAGGATCACCCATTTATCCACCTTTTTGTTTTTTACGCGGGAAAGATCCAGCCCGCTTTCTTTGATCACCTCGTTGAACGCCTTAAAGCTGTCGTCCCACTTGCGCGGCACGGTAACGGTGCTCACCTCGGCCGTGGTGGGGTCCACCTCGATGCCGAAGCCCTGAAAAAACGAAACCACGTCCTGCGCGCCGGTGATCTCCTGCTTCAGCGGGCTGCCCTGCGCCGCTGTGGCCACGGCGCCGTCCCCGCCGCGGAACGCGCTTGCCGTAAATACGGCACCGGCCAGCGCTACGCCGCAAATGGCAATGGCGGCCAGTTTGCGCAGGCCGCCCCTGCGCAACGTACACACAAACATTGAACATTTCCCTCCTTATCGGGCCGCCGCAAAGGCTGCGCTGTCCGGCGGCTTCGGCTCGGCAAACGCTTTGTTTGAAAGCGGCCCGGAATGCACGCGTCCGGGCGGTGTGCGTCCGGGCGGTCTTTGCTGCATTCATATGAAAAACGCGCGCTTTTTAGAAGTATCCGGCCTTGGGTGTGCCGGGGGGCCGCCGCCGCGCGCTTTTCTTTTGCTGCCGCGCCGGATTTTGCTTGACAAATGCGCCAAAGACAGGCATAGTTAAAGAAAAGCCTGTTTGCAAAACGCCGGTGCGGGCTTTGAGCGCCTGTCGGCGTATGGCTCGGCCGAACCGGCGTTTAAAAGCCGAAAGAGGGCTGCCGGCGCAGAACCGGCCGCGGGATGCCTCCCGCGGCCGGTTCTGCGCCGGCAGCCCGATGTAAATCAAAAAAGATGGAAACCAAAGAAAAAGGAGTGCTTTTGCATGATCCTGACAGTGGATATCGGCAATACCAATATTGTTTTGGGCGGCTACGAAAACGACGCGCTCGCCTTCAGCACGCGCGTTTCTACGGATAAAAGCCGGGAGGCGGATCAGTACGCGCTGGAGCTCTCGGGCATTCTGCGCCTTTACGGGGTGGCGTCCGAGAGGATCGAGGGGGCCATCCTCTCAAGCGTGGTGCCGCAGATCACCGATACCGTCGTGCGGGCGCTGCGGCTGTTTGCGGGCGTGGAGCCGCTGCGCCTTACCCAAAGCATGCCCACGGGCGTAACGGTGGAAATTGAAAATCCCGCCGAGCTTGGCGCAGACCTGCTGGCCGGCGCCGCTGCGGCGAAGGCGATGTACCCGCTGCCTGCGATCGTGATCGATATGGGCACGGCCACCAAGCTCACAGCCGTGGACGCAAACGGCGCGGTGCAGGGCGTGAGCATTATGCCGGGGCTGTTCATCAGCCTGAACGCGCTTGTCAGCGGCGCAAGCCAGCTGGGCGGCATCGCCACCGCCGCGCCGCGCCGCGCCATCGGCAAGAACACGGTAGAAAGCATGCAAAGCGGCGTTGTGTTCGGCGCGGCCGGCATGCTGGACGGCATGATCGAGCGCTTTGAGGCAGAGATGGGCCCGGTAAAAACAATTGTTGCCACAGGCGGCGCGGCGGGCTTTGTCGCGCCCCACTGCAAGCGCTCGATCACGCATGTTCCCACGCTGATTCTGGACGGGCTGTACGAGGTGTACCGCCGAAGCGCCGCGGCGGGGCGGGCCTGAGCGCAGCGCAAAAACCGCGCGTGCGGCTTGCGCAAAAAATTGCCGTAAAACAGGGCGTTGGCGCCCCTTTTGGCTTAGAACCGCCGGAAGGAGCGCCGTTTTTATGCATTTTTTTTTCGCAGGGCTTTCAAAAAAAGGCCTGCGAAAAGCCGTTTTGCGGCAGGCCCCTTTCGAGTATGCGCGCGTCGGCTACAGCGAAACCACCTGCGCCTTCAGCTTTTTGACCTTGGAACGGATCTCGCGGATCTTCTCGCGCTGATCGAACAGCTTGTAAACCGCGCCGCTGATCGTTGCCAAAAACGTGCCTGCCACCACAACGGCGCTTACGCCGATCTCTTCAAAGCGGCCTTCCAGCAGCGCAAGAAGCGTTGCGTAGGAGGAATTGAAGAACGTGAGGCAGGTGATGCTGGCCGTAATGAGCGCGATGTACATTTCGTTCTGTACGCCCTTGATCTGTTTTTCGTAGTCGTCGATGCTCTTAATGCGTGTGACATAGCTTTTGCATACGCTCACGGAATTTTCCACCTCTTCGTCCAAACTGGCGGAATAGCCCGGAATATCCATGCACCACTGAAAAAAGCCGTAAACGCGGTTGACGTGCTCGATGCGGCTGGGCAGCTGGAAAAAGCAGCGGTTTTTCAGCATCGCGCATTTTTCCTGCATCACCTCGCCGCGCATCAGCAGCTGTTTCATCTGGGCGTAATCGTAGCGCGGGCACGCCAGCTCGCCCAGCTCGTCCAAATATTTTTGCACGGCGTACTTCTGATGGATGGTGGCGATAAAAAGCAGCAGGTATTCCGTGGCCCATTTGTGTGCGAAGGTAGTTTCAAAAAAGCGGTTGGTGGCGTCGTCGTTCACCGCGATGCTCACATTCACCGCCCCATTGTAAGAGGCGCACCAGTACGAATTGTCAAACGTCTGCAGCACGTGATTGTGAAAGCCCTCCCGCACGCCTTTATAAGAGAGCTTGTAATTCTGCGCAAGATTGCAGGCGATGCGCTCGAAATCGGGCGGCATTTCGTCGAGCAGATAGCAGCCGTACAGCAGCGGCTTGCTGACGGTTGAGGCGAGCGGCCGGCTTTCAAAGTTGCGGCAGCCCGGCAGATATTCCGCGCACTTCAAAAACCACTGCAAAAGCGTGAAGGAGGCGGGCACGGCGCTGGCCGTGCGCGTTTCGGCGTTAAAAACACGGTTTTCGTATTCAAAATGGTTCGCCTCGTCCTTCAGCTCGCACAAATAATACGTGGCGTTCATTGCGTCCTCCAGCGGCAGGTGCTCCAGCTCGAAGGCCATCTCGAAAAAGGCGACGTGTGTTTCAAAAACAAAAACGCGCAGCCCTGTAAGCGCAATGGGCACGCTTTTGCCCGCGCGCGGGCAAAAGAAAAGGCCCTTGTTGTTTTTTGGCCACAAAAACGCCTCGCGCCGCGCCGCCTCGTACACATGGCCAACGCGCAGCTCGGATTCCTCCCTGCACAAAAGGCGGCTGACACCCCAGCGCATTTCCTCGCACCGCTGTTCGTTTTTTTGAAAAACCGGCACATCTTTCTGCTTGTTTGTCCGGATCACCGCCTTTTCCAGCGCCTCGAGTGCATCCCCCTCAAACATCACCGGGTAAAATATTCTGCCGCGAAATCGCGTTGCCGCCATTTTCGCCGCCTCCTTTCTGCAAACAATCCCGTTCCAGTATACCATTAAGCGGCTTTTTTTGAAAACAGTATCCAAAAAAATTTTTTTATGGTATACTGTATATCAAATTCAGCGCGGAGGGGAACGGGACGATGGAGACGATCATCAAGGGAGACCAACTGGAGAAGATCAAACATTTTCTGCAAAAGGGCTATTACGATTCCGCCGTAAAAGAATCGTGCGCGATTTTGGAGGAGATCCTCAAGCGCATCTATAAACAGGCGCTCAGCGAGCTGCCCATCGAGGACCGCACCGCCCTGATGGACGGCGAAGCAAAGATCGGCAAGGGAACAAAAAGCTATACGCGCTTTGGCTTTGGAGAGCTGGTGGGCCTGTATAACCGCACCCGCCTGCTGGAGCGCTGGGGAAAATATACGGGCAGCAACATGGGCATCATCCGCTCCATCTCGCTGGATTATATTGTGGAGCTGCGCAACCGCCTTACGCACGAGCAGGCCTCGATGCAGGAGGATGTTGCCCAGTCCGAGGCGCAGCTGGTGTACGATTGCCTGCTGAACTGGCTCAGTTTTATCGGTTATAAGGATATGAGCAAGAGCGTCGAGAGCGCGTTCCAGCCCGGCGGCGGGGCGCAGGCGGAGGAAAAAAAGGCCGAAAGCGCCTATCAGCATATGAAAAAGGAGATCCACTCCGGCTACGATCCCTCCATCAAGCTGGAGCGCCGCCGCCTGAAGCGGCAGGCGGCTTATTCCGAAAAGCACGACGCCGGATCGTTCGCCTATGCGGTGGAGCGCATTGGGCGCAGGGAAGGGCTCATCGGGCTGGATGTCGGCTGCGCGGACGGCTATGTCACCGAGATCCGCTTTAAGCCGGAATTCGGCTTTGAAAAGGTGATCGGCCTCGACCGCAACGAAACGCTCATCGAAAAAGTGCGCGCCGAGGATCACGGCATGTTCCGCTATCATCATATCGATCTGGAATCGCGCGATTTTGAGGAGGAGATGGAGGATCTGATGGAGGAGGAGGGCATCGACGCCTTCGACGTGATCTTCTCTGCGCTGACGCTGCATCACCTGAAAAACCCCGTGCGCCTTTTGATGAAGCTGCGCAAATATCTGCGCAAGGGCGGCGCCGTCATCCTGCGCGGCGTGGATGACGGCGGCATGATGGCCTACGACGACGGCGGGCTGGTGGAGGAGATCCTTGCCGATTGCCTGCGCCAGGCCAGCGTGAGCGACCGCTACCACGGCCGCAAATTCTTCCCGTGGCTGCGCGGCATTGGCTTTTCGGATGTGAAGATCCGCTACCAGTTCGACGATACCACCGAGATGGATTCCGAGGAGCGCATCGACTTTTTCCACTACTATTTCGATTTTCGCCAAAGCTATACGCGCAAGGCTGTGGAGCGCGAGCCGGACAACCCCCGCTTTCAGGAAGACCACGAGCGCATGCTGGCCAATCTGGAAAAGATGGAAGAGCTGTTTTTAAAGCCCGATTTCTATTTTTCGGCGCTGACGGTGTCTGCCGTCGCCATCAAATAGCGCGTCTGTCTTTTGCCGGTGCGCAGGGCATTGCCGCTGCCGGCAGGCGGACCGGCGGCAGATTTTTCGCCGGCTTTCGCGCGCTGCCTTTGGCAGAATTCGGAAGGATTTGGAAGGATTTTTAAGAAAAACCGTCAAATTTTGTGCGTAAAGGGCGAAATTTGGCGGTTTTTCTGGTTTTTTGTAAAAATTTTGCAAAAAATGTATTGACAAACAGCGCCGTACCCCGTATAGTAGCAATTGCATGCTTGCGGCTGCGGCATAACGGGCGCGGAATGAGATCGGAGGTTTTGCAAAGAAAACGCGCCCGCCCGGCGGCAATTCGCAGGCTGCATACATCTGTTATCACAGTCGGTGAAGTATGCCCCACTGCAGCTGCTTTGCGGCGCGGCCCAGTGCGCCATAGAGCAGTGTAACAAACCTTTTGCGGGGTGGGCGCGATCGCCCGGCGCCGGGTCTTTCCCGGAAAAACCGCAAAGGGGGATGCATGTTATGGAAAATTCGGTAATTACAGCGCTGCAGAACATTGTCGTCGATTTTGACGGAGAGCCCATCTTAACGGGCCTCTCGCTCGAGATCCATGACAAGGAGTTCGTTACGCTGCTCGGCCCTTCGGGCTGCGGCAAAACGACGACGCTCCGTGTCATAGGGGGATTTGTCGAGCCAAAATCGGGCAGTGTTTTTTTTGACGGAAAGGATATTACGCGTCTGCCGCCCTATCGGCGCCAGGTGAATACCGTGTTCCAGAAGTACGCGCTGTTCCCGCATTTGAACGTGTTCGACAATGTCGCCTTTGGCCTGCGCCTGCAAAAGTTGGACGAAAAGGAGGTTCGCTCCCGCAGCCTTGCCATGCTGGAGCTGGTGGGCCTGAAGGGCTACGAGCGGCGCAACACGGCCGCGCTTTCGGGCGGGCAGCAGCAGCGTGTGGCCATTGCGCGCGCACTGGTAAACCATCCGCGCGTGCTGCTGCTGGACGAGCCGCTTGGCGCGCTCGATCTAAAGCTGCGCAAAGAGATGCAGATCGAGCTCAAGCGCATTCAGCAAAGCCTTGCCATTACGTTTGTTTACGTGACGCACGATCAGGAGGAAGCGCTCACCATGTCGGATACCGTTGTGGTGATGAACAAGGGCGCGATCCAGCAGGTGGGCTCGCCGCAGGATATTTACAACGAGCCCAACAACGCCTTTGTGGCGGATTTCATCGGTGAATCGAACATTCTGGACGGCGTGATGCTGCGCGATTTTCTGGTGGAATTTGCCGGGCAGGAATTTGCCTGCGTAGACGCGGGCTTTGCCGAGCGCGAGATTGTGCAGGTGGTGGTGCGGCCCGAGGATATCCGCGTGGTGCCGGCCATTCAGGGCCAGCTGACGGGCCTTGTGGAAAACGTGATCTTTAAAGGCGTGCACTACGAAATGCACGTGCGGCAGGCTGGCACGGAATGGATCATCCATTCCACGCAGGCTTCGCAGGCGGGCGAATTGATCGGCATGTGCATCGGGCCGGACGAGATCCACATTATGCACCGTTCAAACAGGTGATGCCGATGAAGAAAAAAACTGTCTGGGCCGCTTCGCCGTATCTTGTGTGGATGGCGGTATTCATTGCCGCGCCGCTGGCCATTGTGCTGTATTTTGCGTTTACGGATAAGGCCGGGCGCTTTACGCTGGCCAACATTATGGGCCTTGGCGCGTATACCACGGTATTTTCCCGCAGCATCGTGCTGGCCGCCGTGGCCACAGCCGTCTGCCTTGTGATCGCGTTCCCCATCAGCTACCTGCTCTCGCGCATGCGGCCCGCGCGCCAGCGCATGATGCAGATGCTTTTGATGCTGCCCATGTGGATGAATTTTCTGCTGCGCACCTATGCGTGGATGAGCCTTTTGGAACTAAACGGCCTCATCAACCGTTTTTTGGGGCTGTTTGGCATTGGGCCGCTGCACATGATCAACACCTCGGGCGCGGTGGTGCTGGGCATGGTGTACAACTATCTGCCGTATATGATCTTGCCGCTCTATACCATTATGGTAAAAATCGACGGCAGCGTCATCGAGGCCGCGCAGGATCTGGGCGCAAACGCCTTTATGGTGCTGACGCGGGTTCTGATCCCGCTTTCGATGCCCGGCATCACCACCGGGATCACGATGGTGTTCGTGCCCAGCATCTCCACGTTTATCATCAGCCGCATGCTCGGCGGCGGCTCGAATCTTTTGATCGGCGATCTGATCGAGCTGCAGTTTTTGGGCAACAGCTACAATTACAACCTCGGCAGCGCCATGAGCGTGATGCTGATGGTGATCGTGCTGCTGTGCATGAGCTTTACCACCGCGGATACCGAGGAAATGGAGGCGATGGTATGAAAAAACGCAGGGCTCTTTCCACCGCCTGCTTTGTGCTGGTATTCAGCTTTTTGTATCTGCCCATTGCCGTGCTCATTGCGTTCAGCTTCAACGAGAGCAAGAGCCGTTCGGTGTGGGGCGGCTTTTCGCTCAAATGGTACGAAAACCTGTTTCGCAACGAAATGGTGCTGAAAAGCTTTGCCGTTTCGCTTGTCATCGCGGCGGCGGCGGCCACCGTCGCCACCGTGGTGGGCACGATGGCGGCCATCGGCATCAACAGCATGGGCCGCCGCGCGCGCGGCGCGGTGATGGCCGTGAGCTATGTGCCTGTTATCAACCCCGAGATCATCACCGGCGTTTCGCTGATGCTGCTGTTCGTGGTGATGCGCACGGGCGCGGGCAGCGCGCTTTCGAGGCTTTTGGGGCGCGAGACGCAGCCGTTCGGCTTTGGCCTCGGCACACTGCTTATTGCGCACATCACGTTCTGTCTGCCGTATGTCATCTTCAATGTGGGGCCAAAGCTGCGCCAGCTGGACCCCGCCATCTACGATGCCGCGCTCGACCTTGGCTGCAGCCCGCTGCAGGCGTTTTTTAAGGTGGTGCTGCCGCAGCTTGCGCCGGCCATTCTCTCGGCATTTCTCATCAGCCTTACCTATTCCATTGATGATTTTATCATCTCGTATTTCACGTCCGGCACGGTGCAGACGCTGCCCATTGCCATCTACAGCATGACCAAGAAAAAGGTGAGCCCCGAGATCAACGCGCTCTCCGCGATTTTGTTTACGGGCATTCTTGCCATCATTTTACTGTCGAACGCCGTGGATTCCACGCGCGAGCGCCGCCTGCGCCGCGCCGCGCGCAAAGAGGAGGGCAAGGCATGAAAAAACGTCTGCTCTGCCTGCTGCTGGCCGCCGTGCTGGCGGCGGGGCTGCCGGCCCCGGCCGCGTTTGCCGAAGGGGAAGACGCCGTTGCCGTGGCGCCGGGCTACGATTATACCCGGTTTCAGGGCGCGGGCGTTACGCTGAATGTTTATAACTGGGGCGAGTATATCGCCAACGGCACGGACGGCTCGCTGGACGTGGTGCGCGCGTTCGAGCGCCTGACGGGCATCCGCGTGAATTACACCACCTACGATACCAACGAAAGCCTGTACGCCAAGCTGAAAAGCGGCGGCGGCGATTACGATGTGATCATTCCCAGCGATTACATGATCGGCAAAATGATCGCCGAGGGTATGCTGGAGGAACTGAATTTGGAGAACATCCCCAACGCGGCGCGCATTGGAGAAAGCTACCGCTCCCGCCCGTTCGACCCGGATGACCGCTACAGCGTGGCCTATACATGGGGCCTGGTGTGCATTGTTTACAACACCGCCATGGTGGACGAGGCCGACCTTGCGCAGGGATGGGGCATTTTGTGGGACGAAAAATACGCCGGGCAGATCCTGATGTTCAACAACAGCCGCGACGCCTTTGCCATTGCGGGCAAGCTGCTGGGCAATTCGATCAACCCGCGCTCCGAGCAGGATATCGCGCAGGCGGCCGAGAAACTGAAGGAGCAAAAATCCGTGGTGCAAAGCTATGTGATGGACGAGGTGTTTGATAAAATGAGCGGCGGCGAGGCCGCCCTTGCGCCGTATTATGTGGGCGACGGCGTGACCATGATGGCCGATAACCCCGACCTTGCTCTGTTTTTGCCCGAGGAGGGCACAAACCTGTATCTGGACGCGATGTGCATTCCCAAGGGCTGCCGCAATAAAGAGGCCGCCGAGATGTTCATCAATTTTATGTGCGAAACCGAGGTTGCACTGGCGAACGCCGAATATATCTGCTATTCCTCGCCCGTTACGGACGTGCCGCCGCTCCTGGACGCCGCGCTGCGCGACAACGAGCTGATGTACCCCGACGAGGCGATGCTGGCGCGCTGCGAGACCATGGCGGTATTGCCCGAGGCGCTGAACAGCGCGATGGACAAAGCGTGGAGCGACGTGCGCAGCTACGATGCCTCTGGCGGCGGCTGGGTGATGCCGCTGCTGCTGGCGGCCATGCTTGCGCTTTCGGCCATAGGGTACTGGCGCAAGGCGGCGCGCCGCAGAAAAAACCAGCTTTGAGCGCTTTGCCTTTTTTCCGTTCGCCTTTTTGCCAAACGAATTCCCGGGCTCCGGGCATTACGGGCAGCTCCATCAGAAACCAAAGCGGATCTCGAAACGCTCTGGCTTCTGATTTCGCCGCCCTGTTGCATTTTTACTTTTAATATGATAGAGTAAAAAAGTGGAAAACCACAATGACGTCGGGAAGGGGGCAAATGCGGTATGGCACAGTTCGACGCGCGGAAAAGCGGAGATAAGGATGCGCTGTTTCGGGCGATTCTTGCGCTGCAAACGCCGGAGGAATGCCGTGAATTTTTCGAGGATCTCTGCACGATGAAGGAAGTGGAGGATATGGCGCAGCGACTGACGGCGGCGCGCCTGCTTCTGGACGGCTGCACCTATGAACAGATCGTCCGGCATGCTGCCATCAGCACGGCCACCATCAGCCGCATCAACCGGTGCATTCAGTACGGGAGCGGCGGCTATAAAAAGGTTCTGGACCGCATCAAAGAAGAAGCGGAGACAGCGGGGTAAACCGGCCGGAAAACAAAAAGGCCGCTTGCGGCCGCGCGGACGGCCGGAAAAAGAAGATCTGCGGGATGCCGAAGCTTTTGCGGCGGCATCTTTTTTTGCGCCCGCTGCCGTGGGCCTGCCTGCTGCCCGGGGCGCGGCCCACGGCCCGAGATCCCGTCTGCCGCCGGTGTTCGCCCGCGGCCGGAGGCGCTGCAATCTGCCCGGCGCGGCCCACGGCCCGAGATCCCGTCTGCCGCCGGTGTTCGCACGCAGCCGGAGGCGCTGCAATCTGCCCGGGGCATGGGCACAGCCCCCTGCCGATTTGTGCGCTTTGACGGAGAAATCGTAATTTTTTTCACACTTTTGCACACAAATATGCGGCGCGGAACAGAAAAGTATGTCAAATTAGTGTATTGAATTTGAACGGTTTATGGCGGTAAAATAAAGATATCCATCTGGAAGGTGCTTTTGCATTTCCAAACGGATGATTCGTGTAAAAATGGAGGACGAAAGTATGAAAAAGTTTTTGAGCTTTATGCTGGCGCTCTGCCTGGCCGTTTCTCTTGCGGCCTGCGGCGGCACCGGCTCCAGCGCTCCGGCTGCCGACAGCGCCTCTGCCGGCACAGACGCTCCGGCGGACAGCACCCCGGCTGACGGTGCGGGTGAGCCCGCCGCTTCCGGCACGGCAATCCGCATTGGCGGCATTGGCCCCGTTACCGGCGGCGCGGCCGAATACGGCCTTGCCGTGCGCGGCGGCGCCGAGATCGCCATTGCCGAGCTGAACGCCCGCGGCGGCCAGCAGTACGTGCTGCAGTTTGAGGACGACGAGCACGACCCGGAAAAGGCCGTCAACGCCTATAACACCCTGAAGGACTGGGGCATGCAGGTGCTGGTGGGCACCGTTACCAGCGCGCCGTGCGTTGCCGTTGAGGCCGAGACCGCTGCCGATAATATGTTCCAGCTCACGCCGTCCGGCTCTGCAGAAGACTGCATCAAGGAGGAAAACGCGTTCCGGATGTGCTTCTCCGACCCCGAGCAGGGCACGCTTTCTGCCGATTACATCGCGGACAATCAGCTTGCGGCGAAGGTTGCCGTCATTTACGACAGCTCCGATCCGTATTCTTCCGGCATCCACGATGCGTTCATTGCCCAGGCGAAGGCAAAGAACCTGGAGGTAGTTGCCGACGAGGCGTTCACCGCCGACAGCAACAAGGATTTTAACGTGCAGCTGGGCAAGGCCAAAAGCGCCGGGGCCGAGCTGGTGTTCATTCCGTTCTATTATTCCGAGGCTGCGTTGGTGCTGCAGCAGGCCAAGGCGATGGATTTTGCGCCCATCTTCTTCGGCTGCGACGGCATGGACGGCCTGCTCGCCGTGGAAAACTTCGATACGTCTCTGGCCGAGGGCGTGATGCTGATGACGCCGTTCACCGCTGCCGCTACCGACGACATGACGGCTTCCTTCGTTGCCGCATACAAAGAGGCCTATGGCCAGGAGCCGAACCAGTTTGCCGCCGATGCGTATGACTGCATCTACGCCATCGACGCCGCCATCCAAAAGGCCGGCGTGACGGGCGATATGGACGCTTCCGCCATCTGTGACGCGCTGAAGGACGCCTTTACGCAGATTACGCTCGACGGCCTCACCGGCAAGGGCATCACTTGGGACGCCAGCGGCGCACCCACCAAGAGCCCGCTTGTATTCGTCATTCAGAACGGCGCATACGAGGCTGCCTGAGCTTAGAGCGGATAGACCTTGTGGCCAGGAAGGCTGCCGAGCGGATCGGCAGCCTTCTTTCCAATCGGGGAGCTGCCAAAGAAGGACGCTTCTGCGCGCAGGCACAGCCTGCCGCGGCGCGGGAAGATCCGCGCATGCAGGCGGCCAAAAGCGCTTTGCCGCCTGCGGCGGGAAGAACAATAGGGGAGAGGGCATATGCAATTTTTATCGTACCTTGTGAACGGGATCAGCCTTGGCAGTATTTACGCCGTAATTGCGCTGGGCTACACGATGGTTTACGGCATCGCACGTATGCTGAACTTTGCGCACGGTGACGTGATTATGGTGGGTGGCTATATTGCGTTCACGGTAATGACCACGATGGGCATGCCCGCGCTGGCGGGTATTTGCGCGGCGGTGCTGGTGTGCACCCTGCTGGGTGTTGCGATCGAGCGTGTGGCCTATAAGCCCCTGCGGGAGGCGCCCAGCCTTGCCGTGCTGATTACGGCCATCGGCATGAGCTATCTTTTGCAGAATCTTGCGCTTCTCGTTTTCGGCTCCGCGCCGAAATCCTTTTCGTCTGTCATCGCGCTGCAGCCGCTGCGCCTGTTTGACGGCGCACTCATCATCACGGGCGAGACGCTTACAACGATCCTTGCTTCCGCCGCCATTATGGCGGGCCTTACGCTGTTTGTGAATAAAACAAAGGTGGGCCACGCCATGCTGGCTGTCTCCGAGGATAGGGGCGCGGCGCAGCTGATGGGCATCAATGTAAACGCAACCATCTCGCTGACGTTTGCCATCGGCAGTGCGCTGGCGGCCGTTGCGGGCGTGCTGCTGTGCTCGGCGTATCCCTCGCTTACGCCCACTACCGGCGCCATGCCCGGCATCAAGGCGTTTGTGGCGGCGGTATTCGGCGGCATCGGCTCTATTCCCGGCGCCATGCTCGGCGGGGTGCTGTTGGGCGTGATCCAAAGCCTTTCCACAGCGTACATTTCCTCGCAGATGGCCGATGCCATCGTGTTCGGTGTGCTCATTATCGTGCTGCTGGTACGCCCCACGGGCATTCTCGGCAAGCAGACGCGAGAGAAAGTGTAGGTGAATGCCATGAAGATCCGATCGCTGAATCCCAATTTCCGGCGCCGCCTCGTTACGTATGGCATTGTGGCAGCCGCGTTTGTGTTTATTCAGATCCTTTCGGGAGCGGGCCTGCTCACAAACTCTCTTTCCGGCCAGCTTGTGCCGATCTGTGCCTATGTGATCATGGCGGTTTCGCTGAACCTGACGGTGGGCATTTTGGGCGAGCTGAGCCTGGGCCACGCGGGCTTTATGAGCGTGGGCGCCTTTACGGGCGCGTTTCTTTCGGTGTGCTGCAAGGATGTCCTGCCGGGCTGGCTCACCCTCACGCTCGCGCTGCTGGCCGGCACGGCGGCGGCCGCGCTTGTCGGCGTGCTCATCGGCATTCCGGTGCTGCGCCTGCAGGGCGATTATCTGGCCATTGTTACGCTCGCCTTCGGCGAGATCATTAAAAACCTGCTCAACTCCTTTTATATCGGGCGCGACAGCGCGGGCTTTCATCTTTCGTTCAAGGATGCGCTTTCGCTGGGGCTGGACGATACGGGCGAGGTGATCATCAACGGCGCGCAGGGCGTTACGGGCATGCCCCGCAGCGCTTCGTTCACGCTGGGGATCGTGCTCATCCTTGTTACGCTGTTTGTTGTGCAGAATCTGGTGGATTCCCGCACCGGGCGCGCGATCATGTCCATCCGCGACAATCGCATTGCGGCGGAATCCGTCGGCATCAACGTCACCCGGTACAAGATGATCGCATTTACGGTTTCGGCGGCGCTGGCGGGCCTGGCCGGCGCTATGTACGCGCACAATTTTTCCACGCTGGTGGCGCGCAAATTCGATTATAATACATCGATTCTTGTGCTGGTATTTATTGTTGTGGGCGGCCTTGGCAACATTCGCGGCTCGGTGATTGCCGCGGCGGCGCTTACCGTTCTGCCCGAGCTGCTGCGCGGCTTCAGCGATTACCGAATGCTTGTTTATGCGGTGGTGCTCATCGTGATGATGCTGTTCAACCAAAGCCCGCAGTTTGCGGCATGGCGGCAGAAGCTGGCGGCAAAGTTCCGGCGCCGCCGGCCGAACAGAAAGGAGGCCTGACGCATGGCACTGTTAGAGGTTCGCAATCTGGGCATTACCTTCGGCGGCCTGCACGCGGTGGATCAGTTTGCCGTTTCTATCGAAAAAGGCCAGCTGTTCGGTCTCATCGGCCCGAACGGCGCGGGCAAGACCACGGTTTTTAATCTGCTTACCGGCGTCTATCAGCCCACCGAGGGAGAGATCGTGCTGGACGGCAAAAGCATTGTCGGGCAAAAACCGGCCGTCATCAACCGGGCCGGCGTTGCACGCACCTTTCAGAACATCCGCCTGTTTAAGGATCTGACGGTGCTGGACAATGTAAAGGTGGCGCTGCACAATCAGGTAAAATATCTTACACTCACGGGCGTGCTGCGCCTGCCTGCCTATTTTAAGCAGGAACGTGTGATGAACGAAAAGGCCCATTCGCTGCTGGAGATCTTCGATCTGGACGGCGAGGCGGGGCAGCCGGCATCGAGCCTGCCCTACGGCAAGCAGCGCAAGCTGGAGATCGCCCGTGCGCTGGCTACCAGCCCGAAGCTGCTGCTTTTGGACGAGCCCGCGGCCGGCATGAACCCCAACGAAACCGCCGAATTGATGGAGATCGTGCGCCTGGTGCGAGACCGCTTCGGCATCGCGATCCTTTTGATCGAACACGATATGAGCTTTGTGATGGGCCTGTGCGAGCGCATCGTTGTGCTGGATTACGGCCGCGTGATCACCGAGGGCGACCCCGAAGCCGTGCGCACAAACCCGAAGGTGGTTGCGGCGTATTTAGGAGGTGAGGCGTAATGGGCGTGATGCTTTCCGTAAAGGATCTTGTTGTAAATTACGGCGCGATCAATGCCATCAAGGGCATTTCGTTCGAGGTGAACGAGGGCGAGATCGTTACGCTCATCGGCGCGAACGGCGCGGGTAAAACCACCACGCTGCACGCCATCTCCCGTTTGCTGCGGCCCAAACAGGGCGAGATTACGTTTTGTGGCCAGTCCATCAGCCATATGGAGGCGCACAGGATCATCGGCCTTGGCCTTACGCAGGTTCCCGAGGGGCGGCGCGTATTCTCCCAGCTTACCGTGCAGCAGAATCTGGCGCTTGGCGCATATACACGCCGGGACGGCGCAGACGCCGTTGCTGCCGATTTTGAGATGGTATTCGAGCGGCTTCCGCGCCTGAAGGAGCGCCGCAAGCAGATTGCGGGCACGCTTTCGGGCGGCGAGCAGCAAATGCTTGCCATTGGCCGCGCGCTGATGTGCAAACCGAAAATGATGCTGCTCGACGAGCCCTCGATGGGCCTTTCCCCGCTATTGGTGCAGGAGATCTTCCGCATCATCCACGATGTGAACGCCTCCGGCGTGACGGTGCTGCTGGTGGAGCAGAACGCAAAAATGGCGCTGGAAATTGCGAACCGCGCCTATGTGCTGGAAACGGGCTCCATCGTAATGTCCGGCGACGCGCATGAGCTGGCCAACAACGACAGCGTGCGCAAGGCGTACCTGGGCGGATAAGCCGGATGGCGCCCAAAATGGCGGCTTTGACAGAAGTGAATTCCGGTTTGCAGAATTGCAGCCAGTTAAAAACTGAATAACCGCCGCTGCATAGGACGGCACGCCAAGACAGGAAATTAAGAAAAGATTTCCTGTTTTTTTTGCGCCTGTGAGTTTTCATGTAGAATGAGAAAAACAGCTCCGTGAAACTGGAAAAGGGTTGAAAAGGCTGGAAATGGCTAAATTGAGCCGTTTCCAGGGTGTTGAGAGGCTTGAAAACGACGATTTTCGGCGGAAATTCCGCAGGGCGATTGAAAAATTTTGGGGGCCATTTTTGGGCGATTTTGCGGGAGCAAGCACGCGGGCAGTGGGTAGTTCAAAGGGGGGGTAAGAGCATTTAAGCGGCCTTCTTTTTGTTTTGGTCGGAACTTTTAGTTCCGATTGAAAAAGGAGTCCCAATTAGGAATTTTGGCGAGCTTACAGAGAATTTGATAATAATTACTATTATTAAAAGTTCCGACCGGAA
>Ga0137306_102346_pt1 | contig 16089 bp, 9 predicted proteins | sample Inofroosms_March_FD_97187 | JGI IMG/M metagenome (GOLD analysis project Ga0137306, IMG submission 97187) | Mouse cecal microbial communities from Vienna, Austria - N-Acetylneuraminic and N-Acetylglucosamine D2O microcosms_March | ecosystem: Host-associated > Mammals > Digestive system > Large...
TATCGCCATTACCGGCTGTGACGACACAGTGGACGGAAGAAACAGCTCTCCTGCCCTGACTACAGTCTCTTTCCCTTGTCTGGAAACCGGCACAACAGCAATGGAGCTGCTCTTGCAAATGATTCACGGGAAATCCGTTCCGGATGTTACAGATATAAGGGCTCATGCCGTAATTGCCAATTCCTGCGGCTGCAAGAAGCGTCCGGAAATCAATCCGATTTTTTATTCGCATGCACTTACCAAAAGAATCGAAAAGCTGGAAATGTCCATCTTGGGTTCCATGAGTATGTCCGCCGCCTTTCAAGGTATGACAAATATTGACGACTGCGTGGATCTGTTAGAAAAATACATTCATGAAATAGAACACTGCAAAGAATTTTATTTGTGCCTCTATGCAGACTGGGACTCAATTTCCAGCCATATTTTGGAGATTACTGAAACAGAGGATGACGCTCCATTGAATTCCGATACTATTTTCCTGAAATTAGCAATCAAAGACGGCAAACGGCTTCCCGAGTGCAGCTTTAAGAAAAATACTTTGCTGCCTGATTTCCTCTGCAATGGTTCTAACAATGCCTATGTTTACACTCCGCTTTTCTTCGAAGACAAGGAATTCGGCTATATCGCCCTTGCCTATGAGAAAAACCGGCTGGATTACCATTTCCGGCTTGTACACTGGCTGATGAACATCAATCAGATGCTCCAAAGCATCTGTGAAGCGAAACGTACCGGTCTCTTAGTCAGCCGCTTGGAGAATATTTACATGAAAGATGCTTTGACCGGCCTGTATAATATGCATGGCTATAACAATAACGAAGAAACTGTCATACATCAAGCAAAATCAAAAGGCTTGCCTATTACCTGTTTTCTTTTTGATTTGGACGGGCTAAAGCTTATCAACGACACGTTCGGACACAACGAGGGTGATTTTGCCATTCAGGTACTTGGACATGCTTTGGAAAATGCAGTTCAGGAAGGTGACGTCTGCGCCAGATTCAGCGGAGACGAATTTTATCTGCTGACCTGCAATTACTCGGAGAAGGAGGCAAATACGTTCCTAGACAGCATTCAAAAATATCTGGATAACTACAACCGCCTTTCCTCCAAGAAATTTAATATCTCGGTCAGCGGCGGCTATGCTTCCGCCATTCCGGACGCCCATTTTACCTCTGACCAGATTCAGGAACTATTTGCAGCGGCAGATAAGAATATGTACAAGGTCAAACGCGAAAAAAAGAAAAAAATTCTGCGTTAGCTATAGGATTCGGGTGTCAAAGATGCTTTTGACACCCGAATCCTATCATGTAAAAATCGGGAGAATAGAATTTTTCTATTCTCCCGGTTTTTACATATCCGTCATCTTCATATTTTTTCTATACTCGCTTGGCGATACCCCGCAAGAGCTTTTGAATATCTTCATAAAATGCTTTTCATTGTCATACCCGACTGTCTGTGAAATCTCTATGACACGCATGTCCGTCTCAACCAGCAGCTTCTTTGCTTCTTCCATCCGAATAGTTTTCAGATAGTTGACAAAATTACTTCCTGTATACTGCTTGAATGAGTAGGAAAACAGCGAATAATTCATAGAAATATAATTGGATACCACAGCCATGTTCAAATCCTTGGCGTAATTCTCTTTGATATATTCTACCGCCTGCTGTATCTTCTGCTTATTCTTATTCGTGTCGAACTGGCTGTTGATTCGGTCATGAAGCTCTAGCAGCCAATTCATAAATTCCCGTTCATAGACATCTATATTTGAATATTTCCAAACCTCCCTAAGCTTTTCCACGTTCTCCATATCATTGCCCAATGCGTTTCGATAGGTCTTGGATACGTCAATCAGAAATTCGATAATCCCCTTTTCAAAATCGGCATCCGACAAATGCTCTAACTTCACCGCATGGAAAAATGCGCCCCAGACACGAAGCACTTCGTCTGTCTTATCTGTTCCCAAAAGCTGCACTCTCTGCAGACATGCTTCCTGCTCCAGAAGTTTATGAGATTCCTCTAACACCTGATCCGGCACCCGCTTTTCTTCTTCCCCAAAACGTACTTCCTTTCGGTTCGATGCAAATGCGCGGCGTCTTGCTCTTACAGCTTCTTCATACGCTGTTCTTAAACTGGTAAGCCCCGAATGCACTCCGCTGATTCCCACATAAATACCTGACAGTTCATTTTTCAAAAGCATGTCCAGATTGTCTTCTTCCACAATTAATACATCATTTTCATCCAAGTCCGGCAGATAAATATAGCGATCGTTTTCCGCTTTCATCTTCGTCGCATTTCTACAGCATACAAAAAAATTTCCTTCATAAAAATCTTTTTCATACTGTTCCCTTAACGTCTCCAGCTCTTCTTCCGTTGTCCGGCTGTTCAACATCAGATACTTCAACTGCTGATAGCCAATCCTTTTACTGGCTGAATCGCTCTTATTATTATCTATGATTTCCTGCTCCAGCTTTCTTAAGATTGCCTGTATTTTCTGGCGCTCTACCGGCTTTAAAATATACTCCCTCACGCCATGCCGCATCATTTCCACGGCATAAGAAAAATCATCATATCCGCTGACCGCTACGGTAAGCGGCTTATGCTCCAATTCCTGCATTTTCTGCACCAATTCAATTCCATCCATCTTGGGCATACGGATATCCGTAAACATAACATCAATTTTTTGTTCTTTCAAAATTTCTAATGCGGTCTCACCATTATTACATTCCATAATAATTTCTACCGGCACACCGCTTCTTTGTATCATGGTCTTAATCCCCTGGCGAATCATCTTCTCATCTTCAACAACCAAAACTGTTTTCATCTTTTTCCCTCTCCATATCAGTCACCACTCACAGTCAAACCAGTACTACTAGTTGTTACTATTTGCTTCTTTAACGGAATACGTACCATAATCTTCGTATAACATCCCAGCATAGAAGCAATGCTGATTCCATAACCTTTACCAAAAGACATCGATATTCTATCTTGAACATTCTTCAAACCAATACCATTCCCGGAACCACCGCTTGTCTCGATTTCCCCAGCAATTTTCTTTCTTAAACGCTCTACCTCCTCTTCTGTCATCCCCCTTCCCGCATCTGTAATCTCTATGATACAATCATCACCTTCAACAATCCCCTTGATATAAATGTTTGTATCTTCTGCCATCTGTTCAATTCCATGATAAATCGCATTTTCAACAATCGGCTGCAAGGACATTTTGGGTATCTCTTGTTTCATGACCAACTCCGGTATATTTACAGAGAGATAAATTTCATAGTCAAAGCGCAAATTAATAAGCGCCAGATAATCTTTGATATATTCCAGTTCCTCTTCTACCTTGACATTACCGGAAACCCACTTCATACTATAACGAAGCAATTTTCCAAGAGATGTAATCGCATCCGAAATAGCATATTCCTCATCTATCTCCGCCATCATCTTGATAGATTCCAATACATTATAAATAAAGTGTGCATTAATCTGGTTCTGCAGCGCACGTATCTCGGAGTTTTTAACCAGCACCTCATGATTAATATTATCCTCCATCAGCTGTCGGATATTCTCAAGCATCGTATTGATCTGGCTTCCCAGCTCGCCCATCTCATCATTACCGCAATCCTTAATTACCACATTCAGATTCCCCTGCTGTATCTGGCGGATTGATTTTAAGATATCATAAAACTGCCGCAGAATCCGCTTGACTGTAAAATTGATGACAAACGCCAGCAAAATGACAAGTCCTGCCATCACACAAATAAAAGTATTGCGCATCCGGTAAATCTGATCCATGTTGCCGGAAATATCCTGTACACAAAAAAGGGTTCCGCCGAGCTCTTTGATATATAGATAAGAAATCAGTTGATTCTTCGTCCCTTCCCTTTTATAATAACAAGAAATATTACCGTCTTTTACTACGTCAGGTAATTCCCCCCGAATGAGCTCTTCGGAATAATCTCTCTGATTGTCGCCAAAATAAAGAATTCCATCATCCGATACAAAACACCCCCATTCATTCTCAACCTTTTCATACAAAGTAGGAAACATATTTTTCATCTTCATTGCCGCTTCTATAACGCCAATCGTTCCATAACCATAATCGTCAATCGGTGTAACTAATGATAAGATTTTGTCTCCGGACTCTGTCGCCAAGCTGGAAAATATCACATCCGAATAGTTATAGTACCAACCGGAAAACTTCTCATAGGATGCCCATTCCAGTTTCTGCATTCTGCTTTTCTCATAGAGAATCGGCATCATTTCCTGAATATTATCGTTTGTGGCATAGACACGGACGCCATAGAGCAGCGGATTGTTATTCACCAGCCGTTCCAACGATGCAATATCCGTATCATAATACTGCATCAATTCACCGGTGCTGATAGTTTCACCGGTAATCGCCTCCCGCAGGCGTCTCTTTAACATATCATCGCTTAAAAAAAACTGCGTACACATATTAATTGAGTCGATTCCTGTCTGGATATCATCCTTATTTCCTTCCATCGCATACTGCATGTGCGTCATGTTCTCACTCACCACATTATTTTCCATATTATGAAAGAGGATAATGCCTAAAACGGCAACCGGAAGCACGACAAAGCAAATGGTAACAAGCGTAAATTTAATATTTAGTTTTAACCCATTCATATACCATATTTGTTGAAATAGTTTTTTCATTTATTTAATACCAAGTTTTTCTTTTGCAATTTCCATCAGCCTCGTATTCTCTTTCTGCAAATCCACATATCCCAATCGTTTCCTCTCCTCCACAAATTCTGCAAGTATCGCATCAAATTGCTCATCCGATTCTGCAAGCAGAAGACTCGGAAGCGTCTTGCTCCATAATTCTGTAATTTGGGCGTCTGCATTGACATAACGTGAATTCGTAGAAAGCAGGGAGTCATACTGACCGTTATAAATTACATACGGATAGGTCCATTGCTGCAATTGTGCCAACGGCTCCGCTGGCTCTTGATACCACTGCAACTGCATCACATTATCCTGCAGCATCCAATATGCATCATCTGCTCCGTAAATTCTGTCGTATTCTTCCCGATTTGTATTCAAAAGCCGTTCTACCTCCGGACGAATTACTGGCTTTCCGTCCACCATATCATACGTCACCCCTTCTACGCCGAGGTAGGTTAACATTTGCCCATGTTCACTCATCAGATAGTCCATAAATTGAATGGCACGGTCAGGATGCTCACAATTCTTCGAAATCAAAGTTACCGTCCAGCCATTGACGCCGGAGCATGGAATCTTATAGTCATCTCCTTTCGAATTCTTAGGACCGTCTATTGCTATATAAATGCTGTCCGGATTATTTGCATACAACACTTTTTGCTGTGCTGCGATATCTGTATTCTGATAAAACATGCAGAAATATCTTCCTTCTCCCAACTTCTCTTCCATCTGCGTCCTCTGATCAATAAAGATGTCTTTTAAGAGATACCCTTCCTCTCCAAGCTGCCGGAAAAATTTCAGCCATGACAAATATTCCGGGTCTGTATACCTGTCATAATACTCCCCGTCTTTTTCATAAGGCACGGCAAGAAAATTCATCAAGTAATCATCAAAAGAAGTACATCCTTCATTATTAAATGTATGAGAACCGATCGGAATCAACGGTTTCCCATCTATTTCCGGAAACATCTGCACCGCCTTCTTTACCGCCTCATAGAATCCCTCCTGCGTCGTCATGTCCGGACTCCCGATTGCCTCATAAATATCCTTGCGCACAAGGAAATTCTGGTTCGCACTGATATTATCATGCTCCTCTAAATCCTTTGGCGTAAAAGAGGAATTCGGATAACAATAAATATTTCCGTCATCTCTGGTAAACCACTCCACCGTATCCGGATCTGTCACCTGATAAAAGTACGCATCATATTCATCCCCCAACTCGTTCAATGCATACACCATATCTTTTTCTATCAGTTCATTCACCGTAGTTTCCCACCAGCCAACCGTTATCACATCCGGCAAAGAATCCGAAGCAATCAAAGCGCTCATTTTTTCTGATTCATTTCCACTTGGGACAATAAAGTTCACGCTTACCCCTGTTTCCTCCGTAATCGTATCCGATACCAGATTCCCTCCCCAGGGCGTTGCATACCATGAATAATTGATATACCAATCCAATGTTACCGGCTCATCTGCATGAAGACGCCAGCCTTCCTGCATGCCGCCTTCTGCTTTAATTTCCATATTCTGTTTTGTACCAACTATACTTCCAGCCAACAGTAAACTGCAAAAAGCACAAACCGCCACTGCCCTTCCAACCCGTTTTCTCATATGCCTGCCTTATGCCTCTCTAAAATCTATTTTCCGAACCCTGTCATCCCCCGTAATGTCCGAAACGCTTTTTGAAATTCTTCAATTTCTTTCTGATTCATTCGATAGGTTGGTGAATTATCATCTGTAGTATTCCGGTTTTCCACAATCAGAACCTCGCCGTCCTCATCCAGTACATGATTATGCCAAAAACCTTTTCTTATATTATATAATTTATGCGGCTCCATTTCAATCGTTTTATACACTCCCGGCTTATCTCCATTTTCTGCCAGTATCAAGGTACAATTCCCATTTAAGAGCACAAATACCTCATCCGTCTCCATATGCTTCTGCATCCAGCTTATCTTTTCCAGATTCGTATTCTCACAATGTTTCAAAACCGCTACGCGCCAGCCTTCGTAATCCTTCAACGGCATATAATCCTCTGCCGGAAAATCAATAATTTCAATATCTTGTCCCATATCTTTGTCCTTCTTTCTATTGAATTGTATCGAAAAATTATATCAAACGGCAAATTTATTTGTCGTTTACTATAGAACAAGGCAATACCTGGGGTAAGGTACTGCCTTGTTTTCATAAAATTATATAAGGAGAGAAAATTACAAAATTGTAATTATCTGGCTATGTTACACCCATTCGGGTCAAAATAATAATTATTCCTTTACACCACCGGCAGAAATACTGCTGATAATATATTTTGAGAAGAAACAGAACGCAATCAGAATCGGTAAAACCGAAATTGCAACTCCTAAATAAATTGCGCCCTGATTTGCCTGTAAGTTTGTTGCAGCTCTCAATGTAGATATCATAACCGGCAGCGTCATCTTACTCGGTGTATTCAGTAAGATCAACGGTACAAGGTAGTTGTTCCAGTTTCCGATAAATGCTCCGATAGACATGGTTGCAATACCCGGCATCATAATCGGAAGTACAATCTTATGGAAAATACCAATTTCTTTTGCTCCGTCAATTCTTGCCGCCTCAAGCAATGCCGGCGATAACGTAGCCTGCACATACTGTCTTAAGAAGAATACGGTACCCGGTGCAGCAATTGCAGGTACGATCAAAGGGATATAGGAATCAATCAGTTTCAATGTCATACATAAGTTATAGAAACCGATCAAGCTCAACTGTGCAGGTATCATCATAAATACGACAATAACTCCAAAAATTATCTTATTCCCCTTAAACTTATAAATAGCCATCGCATATGCTGTAATTGAAGAAAAATAACCCGATAAAATCGTCGCAGGGATTGCTATCAACAAACTGTTTCCCATGCCTCGGAACAGATTCATGTAATCAAAGAGCTGTTCCCAGTTCTCTTTCAAATGCGTACTTGGAATGAAAGTAAATCCGGTCGTAATTTCCACACCGCTTCGCGTTGAATTTATCATCATCAAAAGGAACGGAAGGAGACAGGCTGCTGCAAGCAGAATCAAGCAAATATAAATAATTGTCTTTTTAATTTTATATCCAATCGTATTCATACTTTTTAGTCCTCCTTTCCGCCAAGCCATTTGAACTGAATAACCGATAGAATCAGAATGATGATAAACAAAGTATACGCAATTGCAGATGCAAAACCAACCTGCCCTGTCTCAAATCCAAATCTAAACAGATACATAACTGCGGTCTGCATACATCCGGACGGATTGCCTAATGTTCCGCCTTCTGCCATCAAGTATGGCAAATCAAACAACTGCAAACCACCAATCAAGGATGTGATAAAGGTATATAACAAAATTGGTTTCAATAACGGTAACGTTATCTTAAAGAACCGTGTCCATCTTCCGGCGCCATCTATGGCTGCAGCTTCGAAATAATCAGTCGGAATTCCCTGTACACCTGCCATGAGAACAATGAATGAATTTCCAAACCACATCCACGCACCTATGATAGAAATTACATATGGCGCAATCGATGCATCTCCCATCCAGTTAATTGGAGTACTTGTGATTCCTGCAGACACAAGAATCTGGTTTACGCTTCCGAATCTCCAGTCTAACAAGGTCTTGAACAGAAACGCCACAGATGTAGCTGCAATTAAGTTCGGCAGATAGTATATAGCACGAAAGATAGGTAAACCTCTCATTTTATACTTAATATCACTGAATATGATTGTCAAAAGAAATGCGAGCCCTAACTGGACGATGATATTTACACCCCAGATTTTACAAGTATTCCAGAAAGCCCTCCAGAAAAACTTGTCTGTCAATGCTCTCTTGTAGTTATCAAGCCATATCCATACCGGATCCCCAAATCCCCTATAACTCGTAAAACTCAAATATAAAGTTCTCAGAACCGGATACACACTGAATATCAGAAAGACAATTACAAAGGGTAACACGAAGAGATAGGCTATATTATCTTTATTTCTTTTTTTTGTCCGTTTTGCCACTTGAGTATTAGCCATTCTTTCTACCTCCATTTAAATTTCGATATGGGCAGGCTGGGCCTGCCCATATTATTAAATATTATCCATTACTCTCTGTTGATTGTAAGTTCCGGATATACCGAAGCAACCTCATCATAGAATGCGTTGATTGCGTCTTCTTTCGTCTTCTCTCCGTTCTTAACACTGCTGATTGCATTACCCCAAGCATCGCCGATAGCCTTGTCGTATCTTGTTACGATAGAGTAATCAATATCTTCAGCTGCGTTCATCCAGAATTCATATAACTTCTGTCCGCCATATGTCTCATTTCCATCATCAGCATGTTTCTCTAATGCAGATTTCAAAGAAACTGTATCTCCTTCTGACTGTACAATCCACCAGTCTGCTGTTTCCTCATCAAGTGTACAGAATTTCACGAAATCCCATGCTGTATCTTTTCTCTCGGACAGTGAGGAGATACCGATGTATGTACCACCACTGAATCCAGGAGCCGGACCAGAGCAAACGCCCCATTTACCGGATGTATCGCCAACGTTGTCTCTTAATGTTAATACGCCCCATGCAGGAAGTCCGTATGCCATAACCTCTACAGTATCCATTCCTTCTGTTGCACTAGCGAACTGTGTAGCGTCCCAAACATTCAAGTCATCATTACCCCACTGTGTCTCAGCTGTCAAAAGAGGTACTGGACCGCTCATTGCCTGATACCAAGGTGTTGCCCACTGAGCAGCATATGCTGTCAAATCCTGCTGATATAACTCAACAACAAGATCCATGTAGTCATATCTTACCTGATCAACATTCAATGTGTTATCTACAACCCAAGGTGCCTGACCTGAGAAGAAACCAAGTTCAGAATCGGAAGCAAATAATCTGTAAGGACCAGCTGCTTTTACTTTCTGAGCTGTATCAAGGATTGTTGCATAATCTTTAAATAATTTGCCAACTTCTTCTGGATCAGAAGTTCCGAAAACTGTCTCTGCAATATCTCTACGATAATAGAAACCAGCCGGTGTAATCTGATAGGAGATTGCTCTCTGATGTCCGTCTGCGTCCTGACCAACTTCCCATACGTAATCTACGATCTGATCTGCATAATCCTGTGCATTGTAAGGAGCCTGATCCAAATCCTCAAAGTAACCAGCGTCAAACATATCCTCTAACATCTGAGGCTCACCAACAATAACGTCCGGCTCAGTTGCTCCACCATTCAAAGCGGTCTGAATTGTCGTTACATAATCAGCCGGCTGAATAACTCTGGTCTCAATCTCTACATCCGGATGGCTTTCCATGTAGTGGTCTGCAAACTGTCCTAAATCTTCTGCCAATGTCCAGATAACTAATTTGCCGTCTCCGGTTGCATCAGCGGAATCATCGCCGTCGCCTTCATTATTGTCAGCGGATTCTGTGCTAGGTGTTTTGCTATCATTGTTTTCATCTTTCTTGTCTGCATTGTTGCTGGAATTATTACCACATGCCACGCATGATAAAAGCATTGTACCAACTAATAATGCAGAAACTACTTTTTTCAGTTTCATAAAAATATCCTCCTTTTTTCTTCAACTGTGTTGTTGATATATGCATTATATCTTCTTTACCCCTTCGTTATAATGCTTCAAATTTTAAAAAGGTGTCATTTTTTTAGTATGGTTCTAAAAAAAGTAACACCTTTTTTGCATTTTTTCGCCCTATTTATAGCAAAATGTACTAATAGAATGCGCTTTTACCACAGTTTCCACCCCATGTCCCGTCTCCCTTAAGGTTATCAGAACATCTTCATCTGTTTTATTTAAGATCACGATAACACGTTCTCCATCCGGGTTCAAAAAGCCTGTAACTTCAATTTTATCGGTATACCTAGTCGTTCCTATGCGTTTTGCCCCTGCTCTGATATAACGGCTGAACTGTCCGATATAGTAGTAAGCGAGCCGCTTCTCATATGTATCGCCCTTCGTATCATACATAATCGGCGCCGCACAGAAATTGCCTACATGGTTCGGACCGCCCTTTTCATCTAAGATTAAGTTCCAGTCCAAGGATGCATGAATGCCGGCGTTCAGGTTTCCCAGAATGTCATGCCCATACATCTCCGCTTTTTGCGTTTCACCGGAATCGGCAAATCTGGAATATTCCACACAGCCCTCGGTAAAGAATACTTCCTTGTCCGGATACTGCTTTCCAATCATCTCAACCGCCTCAAAATGATCTCCGGTATACCAGTGAAGCGCACATCCGGCTACGTATTTCATCGCCTTTTCGCCGGAAGTCACTTCCTTGAAACGCTGATATGCTTCTTCCTTATTATGATCCCACACGAAAATCTTAACATCCAGTCCTGCGGCTTCCAGCTTCGGTCCCAAGTAATCCTCCACAAAAATCCGTTCCTCTTCTGACGTATAGACGCAGGAATCCCAAGTCTGTACCGCCATCGGCTCGTTCTGCACTGTCAGATATCCAATCGGAATCCCCGCTTCCTGATATGCCTGAATAAATTTCACGAAATACTCTGCCCAGCTCTCGTAATACTCTTTCTTCAAGCTGCCTCCATGATTCATTTCGCCATTCGTTTTCATAAATGCCGGCGGCGACCACGGAGACATCAGAAACCGTATCGGCTCCTTGGCTTCCGCCTGCGCTGCCCGCACAAACGGTATGATCTCTTCAAAATCATGCGCAATGTCGAAGGTCTTTAATTCTTTATCTCCATCTTCAATATAAGCGTAATTGCCAAGCCCAAAATCACAGCTATTCATATGAATGCGTCCAAAGTTATACTTTAACCCGTCCGCCGAAAAGTAATCCCGAATCACCTGCTTCTTATTCTCTTCGCTCATTCTCATATAGTTATGGGCGGAGGCTTCGGTGAATGCTCCACCAAAGCCCTTGAACTGCTGATAAGTCACTTCCGGATATACATTTACCACATGCATACAGTCACCGGCAATGTCCGCCTTCATATCCGTTACCTTCCAATACTCCTTTTCTTTCTCACTCGTTGCAATTCTTGTAATCTGCTCCATTCCCGTCCCCTATTGTAAGGTAATCTCTATCTTACTGATTCTGCCGTCACGGACATCTTCTGCAATCTGTCCCGTTACCGTTTCACTGTTTGTATCCGCAGAGCTTCCATTCTTATATACAAAATGCATACTGCTGATCTTATAGCTTCCCGGCACATAATCTTTCTTCTCCTGAAGCAGATACTCTACCTCTGTCTCACCCAAAAGCGTTGCCGTTACCATATCTTTATCCGAAATCAGATATGCAGGAATTGCCGGCTGCGGTGAAAATACCAGTTCTCCGTCTTTCTCCGTAAACAGATGACGTCCAAACATCAAGAGCTTCCACATACTGATAAACTCGATCGTAGAACCGCTTAATCTTGCAACAAAACCTTTTCCATGATAACGCTCATTCGGGTTCTTGCTGCTTGCAATAAAGGACGAGTTCTCATAGATGCTTCTTCCATATACCTTCGGATCTAAGAACGGAATTGCCGCTTTGTGGAAATCCTCAAAGAATTCCCCATACAGACCGCTTCTTAGCAGCTCCAGCAAATATTTATATTCCATATGAAGCCAGATCGACTCATTCTCCAGCCATCCCGGCGTAAATGCCCTCGCACGGCCCAGCTCATAAGACGCCTCCGCCAAAGATGCATTTACCTTATACATAGAAAGCTTATTATCATATAAGTCACTGTTCTTAACATTATGATATAATTCTAACTTCTTCTCCTTCGGCTGATTTAACTTCAAGTAACGAACCGGTCCCTCCAAGAAATACGGAACAGGAACTACTGCAAATTCTAACGGCTTAATACCGTCTTCCATTACTTCATATTCCGGTACTGCATACGTGAAATACGTAGGGCAGATACCGCCGCCGATTTTACAAGCCTTCTCTATGCCGCGCATAACCGTTGCGTGGAAGCTTTCCAATATCTCTGCAAGCTCTTTTGTCCTGCGGCTGACCTTCTTGCCGGACACGCCTTCAAATGTCTTGTCTCTGTATGCTTCCTTTGCATCATTCACTTTGTTCCAGAAGGAAAGAACCTCGCCGTCTCCTTTCAGGTTCTCCTCTTCCTGACGGTTAATCTCGCTCAATTTATCGAGCAAATCTGCAAGCTCCTCCAGTACATTCACCTTGTCCTGATATTTTTTCAATGCAGAAACCGTATATTCCAGCATGCGGCATAACTCGTAGGTCTCGGACATGGAGGAGCCGAACATACCCGGCATTCCGTTCAACGCATCATACCAGCCCGGCTTGCCGCCTTCCATTTCAATACCCATTCCATATGCATCCAATGCTGCAAACTTCACCGCACACATCAAAATCAGCTTCTCAAACAGACTGGATTTTAATATTTCACCCTTACCGTAGTCTGAGCGAACCAATTTCTCCTCAGTATTTCTCTTACTAGATTCGTCCAATGCATGATATTGACGCAAACCGTTCGGCGTCTCCGCATAACGTTTGAAACGATGATTTATCTTTACCTGTCCAAGGAAATACGTGTACTCCTCCTCGTAAAGCATTTCTTTCTCTTTCTCCGGATTTACTTCCAAGTAATCTTCAATCAAATCCAGATTATAAGTCCAGTGATCGCACCAGTAACCTTCGCCAAAGTTTCCATTTACCATGCTGTCTGCAAAATCAATAATCTGGAAGAACAGCGCCTCGTTCCAATCAGCTCCCAGAACTTCTTCCAATGTACGGTACAGACTGCCCGGAGTAAATGCTTTGGTGACAAATTTCACCAGTTCCTCCGCTTTATCCTTCTCCACATCGGTAAATACCGCTTCCGCTTTTTCTTTCTCCAACTGATAAGTCAGCTTCTCCACGCCCAGCGGATTGTATCCGTCTAACTGAATCAAGCTATAAAATTCCTTAATATTCTCTCTTCCTACAAACGGCGCAAAGAACGTATCGCAGCGTCTGTTCTGATTGACGTCGCGGAAATTTCCATTCCCCTGTGAATAAAACTCCGGCAGCATGGAGAAATAATTGTAATCACGCTCCAAATCCCCATGTTTTCTGGAATACACATAGAAAATCTTGTTGTTTCCAAGCTTCATCGGGAAACCGCCGCGAAGCACATTGTCCATATAGGTATATTTGCAATAAGCATCAAATTCTTTCGACGCAGTCTTTGTCTCAATCACCTTGCAAAGATCGTTTACTAATTCTACTGCCTCTTTCTTCTTTGCCGCAAAATATGCTCCGTCCCTTTCCTCTTCAAAGAACGCCTTTAGAATTTCTTTATTCTCTACCTGTCCTACCATCTCATAGATAACTACAGACTCGCCTGCATTCAGCGTCTTCTTCGTCCCATAAAAGCTGCTTGGAAGCTGGTTCATAGTAATCTGCTTCGCTGAAAGAACCCCGTCCAGACCGTTTTCTTTGAAATTAACCGCAGTCTCCAGCGAACAATCATAAGCAAATACAACATCCGGATCTACAATCGGCTGAAGCATTTCACCATTTTCTAAGCATCCAATCGAGAAATTACCGCCTTCTACCTTCTTAACATCCGCACTGTCGTTCATGCTGACGCGCACACGATAATATGGGCGCTTTTCCTCCACATCCTCGACCTGCATCCACGCCTTAGTCGTCTGCGCCATATTCTTCATGCTTTCCATACCAACACCGTAAGGGATAACTGCCGGCATACCGTCTAAGATTTCCAGATCTATCGTCTCGGAACCCGTATTTGTCACAGTTACTTTTCTTACCAGAGCGCCTAAATTTTCTCCCGGCAGCGTAAAGTAATCTACCACCGTCTTTAAGCCTTCTTCGGTGTTGTCTTCTTCCAACGTAAGACCGTTCATTGCAATACTCATCTTATGGCTGATAGACTCATCCGAAAAACTCTCCAGATATGTTCCGTTCTTGCGGAGAAAAGTACGGAAACCGGTACGTTTTACGGTCATATATGCCGTATGCGCCGGATAGAACTCCATAATCGCATGATCCTTGTTATCTACGCCGAAGCTGACTACGCACTGTCCGCGATTGACATAGTAGCACCAAATCGGAATTCCCCGGATACCGGAGATTCCTGGCAGAAAGCTTGCAAATGTAGATTCTTTCCCATAGTTGCTCATTTCAAAATTGTCTGTCTGATTCATGTCTCGCACTCCTTTATATTTATTTCGTGATATTTAATCTAATATCACGGATATTTCATGCATCACACCGTCTTCCAGTGCGTCAACACTTTGCTTACTTATGATTGCCTTACAGCCGCTGATTTCTGTTACTTCCTTTCCATCCAGTGAGGCTTCCAGAACCTGATAATTTCCGGCTTCCTTCTTTTGTGGATTCTCTATGGTCACATGCAGATGCTTCCCTGCAAAATACAACGTCAGCTCTGCTTTTCCGTCCTCATCAAACTGTTCCGTCATTAACTGCGGTTTCACACATAAATCTCCGGCTTCGCCGCGCACACCGAACACTTCTGTAATTACGGTAAGCATATACCAGCTTGCAGCTCCTGTCAGATAATGGTACAAACCTCTTCCGCTTGCATTGAAATACTCCGGAATTCCCGGATAAATTCTGCTCACCTCAAAATTCATTGCCGCATTGTATAAAGAAGAAAGAGCCTTATATCCTTCCGCTGCAAAGCCGCGTTTGTAAAGCGCATTTGCATACATGACCGCCATATGCGAAAATACCGCTCCGTTTTCCTTCTCACCATAAGCAAAACCAAACATTCTTCCTAAATCGGTCTTTACCTCACAGAAATCAGTATTTAAACGGTAACCTCCAATTTCCCTTGCATAGAGATATTTATCTGCACTCTTTGTAATTGCCTTAATCTGGTCTTCGGTAGCGGTTCCTGCCATAATGGAAAACACTTCTCCAGTCAGCATCATCCGTACCTGCTCGTCAATGACGCCTTCCACCTGTCTGCCGTTATTGTCGTAATACCCGTTAAACCAACCGTTTCCTTCTTCGTCCGTTACCCACTCTGTCTTACGGATATGTTCCATCATCCATTCGGATTTGTTCCGCAGGCTCTTTGCAGCTTCGGTTACCGGAATCTTTACGGTCTTGCCGCTGATATTATGACGGCAGGATTTTCCATATTTCTCCAGTAATTCGTTCTTTGCTTTGATATCGTTATATAATGCAGCATCATCTGTAAAAAGAATCTCCATTTCTTCTGCAACTTCAATCTCCTTTTTACCGGAAATGGCTGCGTATTTCTCCATATAGTCGGCTAAGTCTCTTAAGTTTCCGGCATAGGCATTCGTGAATGCCACGCTCTCGCCCCGTTTATCTGCCATATCCAGCGCATCATTCCAGTCCGCTCCACGCAAACGGATATGTCCATGCTCGCCGACCTCATAAAATGCACACAGATTCTGCAAAAGAAGATGCTC
>Ga0137306_102347_pt1 | contig 16087 bp, 12 predicted proteins | sample Inofroosms_March_FD_97187 | JGI IMG/M metagenome (GOLD analysis project Ga0137306, IMG submission 97187) | Mouse cecal microbial communities from Vienna, Austria - N-Acetylneuraminic and N-Acetylglucosamine D2O microcosms_March | ecosystem: Host-associated > Mammals > Digestive system > Large...
TGAACCAGATTGTGGAAGTAACTTCCCAGGTGGCGAAGCTGGTACCGGAGGCGTCCGTGGCCTTTGCACATGGGCAGATGAAGGAGCGGGAACTGGAAAACATTATGTATCAGTTTATCAATGGGGAAATCGATGTGCTGGTGTCAACGACGATTATTGAGACGGGGCTGGACATTTCCAATGTGAACACGATGATTATCCATGACGCAGACAATATGGGCCTCTCCCAGCTCTACCAGCTGCGGGGGCGCGTGGGGCGTTCCAGCCGTACCTCTTTTGCCTTCCTTATGTACCGAAGGAACAAGATGCTCAAGGAAGTGGCGGAGAAGCGCCTGTCGGCCATCAAAGAGTTTACAGAGCTGGGCAGCGGCTTTAAGATTGCACTGCGGGATCTGGAAATCCGCGGGGCGGGCAACCTGCTGGGTGCGCAGCAGCATGGGCATATGGCGGCAGTCGGTTATGACTTATACTGCAAAATGCTCAATGAGGCGGTAAAGTCACTGAAAGGGGAGGCGGAGCCGGAGCAGTTTGACACTGCGGTTGAGCTGGAGTTAGATGCCTTTATCCCGGTTTCTTACATTCCCAATGAATTCCAGAAGCTGGAAATCTACAAACGGATTGCGGTGGTTGAGAGCCAGGAAGAGAGTGAGGAAATTTTAGAGGAACTGATAGACCGTTTTGGGGAGCCCCCGAAGTCGGTGCAGAACCTTTTGGATATCGCATGCCTCAAGGCCAGGGCGCATCGGTGCTATTTTACGGAAGTCAAGGAGATGGGAGAGAGGATCCGCTTCACCTTTTATGGCCAGGCGAGGATTTGCCTATCTCATGTGGCGCCGTTGGCGGAGCGTTATAAGGGGGCGCTGCAGTTTGTGCGGGATACGAGGGCGCCTTATCTGGAGTATAGCAAGGGGCAGGGCGGGAAGAAGAAGGGAGCGGGAACGCTGGAGCTTGTGGGGAGGATTCTTGAGGATGTGTGGGAAATGTTGGTGGAGGCAGTGAAAAATTCGTGAAATGTAGCAAAAATAGTTGATACTGCTGGGAAAAAGAATTATAATGTAACTGTTCTTGCGGCCTGCGTATTTGCGCGCTGTCCGTAAAGGCATGATTCAGGAGTGATAGGAACGGCTTCCTAGGCCGTGAATAGTAACATTGCTCTGAGTATTAATCAATGCGTATGGCATAGAATAGGAACAAGAAAAGGGATACAGAGGAGGATATGATACGATGAAAGCAAAAAGAATCCTGCCGCTTTTGCTGGCAGCGGCAATGGGCATGTCAGTTTTTGCTGGCTGCGGGAATGCAATTGATGCCAATAAGGCTGGGGCAACCCTGGAGGGGGAGGAAATTTCTCTGGGCTTTATGAATTTTATGGCCAGGTACCAGCAGGCAGTTTATGACGGACAGCTGGGCACGATGTTTGGAAATACGATGTGGACACAGGATCTGATGGGCGAGGGTACGGACATGCAGACCTCTGTGAAGAAGCAGGTGACGGAGAATATTGAGACGCTTTACTTGCTGGAAGATCATATGGCGGATTATAAGGTAGAGATTACCGATGAGGAACTGGCCAAGATGGACGAGGCGGCGGAGAAATTTATGTCGGACAATACCAAGGCTGCCATCCGCCAGATTGGCGCTACGAAGGAGTATGTGAAGGAGATGCTGCGCCTGAATACCATCCAGGTGAAGATGCGGGCAGAAATGGATAAGGAAGTGGATACCGAGGTTTCGGATGACGAAGCGGCACAGAAGACGATTTCCTATGTCCAGGTCAATAACCATGCGACAACAGATGAGGATGGAGAAACCGTAGAGTATACCGAGGAAGAGAAAGCGAACCTTAAGACCGAGGTAGAAGCATTTGCAGCAAGTGCCGCAGATGATTTTTCGGCAGCCGCAGAGACAGCCGGGTATACAGTTACGCCTTATTCTTACGGCGCAGATGAAGAGAATCTGGCAGAAGAAGTGCGCGAAGCTGCCGATAAGCTGAAAGAAGGGGAAATCAGCGAAGTGATTACGACAGACGACAGCTATTATGTCGTGCGGATGGACAGTACGTTTGATGAGGAAGCAACCGAGGAGAAGAAAGAGAGCATTGTCCAGGAACGCAAGAATGACCACTATACAGAGGTCTGCGATGGATACAAGAAGGATATCAAATTCGAAGTGAATGAGGACGAGTGGGCAAAGGTTAAATTTGACGAGTTCTTTACCATTAAGCAGACAGAGACGGAAGATGAGCATGACCATGACCATGATGCAGAAGGGGCAGAGGAAGCGGATCCTGACGCTGGAGAGGCCGATGGTAATACAGGCAGTGACGCTGGAGAGGCCGATGATAACGCAGAAAGTGACGCAGGAGAGGCCGATGATAACGCAGGAGGTGACGCAGGAGAGGCCGATGATAATACAGGAGGTGACGCAGGAGAGGCCGATGAAGCTGCAGACACTAAGGATGCAGAAGGGTCTGACAGTGCGGAATAGGGAAAAGTTTTAATATTGTGTATATATCCCGTCTGAGGCGTGGCTCTGAGTGGGAAATCTTTCTTTGCGGGCAGGGATTTGTGCTGTTGGCAGAGGGAGATTGTCCATAGGGGGCTGCGTTTGTTTTTGGGAATAAATTTGCAGGCATCGGAGATTTGTACCATGAAGAAAAAATATATTATGTCAGCAGCCCTCTTATTCTCAGCCCTTCTGCTGGCCGTGCTTTCCAGGCATTCCTCTTTTGGAGGGATGCAGCGCTATGAGGCGACGTTTCTGGATGTTTTTGATACGGTAACCAGCATTACAGGGTATGCGAAAAGCGAAGAAATCTTTACGGAGCAGGTGGAGCTTCTGCACGCAAAGCTTCAGCGTTACCACCAGCTGTTTGATATTTACCATAGCTATGAGGGAGTCCATAATATCAAAGATATCAATGACGCTGCAGGGCGGCGCCCAGTGGAGGCAGACCCGGAGGTAATAGAACTGCTGAAATTAGGGCAAGATATGTATCGAAGGACGGAAGGCAAAGTGAATATAGCATACGGCAGTGTCCTGGCGGTATGGCATGAATACCGCGAAGCGGGGATAGAGAATCCGCAGAATGCGCAGCTGCCGCCTGCTGATTTGCTGGGAGCCTGCGCGGAGCATACGGATATTAGCAAATTAGTGATAGACGAAGGGGCAGGCACGGTTTTTCTGGAAGATGAGGAAATGCGGCTGGATGTGGGCAGCATCGGCAAAGGGTTTGCGGCGCAGCGCCTGGCGGAGTATGCCAGGGAGATTGGCATGGAGCATGTGCTGTTCAGCCTTGGGGGGAATGTCTGCGCAGTAGGCGCAAAGGCGGACGGAACGCCTTGGCGGGTGGGGATTGAAAAGCCGCGTCCAGAGGCACAGGGCAGTTACGTACAGGCTGTGGAGCTGGCGGGCAGATCCCTGGTGACCAGCGGGGATTACCAGCGGTATTATGAGGTGGATGGCAGGCGGTACTGCCATATTATTGATCCTGAGACGGGGATGCCGGCAGAGTTCTTCCCTTCCGTGACGGTAATGGCGGAGGATTCCGGCATGGCGGACGCCTTTTCTACCGCACTGTTTGTGATGGGGCAGGAAGAGGGGCTTGCACTTGTGGAAGAGCTTGAGGATGTGGAGGCGCTGTGGGTGATGGAAGATGGAGGGATCCGCTGTTCCAGCGGTTTTGGGATAGATGAAGAAGAATGATTTTATTTTAATTGCAGGGCTGCTGCTTGCCGCGTTGGCGGCATTTGGGGGAATTTCCTGGTATTTGGCGGCCGATACCCAGAAGGCGGAGGCCGTGGTGGAAGTGGATGGGCAGGAAAAGGGGCGCTATCCTCTGGATCAGGATACATCCGTGGAAATCCAGCTGGAAGACGGCAGTTATAACCTGTTAGAGATTAAGGATGGAAGGGCGGATATCACAGAGGCTTCCTGCCCGGATAAAATCTGCGTGGATCACCGGCCGGTGAGCAGACGGGGAGAAAGCCTGGTATGCCTGCCCAATAAGGTCGTGGTAGAGATTGAGAACGGACAGGAAGCGGAAGTGGATGGAATGACGCATTGAGAAAGGGCAGCCATGAGAGTATGAAGCGGCGATAGGGAAAGGCAGCTGTGAAGGTACGGAACAGTTTAAAATAGGATGGGGTTGTTTATGGCGAAAAAAGCGGCTTATATGGGGATGCTGACAGCGCTGGCGTTTGTGTTTTCGTATATTGAGTCCCTGCTTCCCATTAATCTGGGGATTCCAGGCGTGAAGCTGGGGCTGGCAAACCTGGTAGTGATTGTGGCGCTGTATACAATGGGAGTCCGGGCGGCATTTACGCTGTCCCTGGTGCGGATTGTGCTGGCGGGATTTACTTTTGGCAGCCCTGCGAGTATGATATATAGCCTGGTAGGCGGAATGCTGAGCCTGGCAGTCATGGCAGTTGCCAGGAAGGCACAGGTTTTTTCAGCTACAGGCGTCAGTGTGCTGGGCGGCGTGTCCCATAATGTAGGGCAGATCTTTGTGGCCATCCTAGTGATGGAAAATACCAGCTTGGCGTATTACCTTCCAGTTCTGGTTCTGTCAGGGACGGCTGCCGGGGTTCTGGTGGGGATTTTGGCGGCAGTATTGGTAAAAAGGCTGAAAAAGGGGATAGGGGGTTACTGAGGGCAAGGGAGGAAACCATATGGGAAAATTATTGGTTCTATTGAAGGATTACAAAAAAGAGAGCGTACTTGCGCCGTTGTTTAAAATGCTGGAAGCCTCCTTTGAGCTGATTGTGCCTCTGGTGGTCACAGCAATGATCGATGTGGGGATTGCCAACCGGGACAGGAGCTATATCCAGAGGATGTGCCTGATCATGGTAGCCCTGGGGCTGATTGGCCTGATTTGTTCGGTGACGGCACAGTATTTTGCGGCCAAGGCTGCGGCAGGATTTGGCACGAAGCTGCGCCATCGGCTGTTTGCCCATATCCAGGGGCTGTCTTTTACAGAAATCGACCAGGTGGGGACATCTACGCTGATTACCCGCATAACCAGCGACATCAATCAGGTGCAGTCAGCCGTCAATATGGTGCTGCGCCTGTTTCTGCGGTCGCCATTTATTGTGTTTGGCGCAATGGTGATGGCTTTTACGATTGACTTTAAGGCTGCATTGGTCTTTGCGGTGACGATTCCGTTGCTGTCAGCGGTGGTTTTTGGCATTATGGCCGTCAGCATTCCCCTTTACCGCAAGGTGCAGGAACGGCTGGACAAGGTGCTGGGGATTACGCGGGAAAACCTGACTGGGGCGCGGGTAATCCGCGCATTCCACAAAGAAGAGGAAGAGAAGGCCAGGTTTGAGGAATGCCTGGAGAGCCTTACCTTTATGCAGAACCATGTGGGGAAAATCAGCGCTTTCCTCAACCCCGTGACTTATGTGATTATCAATGGGGCGACTGTCCTGCTGCTGTACACTGGGGCTGTCCGGGTAAATATCGGGGCGCTCACCCAAGGGGAAGTGGTGGCGCTGGTCAATTATATGTCCCAGATTTTGGTGGAGCTGGTAAAGCTGGCGAATCTAATTGTACTGATTACAAAAGCTGTGGCGTGTGGGAACCGCGTAGAATCCGTCCTGGAGATTGAGAGCAGCATGCCCAAGGATACGGCTCTGCCCCAGCGGGAATGGGCGGCAGGCTCCCAAAGGCCGGCAGAAGCCAGCGCTGGGAGGGTTCCCAAGGTGCAGTTTTGCCATGTGGGCCTTGCGTACCAGGGCGCCGGGGCAGAGAGCCTGTCGGAGATTGACTTCTCCGTGGAAGAAGGGGAGACGGTCGGTATCATTGGCGGTACTGGTTCTGGAAAAACTTCCCTGGTGCATTTGATTCCTAGGTTTTATGATGTGACCCGCGGGGAGGTGCTTGTGGATGGCAAAAATGTTAAGGAATATCCCATCGGGGAACTGCGCCAGAAAGTAGGGATTGTTATGCAGCGGGCGGTGCTGTTCCAGGGAACTATCCGGGAAAACCTCTGCTGGGGCAAGCCAGACGCCACCGGGGATGAAATAGATCAGGCGCTGCGGACTGCCCAGGCTCTGGAAGTCGTGGAGGGCAAGGAAGGGAAGCTGGACGCCAGGGTGGAACAGGGAGGCAAGAATTTCTCCGGAGGGCAGCGGCAGAGGCTTACGATTGCCCGCGCCCTGGTGCGGAAGCCAGAAATCCTCATCCTGGACGACAGCGCGTCTGCCCTTGACTATGCCACGGACGCCAGGCTGCGGAAGGCCATCCGGGAAATGGAAGGCAGCCCAACGGTATTTATTGTATCCCAGAGAACCTCTTCCATTCAGCATGCCGATAAGATTATTGTGCTGGATGACGGGGAAATTGCAGGCATAGGAACCCATGGGCAGCTGCTGGAAAGCTGCGAGGTATACCGTGAAATCTATGAGTCCCAATATAAAAAGCAATAGAAATCCTGCTATAGGCCTATCAGGCTTTGCCAGAAATCCAGCCATAGGAATACCAGATATTGCCAGAAATCCGTAGAATTGGAGGAAGCCATGAAAGAAAAAGGGAAGAGAAAACAGCAGACGCAGACACTGAAGAAGGTTTTAAAATACATCGAACACTATAAGGTTTTCCTTGTGCTGTCGTTAATTTTTGCAGTGCTGACCGTGGTATCTACCTTGTATATCCCTGTAGTCACGGGGCAGGTAATCGACCATATCCTGGCGCCGGGACAGGTAGATTTTCGCGTGATTTTTCAATTGCTGTGGAAAATAGGGCTGATTGTCGCCTTGACAGCCCTGGCGCAATGGCTGATGAATGTATGCAACAACAAAATTACGTATGAGGTAATCCAGGATATCCGGCGTGAGGCCTTTGCCAGAATTGAAATCCTGCCTCTAAAGTTTATCGACGGCCATTCGCATGGGGAACTTGTAAGCCGGGTGATTGCAGATGTGGATCAGTTTGCGGACGGCCTCCTGATGGGATTTTCTCAGCTCTTCACGGGGGTAATCACGATTCTGGGGACGCTGCTGTTTATGCTGAGTATCAACGTGAAAATCACTCTGGTAGTGGTGGTTATCACGCCTGTGTCCCTGTTCGTGGCAAGCTTTATTGCCAAACGGACGTTTTCGATGTTTATGCTTCAGTCTACAACCCGCGGGGAACAGACTTCCCTGATCAATGAAATGATAGAGAACCAGAAGGTAGTACAGGCATTTTCCAAGGAGGGGGATGTGCTGGAGGCTTTTGACGAGATCAATGGGCGTCTGGAGAAAGCATCGCTGCAGGCCACCTTTTTTTCCTCCCTGACCAATCCGTCCACCCGGTTTGTCAATAGCTTGGTGTATACGGGCGTAGGGCTGGCAGGCGCTATTTCTGCGATGCGGGGGGCGCTGACGGTAGGGCAGCTGTCCTGCTTTTTAAGCTATGCCAATCAGTATACAAAGCCGTTCAATGAAATTTCCGGCGTGGTGACGGAACTGCAGAACGCCCTTGCATGCGCAGGGCGGATATTCCAGCTGATTGAGGAAGAACCTCAGGCGCCGGACACAGCAGATGCAGCCGTGCTGGCGGGCGTGCAGGGGCATGTGGATCTGGAGCATGTGTATTTCTCCTATACGCCGGAGAAAAAGCTGATTGAGGATTTTAACTTAAAGGTACGCCCCGGACAGCGTGTGGCGGTCGTAGGGCCTACCGGGTGCGGTAAGACGACGGTTATCAACCTTCTGATGCGTTTCTATGACGTGGACAGCGGCAGCATCCAGGTGGAGGGGCAGGACATCCGCCAGGTGACCAGGCAGAGCCTGCGGCAGAGTTATGGGATGGTCCTGCAGGAAACCTGGCTGAAGGCCGGGACCATCCGCGAGAACCTGATTATGGGCAAGCCGGAAGCCACGGAGGAAGAGTTGGTGGCAGCAGCCAAAGCCGCCCATGCCCACAGCTTTATCAAGCGCCTGCCGAAGGGCTATGATACCGTAATCGGGGAAGAAGGCGGCAGCCTGTCCGCTGGGCAGAAGCAGCTGCTGTGCATTGCCAGGGTAATGCTCTGCCTGCCGCCTATGCTGATTCTTGACGAGGCCACGTCCTCTATCGACACCCGTACGGAAATGAAGATACAGAATGCCTTTGCGAGGATGATGCAGGGGCGTACCAGCTTTATCGTGGCGCACCGACTGTCTACCATCCAGGAGGCGGACATTATCCTGGTGATGAAGGATGGGCATATTTTGGAGCAGGGCAGCCATCAGGAACTGCTGGAGCAGGGCGGGTTTTATTCTGAACTCTATCACAGCCAGTTTGCGGCGTGATAGTTTTAGCTGAATTGTTACTAGTACGTGAAACAATTTAAAACAAATGGCCGGAACCTGGAAGTAAAGGGACGGTTCAGCCGCAGCATGTAATAGCGCAAAGGATGGAGCTGATGAAAACAACACGGCAGCAAGCCTCCAGCCTATAAGTAGCCGTTACATTACACTTCAATCAATTCATAATCCCGGCTGCCGATGCCGATTTTCTCCGCATGCTCGACGCAGGATTTCCAATTGGTGTCTGGATGGGCCAGGTGGAAATGGTCATGGCCGTGGCCATCGGCTGCGCTGCCGCCGGATATCACGCTGCCTTCGATCACTGGCTGGCGGTTGCAGGCGTCCGCGCAGGCAACGTCCAGCGCCACGGGGTCGAAGGAGGCAAACATCCCGACATTAGGAATGATGGGGATATCGTTTTCCGCATGGCAGTCACAGTTCGGCGATACATCGCAGACAATGGAAATATGGAAATGCGGCCGTCCCTGCAAGACAGCCTTGCTGTATTCCGCCATCTTATAATTCAGGACGTCATTGGATTTGCCAAAGGTAGGTTCAATGGCGTCTTTGGGACAGACGCCGATGCAGCGGCCGCAGCCTACGCAGTTTTCCTGATTAATAAAAGCCTTATGGTCAGTAACAGAGGTTCCATTGTGGGCGCAGACTTTGGTACACATTCCGCAGCCAATGCATTTTTCCTGCGCGACATAAGGCTTGCCCTCGCTGTGCATTTCCATTTTCCCAGCGCGGGAGCCGCAGCCCATGCCAATATTTTTCAGTGCGCCGCCAAAGCCGGCCATCTCATGCCCCTTGAAATGGGTCAGCGAGATGATCACATCCGCATCCATAATGGCGTGGCCGATCTTGGCTTCCTTGACGTAATCGCCGTCCACTGGCACCAACGCCTCGTCTGTTCCTTTCAGCCCATCGCCAATGATCACATGGCATCCAGTGGAAAACGGGCTAAATCCATTTTCATAGGCAGTGTCTAAATGGTCGAGCGCATTTTTCCTGCTGCCCACATAGAGGGTATTGCAGTCGGTCAGAAATACCTTCCCGCCCAATTCCTGGATAGCGCTTACAACGGTCTTGGCATAATTCGGCCGCAAAAAAGCCAGGTTGCCCAGCTCGCCAAAATGGATTTTGACCGCCGCATACTTGTCCGTAAAATCAATGTCTCCTATGCCCGCCGTCAGAATTAGGCGTTTCAGCTTGGCAGGGATGTTTTCCGTGAAGGATGTCTTAAAGCTTGTAAAGTATACCTTTGATTTTTCCATATGTTCCATAGGGTTCTCCTTTTAAAGTATTTTGCCGCCAGGAATGACTGGGGTGATTCATCACTGCCCTGGCTATTGTGCATATCAATCAGTATAACAGATATCGGGAAAAATTTGGAGAAGTTTTTTCATGTTTTTGTGAATTTTAGATATGGTAAGTTATTCTGCATGTTCCTAATAATTCCTAAAGTAAATAAGGTTGACATGGAATAGTTGCCGCGGATTCTAGGAAAACTTATTAATATACTGGAAATAGAATATCCATCCAGGCAATACATTTGCCAAATTTTAGCAGGAAAGGTCTTGACAAAATGCCGCGGCAATGTAGAATATAATAGGGAAATCAAAACTTGTTAGGAAGAGAACAGCGCCAGGAGGAATTTATGGGTATGGAAAGGAATTTACTATGAAAAAAGTAGTTGTCTTTGATACAGCGATTGGTACAACAAATCTTGGTGATGAGATTATTTTGCAGTGTCTGGAGGATCAGATGTCGTTTTTTCTGGATCGCTGTTTTATTATGCGTTTTGGCACGCATGTAAAGAACCTGCCGAGGGATCGGTACATCAAAGGGAGCCAGAAGCTCCAGTTTGCCTATGATGCGGATTTTAAGCTGATTATGGGGACGAATTTACTGAGCCGTGATATTAAGAAGACCCAGGCGCAATGGCCGATTGGCAGGCTGGACAGCTGGATTTATGATAATTGCATTATGGCGGGCGTTGGCACGACATTGAGCGAGGGCGAGCTTACACGGTATTCGAAGAAATTATACCAGAGGATTCTGAGGCCGGATTTCTATCACAGCGTAAGGGACGAAGAGAGCAAGCGCCTGCTGGAAGAAGCCGGGTTCAAGGCCATTAATACGGGGTGCCCGACGCTGTGGAAGATTACGCCGGATTTCTGCAAGCAGATCCCCACGCAGAAGGCGAGCCGCGTGATTTTCAGTCTCAGCGGATACAAGGTGCAGAGGAACCGTAAGCGTGATGCGGAATTGATACAGATTCTGCGTGATAATTATAAAGAACTGTATTTTTGGGGGCAGACAAGCCAGGATGAGCCATATTTGGATACCTTTGAGAATGTGGAAGACATCCAGCGGATCTCTTCCCTGAAAAGATACCAGGAAGTCCTCAATTCTGGCGATATCGACTATGTTGGGACACGGCTCCATGGCGGCGTCTATGCCATCCAGCACAAGGTACGCAGCATCATCATTGCCATTGACCATAGGGCTAGGGGGTTCCGTGACACCAACAACCTCTGTGTCTGCGAACGCGATGAGATTTCAGAAAAACTGGCCGATATGATTAATGGGGAGATTGTGACAGATATCCACCTGCGGCAGGATGATATTGACCGCTGGAAAGCGCAGTTCAACCAGGAGTATCCCAAGGTTTTGCGCAAGACCCATAAGGATCTGCTGTGGGTAAAGGTGGAGGGCCTGCCGTTCCGTATCAAGCGCAGGGCGCAGCGTTTCCTGGGGGGGCTGAAAAAACGTTTTCGCAGTTTTGCGAAAAAGAGGGGAAAAAAATGCAAGAAACTGTTTCGCTCGCGTTTCCGCAAAGGGAAGAAAAAAGGCCAGAGGTTTGTGCGCAGGGTGAAACGGGCAGTGTTTCAATTCTATATCCAGCATTTTTATAGGAATACCATGAGGAAAAACCCTATTGAGAAGGGAAAGGTGATGTTTTTTACTTTTCAGGGCGACTATACCTGCAACCCCAAATACATCGGCGAGGAGATACGCAAAAGAAAACTTCCCTGGCGCCAGGTGTGGGTGACGTTAAAGGATCCGCAGGAAGTGGCCGGAACCTTCCCGGAGGGCGTCAAGCTGGTGAGGTTCAACACCAAGGAGTATTATAACGAACTGAGCAGGGCGCAGGTGTGGGTGGACAATGCCTTTAATTTCCCCAAGGGTGTAGTGGAGAAAAAGGAAGGGCAGGTCTATCTCCAGACCATGCATGGCTCCTTGGGGCTGAAGAAGATAGGGCCCGATGTGGTGCATGATGAGAAACGGAATGAGAAGGGGCGTTTATGCGGCGCTTTGACGGATATCTGCATTTCTAACAGCAGCTTTGAGACGATGGTGTACCGAACCTCTTTTTGGGATAAGAGCAGCATTGAGGTATTGGGGCATGCGAGAAATGACATTTTCTTCTTGAAGGACAAAGAAATTGCCAGGATCAAGCAGAAGGTATGCCAATATTTTGAAGTGGGGACGGACGTCCATCTGGCATTATATGCCCCGACGTTCCGCAAGGACGCCGAAGCAGTGGAGTTTGAAGCGATTGATTTTGAAAAGCTGAAGGAAGCGCTGGAGGAGCGGTTTGGCGGCCAGTGGCGGATCCTCAACCGTGCGCACCATTCCAGCCTGAAGACAGCCGTGGCCAGTACCCTGCCCTATGTGCTGGACGCCAACAATTATCCGGATATCCAGGAACTGATGATGGCAATTGATCTGGGGATTACGGATTATTCGAGCTGGATCTGTGATTATGTGCTGCGGTACAAGCCCGGATTTCTGTATACGCCGGATATCGAAAATTACAAAGACAACCGGGGCTTCTATTATCCGCTGCAGGAGACGCCGTTCCCTATCTGCAGCAGCAATGCTGAACTGGCGGATAAAATACGCAGCTTTGACTTGGAGCAGTACCAGAAGGCAACGGAGAAGTTTTTGGCCGCAAGAGGGTGTGTGGATGATGGACATGCTTCGGAGAAGATTGTGGATATGATGCAGAAGCTGGTAGAAAAGGGGTAAATGGAATGCGCTCCTGCAGCGCATTCCTGAGGCCGTGGATCGTGGCGGTAAGCTGCCCCAGAATGGGGTACGCTCCATGGTATGGGGAAGGGGAGACGGCTTAACGGCCGCTGCGGAAGGCTTGCTTTCCTAGCGTTTCTAACAGGAATACGCTTCCGCAGCGGCTGATGGGATCGTCCTCCCTAGCGGCTGATAGGATCATCCTCCCTAAAGCTCATCAGGAAATCAGAGTATGGATTTTTACCGCCGCTTTGACCAGTTTTTTCTCCAACAAGGCTTTCTGATCCTGTATTTTCTCATTTTTCTGCTGCAAGGATTCTTTTTGCTGTTGTATTTTTTCATTTTTCTGCTGCAGCGATTCTTTTTGCTGTTGTATTTTTTCTTTCTGCAAATTAATCTTGTCCCGCCGCTCCAGGAGTTTTTGCTTCATCTGTTCTTTTTCAAGCTTTTGGCTCTCAATTTTTTCTTTCAGCCTGGAATTCCGCTGGTTTGATTTTTCCAATTTGTCTTTTGTCCGCAGGAATTTATCCATATTCTGCAGGTTTTTTTTCTGATAATAGGCATAGCGCCGGAAAATAAATTCATCTGCTTCGCAGGACAGGAGATCCGAGAGCTCGTCAGCGCTTTTTTCAGAGAACATCAGGCTGGTATCTTCTTTCTTGAGGTTCAAAGCCGGCAGGGCCTTGTCCTGAAAATATTGATAGAAAATCTTATACTCGGCATAATCCTCAAACATAGTAAAAAAGAACGAGAATGTGCCAAATGCTTTGTTGAGGAAGCTTTGCTGGATGGCAGGGTTCTCCCAGTATCCTGATTCCTGCAGGAAATGCCGAACTTCCAGATAGGCATGTAAGATATTTTCCATAACATGCAGCGCATTGCCCGACAGGCTGCCTTCGTTTCGGTACTGATAAAAGACCGTTACTTCGTCTGTGACGGTGATTTTTTCTGCCAGAACAAGGGATGCCATGACAAAAGATACGTCATTTGCCTGTTTTGACGATGAAAACTGGAGGTTATGTTTCTGTATAAATGATTTTTTGTATAATTTATTCCAGGCGCAGTTTTTCCCAAAATTAAAGATATATTGCGGGATATCGTGGGCATTGAACGGCCGTTTTTCTGGGATCATGTTCCAGTTGAGGTAGCAGCGTTCCCGGACAATCCCTGTCTGCACGTCTTCTTTGGTGGCGTCCCCTACGCAGATATCGGCGTCCGTTTCTATAATCTCACGGTAGAGGGACTCCAGCGCGTCCTCTGCGAAATAATCATCGGAATCCCAGAAGATAGCATAGTCTCCCTGTGCAGCCGCAAGACCATTGTTCCTTGCCACACCGGCGTAGAGGTTCTGTTGCTGCAGGATGGTAATGCGCGGATCCTTCTGCTGATAGCTGCGGAGTATTTCAGGCGTGGAATCAGTAGAACCATCGTCAACAAGGATGACTTCAATATCTTCCAAGGACTGGCCAAGGATACTGTCCAGGCAGCGCCCGATATATTTTTCCTGGTTGTAAACAGGTACAATAACTGATATTTTCATTCTCTAATCGCTCCTTTTCCGTAATGGGCTGACGCTCCCCTGTGGGCATGGCGTTCGTACACACTAGATAGCATATGCATTTTTCTGGTAATTATTTTGGGGCATGCCGGTTTTATGGTTTTTTGGAAGGTTAGGAACTGTGGCGTTACAATGCGCCGTTCCGTGTATTCCTGTCCATAGGTGCTAACTCTGTGCCATTTATTGTAACGGATAATCATGGCCTTGTCAATTTTTGGGAAGCGGGAGTTGACAGGCTGGCAGGGGAAGTATATGATAATATTATGCAGTAGGCGTTTGTCTTAGGTAGGAGGTGTATGTATGGATTATGGGCCAGGCAGGTCTTATATAGAAATGCGTTCTGCCGGGATGGCAGTAGCTTCCCTGGTAATGGGAATTCTGGGGATTGCATTGAGTTGCTGTATTTACCCGGCATTTATCTTTGGGTCGCTGGCAGTCATCTTTGCGCTGCTTTCCAGGGGTGGGGAGATGAAGACGGGGGGCTATGGGAAGATAGGGCTGATTCTGGGGGTTCTTGCCCTCATTTTCGGCGTCCTGTTCCTGCTCTACGGGATTCTTACTATCTATGTTCAGTTTGGCGGGATAGAGGGGTATATGGAGTACTTGAATGAAGTCCTTCAGCAATTAGGGAGTCCAGATGCTTCGGCTCCTTATTCAGAGCCTTATCCGAATCCTTATTCCAACCCATATTCGAATCCGAATGTGGATCCGTATTCTTTTTTTGAAGGGTTCTGAGAGGTATCCCATGGAGGTGGCGTATTGCAAGCGATAGGCCAGTACACGAGTGCGCTGGCCTATTACATTTCTAACAGCTTTTTTACGGCATTTTGCATATCAGGGAAAATACGGTAATGCTGGATCAGTTCCCGTTCTTCTTCAGATAGGATTAGTTTTTCATTGGAATCCCGATAGCCAAAGGTACCTAAGATGTCATCAATGTGGTATATTTCGCAGAGTAGCAGCAGGGTATCGGCATCAGGCTGTGTCTGGCCGCTTTCCCAGCCATAGATAGTCTTTGAGGCTACAGAGAGATTGTGGCTTTCTAGTTTTAAGACGATATCATCTACAGAATAATGGTTCAGTTTTCGGTATGCTTTCAGCATGCAGGCAATATTTGGGTTTTTCATTGTCTCACCTCTGTTTCATCATATCTTACAGTAAAATTAGCGTCAATCCATTCGGAAGAATTCCCGGAAATCAAGAAAATAATCAATAGTATTGCTTTTTATCTGAGAATCAATGGCAAAAATCGCATGATAGGACGGGCCTTTTCAAAGTATTGGCTATGAAAAGGAAAAATATAAAAAAATCAGAGTGCAACATTTTGGGAATCTATGGCATCTATAGGGATGGTGAGGGAAGGAAACTTGTATGGATGAGAGAAAGGAGAGAAAGGATGGTAAGAGCAGCAAAAAGGGAAAGAGGCAAAAAGGTATTGGCGCTGGCAATGGCGCTTCTGTGCATGGCAGGCAGCATAGCGGCCCAGGGGGAGACGGCGGACGCGAAGCCGACGCTTCCCGTTGAGCAGTGCAGAATTTCAAAAGACAAACTGACCATGTATCCGAACATGACGGAGCAGCTGAAGGTATTGGACGCAGGCGCAAAGGTGAAGTGGACTTCTACAGACAGCCGGATTGTCTCTGTTTTGGGAAGCAGGGGGAAGAACCAGCAGATTGTGACTGTGCGGACGAAAGGCAGGACAGGTACCTGCAGGATTAAGGCAAAGGCTGCAGGGAAGACATATAGCTGCAAGGTAACCGTGAAGAGTGACCGCAAGGTTTCCAGGGTGAAGCTGGTTAAGGCAGTGAAGAAGTCCAAGAATATTGTGGTTAAGGTAAAGATCCTCAACCGAAGTGGAAAGAATTATTGGTACGGACACCCTTACACCGTGGAAAAATTTGTAAATGGCGCATGGAAGAAAGTCGCTCCTTCCGATGATATTAAATTTACGGCAGAGGTAATTAAGGTACGGGCGCATTCCAGCATGGATACAAATTATGTCATTGCCTCAGGGGAAGAAAAGAAGGCGTTTACCAAAGGGCTTTACCGCCTGTCAGTGGATGTTGTCGGTATCAAAAAAGCAACTTATGCATTATTCTCATTGTAAGAAGAGAGGAAGGAGGCTATGAGATGAAAAAGAATGATTATAAGGCCATGGCAATTGCCATTGCAATCGGACTTGCCACAACGCCAAGTGTAAGCTTTGCGGCAGAAATGG
>Ga0137306_102348_pt1 | contig 16067 bp, 13 predicted proteins | sample Inofroosms_March_FD_97187 | JGI IMG/M metagenome (GOLD analysis project Ga0137306, IMG submission 97187) | Mouse cecal microbial communities from Vienna, Austria - N-Acetylneuraminic and N-Acetylglucosamine D2O microcosms_March | ecosystem: Host-associated > Mammals > Digestive system > Large...
CCATATCCATGCCTCCTTTTATCTCAGGGCTTTTAAAAGTCCCTCGCCGGGCAGAATCTTTCCTTCCGCCATTTCAATCACTTCCAGATAATCATCCGAGTTGGTGATCAGCACCGGAGTCTCCAGACAGTATCCTTTTCCTGCAATCAGTTCCATGTCAAAGCTGATCATAAGCTGGCCCTTCTTTACCCGGTCACCTTCCTTTATGTGTGCCTCAAAACCTTCTCCGCCTAACTGTACGGTATCCAGTCCGATATGAATCAAAAGTTCCGCTCCTTCTTCCGTCCTCATACCCAGGGCATGGAGCGTGGGAAACAACGCCGTAATCTCGCCGTCTGCCGGCGCATAAACCTTTCCCTCTTCCGGAACGATTGCCGCTCCTTTTCCCAGCACGCCGGAAGCAAATGCTTCATCTTTGATCTCGGAGAGCTTCCTCACTTCTCCTTTCAGGGGGCTTGCGATCTCTGTACGTCTCATCATAGATGACGTCTTTTTCTCCTCTGTCAGCTTTTCTTCTGCCGGCATTTCCGGCTCTTTATACAGGAACATGGTAGCAGAAAATGCGATCACCATTGTAATCAACACACCGGCCACTGCCACAATCAGATTTCCCATACTTCCATCCGGCTCGATCATGGCCGGAAACTCGAAGATTCCCATACCGCCCATCATAAATTTCCGGAAATTGAAAGCTCCGTAGAATCCGCCGCCGATGCCTCCTGCGATACAGCTGATAACAAAAGGTTTTTTCAAAGGAAGCAGAATACCATAGATCGCCGGCTCAGTTACTCCAAAAATACCGGAGATAAAATTCGGCAGCGCCATCTCTTTCATCTGACGGTTCTTTGTCTTGAAAAAGATCGCCAGTACGACCGCAGAAGTCGCAAACGTACAGGCAAAGAACGGCATCATCACATTGTCATATCCGTTCGTCATGATATTATTGATATACACCGGAATAAATCCCCAGTGGAGCCCGAAAATGACCAGAATCTGCCACGTCAGTCCGACAATCGCGCCCGCCAGCATGGGACTGAAATTCCTCACGCTCATGACCGCTTCTGCAATGACTGCAGAACCAAATGTTGCCACCGGACCGATCAGCAGAAATCCCACCGGAATCGCCACGAACAGTGTCAGCATCGGTACAAAGAAAAATTTCACCAGATCCGGAATAAACTTACTGAAAAACTTCTCACATTTCGAAGCAAAATACACAACAAAAATAACCGGGATTACCGTTCCCGTGTAATCCATGGCAATGAGCGGAATTCCAAAAAAATCCGTGTAGACCGCAGACTCGAACATCGTCCCTGCAAACAGCGTATACAGCGCTTCCCCTCCGGCAGACAACGCACTGTTCTGTACCGTTGGATAACACATGATTGCGCCGATTACGAGACCGATCATCGGTTTCAGATTGAATTTTTTCGCTGCCGTATAGCCCAGAAACAACGGCATAAAATTAAAAAGCCCATCGCCGATCGCATTAAAAATCAGATAACCGCCGCATGTATCCGTATACAGCCCCAGAGCCACAAACAGGGCATTCAGACCTTTTACCATACCGCATGCAGCCATAATCCCCAGGATCGGCTGAAAGATCCCGGAAATCACATCAATGGCACGGTTGAAAAGACTTCCGTTCCCACTGTCTTCCATGCGGTCCGCGCTTCCTTCTTCCAGTCCCAGAAGCGGCATCACATCCGCATACACCTCCGGCACATGATTGCCAATGACCACCTGATACTGACCGCCGCTTTTCATGACGGTCACAACTCCGCTCATACTTTTCAGTATGTCATCACTGGCTTTTGCTTCGTCTTTCAGTTTGAAGCGCAGTCTTGTAATACAGTGCGTCAGACTGACAACATTTTCCTTTCCTCCCACATTTTTTACAATTTCTTTTGCCAGATCTTCATACTTACCCATTTTCTTTTCCTCCTTATTATCGTTTTGCTTTGGCCTTTCGGTCTTTGCGTTTTTTGATCCGCGTGCGGGCCGCACGCCGCCGCCTGCCTTTTTGGCACGACAGCCGTATATTTATGAAGGTTTGGCCAACTGAATGTCACCACCCTGGCATACATTGCGATCTACTGTTTTGTCTTGTTCACCACCCGCTCAATATGGATGGTCAGGTAAAGCTGTTCTTCTTTTGACAGCTTATATTCGTATTTCTTCTGAATAAACTGTGTAATTTTCTCTACGCAGCCAAATGCTTTCGGGTATTTTTCCCGAATGACTGCCCACAGATCATCATTATCATCTTCCGTATAAATATTACGCTCCACCAGACGCTTGGAAAAAAATTTCAGATGTGTAACAAAGCGGTAATAATACACGTCATCCTCGTCAAAACTGATCTGAAAAAAATATTTAACAATGTTGACCAGCTCCTGCATGATCCGCGTAATTTCATACATATTATGCATGACTTCCTGATCCATCTGTGCATTGGCCAGATGCAGGGCGATAAAACCTGCTTCGTCTTCCGGAAGCCGTACTTTGAAACGTTCTTCGATCCGATCCAGCGCCCACAGGCCGATCTGGTATTCCTCCCTGTAAAATCTGCGGATATCCCATAAGAGCGCATTCTTCACGGCAATTCCTTCAAGAAATCGTACGATGGATGTATGTATGTGATCAATCAGAGAAATGTATACCATATCATTTAGCCGCTTCCCGAGACGTACCCTGGCTTCCGAGATAATCTCCTCTCCAAGCGCCATGTGCTCCATGGGAATATCCTGAACCAGCACCTGAAATTTGTTGCTGACCTCTCCTTTCGCCAGCGAAAATACCTTATCCACGTTCTTTGGATCGATCTCTTCGCCTGCCTTTTTCTTAAAACAGATCCCTCTTCCCATAACAATCTTCTCTTCGCCATATTCATCCAGCACCACTGCCACATTGTTATTCAGGATCTTAAATATCTTCATGACTCCCTCTCCTTCTATCTGCTCCCCCGTTTTTTGTAACAAAAAAACCTATACGCATAAATACGACCTGAATATCACTTTCAGGATATATCTATACATATAGGTTTGGCTTGCTCTCACAATCACCATCCTTGACTTGAAAAGAGCATAACATATTCCGGAAAGAAAGTCAATCCTCTCTTTCAGAATTTTCCTGCCTCAGTTTGCACGGTGTTACTCTTTTTACCGGATTCTCCACCGTCCCGCTTTTTCCTCCGGTCTTTTTGCACAGATAAATTTCCCCGATTTCCATGGATTTATCCAGCGCCTTACACATATCGTAGACCGTCAGAAGCGCTACGCTCACCCCTGTCAGCGCTTCCATCTCCACACCTGTTTTCCCGGTCACCTTAACCGTACAGTAGCAGTAGATGGTTAATTCCCCCGGTTCCATCTCAAACTGTATCCGGCAGTTGGTGATCGGAAGAATATGGCACATGGGAATCAGTTCCGCGGTCCGTTTGGCGCCCATGATGCCTGCAGTCGTGGCAACTCCCAGCACGTCGCCCTTTCCCACGCTGCCCTGCTCGATGGCATCGTAGACTGCCCGGCTGACCACGATCTTTCCTGTGGCAGTCGCTTCTCTCACTGTATCCCGCTTCTCTGTCACATCTACCATAACTGCCTTTCCATGTTCGTCAAAATGTGTAAGTCCCATTCCCCTCACCATACGGACGAAAGTCCCTGCATCCGTTTCCTCTCTGTACTGATACCGCTCTCTGTCACAGCCTCCGACATGATAACAGAAGCTGCCCAGGCAGGAAAAGAATCTTCTCCGCCTGTGTGCATAAAAATCCCTGCTGATATCATTATCTGCCATCCGCAGGGATTCGTCAACCTGATATTCATATTTTCGCGATATCAATCAATGTCAGCTGCGTGTGGTCCGTATCCTCCAGGGAATCCACCAGCGCCTTTGCCGTGTCGATGGCGGTCAGCACGTTCACGCCGGTCTCAATGGCATTTCTGCGGATAACAAACCCGTCATGGCTGTGCTCCACGCCCTGGGAAGGGGTATCGATGACCAGATCGATCTTATGGCCCAGAATCAGGTCCAGAATATTGGGGGATTCCTGTTCGATCTTGCGGGTCATGCGCACCTGCACATCCGCCTCCATCAGGGCGCGGGCCGTCCCCTTGGTGGCGAAGATGTTGTATCCCAGCGCTTCAAAGCGCTTCGCGATCTCCACCGCCTCTTCCTTGTCCTCGTCCCGCACGGTCATAATCATGTTGTGGTATCTGGGCAGACGGATGCCCGCGCCCAGAAACGCCTTATACAACGCCTCATGGAACGTTTTCGCGATCCCCAGGCACTCTCCGGTGGATTTCATCTCCGGGCCCAGCCCGATGTCCGCGCCCCGGATCTTTTCAAAGGAAAACACCGGCATTTTGACCGCGAAATATTCTGCTTCCGGCTGAAGCCCCGGCGTGTATCCCAGTTCGCGGATCTTCTGTCCCAGGATCACTTTCGTGGCCATAGGTACGATGGGAATCCCGGTCACTTTGCTGATATAGGGAACCGTCCGGCTGGAACGGGGATTGACCTCGATCACATAGACTTCCTCCCCTACCGCGATAAACTGGATATTAATCAGGCCCACCACATGGAGCGCCCGCGCCAGCCTTCTGGTATATTCTTCGATCGTCGCCTTTACGCCGGCGCTGATGCTCTGCGCCGGATAGACCGAGATACTGTCTCCGGAATGGATGCCCGCCCGTTCGATATGCTCCATGATCCCCGGGATCAGGATATCCTCTCCGTCGCACACCGCGTCTACCTCAATCTCCTTCCCCTGCAGGTACTTGTCCACCAGGATCGGATGGTCCTGTGCGATCCGGTTGATAATCCCGATAAATTCTTCCACATCCCTGTCATGGATCGCGATCTGCATTCCCTGTCCGCCCAGCACATAAGAGGGCCGGACCAGCACCGGATAGCCCAGACGACGCGCCGCCGCCTTTGCCTCCTCTGCCGTATAAACGGTCTCTCCTTTGGGCCGGGGAATGCCGCAGGTCTCCAGAATATTGTCAAAAAGTTCACGATCTTCCGCTGCGTCCACATTTTCCGCAGAGGTTCCCAGGATCGGCACCCCCATCTCCATCAGCGCCTCGGTCAGTTTGATGGCTGTCTGCCCGCCAAACTGGACCACCGCACCGTCCGGATGTTCCAGATTGACAATACTCTCTACATCCTCCGGCGTCAGCGGCTCAAAATACAGTTTGTCCGCAATATCAAAATCTGTACTCACCGTCTCCGGATTATTGTTGATGATGATCGTCTCATATCCTTCTCTGGAAAATGCCCAGGTACAGTGCACGGAGCAGAAATCAAATTCGATTCCCTGTCCGATACGGATGGGGCCGGAACCCAGCACCAGTACTTTTCTGCGGTTGCTGTTTCCGTCCGCCTCATTTTCACTGCCGAACACCGAATAATAATAAGGCGTTGCAGCTGCGAATTCCGCTGCGCAGGTATCGACCATCTTATAGGCCGCCGTGATGCCGTTTTCCAGACGCAGTTTTTTGATTTCATCCTCCGTCCTGCCGGTCAGCCGGGCGATCACCCGGTCCGGAAACTCGATCCGTTTCGCCTCCTTCAGAAGTTCAACCGTCAGTTCTTCGCTTCGCAGCGCCTGCTCCATCTCCACCAGAATCGACAGCTTGTCGATAAACCACCGGTCGATCTTTGTGATATCGTGGATCTCATCATAGGAGATGCCCCTGCGGAGCGCCTCTGCGATCACCCAGATCCGGCGGTCGTCCACCGTCTCCAGCTGCCTGTACAGTTCTTCCTTCGTCAGATGGCTGAAATCATACGACAGCAGGCTGTCCGCATGCTGCTCCAGGGAACGGATCGCTTTCATAAGCCCGCCCTCAAAACTGTCGCTGATGCTCATGACCTCGCCGGTGGCCTTCATCTGAGTGGTCAGCGTCCTCCCGGCGCCGATGAATTTGTCAAAGGGCAGGCGCGGCATCTTCACCACACAGTAGTCCAGCATCGGTTCAAAGCTGGCCATGGTCTGTCCGGTTACCGCATTTTTGATCTCATCCAGCGTATATCCCACCGCAATCTTGGCCGCTACCCTCGCGATGGGATAGCCTGTCGCCTTGCTCGCCAGTGCGGAAGAACGGCTCACACGGGGATTGACCTCGATCACGCAGTATTCAAAGCTCTCCGGATGCAGCGCAAACTGTACGTTGCAGCCTCCGGTGATCTGCAGCTCGCTGATGATGTTCAGCGCCGAGCTGCGGAGCATCTGGTATTCCTTATCGCCCAGCGTCTGAGACGGCGCCACCACGATGCTGTCCCCGGTGTGCACGCCCACCGGATCGATATTTTCCATGTTGCAGACGGTGATCACATTGCCCGCGCCGTCCCGCATCACCTCATACTCGATCTCTTTCCAGCCGGCGATGCAGCGTTCCACCAGCACCTGACCTACCCGGGACAGGCGAAGCCCGTTGGCGAGAATCTCTTCCAGTTCCGCCTGATCATGTGCGATGCCGCCGCCGCTTCCTCCCAGCGTATAGGCGGGGCGCAGCACCACCGGATAGCCGATCCGGTTGGAAAACGCAATGCCCTCCTCCAGACTTTCCACCACCAGGGACGGCGCCACCGGCTCTCCGATCTTCTCCATGGTGGATTTAAATTCCAGCCGGTCCTCCGCCTTTTTGATCGTGGCGGACGTGGTGCCGATGAGCCGCACGCCGGTCTTCTCAAAAAAGCCCCGCTCGTCCAGTTCCATGGCAAGGTTCAGCCCTGCCTGCCCGCCCAGAGTGGGAAGCACGCTGTCCGGCTTTTCTTTCAGGATCAGCTGCTCCACCACTTCCACGGTCAGCGGCTCAATATAGACCCGGTCCGCGATATCTTTATCGGTCATGATGGTGGCCGGATTGGAGTTCAGGAGAACAACCTCGATCCCTTCTTCTTTCAGGGACCGGCACGCCTGCGTCCCGGCATAATCAAATTCCGCCGCCTGGCCGATGACGATCGGCCCCGATCCGATCACCAGTACTTTTTTAATCTCCGGATTCTTAGGCATTCCCGTTCACCTCCATCATTTTCATAAACCGGTCGAACAGATATCCGGAATCCTGCGGTCCCGGACATGCCTCCGGATGAAACTGCACCGTAAAAATACGTTTTCCTGTATAGGAAAGACCTTCATTGGTGCCGTCGTTGACATTCTGAAACGCCGGCACGGCCACCTGCGGGTCCAGGCTTTTGGTATCCACCGCGTAGCCGTGATTCTGAGATGTAATATACACCCGCCCGGTTTCCAGATCCTTCACCGGATGATTCCCGCCCCGATGGCCGTATTTTAACCGATACGTATCCGCACCTGTGGCAAGGGCCATGAGCTGGTGCCCGAGGCAGATGGCAAAGATCGGAATATTCGTTTCATAAAGTCTGCGGATTTCTTCAATGACTTTCCCGCACGCCTTGGGATCTCCCGGCCCGTTGGAAAGCATGATCCCGTCCGGATGAGACGCGATGATCTCCTCCGCAGGGGTAAAGGAAGGATAGACAGTGACCTCACAGCCACGGGTATGTAAAGAACGCGCAATGTTTCGTTTTGCTCCCAGATCCAGAAGTGCAACCCGGTATCCGTCCCCTGGAAGGACATATTTCTTAGGACAGCTTACTTTGGACACTTCGTCCCCCGTGGCGTACGCCTTCAGTTTCCGCTGCACCTCTTCCATCCGGTAATGTTCATCCGTTGTAATCATACCGTTCATGGTACCGGATTCCCGCAGGATTCTGGTCAGCGCACGGGTATCAATCCCACAGATTCCCGGAATATCATATTTTATAAGGAAATTCTGGATCGTATCTTCCGAACGAAAGTTACCCGGCATTCTGGACAGTTCCCGAACGATAAAACCATTCACCCAGGCTCTGCCGGACTCCATATCCTCATAACAGATCCCGTAATTCCCGATCAGCGGATAGGTCATGGCCACCGCCTGCCCCGAATAGGACGGATCTGTCAGGACTTCCAGATAACCGGTCATGGACGTGTTGAATACAATCTCGCTGACCGCTTCCCGAACCGAACCAATACTCCGGCCGGTAAAGATGTGTCCGTCTTCCAGAATCAGAAATGCTTTCATCTTCTCACCCTTATCCTTTCCTGTCATTCTTTTGGATATATATTTTATCTGCGCATGGCCCAACTTTCCGGCCTGCCCCGCCATGCTCAGCCCGCGGACACCGTCCGCTGGCTGGCGGGCTTCGCCCTATACATCTGCTCAGACAGAACCGCTTCTGTGCTTTGCACACGCGGTTCTTCCTGCACAGATGTGCATGGCTCAATTTTTGCCCAAATTGCAGATATTATACACAAAAAGCAGAGGCTTGGCAACCCCTGCTTTCAGATTCCATAAAATTTACGCCCGTAACTGTGTATTACAGCTTGCTGTATCCGAATCCATTGACAATCGCATCAATCTTCTGTCCGGTCTTGCACATGGGACAGTCTTTCTCATCAAACGATGCATATCCGGTCATATCATTGGCATTGAAGATACTGTTGACTTCCACCCCATGCGCTTCTTTGACAAAGCTGAAGATAGATGCAATCCCCTGTACTTTACCGCCGTAATACTCTACGCTGCGAATCGCCTTTTCCAGCGTCACACCGGTAGTAATGGATGTGGAAAGAATCAGAATATTCTTACCCTGTACCATAGGTTTGGAATTATCACGGAAAATCATCTGTCCGTTAATATCCTGCTCCGGTGCGGTGATGTAGATGGTGTTGTGCGCGTTCAGACTCATGATCCCGCCTCTGGTCAGCTCCTGTGCCAGATAGGCGCCGATCACCTGGCAGCTGTTCAAACAAATGATCGTATCAACCACTGTACTGCTCTCATATTTTCTTGCCAGAATCTTCGCTGCCGCTTCCGCCTCACTCTGACGTGCCTGAGACATGGTCAGATCCACATAATAATTGATATGGGAATGAGACGTCACAAAATGGCCCGGAATCACCCGCAGCATTACTTTGCCATCTATGGGTGACACAATTTTAAATATACGTTTTTCCATATAGGAAACCCTCCTTTTCCTGTGATTGGAGCCATCTGATTCCTGTGAATCATTCCGCCCGCTTTCTTTATGTATATTATACATAATACTTTGAAATTTAGCAAACTTTTTATGCAGCTTTTCTATACTTTTATCAAAAAAAATTTTATAATTACCATTCTACGGAAAAATACCGTATCCGGCAGCCAAAATGATTATGATAACCATACTCACAGCCGATATATATCATAAGAGTTCCTGTTGCATGCAATGGGGAAACAAAGCGAAGGAACGCAGAAAAAATGCAGTCAGAGACCGGCTGCTGTCAAAAAGGAGTGTGACAATATGAAAATAAACGGTCATAATGTCTATGCAGGAGCATATGACGCCATATATGTAAAACCGGACGACACACGTCCGCCTCTTAATCCCCGGCCGGCCGTGGAACAGGAAAAGGAGCTTTACAATGCCCTGAATGCAGTCTCTGTCCCGTACCATCTGTCTGGAAAAGACTGTGATTATGCGTCAATCTCGGAAGAAGGACGCAGATTCACCGTCAGCACTGAAACCCTGGATCTGGGGGAACCCGTTCATATGACCGCCATCGATATGGGCGAAAACCTGAATAAAGAGTTATTCGAATGGAATCAGGCCATGAGAAATGAGCACCTCGGGCAGGAGGATGAGGAATTCTGGGGCAACATTGGCAATCAATGGCTGGTCTTCAGCGAACATCTGTATAAAAACGGATTTTTTGATGACATGTCCGCCGAAGAAGCGCTGGAAATCGATCATCTGCTGCAGACGATCACCGGTGCCATGGATGGTTACAACAATATCAGATACGGGCAGCTGGTCAGCCACTATACGAATTTCAATGGACAGTTTTACCTCTCGAAAACGAGCAGGGACCAGTCTGTACATTACCTGTTTGCCAGCTCTGACAGCCTGCATTTCATGCTCGAATCCTCTACGTCGGCACTGGAATACTTCGGTGATAAATATATAGAGGACGACGCCCTCCGGAAAGAGTTCCAGGGGCTGATTGATATTTTTCATTCCCATAATGCACAGAAACTGGCCGGACACAGGTCTATGGAAGAACTTATGGATGAATTCCGGGTCAGATACGCCGCAACACTCGAAGCAGCCATGAGATTCGGCGGACCGGAGGCGGGGGAGCGTTTTGAGGATTCGGTGACTCTTGGAAGCGTTACCCACACGGAGGCCGAGAAAAACGACTATTTATCCCAATTATCCTCCATGTTCAGCCAGCTCAAAGACGGATACCATGATTTTGATAAAATATGGAGAAAGATTGAAGAAACATTCACAGACTATGCGTCGGGAGGAAGCCGCAGGCAGAGTGTCCGCAGCCTTGCACTGGAGCGCTCCGGCGACAGCCTGGACCGCATGCGGAACATGTGGGCCGAACTGCTGGGTGTAGAACAGGCAGAATCCTCCCTGGATGTAAAAGTCTGATTCGTCTTTGCCGGCATAATTTCAGAAAAGAAATGATTGTTAACTATTTTTATAAATTGGTTGACAATCATTTCTTTTTTTGATAAGATAACGGCTGGAAAAATAAGTAATACGCATATGGAGTATATAAGTTATGAAAAAAAAGATCACGACCAAAGAGATGGTTCTCTGCACTCTGTTCACCGTACTGACCGCAGTCGGCGCCTTTATTAAAATCCCGGTTCCCGTTGTACCTTTTACCCTGCAGCTTTTCTTCACCATGATGGCCGGGCTGTTACTGGGCGGAAAGCTGGGAGCAGTCAGTGTCGGCCTTTATGCGCTGCTGGGACTGCTCGGTCTGCCGATTTTTGCTGAAGGCGGAGGATTCTGGTATCTTTTAAAACCAAGCTTTGGTTATATCATCGGTTTTGCTGCAGGAAGTTATGTCACCGGAAAGATAACGGAAGGGCAAAAACGGCTGACTTTTGGCAGAATGCTGGCAGCAAATTTTGCCGGACTTGCCATCGTGTATGGTATGGGAATGATCTATTATTATATCATCAGTAATTTTGTAATTGATGCCCCCATCGGACTTTGGCCGCTGTTTCTCTACTGTTTTCTGCTGGCTGTGCCGGGGGATATCTGTCTGTGTTTTCTGGCGGCAGGAATGGCAGGACGGCTGAAGCCGGCGATTGCAGCCATGTGACTGCACAAACTTTTGAGGACATGATACAGGAGGATCCATATGACTGTGACAGAACAACTGAAGAAAAAAATACTGAGTGGCGGAGAGATTGACCGCGAAGAGGCGCTTCTGCTGGCGAACGCACCCCTTGAGGAACTGACAGCCGCCGCCGACGAGATCCGGAAAACGCTGTGCGGAAACGGATTTGATCTCTGCACAATTATTAACGGGAAATGCGGACGCTGTTCCGAAGACTGCAAATACTGTGCCCAGAGTGCTCATTATCATACTTCCTGTTCCGAAAGCTATCCGCTGCTGAATACCGAACAGCTGCTGGAAGGTGCAAAATATAATGACAGCCGGGGCGTTCTCCGATACTCCATCGTCACATCCGGGAAAAGACTTTCTGACAGAGAAGTGGAGCAGGTATGCGAAAGCATCCGTGTTATCAAAAAAGAGACGTCCATTGAGATCTGTGTATCCTTTGGTCTGCTGACAGAAGCGCAGTTTCAGAAAATCCGGGAAGCCGGCGCCTCCAGAGTCCACTGTAATCTGGAATCATCCAGGCGCTATTTCCCGAAAGTCTGTACCACACATACCTATGAAGAAAAGATCGAGACTCTGAAGGCAGCCAGACGAGCCGGGCTTTCCATCTGTTCGGGAGGTATTCTGGGACTGGGTGAAACAATGGCAGACCGAATCGACATGGTGTTGACCGCAAAGGAACTGGGTGTAAAATCAGTCCCGATGAACCTTTTAAATCCCATCCCCGGCACTCCCTACGAACAAAACCGGCCGCTGACCAATGAAGAGGCGTGCCGCTGCGCCGCCATCTTCCGTTTCCTGATTCCGGATGCCTCCATACGTCTGGCAGGCGGCAGAGGGCTGTTGGGCGACAGAGGCGAAGCCTGCTTCCGTAGCGGAGCCAACGCTGCTATCTCCGGTGATATGCTGACGACTGCCGGCATTACGGTGGAAACGGATATGGAACTGATTGAAAAACTTGGATTTGAAGCGAGGCTGTACAATGGCTAAAGGACTTTTTATCACAGGAACCGGCACCGACATCGGAAAGACTTTTGTTACCGGTCTGATTGTAAAAAAATTAAAAAAAAGCGGCAGAAACGCTGCCTACTATAAAGCTGCCATGAGCGGCAACGAACGAAATTCGAACCGGGAACTGATTCCCGGAGACGCGCGGTACGTACAGGAAATTTCCGGCATTGACCAGCCGCTGTCTTCCATGTGCCCATATATTTATGAAACTGCCGTCTCACCTCACCTTGCTTCCCGTCTGGAAGGGCACCCGGTACAGATGGAAGTTGTAAAAAAAGGATTTGAACAGCTCTGCTCCCGATATGAATATATCACCATGGAGGGAAGCGGCGGCATCCTTTGTCCGGTCTGTTTTGATGAAACAGAGATCTGGCTTGAGGATATCATTCAGGTACTGAATCTGTCCTGTCTGCTTGTGGCGGACGCCGGACTTGGCACGATCAACAGTGTCGCCCTGACTGTGGAATATATGCGTTCAAGAAATATTTCCGTAAAAGGGATCATTTTCAACCGTTTCCACCCTGGAAATATGATGGAAGAAGACAACCTGCGCATGTGCGAATACCGGACCGGACTTCCGGTGCTTGCCTGTGTAAAGGACAAAGACACAGAACTTACAATAAATGCAGACGCACTGGCGTCCCTTTATGAGGAGGTATGCTTATGATCTGGTACCCTTACCAGCAGATGAAGACCATGAAGAACCCATATAAAATAGTGGATGCCGAAGGCGTCTGGCTCTATACGGAAGACCAGCGTATGATTGATTCCGTCTCTTCCTGGTGGAGTGTAATTCATGGTTATAAACATCCGGCGCTGACAGAAGCCATCAAATCCCAGGCGGACCTGTTCTCTCATGTCATGCTCGGCGGGCTGACCCATGAACCGGTGCAAAAACTCTCTGAAAAGCTGGCAGACTGGCTTCCCGGAGATCTGGATTACTGTTTTTTCTCCGATTCCGGAAGCGTAGCCGTGGAAGTAGCGCTGAAGATGGCGCTTCAATATTATGTCAATCGCGGTGAAATGCAGCGGACAAAAGTACTTTCCCTGGCCCATGCTTACCATGGAGACACTTTCCGTACTATGGAAGTGGGCGATGATGAAGATTATCATTTTATTCTGGAAGCTTATGGACCGAACCCCCATGTGATTCATATTCCGACAGAAATTCCGGCGCTGGAAAAAGCATTCGAACTCTGCCACGGAGAACTGAACTGTCTGATTGTGGAACCTCTTCTGCAGGGTGCAGGCGGTATGCGCATGTATGACATCTCTTTCCTCAAACGGGCGCGCGAGCTATGTGATCAATACGATGTCCTGCTGATCTTTGATGAAGTTGCCACCGGATTTGGACGGACCGGCAACCGCTTCGTTTCCGATCTGGTTCTTCCGGATATTCTCGTTCTTGGCAAAGCGCTGACCGGGGGCTATATCGGTCACGCGGTCACTGTAGCAAACAAAAGAGTCTATAACGGTTTTTATGATGACAATCCCGATAAAGCGCTGATGCATGGTCCGACCTTTATGGGAAATGCACTCGCCTGCAGTGTGGCGCTTAAATCCATCGAACTGTTTGAGCAGGGAGACTATATGTCAAAGATCCGCCGGATCGAATCGGTTACCCGCCGGGAAATGAAAGACTTCGTCGACCCGCGCATTAAAGAAATCCGCATCATGGGCGCATGTGTCTGTATCGAGGTCCGTGATCCGGCCGCATTAAAAGGCTGTCAGCAGTTTGCTTTTGAACGGGGTGTTTTCATCCGTCCATTTTTACGCTATCTGTACGCCATGGTTCCTTATATCATTACGGAAGGAGAACTTGTACAGGTATTGGATACCATGAAGGCATGGTTTCGCAGATAATTCCCTGCAGTTGAACCGGCCGCTCCAAAAGAGGACTGCGGAAAATTACTCTGCAGTCCCCTTTTTATTATATATGAATAACCGGTCTCTGTTTCCCGGCCCGTCAGAATGTCACCGGGAGTCTCGGAATTCCGTCAATCCGCAGGTACTGGCTCATACATGCAGCCGCAAACTCATGATCCGCCATATGATCAAGCCCCGACACAAGCACGCTCCCGATCACTCCGGCTCCTGCCACACGAATCGGAAATCCGCCGCCGCGCGCCACATATTCTTTCTCATTCAGACCATGGGCTTCCAGGGTCTCCTGATTCTTTTTTAGCAGCATAAACAACCGCAGACTGCTCATCTCCATTACCCGGACCGTATTCTGCTTTCTTGTCATCCACTGCTCATTATTGTAATTCGTACCTTTAAATCCATACTGGAATACCGTATATCCGTTGTTCAGCCGGATACTGACGGCTACCGGAAGATGGTTTCTCGCTGCCTCCGACACCATGAGACTTCCCAGCTCCCACGCATCTTCATTCGTAAAATGAGAAAACTGAAGGATTTCTTCCTGCATTGCCAGTATCCTGATTGATTCTTCCAACATCATATCCATTTCCTCCTTTTTTCCGATGTGATATCTGTATTCAGTATAACACTTTTCGGGAAAAGTTACAAATTCCTTTCTTTTGATTTTTTGGAGACAACTTCTTTGACAAACCTTCTCCACCCGCCTATAATGAATCTACAGACCATTTTGGAAGGAGAAGCGCAATGGATGCTTCCATGTTTCACGGCAGCCTGGTTACCACCAGCCGTATCCTGTATACCCCATCTACATTTGCCAGGACAAACCTCATACACCTGCAGGAAACCGGTTTCCTGAAAGCACGGAAACCGCATACCAGCAGACGGGAAAATCTTGCTTCCTATCTGTTTTTCCTTGTATGTTCCGGCTATGGAACGTTGGAATATGCAAAGGAGACTTATCCTCTGAAAACCGGAGACTGTGTCTTTCTGGACTGCAGAAAAGCTTATTCTCATCGAACTTCCAATGATCTGTGGCAGTTAAGATGGGTTCATTTCTATGGTCCTAATATGAATAGTATCTACCATAAATATACCGAACGCGGCGGCGGTCCCTGCTTCCATCCAAAAGAGAGCCGACCTTATGACTGTCTTTTGCAGGAATTGTACAAAATTGCCTCCAGTGAAGATTTTATACGGGATATGCGGATTTTTGAAACACTTGCATCCCTTCTGACTCTGCTCATGGAAGAAAGCTGGAATCCGGAAAACAGCCGGCACGCTTCCTCCAAAAAACAAAATCTTCAGAATGTAAAGGAGTACCTGGACCAGAATTTTACGCAGAAAATCAATCTGGATAACCTTGCAGAGCGATTCTACATTAACAAATTTTATCTGACGCGAATCTTCAAAGAACAGTTTGGCCTTTCCGTCAACCAGTATCTTTTGCAGACCAGAATCACCCACGCCAAACAGCTTCTGCGTTTTACCGATAAAACCATTGAATCCATCAGCAGGGAATGCGGTATCGAAGATGCCAATTATTTTTCCCGCATGTTCCGCAAAATCGAAGGAATCTCCCCGGGAGAATTTCGCAGAATGTGGTAATTTTAAGAAAGGATGCTGTTCCCATGAGACTTCCCGGCTACTATTCCTCCGGACAGTTTGCCCGCATGGCAGGTGTATCCGTCCGAACCATTCGATTTTATGATAAGCAGAATATTCTGAAGCCATCTTATGTCAATCCGTCCGGCGCACGTTTTTACACGGATTCCGATCTGGCCAGGCTTCAGCAGATTCTTCTGTTAAAATATCTGGGCTTCTCTCTGGACGACATTAAAGAAATGACAATCGAGGATACTGACTATCATTTTCTTAAAAATTCTCTCAATCTGCAAAAAAAACTGGTACAGGACCGTATCGAACAGATGCAGCTGGTAGAAAGCGCCATCGAAGATACCGTTCATGCCATCGA
>Ga0137306_102350_pt1 | contig 16057 bp, 26 predicted proteins | sample Inofroosms_March_FD_97187 | JGI IMG/M metagenome (GOLD analysis project Ga0137306, IMG submission 97187) | Mouse cecal microbial communities from Vienna, Austria - N-Acetylneuraminic and N-Acetylglucosamine D2O microcosms_March | ecosystem: Host-associated > Mammals > Digestive system > Large...
TTCCCGGAGCCATTCATCAATTTCAATCATCCTCCATCATCCTCTCTTTTGCTTTGGTCAGAATGTTTCTAAGCTGCTCTGCAGATTCCGCATCCTTCTTAATAACTGCCATCATTTCCGTTTCCATCTGCCTGAATGCAATGTCCGCTTTTTTCTTCATGTCCTGCCTTACCCGGTCTTTATATACTTTTGTCCGGGACAAGGATGCTATAAGCCTCCCTGCTTTATCCAGAGGCATCTCGCTGAATTCTTCCTCCGCCATTGCCACCTTGTCCACAAGACCGCTCATCATCATCATTATTGCAGCCTCTGTATAATCTGCTTCCGGATTATCCTTTACAACCTGAATCAGTTTTTCTGTCTGTGCCTGAGCTTCAAGCAGCCTCTGTGTGGCGGTATTGGTTCTGGTGGCGTACCGCCCCACGCTTGACTTGGATATTTTATACCCTTCGTTATTCAGAAATTCACTGATATAGGCGTATGTGTTGGAAGTGTCCGCAAGCATCACATCCACCTTCAATCTCAGTTCTTCAGGGAGCTCGTCAATTTTTGAGGATATTCTTGTTCGTGTCCGCTGCTTTCCCATTAAATATCCACTCCCGGATCATCAATGGTTCCTTCAGCAAGGTCTACGCCTGATTTTGTGAGGCGGATAACCGCATCTTTTGCATAGGCTGTGTAGGCTGTGACCTTTTCACCTGTAAACTCAATATATCCTGCTCCCTGAAGATAGCTGAGATGTTTGCTGATATCTGGGGATATAATAAGACCGGCTGCCATCATCGCATTGGAAATCTGCCTTGTAAGGGACGTGTTATTGAACCCCTTAACCAGACAGCGTATAATGTACCCCCTGATTGCCTTATTCTGATTTACTTCTGCCTGTTCCATGTCTGTCATCGCTGTTCACCTCACTTGTTTTCCGTATTCATCAAGAGCAGCCTGTCCAGTTTTCCATCCATGCTCTTGACCTTGTCCTCCACTCCGTTCATTGCCCGGAAGAAATCCTCCCGGAGTACAAAGGTTGTGGCAAAGTCACCTTTAATATCATTGATTTCCTGCTTGATATTTTCGATGTCCTTGTCCGTCTTTTCTTCCAGTTTGTCAATACGCTCATTCACTTTTGCATCGTTCTTCTCAATCCGTTCCTGGATTGCTTTGTTGCCCTGTTCAATTTTTTGCTGTGTTTCTTTGTTACGCTGCTCCATCCCATCAAACCACCGCTTTATGAAAAACCCCATCACGCTGATTCCAAGTGTAATAACAGCAGCCATTATGTCCGAAAAAGTGATTACATAATCCATAGAACCACCCCTTATTTCCGGATGAGCCTTTGTGCAAGCTCTGTCACATCGTCCCATCCATTCATGCTGACCTTTGCAACCACAAACGAAGCAAGAAATGATGCAAATACCATGAACCATTCTACCGGCTGCTTCAGGTATGCCATCATTGCACAGAATACCGGGGTTGTAAGAACCAACGCCACGATATAACAGAGCAGCTTCGTGGGAAGCCTGTTGACTTTTTCAATACTTTTGAGAGCTTCTGTGACAATCGAAGTAAGAAATGCACACACACCTATAAACGCCATAAGGATTCCGAGTGCTGCTGTCATGTTCTGTACTCCAATCTGTGTCATAAATTCTGCCATATAAATTCCTCCTTCCGGGCAAAAAAGAAGTGCAAAAAATAAGCATGTAACCTTCGTTACATGCTTATTCTATGCCATTTCCTATGAACTTTTTAGGGGAAGCGTTTCGGGAAAATATTTCCCGAAAACAACGAAAAAATGTAATATTTTCATCGACAACCACGTAAATACGTGGTATTATATACTTGTAAGGAGGTGAAGGACTTGAGGAACAAAATCAAGGAACTAACCGAAGTAGTCAAGGAGCTCAATAAGCTGTTCGACCAGCTTATCAAGCTCGCTTGGAAGGTATCAGCTTTAGCCGGTGTGATACTCTTCATAATCTACTCACTTACCAAGTAAGGCAAGGGGGCGAAAGCCCCTGAACCTTCACTCATAATAAAAATAACACAGATTCCTCAAGAATTCAATATGAAAGAATTGTTAAAAGAAGGCTCACGCCTAATCATCCGCATCCTGTTGTTTTTGCTTCCAATCGTCCTATTGGCTGCATTGTACCAGTTTTTATTTTAGGAGGCACACATGAAACTCAGAGAAATACGGAAAAATCAAAAAATGAGCGTCCCGGAACTCTCCCGGCTCTCCGGGGTATCCATCCGAACCATTGAAGATTTAGAAAAGCGTGGAGATGGGAGAGTCTCCACGCTCATCAAACTTGCTGACGCATTAAACGTCACTCTGGATCAGTTGTGCCGGAACTGACTCCGGCACCACCCATCCATTCTTCAATGGACATCTGACCGACTGGCGGTTCATCTTTCATTATGTTCTGTATCTGCTTAATTGTCAGGTTGTATTTGTCCGCCAGTTCCTTGCTGTTGTAACCGTTGAATTCCTTCTTGATTCTCCGATTTCTCGCAGGACTGACCACATTTTCAACCTTTGGAAAATACAGTTCGTCACCTCTTGCATAGTTGCTCAGCAATATAAACTTTCTAATACCAATCAGGTCAACAATCTCCCTGTACCGTTCCCCAATATCTTCAATCGTGGTATCCTCAATCAGTTCATTCAACAGTTCCTCATCCATCACAATCAGCCTTTCCTTAACTTACCTTCTTGGTGAAAGCCAGTTCTATCCACCCTTCTCCACTTGCCAGTTTACCCCATCCATCCTTTTCTTTCGTAATAGTATGGTTATCCTTATTTCCGGCTTTTTCCCGGATGTACCCTACAATCCGGTAATCCTTCCCTGCTCCTGCCCGGATGCGGAGCGAATCACAGGTTGTCTGCACGTCAAAAGTTCTGCCCGGATGCTCAGCTCTTTCCGGTTCTTCCGGCTCATGGCGTTCCTCATCCGGCTCTCCGTCCTGCTGTTCCTGACTTTCCGCTGCACCTTCAAACGCTTCTGAATCGCTTACGGACTCCCCTGTTGCCTCTGCAACAGTTTCAGCATCTGCCATTCCGACCTGCTCATTTTCCTCATTGTATGCAAGGACGCTGCCATCTTCATTTGTATCAAGAGCCCCTTCAGGAACCTCTCCTTTATCCGCAAGCGAAAGCACCATCTGCCCGGTTTCGTCAAAGACTGCACCCTCACCTTCCTTCTGCAGCTTTTCCACCGCACCTTTCTCCGTTTTGTATTCCTTGCTTGACTCCTTCTGGAACTTCCCGTCCCGGTTGTAATAATATAACATATGCATCCTCCTATTTCTTTTTTAAGTATTCGCTTGAAGCAAAGCCTGTCTTTCCGTCATAAACGATATAATACCACTTCACACCGTTTACCGTTGTATAATACCCATAGCATTGAACCTTTGCACCCTTTTTCATTTTAGCAATGATTGGTTTGTCTTTACCAGCTCCACTCCGCAGCATCAGCGGATCAGTGGACGTATTTACAATATATGTACCGGCAATGCTCTTTTTGAAAGACTTTGCAGATTCAACCTTCGCTCCTGAAGGCTTTCCGCTGTTTGAGGTGCTTCCCTCCGGCTTGGCACTGCCAGATGCTGCAGCCGATGCCGACCGACCGTTTGTCAGGTTCGTTGCTGTGTGGTGTCCGTCATTCAGCAGGATATCCCCTCTCAAAAGGTGTTTGTCACTGGTCAGGTATTTGCTTTCCGTAAGGATTTCAAACCCTGCCTTCCTGAGCATTTCCCTCATGTAATGTGTGCTTGTGATGGATACTTCCTTCAGCTTGGCATTATTCAGAAGATACCCGGCAGCTTTCACGTTTGCCATTACCCCGGAAGAACAGTCTGCCTCGCACTTGGTTTTAATTGCAGCAGGGTTATACTTTGCTTTTGCAAGCTCATTCCAATAAGAAACCCTCTGTCCTTGGTCATAGCCGATATTGTCATTCTTTGCAGCCTTCTCAGAAAGGCTTGCAATCTTTTCCCTGACTTCCGCATCCGGATGCCTTATCACGCATTTCCAGGGACGGTCATACCATCCTATGACTGCCCATTCTTTTCCTGTCTGGTCTCCTGCCCTGCCTCCGCTGTACTTTCCATTTTCATCATGTCCGCTGTTTGAAATCATATCGTTTCCTCCTTGTCATAATCAATCGTAATGCTTGTTTTGGAATCCACCATCAGACACTTCCTGATATCCTGAATTGTCTGATCCAGAAATTCCTCCGGAAGCACTGCCCGGATAAGCTCTCCGTTCCTGATTTTATAAATGAACCAAAGTTCCACGTCAAAATCCGGTACAGCCCATTCATTTTCATAGCCAAACACGCTGATAAGCGTATCCTTGTCTTTGGCATAATCGCCTTTCAATTTCTTCAGCAGCAGCTTTTTCTGCTTTTCATCCGGTTTGACCGGCATATTTCCCTCAAGAAATTCTTCCAGAGAATACTCGAATGTGTAATCGCCGGTAAAAATTGCTTTCAGCACACGCTCAAGCATTGGCTTGTACTTATAGTCTGTTTTCGTGGTCTCTGTCACGTTCTGCTTCCAGACACCTTCCGAAATCAATTCCCTCAGCTTGTCCACATTCAGGATGTCCAGACTCTGTGTGTCTGTCACTGCAGCACTCCCATCCGGTGAATAGTATTTGACATACTTTGTATTGCGGTCTTCAATCACCCTGAGGCCCCTCGCCTGAATCTCCGCCTTGACTGCATCCAGTTCCCTTTTGCATCGTTTCTGTTCCTGATCGAGGTTGATTGCAATACTAACCAACTGTTCTTCACTCATAGTTTTCAATGTTTTGCCTCCCATTAAACTTCACCTTCCTTTACTTTCATAAATGCTTCCGCTGCACAATGAGAACAAATATATTTTCCACGCAACTTATGTATTACAGTTTCATCATTCGTTTCACAGAAAATACATCGTGGCATGTATGGACTAACCGTAACCACTCCATTGTTAAGGGATACTTCCACCGGATCACCGCCCTGTATCCCCATCTCCCTTCTCATTGCCACCGGAATGTTTATGGAACCATGGCTGGATACCTTTTTGTAGTTATTCTTCATTTCCCTGCCCCTTTCCATCCGGTTCACTGCCCGGATTCATTTTCTTTATCTGATAACGGATGCACTGGTATATCTGCCTCTCAGTGACACCCATTTCATCAGCTATTTTCTCATTGTCCCACCCTGCCCGATGCAGAGCCATAACTTTCCCTGCATCCAACCGTTCACCCTTCTTGGGACGTTTCCCTGCCTTCTTGGTACTCTCCGGTGGCTTTTCCTCCGGCGGTTTTAATATCTCCTCCATAATTTTCTTTGTGCAACCCATGCAAAAATGGATGTCCCTGTCCGGGATTTCAATTTCCCCTAACATTTCATCCGTTGCTAAATCAAAGAAATGCGGAATGATGCGTGTTCCCTCTGCCTTGATTTCCTTATTGCACCGGTTACAGATATAAAGCGTTTTCTTCAACATGACCACCTCCCTATGCATCCAGAATGTCCCTGATATACTCAAACTCCTCAACCACCTTGTACTCCGTCCTGCCCTCCTCCTTCAGTTTCATATGGAACTGGTAAAGCCTGATTGCAAGTTCCAGGACTTTGGCAGCACCAACCGCCTCCTGCGACACCCGGAAATTCCTGCCTTCTGTCTTTGCCAGAATGAAACCGAAAGCTTTTATCAGATAAATTTCCCATACATAGCACTGTGGTCTGTTGTTCCATTCCTCCATTGCCCCATCAACAAATTTCTTCCGGTTCAGCCTTGGCTTGTCCGGAGGAATTATCCCCTTCTCCTGAAGTTCCTTCTTAATCTCAGCATTCTGCTTTTTCTCTTTCTGTGTCAGGCGTTTCTTTTTAGCTGCCACATTCACCTCCCCTTTCTTTGATAACCTGATCTGTCAGCGTTTCCATCGCAGCAAGGTGTATGTCAAGCATATTGTCTTTTACATCCTCCAAGGACTTTCCCCGGCTTACCGCCTCCAGTCCCATAAGCAGCTGCAACGCTCCGCACATGGTCGCTAAATCAACCATGTCAACAAACTCCGCTTCCGTCAGCACCTTCCCATCCTTAACCTCTATTGTCAGTCTGCAATTCTTCTGTTCCGCCATCTGTACCTCCCTCTTCAAAGCAATAGCCATACATCTGTTTCAGCACCTCATCCATTCCCATTTCATGCACGACTTTCAAAATCCCGATGGCAACCCTTACAACGTCCACCGGCATAATATTCAGGCACTCTATCCCGATGCTGTCATCCTGTATCTCAATCACAGCACCATGCTCTACCCTGCCCTGCGTTCCGTCATCCATTACTTTGATTATTTCTTTCAATTCCGTCTGCCTCCTCCTTTTCCTTACGTTCTGCCATGCTTTTGAGTGCCTCTATCAGCTTGGAACACTGCTGGTAATCAAGCCATTCCACGCAAGCCACCTCGAACATCTTTTTGCATAGTCCGTTGACTCTTGCCGGTTTATCCCATCCGAGCCTCTCCGTCAGTCTGTATATTTTCTTCCGCTGATTGACCGTCCCGGTATTCCCCCTTGTCTGCCTGTCGCTCCTGCCATTCTTGGATGCAGAGCTTTTCATATTGCCAAGCACCCCTATCACTGTGCCGAGTTCTCTTTGGTTGAGCTGCTTTATGCTGTCTTTCCCGGTATGTGCCGAAACAATCAGATGCAGTTCTTCATCCGTCAGCGACAGTTCCTGACACTTCGCCAGTCCCCACAGCATTCTAATAGTTGGCTTTGCCATCCTTAACGCCTCCCTTCAAAAAAACTGGTATTTGCAGTTCCCAGGAACTTTTCTCTGGAAGCATTTCCTGATGGAACATAAATTCTTCATTGTAATCCGCATATTTCATGAAAACAGCAAATATCTCCTGCATAACAGAATCTGCCCTGTCGCCTGCATCCATCTCAATCACTAACCTTCTTTTCATGGCTGGCCTCCTTCTCTTTATAAAAAGATGCAATTCCTCATCCGTCAACGACAGTTTCAGGCTCCTTGCACCATCCCAGACCTTTCTGATTGCTGGATCTGTCATCCTTGGCAATGCCCCCTCCATTCTCAGACCTTACCACCTCTCCATCCTCAAGCCTTACCATCTGTCTTTTCGCCGTCCTATCATGTGCATACTGCCACCTGTTACTTCTTTCACTCCCAGTAATATGCAGGGTTATGCCATAATCTCCAAATTCTTCATCAAGAAACTTCTCTGAGCAGATAATACCCTCGCTCAATGCCACAACCTCGCCAGTATCCGTCCATTCCCTATCCACTTCTACAGAAACTTCACAGTAGGCCGGATACTTCATTAGTTCGTTAATTAACTCATAGTTCTTCATATTTTGCCTCCGTTACAACATCATCATGTTGGATGCCTGACTGACAATTTTCATGGTTACTTTGCTTTGCCCACTGTCCTTCAGGATGCGGATCACATTGCTGAGCGTCCGGTCAAGCAGCCGGAAACATCCGGTCTGTGCGTTCTGTGCCCTGCTGATAAATTCCATCATGGCAGCATCGTCCACATCATATCCCTCCAGATAGTCCCTGACCTCCTGCTCTGACAGCCCCTTCAGCTTGTAATAGAAGTCCATCCTGTTTGCAAACCGGGCAAGGTTTCCCTTGATTTCTGCTTCAAGCCTTGGTTCTCCTGCAATCACAATCCCCACATCTGACTGGTCAAATATGCCCCGGATTATCTCCATCTTTTTTTGCGTATATTTATTGATGAGCTTGTCTGCCTCATCAATGATAAGCAGATAACCCTCATTCGCATTGAAGAAGTCCCTGATGCGGTTTACCCTGCTCCATATCGTCCCACCGGCACCCTTCGGCATTCCAATCTGTATTTCAATGGCTTCCACCAAATCCCTGCAAGCCATTGTGTCATCACATTCGATATATGCCACCCTCGGCATCTTGGCATACTTCTTCAGCGTGTGCGTTTTACCGTAGCCTGATTTTGCAACAATGATTCCAAGTGCCATATTTTCCTGACAAGCCTTGCATACGCCGATTGTCTGCACAAAATCCTTCGATTCAAAATATTGAATCTTCTGCTTAATTGGCGGAACACATCCGCCTTTGGCATACTGTGTGACCGTCTGTTTCCCGGTCTCTGCTTCATAAGCCTTCACAAAATCCATAAGCCGGGACTCAATCTCCGTTGGATCAGAACTGTATTTGTTGCCCAAATACTGGCTGACCGCACTCCTTGAATACTGAATCTTCATTGCAAGCTCTGCCTTTGTCATCTTCATTTCTGAAAGAATTTCCGTCACTCTTTCCCGGAGTGTCATTTCCTTTGTGTATGTGTTCAATGCTTCCATAATTCAACCTAACCTTTCTTTGCTAATTGCCTGTCTGCTTGTGACAAAAATAATGGTTCTATAACGCCCGGAGAGCTTTCAAAGCATCCTCCGCCTTTTTGTTGATATATTCATTTTCCTCTTCCGGTTCTTCCTGCTTGGATGGACGGAAGCCATTCTGAAATGTCCTGTCCCCAGGCAGCTGTACAATCTTCGCTTTCTTCTGCTTGCCCCCTTTCATCAGGTCAATTCCGCCTGTCGTTTCGCTGAACCCTACATACTGTTCATTCAGTTCTTCAAACGGAATCCTCGCCTCTTCCAGACGTTCCCGGTCTCGCTTCTGCTGGCGTTTCTGACGCTTCAGGTGTTCCTCCAGTGCCTTCTGCGGAACCTTTGGTGCAATCTGCAGCAGTTCCTGACAGTATGCTTCGCATACCTTCCTTCCCTTTTGGAATACATAGATGGTAGCCATGTCCTCCGGATCATACTTAATATCCACCTTCTGCCCGATAAAGTCGCACAACTCGTCTGAACGGTACTCCATGCCCATGAGCTGTATCCCTATGTTTTTCACAAGCCGGTTCTCCGACTTCATCATCAGCATCGTTGCATAACTCCTTGGCGGAACTGCCTTCTCATAACGCTCGGCATTTTCAAAACAGGATAATGGTGTCAGCCATTCCTCCCCTGCTTTCTTCAGACCTCCATGCTGCCTTACCATATAAACTTCATGCAGCCATTTGCTCCATGCCTGATAAAATTCGTCTATGCTCATCAGTTCTCCACGCTCAAGCATCCCCTTAATATCCTTATTGACTTTTGCAAAAGTCTTTGAGCCGGTCAGCGTACCTGTATATGAAGTGAACCATTTTGTAAACTGGTTGCACACCGTACTGAAGAAACGCTCAATCTGCCCTTTGCTCCAAGGCTCATATGGCAATGCCCGGTGGTCATCCTTGATCCCGATTGACTTATAGAACCCTCTGGTCTCATCGTCAAAATCCATTCCGCTTCTGTCATTCCTGCTGCGTCCGGTCATGGTCTTTGCTGTGTAGTCCTTTCCATTGTCTATGTAGAGATACTCCGGAATGCCTCCCGGTTCGGAATACATCATCTTCAGGAGTGACTGCTTTAAGATATCGCTGTTCGCATCCTTGCACATCACATCCCCTATAATGGCTCTGCTCCTCATGTCAATCCAAGCTGCAAGATGTGGCTTGATGGCTGTCACCTTTCCGTTTGGATGCGTGTATGCAACCCAGCAGTCAAACGTGTGCTCATCACCCATAACTATCTGCATTACCTTCAGGCTCTTTGTATCCCGGCTTCCTTTCACCAGAACTTTGTTTTTATATTCACGAGTACCCCGGCTTGCCAGATACCAAGCGTTATACATATTCTCATCTTCCATAAGATAATTGATATACCTGACCACCGACTGGTAGGAAGGTATCTTATCCCACTTGTTGATGTTCTTGAGAATGTTCAGCTTGTCATACAGCATTTCCTTTGTCCCCTGATTCTGTGCAAACTCCGCATTAAACCAGATATTTTTGATTGCCTGTCTGACCTCTGGCGTAAAACTTGGAAACGTCCCTGCTTCCTTCGGCTTCCTGCACAGGCATATGACTTTGAAAAACTCATAATTGCCACCGTCCTCTTTGTGGAGCTTGTCCGCCCACGCCTCGGCTTCCATATATGACTTTGCGTAACGGTACAGAGTCCGCTTTCCCTTTCCAAGCCTCTCCTGTGCAAAAGTCTCAGCATATTCCGTCCGCCCTTTCTCGTCATACTCCAAGAACTCCCGGACAATATTGCCAATCGCCATTGCCTTGTACCATTCGCTGTTGTGTTTTTCAATGTACCAGTCTATATCCTCCCCCACATACCAAGGAGCCTCTGTCGTTTCCTCCGCTTCCTGAACCGGAGCCTCTGCAACCGCTTTCAGTTTTTCCCTCTCCTTCCACGATGCCCTCGCTTTTTTGGAAAGGGATGATACCGCCACCATTGTCATTTCTTTTCCACCGGTTTCCCTCTGTTCTTTGGTTACGGTAAACTTTTCCGGTTTCCGGCTTATTCTCAATCGCATAGTATCGTATCTAATGCCTTCCAGTTCAGCAGCTTCGTTGAGTGTGACATATGCTTCAGCCATCGTATCACTCCCTTCATGCTGCTATGTCCAATATGCTTTTTATTGCTTCGATGTACTTCTCCCCACTCCGCTCGCCATGTATAATTTTATTCAGATACTGTGGTGTGGTTCCGAGTGCATCCGCAAGCTGCTTCGCTGTCATGTTTTTGTCAACCAGCTGCTTCACTATCTTTTTTCCAAACGCTGAATAGTTCCTTGTATTTAACTGACTCGTATCAATCACCGCCTTACCCTCTAATCTTTGTAGAGCTTCCTCGTCCGGGGTTTCTTTCCATTCAGGTTCAGTTTCTTCAACGCTGCCCTGCTGACTATTTCCAAGAACTCAGGAGTATTCTTCACAACCAAGTGGTTCTCCGGATCAAGTCCATTGCTTTTTATCAGTTTCTTTTGGTTGAGCGTTGGCACCTTGCCATTCTTCGTCCTTACTCTCCTTTCCATAAACAATCATCCCCGGTATTGCTGCTATTGCTTCACGCATACCGCATACATCACATATCATTGTTTTGTTGTCTTTCCTTGATAACGCCAAAAGCCTCGGATAGCATTTACCGCACTTCGGGCATCTCACATTTACCGCCTCCTTCTAAAGTATTAGTAAAATCATTCACTCTGTGCTACAATTAAACTGTGTTTTCTCCTATACGGAGAATATCGTGGTATTTCAGATTACCGCCTTCATCAGCTGGTGCTGCAACACTGGCTGATGGAATTTGATTTTCACCAGTCGAACGACTGTTTTTAGATTGTGAAAATCTATGGGATATGGTATTTTTGAATTGGTTTAGTTTTAACCCTATAATGATTATATCTCGGTACTCCGAGAATGTCAACATTTTTTTCGGTCTTCGGAACTTTTTTTTCGGAAGTCCGTATTTGAAAAGGAGGTATCATATTATGGATTCTATTGGTGAACGTATTAAGAAGAGAAGAAAAAAACTAGGATTGACACAACCGCAGATAAAAGAACTAACCGGTATATCTTCCGGCACTATGAGCGATATAGAAAATGGGAAAGCTCTCCCTGCTGCACCTTCGCTAATTAAATTATCTCAAGCTCTTACTTGTAGTATTGACTGGATACTCACAGGGGAATCTCGTACATCCGAAACAGTCATTCTTTCGGATGTACGAGAAAATGAGCTTATTTCATGCTTTCAGAAGATGTCTACTGAAGATCAAGATGAACTTTTAGTAATTGCCAAAATGAAAGCCGATAAAGGAAAAAGAAACAACAATGCCAAATCATCCCCTACAGAAAACGATGATTTTTCTTCTGAAACAGCATAATTTTATTTTGTCTTTTTGGTTTATTTATAACCCAAAACTAAGCATATTTTTGTTCGGTTGCTTTTTAAGGGAAATATTTACCGAAAATGCGGAACAACCCCTAATTTCAGGGCAATAGAACAACTTTTTTTGATAATGTGCTTTTGTTCGGTTGCTCCTGATGCAATTTTGCAAAGTGTTAAGAACATTTTCAGACAAAAAAATACAGCGTCACTTTTTCTCTAACGCCCATTTTATCAAGGTTTTTTAGACTTTTATCAATAACCGCACAGCAAAAAAGTAACGCTGTAACGCCACGTTATAACGCCTTACTCTATTTACAATCGCTCTCCACTTTGCTATAATTGAGTTACAACCTAACAAAGAGGGATAACTGTTTACAAATGGCTAAAAATCAATGCTTCCAACGGTTATCCCCCTTTCTTTTTAGTCATCACAACAAAAAAAGGCGTGACCGCCACCATTTTCAAAATAGCTGTCACACCTTATTTCATTTTATTCCTCATAAATCCGCTTAAACCCTTGATAATTCGGGGTTTCCCACCTTATCCCACCCCATCACAGAATACTTCACTGATAACTGCCCTTTGTGACAGATATTCTAATAAATCACACCCCGACAGCCCGGTGAACCACACGACCAGCCCTTTCTGCCCCAGCACTTTTTCCCTCTGTTCCCCCGTCACTTTCCCCGCGTGCCGGATGATGTTTCTGTTTTTATCCATGGAAGATGGCTCCTTTTTCTTTCAGTTTTTCCACGATCCTCCGGATGCTCCTGCCGTAGTCCTTTTCCCCGGCCTGCATGTCGGGCCGGATGTCCGTCGTGATCTGCTCACCCACCCAGATGACCTCCATCCCGCGCCCTGTCACGGTCTGCAGGATCCTCCGGTCTGCCCCTGTCAGGTCTGTCGCGGTCACGATCAGGATCATCCCCGCGTCAAGCATCAGGTTCGCCACTTCCCCGAACCGCCGGATCTGCTCGGCATGGTCCGGCTCCTCTGCTTTTTTGGTGTCGGCCCCCACCCCGTAGAGGTAGCTCCCGATCCCCATGTAGTACACGTAGCGCCCGCGGTCCAGAAGGTGCCTCTCCAGCAGCTTGGCGAGCTTTTTCTTCCCGGTCCCGTCCGGCCCCGTGATCACAAGCAGGTGCGGCTTCTGTGCGTAGTGCTCGGTCCGCTCTTCCCGGGTGACCTCGCTGTTCTCCCATTTGTAGTTGCGCAGCATCGTCCCCCGGCGCAGTTCCTGTTCCTCGTCTTCCAGGGCGGACAGGATGATCCCTCCCCCTGCGATCTCATAATCGTCCACGATCACGAACCGGCCCGTCACTGCGTTTTCCCCCACCGGGTCAAAGGCGATGGGCCTCTCTGTCCTCAGGATGCATTCGGCGGCCTCGTTCCTCCCCACGCTCTCTTCCGCCCCGCCCCTGCTCAGCTCCGACGTGTCCAGCACGCTGCGGATCTCCTCCACTTCCATGCCCACTTTCTGCGTCCCTGTCTTCAGGTGGTACTTTTTCCCTGGCACCAGGGGCTTCTTCCCCAGCCAGAAGAGGTTTGCCGTGATCCGGGACGCCGTCTCCGGCTCCGGCTCCCCGGCCTTTGCCATCAGCTCGCCCCGGGTGATGTAGATCTGCTCTTCCATCGTGAAGCCCGGCGCCATCCCCGGCCCTGCTTCTTCCGGCGGCTCCGCATGGAACTGCTCGATGCTTCTGACATGGCTCCTTTTCCCGGACGGGTAGAAGACGACTTCCTCCCCCGCACGGATGGTCCCGGTCTCGATGGTCCCTGCCACGATCCGCCGGTCATCCCCGTCCCCTGTGAATTTGTACACGTCCTGCACCGGCATCCGGAACGGCCGGTCCCCCTGCTGCTGCCCGCACTCGAAGCAGTCCAGCATCTCCAGGATGCTCTTTCCCCCGTACCACGGCATGAGGCTGCTCTTCCCCGTGATGTTCTCCCCCATGAAGGCGCTGGCGGGCAGCACCGCGCGCGGCGTGATGCCGATCTGCCCCAGGAAGGCAAGGTATTCTTTTTTTACTTTCTCAAACACGTCCTCCCGGTAATCCACCAGGTCCATCTTGTTGATGACCACCGCGATCTGCCGGATCCCCAGCATGGACAGCATGTAGGCATGCCTCCTGGAGTTCTCCTGCACCCCTTCCTTCGCATCGATCATCAGCAGCGCCGCTTCCGCACGGGACGCCCCCGTGATCATGTTTTTCAGGAATTCGATGTGCCCCGGCGCGTCCAGGATGATGTAATCCCTTTTTTCGGTCTTAAAGAAGCACCTCGCCGTGTCGATGGTGATCCCCTGCGCCTGCTCGTCCTTCAAAGCGTCCAGCAGAAAGGCGTACTCAAACGGCTTCGCATTGCGCCGGCAGGTCTCCTTCACCTGCTCCAGTTTCCCTTCCGGCAGCGATCCCGTGTCTGCCAGCAGCCGCCCCATCAGGGTCGATTTCCCGTGGTCCACGTGCCCCACGATTACGATGTTCATGTCTTCTTTCATGGCGTCCTCCTGTTTTCTACATGTAGCCGCTGCGGCGCAGCTCTTCCAGCCCCCCGCCCCCTTCTTTGTCCTGGGCGCGGCCCGACCGCTCTGCGATGTTGGCAAATTTCCCTGTCTTCAGTTCCTCTATGATCTCCGGCACGTTCTTTGCCGTGGACTCCACCGGTGTTGTGCAGGGCGCACACCCCAGCGAACGGTAGCGCGTCCCGTCTCCCTGGTCGAAGTACAGCGGCACGACCGGTATGTTCTCCCGCCCGATGTATTCCCACACATCCAGCTCGGTCCAGTCCAGCAGCGGGTGCACCCTCACATGGGTCCCCGGCGCCCAGTCCGTCTTGTACTGGTTCCAGAATTCCGGCGGCTGGTCCCCCACGTCCCAGTCGTTGTTTTTGTCCCGCGGGGAGAAGTAGCGCTCCTTGGAGCGGCTCCCTTCCTCGTCGGCACGCGCCCCCACGATGACACCGGTATAGGCTTCCCGGCTGCTGTCTTTTTCGTAGACGCCCCGGCTGTGGTTGTAACGGTACCGCGGCCAGCTGCCGTTGAGGGTGTTTGTCAGCGCCTCGGTCTTGAGCCTCATGCAGCAGTCGATGTGGGAGACGTTCCCATCCGGGTAGGTCTCTTTTTTTTCGAGCGCTTCCGTGTTCTCCCCGTAGATCATGTCGAGGTTCCACTCTGCCGCCAGGCGGTCCCGGTATTCGATCATCTCCGGGATCTTGTGGTGGGTGTCGATGTGCACGAGCGGGATCGGCACATGGCCGAAGAAGGCTTTTCTGGCAAGCCAGAGCAGCACGGTGGAATCCTTGCCGATCGACCACAGCATGCACAGGTTGCCCAGCTCGCTGTATGCTTCCCGCAGGATGTGGACGCTTTTGTTTTCCAGTATGTCTAAATGGTTCATAATTTCCTCCATTCCTAGATCTAATTCTGTATTTTTATGAATATTTATCTGATATACAGATAAATATACCAAAAGAACGCCGATTATCGTATAGTAAAAGGTAAAGCATAAAATAACCTGGGAGGGAACATATGATACTTCAGCACTTAAAAGATATCCGCGAGGACAACGATGTACGCCAGACAACCATTGCCGAATATCTGGGCGTGTCACAAAACACATATTCCCAATATGAAAATGGCGTTATCTCGATTTCTCCGGAAATGCTTGTGAAACTTGCCGACTATTTTCATGTCTCGGTGGATTATCTTCTCGGTAGAACGAATGATAGATCCCCCAATCCCTGAGCCTGGTATTTTATCCTATTTAAATATTATTGATAGAATGACAGAAAATTATGTCACTATTATGATAATTCATTATTTTTCACTATTTCCAGCATGATTTCTTTTTCCGGGCTTCGACCCGGAGTACGTTTTTTATATACGAAAATGTCTTTTTTTCTCCATGGTCACGCAACATGACCAGAAGTTCTTCCAGTTGCCGGGAAGTCTCTGGATGCATCCAGCGGCGCTTGCGGCCCTTGTCAAAATACTCATAGGGTTTCACCTCATCGTAGTCTTTTCCATAATAGATCTTGCTCGCCGCCACCCGGTCACAGAACATTTCGATCAGGTATTTTACCGGCATCTGTACTGGTTCTTTGCGGTTCAGTCTGGGATTGTAATCCACCCAGTATTCAAAATGATGTCTGTTGCGGCCCTGATGATGCAGCCAGGCACGGCTGAAGCCCTCTTTCTCCCGTTCCTTTTCATTGGGACTCTTTCCATCGATATAGTTTTTCACCCCAGGTATAAATTCTGCAGGACTGTATTTGG
>Ga0137306_102351_pt1 | contig 16052 bp, 13 predicted proteins | sample Inofroosms_March_FD_97187 | JGI IMG/M metagenome (GOLD analysis project Ga0137306, IMG submission 97187) | Mouse cecal microbial communities from Vienna, Austria - N-Acetylneuraminic and N-Acetylglucosamine D2O microcosms_March | ecosystem: Host-associated > Mammals > Digestive system > Large...
GCCACATCCATATGGTACTGCAGCCTGTCGCTGTAGCGGATCGACTGGAGTTCTAAGTATTGCACCAGAAAGTCACATTCCTGCCCCACAGTGGTCGTCTCGCCCCGGGTGCAGGAATAGCGCAGCAGTTTATTCAGGTGGAGGATGGAGTCCTGCACCATCTGCGTGTCCCCCAGGCTGTTCATTACGGATATGCTGTTGAGCACGTTATAGAGGAAATGGGGATTGATCTGGGACTGCAGCGCGCTGTATTCCATTTCCTGGCATTTGATGACGGCAATGTATTCCTTCTCAATATGCTCCTCAAAAAAAGGCACTCCTATCTCAAGAATGGGTTGTTTGAATGCCGCATATTTCTTGTTAGAATAGAGGCATGGAAATAGAAGGACAAAAATGTAATTAATTTAAGAAGGAGGTTTCAGATGAGAAGGAAGAGGAAAGCATTGAGCGCGATTATCCTGGCGGCTGCGGTTATGATGAGCAGCCTGCAGATGCCGGTGTCTGCGGCGGATATGGGAAATGTGGGCGCAGAGGCCAGTTTGGAAGAAGCAAGGGTAACAGAAAAAGCAGGCACAGAGTTTACCTATTTAAGCGACCTGAACTGGGTGAGCGCATCCAGTGGGTGGAAGATCATCCAAAAGGATAAGGATGTGGGCGGAAAGGATCTGAATTTTAGCGATGGGAGCAGCTATGAGAAAGGGATTGGCGCCCATGCGGCCTCTTCTGTGGTTTACCAGCTGGATGGAGGATATGGCAGGTTTACAGGGCTTGCCGGAATTGACAATGACAAGGTGGGCGCCAAGAATACGGCGCCCTGCAGGTTCCAAATTTGGGGAGATGATAAGCTGATCTGGGAGAGCCAGGTGATGGGAGCCAAGGCAGACAATTATGGGCCGGAACCCTTTGACGTGATTTTGGCCGGGGTGCAGACGCTGCGGCTGGATACCGTCCTTTTGGAGGACGCCAATACCAGCTGCTGGACAAACTGGGCGGATGCGAAGCTGTATGCGCAGATCGAAGAGTCGCTGCTGCTTGCGGATTTAAAGGCAGGGGGAGAGAGCATCGAAGGCTTTGATCCGCTGGTGTTCCACTACACGAAAGAGGTTGAAGCAGAGGATCTGGACAGGATTGACCAGCTTGTGCCCCAGGAAGTGGCGGCAGTTGGCCAGGAAGGGGCGGAAGTGTCCGTCAGCCAGGCCGGGCATGTGCCGGGGACAGCTGTGGTTACGGTCAGCAATGAGGCTGGCTCACTGGAATATTTTGTGGACTTTAAGGTGAAGGACGTGGATTTCCTGGATAGCCTTACACCAGTAAAGACGGACGGCAATGCCATCCGTATTGATACGGATTTCCAGGGGAACCCCATAAAGATGCTGGGGACGCCCTATCGGAAAGGGATTGGCATGCAGGCGGACAGCGCCGTGACCTACCATCTGGACGGGAAATATGTGAGATTCCGCACTACTTATGGGTTAAATGACGGGCTGATGGAGGACAGCTATGCCAGGGGCGTTTTCCAGATCAAATGCGATGGGGTGGTGCGCCATCGGATGGCCATTAACCTGGACGATCAGGGATGGCATGACGTGCTGACGGAAATCAATGTGGAAAAGGTGCAGACCCTGGAGCTTTCCCTTACCAGGGAAGAGGACGGCGGGCAGCCAATCTATGGCTCCTGGGGCAATGCCATGGCCGTGCGCGTCAATGGCCTCTATGATATCAGTCAAGATCTATTAATTGATGTAAACGGCGGCGAATGGCATTGGCAAACCCCCTATTTTGAAGAAACCGAAACCTGTCGTATAGCCAAAATGCGGGTACATCTCTCCAAAAAAGCCATCTTCATCAACCTGCGGATGCACTATTACAGGTTCCACCTAGGCTACCGCTACCACGAGCCATGGAAACGCAAGCCCAACCCTAAGCAGATTGCCGGCTGGTGTTCCTGGGAGGCATTCCGCCGCGAGATTGATATGGAAAAGGTGGCGTCCATTGCAGCATTTATGGAAGAAAAGCTAAAAGCCTATGGCCTTACCTATATCCAGGTAGACGACAGCTACCAGAAGATGCCGCTCCCCTTCCGCCCGCAAGGAAACATGGAGGAAGGCTGGATGGCCTGCGAGGAATCAAAATTCCCAGGCGGCCATGCATCCATCGTCCGCACCATCCGCAGCCACGGCTTCCAGCCAGCAATCTGGACAAACGCCAATATCACCAATGATACATTCCCCCAATACCATCCCCAAAACTTAATTTTCCACGAAGGCAAGCCCTTAAAGGGAGAATGGATTGACTACCTCTATAACTGCACGCCAGAAACCTTAGAGAGCCAAGTGCGCCCCATTTTCCAAAGCTTTGCCAGGGAAGGCTATCAATATGTGAAAATAGACGCCATCCGTCATTTATTATTTGACGGCTTGCACGAAGCCGTGCGCCTTGGTATAATGTCTAATGAAGAGGCCAGCCGGAAGTTCCGCGCCTATATGGAAGCCACCCGGGAAGGCCTTGGGGAGGATATCTATTACCTGGCAAGCTGGGGAGAAATGCATGAGGTAATCGGTGTGGCGGATGCCTGCCGGATCTCTATGGACGCTAACCCGACCTGGGCAGGAATCCGTATGCAGCTGTTTGAGAGCGCCCGCTGGTTCCATACCCAGCGTATCCTCTTTTTGAATGACCCTGACCATGTGTGCGTGCGCACGCGCCTGGATTGAGCCAAAAGCGTGCTGTCCCTGATTTCCCTCTCTGGCGGCCTGTATATGCTCAGCGATACGGACGATGCCTATACCGAAGAAAAATTAGAAGTCATTCGCAAGACCCTGCCTCCGCTGCCCACCCGGACGGCAGAAACCGGTTCCCTGAGCCTTGAATATCCGGCCTATACCTGGACAAAGCTTCACGGCTTTGCCGTACAGTCAAACGAAAAGCCTGTGTCAGCCGAGGAAGTGAATCTGGAAGACGCCTACCATATGGCGGGGAATTTCCCCGGAATGGATAAAAGCCATCCCTTTTCCACGCTGTGGGCATTCCATTTGAACCACCATGGGAAGCAATGGTGCGTGGCGGGACGGTTTGCCACCATCCCTCTGCGGGAAAGCACAATCCCCTTGGAGAGCCTGGGCTTAGACCCTGCAAAGGCATACCATGTCTTTGACTTTTGGGAGCAGTCTTACCTTGGGTGCATTAGCCAAAGCTTTACGGGGAAGCCGTTGGAGCTGGGGTGCTGCCAGAAGGATATGCCAGGCCAGCGCTCCAATATACCGGCGCGGCGTGCAGCCTGGAACAGAAGGGCAGCCTGCTGATTCTTTGCGTGAAGGGGGAGGAACAGAAGGCAGACGTCCAGATCTATTTCCAAGAAGAACAGGAAGCGTAAGCAGGGCAATCACAATAATAACCAACGAAATCAGAAGATTAATAGCATAATCAGGAAAGGAGCACCTATGGCATTATTAGAATATGTTACGAAAGAGGCCTTTGCGCCGTTTGGCACTGTCATTGAACATCCCGATCCCGCTAAGGGGGGGTTCTGTGTGGTAGAACGGGAGGAGAATGACCCATGGAGAATTGGTATCTACCGTTATTCCAACCGCAGCATCCAGCAGTTTGAGTGCCATCCCTATTCCAAGGAAAGCTTTGAGCCGCTAAAAGGCATTACGGTTTTGCTGGTAGCGGAACACGATACGCCAGAAGATTACCATGCCTTTCTCTTAGACAAGCCAATCTGCCTGAAAAAGGGAGTCTGGCATCAGGTACTTTCCTTAACAGAAGTAGCGGAGGTAAAGATTACCGAAAACCTGGAGGTTGCAGCGGAATTTTACGATCATGAAAAGCCGATTTCCATAGGAACGTGTATTTGATGCCTGAACGAGTTTGGTGTTATTTAAAACGATTTTGAAATAGGAAGTCCCTGGAAGAAAAACCTTCCAGGGATTTTTCGTGCGCTGCTGCAATTAGGAAATGCGGAACAAGAACGGAACCTTTACTCCAACGCTCCATACGCTTCTTCATCTTCCTTTTCCTCCCGTGCATAACGCTCCTTGGCGGCCTTATCTGCCTGCCGTACCTGCTGGAGGATACTGCCTTCCTCCATATCCTGATATAAAATTTCCAAAACATCAATACTCTTTTCTCCCCATGTGCCATTTTCTGAAAGAGGCTCCCTCAAGTGGAATTCCATAGCGTAAAAAGGAACCCCTGCGTCATCCATGGAATGTTTGACGCCAAGGATTGCTTCTGCTGCTTTTTCCGCCGTAATGGTATCGCCTTCTATATAAATCATCAAATGCCCAGCCTGTGCCCCAAGCTGGCGGATGTCATACAGCTTATCTGGCTCAAGTTCTTCCTGTGCCAATGCATAATCTGGGAAATCATCATCTTTATCTGCGCCATGCTCATCTTCCTCCTCTGACAGGCGATCTTCCTTAGCATAAATTTCCAGGGTTCCATACATAATATCGCCATGCCAGGGAAACGAAGGGCTTTCCAGGACGCTGTCCGTCAATTTCCGATATTCCTCATCCAGCCGTAAAAAGGTATGAAATCCATCTTCCACATTTTCATAGCTGTCCCAGCGGTATCGCCCAGCCATATCCATGGTAATGCTAAAATAACGATCCATGCTGCCGGGAGCTTTTACATCTGCGATATAAGCGCCCTCCTTAAAGCTATAACTGGTATCTTCAATGTAATAATCCGTGTTTGGAAAATGCTTCTCTAGATATTTTCTTGCGTTTTTGTCTGCCATGTATCTGGAAATGGGATTGCCAATCAGGCCATTGGCAGTCCACCCCAGGAGAACTATGAGAAATAACGCCCCTGCCAGCGCAAGCAGCTTTAGGCCTTTCTTTTTCATCTCCGTCACCGATTCCTTTCTTTTTTCACAGGATTTGATGCTAAATTGTCTGTTTTCCAGTTATATCGTCCCTCGCTTCGGGCTCATATCCTTAATCATCAGGTTTTTGATCCCTGCGGAAAGCAAAATGCAGCAGCCCCGCAATGGCAGTGCCCGTCAGGGCAAAAATGCTGTAAATCACTGTCCAGGACACAGCAGAGTATACATCCAGCATTTCGCCTGACAGTATCATCGACGCAACGGTGGCGATGGGATAGAAGATTAGCAGCAGGAGGGGGATGGTATAGATGGCTTTCCAGCGGAACAGACAGTAGCCGACAGCCCCAATCAGCGGCATAATCAGTGTATTGTAGAACATTCCGCTGCTCCCGGTTAGGCAAAGCCCCAGGAACACGCCGCACATCAGCGCCATAAGGGAAAAAAGCCGTACCTTGTGTTTTAGCTGCCAGAGGATTTTCTGCCCCAGGATATCCTGCCCATCCGAAGGAGGGAGTTCCCCCTGGAACATTGCCTGGCAGCTGGGGCAGCTTTCGATATGGCGGCGCAAAGCCTGGCGGCTGTCCTCGCTGGCAATCCCATCCTGTACCAGGGGCATCAGATCCTCGCATATCCCACAGGTAATCTTAATCATGTTCAAATCCCTCCTTTTCCAGCTGTCTGCGTATTTTTGCCTTTGCCCGGAAATCAATGACCCGGGCGGAACTTTCCGATATTCCATGCTTTGTGCCAATCTCATAAAAGGAATAGCCTTCCAGGCGCATGTTGACGATGCTTTGCGTACGCTCTGGCTCATCCTCTAGGAGTTCGTAAATCCGCTGCACTAGCAGGCTGTCATAACAGGTGTCCTCTGGTGTTTTGCCTGTCGAAGGGAGGAATTCTGTCAGAAGTTCCGTATCGGCCTGGCGGCTTTTTTTCCGCAGATGGTGATACCACTTATGGCGTGCAATGGAGAAAAGCCAGGTCTTGATATCTGCCTCTCCCCGGAAGGAGCCAATCGACTTTACTACTTCCAGGAATACCTCGGAGGCCAGGTCTTCCGACAGTCCGGCATTGCGGCAGAGGCTGTACAGATAGGAATAGACTGCCTTATAATATTGTGTGAAAAGTTCTTCCAAAAGCTGTTTCACGGCCTTGCTCCTTCCGGGTTGGTGATCGGATTCTTTATGATTCAAGAAAAATGCTGCGCACGATTCATAAGTTATTTCTGTACACTTCCTTAGTGCCCGGTTTGGGAAGAATGTTACACAGGAAAATAAATTTTTCCAAAAAATAAGCCGATGGCGTATTGGATTATATTTATATATGTTATTACTGCGGCAGTTAAATATCGACGGATTTTAAAACTTCGCTATTTAACCGCCGCAGTAATATGATGCCAATAGGCAAAAGGAAACATAAGTCCACGAGGATAAAGAACGAAATCCCCCAACTGTGCGGCAATACGGTAGGGCATGGCTCTGTTTATCCAGATGTCTATGACCTTTTCAAAGATTTTAAATACAACCCGATTGAGGATGCGCGGTTTGCTGTGTTCTCCGAAACATCCGATGCGTTGACAGACCATGAGAAAAAAGTGGATGAGCTGGTAGTGAATACTTTTGGGATGTATAGTTGGGAAGGCATTGGAGCGGAATATCAATGATATGCTTGCGTAAATTCGATGGATGTGCCCAATCGTGTAAGCTGGCTCCTTAACCCCGTACGGCAACACAGTGTATCTGGCGAAGCGTCGCAGGATATAAACGTGTTGCCGCACGGGACGCAGCCTGCTGCGCCGTTGGTTAAGGGAGATACAGGTGACACAAATACCTCACATTTCTACTCCAGGATGAAAACGGTCAAGCGCATCAGTCCCCCGCTAAGGCAATCCCTGAGATATCCGGCGCGGCCACCAGGGAATAATTGGTATAGTAGACCACAAACCCGGGCTTGCTCCCGTTGGGCTTCTTGACATTTTTCCGTTCCAGGTAGTCAATCTCCACTTTTTCGTTATCCCGTCCCCGGGAGTAATAGGCGGCCAGCTGCCCTGCTTCCTCAAAGGTGCGGTCTGGCAGTTCATCGCCATTGGTTTTCACCACCACATGGGAGCCGGGGATCCCCTTGGCATGGAACCACCAGTCATTGCCAGAGGCGAACTTAAACGTCAGCTCTTCATTCTGGAAATTATTTTTGCCTACATACATATGGTAGCCGTCCGAGGAAATGTAGTGGAAGGGCTTGCTCCGTACCTTTTCTTTTTTACCAGTATGTTTTTTCTTGATATAGCCAAACCGCGCCAGCTCATCTTTTATCTGCCCCAGGTCATCTTCAGACACGGCAATGTCTAAAGAGGTAGAGATAGACTCCAGGTGGAGGATTTCTTCCTTGGTTTCCTCAATCAGTTCCGTCAGGGCTTCGTAGGTGCGCTTGAGCTTGCCGTAGCGGTCAAAGTATTTTTGGGCGTTTTCCTGGGGCGAAAGCTGTGGGTCTAAGGGGATGGAAATCATCTTGTCAGTATAGTAATCCAGCGCCTCCAGTTTTTTCGCCCCTTCTGTGAGCCCGTACCCATAGGTGTGGATCAGTTCCCCGTATACCTTATATTTGTCCCGTTTTTCCGTATCCTTCAGCTGCTTTTGCTGCAAGTCGAATTTCTTGCGGCTGCGGTCGAGGACGGTGGACACAATCTTGCGCAGGTCGGCGGATTTCTGGCGGATGCGGGTGTAGCTGCTCCTGGCGGCAAAAAAGGTTTCCAGAACGGCGGAAATGGAAGGGTAGGCGTCTGCCTCATAATCCCTATACTGTTTTAATTCCAGGGCGGAAAATTCAATCGGTTCCTTCTGCCTGCGGATAATGTTGGGTGTGAACTTCCCTTCTGCCACATCCTCCATCATCCAGGCGAAATGGTGGTAGAGGTGCAGCCGTTCCTCTTCGGACAGCGCTGCAATTGGCCGTTCTCCATCCACGGAAGCCCGGAAGCAGATTTCAGAGGCTATCGTGGGGCTTAGCCCTGTGAAGGTGGAGTAGATGGCCTTGGCGGCTGGGAATGGCTTTTCGCAGGCTGTCGCCAGGAAGGAAGCCTGGCTGGCCTCTAAGGGGTTGTATTTGTGCTGAGTCTCGGGGATGAAATATTCCCGCCCTGGCAGCACCTCGCGTACGGAGCTGACCTGGGCGGAGATGTGCTTGATGCTGTCGATGATTTTGCCATTTTCATCGCAGAAGATGATATTGCTGTGCTTGCCCATGATTTCCACAATCAGCTGCTTGTGGCAGAGGTCGCCGAGGTCGTCGAGGTGTTCAATCTCAAAATGGATGATGCGCTCCATATGGGGCTGGAAAATGCGCGTAATTTTCCCATTGGCAATGTGCTTGCGCAGCAGCATGCAGAAATTAGGGGCGGTCATGGGGCTGGGCTTGTTCTGCTCTGTCAAGTAAACCAGGGGGAGGGAGGCGCTGGCCGAGAGCACGAGGCGTACCTGGCTTTTTGCGCACTTGATGGTCAGCAGGAGCTCGTCCTTTTCCGGCTGGGCGATTTTGCTGATCCTCCCGTTTTGTATGGTGTCGTTGAGTTCTTTTACTAAGCTTGCAATTACGATTCCGTCAAAAGCCATGGGGGAACCTCCTTTTTTATAATAAAGATTGGGTGTGGTGCTGAGTTGGGTTCTTTTGCGTGATGGGGTAGTGCTGCCAGTGTTTTGGGTGTTAATAAATGGGCATAGTAGTGCTGCCGCTGTTCTTGGGTGTTAACAAATGGGCATTTTTGTAAGTAAATAACATTGGCCATGGATAGCAGCATTTCAGGAAATGGAAACTGGCAGTATATTCAAGTAGGAGAAAGGATGGGGTATCCTGCGGGTAATAGTATACACCAAGTATTGGGAAAATGGAATATCTGTTTTGCTGTATTTTTCTTGTATAGCGGAAAATAGTTGCTGTTCATGGGCTCCCAGGCTGTGAATAATAATGGAAAATAAAGGAGGGGTTTCTAAATATAGCCTTATATTTGGCCGATATTATAGCAAAGGGCAGGAAGGATTTGCCCAGAGGGGTGGTTTGGAAATGGCTATTCATAATTTATTTGGTGTGCAGTATGGTGAAAAGTTATTTCAGGGCGCTTCCTAAGTAAAACGGCAGGTTTAAACAAGATCTAAATATAAGGAGGAGACGAATATGGACACAAATGCAATTACGAATGCATACACAGCCCAGGCAACGGCAGAGTCTGCATCTGCCTCTAAGGCGAAGAATACCAGCAAGGTGACGAAGCCCGCAGGGCAGAAGGAAGTGGGCAGCCCGCAGTTAAGCGAGAAGGCGCAGAAATACTACAACCAGCTGCGCAAGAAATTTTCCAATATGGATTTTATCCTGGTCAGCTCGGATAAGAAGGAAGAAGTACAGGCAAACGCCAGCAAATATGCAGGCAACAGCGCCCTGGTCGTGCTGATTGACGAAGACAAGATTGAGAAGATGGCAGAGGATGAGGCGTACCGTGCGAAATATGAGGGAATCCTGCGCGGCGCCACAACGCAGATGGCGCAGATGAAGCAGAGTTTGGGCAAGAATGCGGACAGCGTGAAGACCATCGGCATGAGCTTCAATGAAAAGGGCGTGGCGTCATTCTTTGCGGTAGTGGATAAATCATTGGCCAGCCAGAAGAAACGGATTGAGAAGAAGGCGGAACAGAAGGCAGAGGACAAGAAAAAGGCCGAGCGCAAGGCGGAGCAGAAGCGGGCAGAGGAAAAGCGTAAGGACGGCGTGGAAAAGACAGGCGGCGATTCAGAGGACACAGAGACCGTGACAGCGTCTTCCTGGGATGAGCTGTTGAAGAAAATCAATGACACAATCACCATGGCGCGGGCAGATTCCCTCCGTACGGAGCAGGAGACATGGGTTGGGCAGAGGTTTGATTCGGCCATATAAATTTATAAATAGCTATAAATGGCAGAAATCTGATACAAGAATTAAAATAGAAACATCCACTGCAGGGGGATTCCTCTTGCAGCGGATGTTTTGTAGAGCGTAAAAGGGCTTTTGCCCTGTTTAAGGAGCCTGTTTTTTCCTAATCTGTCATGTTTAAGGAGCCGGGTCCTTTTTTCCCTGTTTGCCAGAATGGAGCATATCCACCTCTAAGGGACTTGGCTTGGCAAAAGCGGATTGGGGAAGGAAATTATAGACGTCCAGATAAGAATCCAGTTCCGCGCTGTTTTGGGGCGGCCTGGGCATTGCCCCTGTGCAGTCGGTGACAGAACTTGCTTTCAGGTAGTCATAGTTGTCTGATAAATCAGGTACGGGATGGTTTTCCTTTTTGGCATCCTTTGTATCCATAAAAATACCTTCTTTCTTAAGGGAGTTAGCCCTGGAAGGGAGTTTGGCATCTGGTATGGAATTGCCAGTGGGGAAGCAGCCTGTAAATGCTCGCGGCTTCTCTTTTGCCAAAATCCCTGTCAGGGCTATTTGTAGTGTGTTTTGCCAGCAGCACGGCAGCCTAAGGAATCAGCATGCGATGAATGGCCATATGCCCTTGCGCATATAGACGATTTAACAGAGGCTGCCGCAGTAACAGGTGACCATTCACGGAGCGGGCAGACATAGCGGAAATCTCCCCGCCCCATGAAAAGTAACAGTACTATTATGGCAAAGAAAAGCATTTTTTATACATGTTTGACTTTTGCGCGGTAAATCATTATAATAAAAAAGTGTTTTGGCCGTACAAGCTGTTGCCTCTTTTTTCGCAGAAAGAATGAGAGTCTTCAAAATATGGGCTTTCGTACGTGATGCCAGCTGGCTTGCCGGAACCAGCGTCCGTTTGGGGAAAGAGCATTTGAAATGAACCAAACATTTAAAAAACGATCAATAGAATAGATAAAAACCTACCCAGAAAGGATAATTTGTAGACCATGAAAATATCAGAACTGTTAAAATCAAAAGAAATCACCATAAGCTGTGAACTCTTCCCTCCCAAGAAAGGCTCCGAGCTGCAAAAGGCACATGACCTGGTGCGGGAGATTGCGCAGCTTTGCCCGACCTTTATCAGCGTAACTTATGGGGCGACTGGCGGGATAAGCGAACATACGGTCAACTTGGCAAATGAAGCCCAGAACGTCAATGGGATAACAGCCCTTGCGCACTTGACCTGTGCATCCTCTGATCGGAACAAGATACAGGAAGTCTTAGGGGAGCTGAAGCAAAATAAAATTGAAAATATTCTGGCCCTGCGTGGTGATATCCCGGAAAATGCCGATTTTCCCCTGCCGAACCAGTACCGCCATGCCAGTGAGCTGATAGCGGAAATCCGGGCATTTGGGGATTTCTGCATTGGGGGCGCGTGCTATCCGGAAGGACATCCGGAAGCGGAATCTGTGGAGGCGGATATTGACAACCTCAAGCGGAAGGTGGAGGCAGGCTGCGAGTTCCTGACCACGCAGATGTTTTTTGACAACAACATCCTCTACAGCTTCCTCTATAAGGCGCTGAAGAAGGGGATCCATGTACCGGTGATTGCGGGGATTATGCCAGTGACGAATGTAAGCCAGATGAAACGGATTGGGGCGTTGTCAGGGTCTGTGCTGCCGCAGCGGTTCCGAATGATGGTAGAGCGGTTCGCAGACAACTCAGCGGCATTGAAGCAGGCAGGGATTGCCTATGCCACGGAGCAGATTATTGACTTAATTGCCAATGGGGTAAGCCATATCCATATTTATACCATGAATAAGCCAGATGTGGCAGGGGCGATTATGCATAACCTGTCGGAAATATATAAAGCATAAATGGCGGATGAAAGCCAGGTGCGGCAGAAGCGAGTATGCGTAATTTGCCAGAAAGGATGGACAGGGGGGCATTGATCATGAAAGTAGACAGAAAAGAAACGCTGCGGTATCTGGGCTATGGCCGGCAGGAAGCGGATGGGCAGACGCTGCAGCTGTTGGAAGAGGTGGCCGCGGAATTGGAGGCAGACAGCATGCCCAAGAGCATATACCGCGAATATGGCTGCCAAGTGGAAGGGGACAAGGTCTTGTTTGGGGGGCTGGCGGTGACAAGCGCCAGCCTGGCCAGGAACTTGAAGGGCTGCAGGCGCGTGGCGCTTCTGGCCGCCACCATTGGGCGCACAGCAGATCTGATGATTAAGAAATATTCCGTCCTCAATCTTGCGAAGGCCGCCATCGTGCAGGCTGCAGGCGCTGCATATATCGAGTCTTACCTGGATGAAATCAGCGCCGAGATAAAAAAGGATGCGCAGGGACGCGGCCTGTACCTGCGCCCCAGGTTCAGCCCCGGCTATGGGGATTTTTCCCTGGAACACCAAAAAGACATTTTTGCCATGCTGGAGTGCAGCAAACGGATTGGGGTGACCCTCACGGCCGGGAACCTGATGATGCCCTCCAAGTCGGTCACCGCCCTGATTGGCCTTACGCCCGCCAGGGGGCAGTCTTGCCAGATGCCATCCTGCAGCCAGTGCGGCAAGACGGATTGTGAATTTCGCCAGGAGGAATAAAAGCATAGGAGCAAAGCCACAGGCTCCTTTCGGGGGAGCCATAAAGGATATTATGTTGGAGGTAGCCATGAAATTTAAAGATCATTTAGGAAAAGAACTGCTATTTTTTGACGGGGCAATGGGTACGATGCTGCAAAAGCAGGGCCTTCGCTCCGGCGAGCTGCCGGAAGTCTGGAATGCCACCAGGGAAAACGTTATTCTGGACATCCACAAGAACTACTTAGAAGCGGGAGCCAATATTATCAAGGCCAATACGTTTGGCATTAATCCTTTCAAAATGGAAGGCACAGGCTATACTTGCGAAGAACTGACGCAAAGAGGGATTGCACTGGTGAAACGTGCCATTGCGGAAACGGGGAAAAAGGCGTACGCTGCCCTTGACATTGGTTCTTTGGGCAAGCTCTTGGAACCTTTGGGCGACCTGCCCTTTGAAGCGGCGTATGAAGCCTTCCGGCCCGTATGTGTCGCTGGGGAACAGGCAGGCGCAGATCTTTGCCTGATTGAAACGATGAACGATACGTATGAAATCAAGGCCGCTGTCCTGGCCGCCAAGGAGAATACTAGCCTTCCGATTGTGGTTACGATGGTCTTTGATGAAAGCGGCAAGCTTCTGACAGGCGCAGATATGGAAGCGGCAGTCGCCATGCTGGAGGGGCTGCGGGTGGACGCCATAGGCTTAAACTGCGGCTTTGGCCCTGACGTCATGAAGGCCTTCCTGCCAAAGCTGCGCCAGATATGCTCGCTGCCGCTGGTGCTGAACCCCAATGCAGGCCTGCCGGTAGTAGTGGACGGCAGGACCTGCTTTCAGGTCACGCCAGGGGATTTTGCCGCCATTATGAAAGAGATTGCTGCGGAGGGGATGTCCATTCTGGGCGGCTGCTGCGGCACAACGCCTGCCCATATCCAGGCTTTGGTGAGCGCCTGCCAGGGCATGCCGCCCCTGCAGGTGACGGAGAAAAACCGTTCTGTGGTTTCATCTTATACGCATGCCGTGGTGTTTGAAGAACGTCCCAAGATTATTGGCGAACGGATTAACCCGACAGGAAAATCCCGTTTTAAGCAGGCGTTACGGGAGAAAGACATGGAATACATCTATAAGGAAGCCCTTGTCCAGCAGGAGCATGGCGCCCATATCCTGGATGTCAATGTGGGCCTGCCTGAAATTGACGAAGTAGAGATGATGCGCAAGGCGGTGACAGGGATCCAGGGGATCACCGGCCTGCCTCTGCAGATTGATACTTCGGACGGCGCGGCCATGGAGACAGCCATGCGCCTCTACAACGGCAAGCCCCTGATCAATTCTGTCAACGGCAAGCAGGAATCCATGGATACGGTATTTCCGCTGGTGGCGAAGTACGGCGGCATGGTTGTCTGCCTGGCATTGGATGAGGAAGGGATTCCCAAGACGGCGGAAGGGCGCGTCCGTGTGGCGGAGAAAATCATTGCCGAAGCGGCAAAATATGGCATTGGCAAAAAAGACCTCCTAATCGATACCCTGACCCTGACCATCAGCACAGGGCAGGAAAATGCCCAGGTTACGCTGGACGCTTTGGATTATGTGCGGCATCAGATGGGCGTCCACACCACCCTGGGCGTATCGAATATCTCTTTTGGCCTTCCCCAGCGGGAAAAAGTCAATACGGCGTTCTTTACGATTGCGCTGTCGCGGGGGCTGAGCGCAGGCATCATCAACCCAGGCAGCGAGGCCATGATGGCGGCGTACCACGCGTATTGCGCCCTAAACGGCAGCGATGTCCAGTGTGCGGATTATATTGGGATTTACTCCCAGCAGCCAGGGGCGCCAGGGGCGGCTCCGGCAAAATCAGGGGAAATCAGCCTCTATGACGCTGTGGTAAAGGGTCTTGCGGAAAGCGCCTACCAGGCGGCCAAAAAGGAGCTGCAGGATAAGGAGCCGCTGGCGGTGATTGACGGGGACTTAATCCCAGCCTTAGACCACGTAGGGCAGGGATTTGAGAAGAAAACAATGTTCCTGCCCCAGCTTCTGATGAGCGCGGACGCTGCCAAGGCAGGGTTTGACGCCATTAAGGAACACCTGAAGGCCAAAGGGGACGATTCTGCCTCTAAGGGGACAATCGTGATAGCCACGGTGAAAGGCGATATCCATGACATCGGGAAGAACATTGTCAAGGTATTGCTGGAGAACTATGGGTTTGAAGTGATTGATCTGGGAAAAGACGTGCCGCCGGAGGACGTTGTGAAGGCAGCCAGGGAGCATGATGTCAGGCTGGTAGGACTAAGCGCCCTGATGACCACTACGGTATCAAATATGGAAATCACCATCCAGCTGCTGAAAAAAGAGGCGCCAGCCTGCAAAGTCATGGTGGGCGGCGCGGTCCTCACCCAGACCTATGCGGATATGATTGGGGCGGATTTCTATTCCAAGGACGCCATGGGTTCCGTCCGCTATGCGAATGAGCTGTTTGGGGCATAGTGTGCAGCTGTCCATTAGATGGATGCCTGTCAAAAACATGCATACCGATTTGGCCAAGCCGATTGAGCTTTAGAAGCTGAGGGGAGATTGGCAGAGTATTTTTATTACAACCAGCTCTGCCTATAATAGGCGGAGCTGGTTGTACAACGAATGGTATTTAGACATTCATGTTATAAATAGCTTTTCACGGAAAGATAGCTATTATTTCTGGGCAATTGCCGCCTGTGCCGCAGCGAGCCTTGCGATTGGCACGCGGAACGGTGAGCAGGAAACATAGTCAAGCCCAATCTTGTTGCAGAACTCTACAGAGGATGGGTCTCCGCCATGTTCGCCGCAGATGCCGATGTGGAGGTTGGGGTTCACGGGCTTGCCTAACTTAATGGCAGTCTCCATTAACTTGCCAACGCCAGTCTGGTCAAGTTTTGCAAACGGGTCGTTCTCGAAGATCTTGGCGTCATAGTATGCCTCTAAGAACTTGCCGGAGTCGTCACGGGAGAATCCAAAGGTCATCTGCGTCAGGTCATTGGTGCCGAAGCAGAAGAAGTCCGCTTCTTTGGCAATCTCGTCAGCCGTCAGGGCTGCCCTTGGGATTTCAATCATCGTGCCCACTTCATATTTCAGGTCAACGCCTGCAGCGGCGATCTCAGCGTCAGCAGTCTCCACAACTACTTTCTTGACATATTTTAATTCCTTGATATCGCCAATCAATGGAATCATAATTTCTGGTTTTACGGTCCAGTCAGCATGCGCTTTCTGTACGTTGATAGCAGCGCGGATTACAGCGCTTGTCTGCATCTTGGCGATTTCCGGATAGGTAACGGCCAGACGGCATCCACGGTGTCCCATCATCGGGTTGAACTCATGGAGGGAATCAATGATTGCCTTGATGTCCTCTACGGATTTGCCCTGGGCGTCAGCCAGCTTCTGGATGTCTTCTTCCTCTGTCGGAACGAACTCATGGAGCGGCGGATCCAGGAAACGGATGGTAACTGGGTTCCCCTCCAGAGCCTCATATAATTTCTCGAAGTCTCCCTGCTGTTCCGGAAGGATTTTTGCCAGGGCAGCTTCCCGTTCCTCTACGTTCGCGGCGCAGATCATCTCGCGGAATGCGTCGATACGGTTGCCTTCGAAGAACATATGCTCCGTACGGCAGAGGCCGATGCCTTCTGCGCCAAGCTCACGTGCCTTCTTGGCGTCGGCGGGAGTATCTGCATTTGTCCTTACCTTCAGTGTCCTGTATTTATCAGCCCATCCCATAATCCTGCCAAATTCGCCAGCGA
>Ga0137306_102357_pt1 | contig 16026 bp, 13 predicted proteins | sample Inofroosms_March_FD_97187 | JGI IMG/M metagenome (GOLD analysis project Ga0137306, IMG submission 97187) | Mouse cecal microbial communities from Vienna, Austria - N-Acetylneuraminic and N-Acetylglucosamine D2O microcosms_March | ecosystem: Host-associated > Mammals > Digestive system > Large...
CACGGTTGCGCTTTTGCTGGAAGGGGATGGTATCCGTGTGGAAGCTCTTTTGCCAGAGCATATCGCCGGTGTAGGAGACGTTGGTCAGGATGTACTGCACCGTGTTGAGATGCCACCGCTCCCGGCCACGGCCCCGGACGACGCCCAGCTCATTCAGCTCATGGACGATGTCCGGTGCGCCCTGGCCCCTGAGATAGGCGCTGTAGATGTGCCGGACGATCTCCGCCTCCTCGGGAATGATATCCAGTTCCCGTCCTGTCAGCCGGTAGCCGTAGGGGGTAGACGGAGGGACAAAGATTCCCTTCTCCATCCGCATCCGGACGCTGATGCGCATATTGTTGGAGTGGTTGGTGGACTCCATCTGGGAGAAGGCGCCGTAGATCTGGGCGATCTGCTCGGTGGTCATCTTCCCGGTGTCGATGTTCTCCTTCTCGAAGCAGATAGAGATACCCAGCCGGAGCAGTTCCCGCACATACCGGATGTAGTCCGTGGTGTTCCGGGCGAAGCGGGAGGTGGACTTGACCAGCACCCGGTCGATCTTCCCGTCACGGCAGTCCGCAATCATGCGGTTGAACTCCTCCCGCTTCCGGGACTCCAGTCCGGACAGCCCCTCGTCAGCGTAGACGTCCACCAGCTCCCAGTCCTCCCTGGAGGCGATGAACTTGGTATAGAAGTCCACCTGGGCCATATAGGAGTTGAGCTGGTCCGCTGAGTCGCTGCTGACCCTGGCGTATGCCGCAACCCGTAGCTTCGCCGCCTCGGGCTTCCTGGCGTCGATAACCGTGATCCTCGGACGCCTTGCGACTGTTATGCTTGTCTGTGCCATATCTTTTTTGACCTCCTTCCCGTGACATACCATATCACAAGTTTTTTGAAACAGCTATTCACCAATACCAACTAAAAGCAGGCAGGGAAACTGGGCAGAATATACCTGTTCTCAGGCGAAGATCAAGGTGGGCCGAAGCCGCCGCTTCAGTTCGTTTTTGGCCCGTTCCGCCTCCACTTCTGACAGGAGCTCCCGCTCTGTCATGCTCTCCAGCATTCGCAGGGCGGAGAGAAAGGTAATATTGTCCCGCAGTTCCTTTGTAGTCATTGTGTCAGTATCCTCCTATCGTAGAATGATAAACGAGAAACAGCGAAGCCTTATGGTCTCCGCTATGTAGGATTGGTATTTCAGCAATATGTTTCCGCAAGGCCCACACTGATGCGCAGCGCGGCATCCACTTCCCACATCTTGTCTGCGCCTACGCTGCCCATGTACTCACCGAGACGGGATTTGTCCAGGGTACGCAGCTGCTCCAGCAGGACGGTGGAGTCACAGAACAGGCCGCAGGCCGCGCCCCTGAGCCGCACATGGGTGGGCTGGCGCTTCCCTTTGACGTACCCCGTGATGGCGGCGGCAATAACGGTGGGGCTGTGGTGGTTACCCACATTGTTCTGGAGGATCAGGACAGGCCGGATGCCTCCCTGCTCCGAGCCGATGACCGGCGTGAGATTGGCGTAGTAGATATCGCCCCTCTGAATGGGACGGGTCCTCTTGAAATCCATAGTTGTTTTCTCCTGTGTTGAAAGAACGGGGCCGCTCCTGCGCAGGTTGTGCAAAGATGCTGCTATCCTTTTTGCGGAGGGCGGCCCCGCCGTTTCTATCGTTGATCGTTTGCTGGCTCTATTCGACACTACTTCCCGAGCCTTGGGCGGCAATCTGGAACTGTGCTGGCGCACATCACGGGAATCTCACCCCTCCGAGGATCGCTCCGAGCTGCCCCCATTGCTTGAGACTGTGGCTGGGCAGGAGTATCATTGTGTGCTGACGGCTTCATTGCAATACAGCTTGCCAGGGCTGTTTTGGGATGGATGGGGACCGCTGGGCACCTTGTTTGGCCGTCTTTGATAACAGAGATGAAATTTACTGCAATTCCTTTTCTGTTACAGGTGGTCTTGGCGCATCCTCCGTATCGCTTTCCGTTTTTCACGCGGACCGTCAGGGAACGTATTCCAGTTGCCGGATATTCACTTTTCAAGCTGCACGAGAGAATTTCTTCCCTCACCTCTCTTACTGGATCAATCAAAGGTCAAAACGAAACACCTTCCAAAAAATCTTTTATAAATTTTTCAAACTGACGCTTATACTTGCGGATCACTTGGACGGAGACGCCATATTTTTTTGCGAGGATACCTGTGCAGGCCCGTTTCTGACCGTTCAAATACAATTCCAGCAGGTCATTTGCCCAAGGTTTCCAGTCCGCCAGAGCTTTTTTCAGTTCATCCATCAACACTAAGTCGCAAGCCATAGACTCGACCTGTGTTTCTGCCGGAATGATATCCAGCAGGGTTCCGGCATCTTCTGAATCGTTCAGCGGAGCGTTGAGGGAGAGATGCTGAAACGCCTGTCCAGCCCGCCGATTCCGTTTTTCTGCGGGCCTGCTCCTGTCCCAGGCCCGGTATTCCTCCAGCGACGCCTCAATGACCATGCAGTCCAGATCATCTCCATCCGCTATGTAGTCGAGGATAAAGTACCGCCTCTGCGCTGCCGGAAGTCCTTTGTTTTCCGTTACGACAGCCGTCCATTCGGCAGCGGGCACGACACAGAGGCAAACGCTGCCGTCCGGCTGCGCCTTGTTCAGCAGGTATGTAGTTTTCATGGGTGCAATCTCCAATCTCAAATTTTTAGGGGAAAGTGCGAATTTGAGATGGAAGATCACGGATATTTCGCTATATTGGGATGCCAGTAACGCAGAAGCAGAAACATAAAAATCCTTTCCGCCTTTCAGCCGGCGAAAAGGACAACAAAAAAGGAGCCTTACGCATAGCTAAAAAGCTACTTGTAAGGCTCCGAACTCGATGGCTCCCGTAGTTACATCCCTGATACCCCGGCCAGCTGCGGCCCGAGTATCGGGCGGGGCTGGACAGGAGAGGCAGTGTAGTGCGATGTGATACGCTGCCTGCTCGGTGATGACGGGCGGTTGGTGCGCTTGACGAAGTATGGGGGGTGAGGGAGAGACGGGATCACGCTCCCGCCTGCTGCTGCTCCATATTTTCTTGGAAAGTGATGCCGATTTGTAATCCACACTTGGGACACTTGGTGAACCACTCCGCCTTGGCGGACTGCCGTGGCCCGAAGAGCCGCAGGTGCGCGGGATCTGTCTGGCTTGCCGCATCCAGGATGCGGCCCTGGTGACAAACCGGGCAATAGATCGCGCGGGATACCTTTTGTCTCATATCCACCTCCTGCTGTTCTCTCTTTAGAGAACATTAAAGTAAAATTTTTTGCTCTTCTACAGTAGGTGGTGGTTTGCGAGACGAATACGCATGGCCTGCCTGGATACCTGAAATACATCGGCCATATCGTCGATGAGCTGTCTATCCTTACGCCCCCGGCGAAGCTGGTAGAAGCACCGTTTGATTTGCGCGATTGGCATAAGGATAGCAGAGCCCAGCATATTGGCCTGTACCTCCATGTTGCTTTCAGACGACGACGCCAGCAGAGCCGCGCTTTCCCCGGTTCCTGTGTACAGCTTTTTGTGTAGCACCCAATGGGCCAGCTCGTGGGCGCAGGTAAAGCGCAGACGGCCTGTGCTGGCGTCCTCCTCACAGAGAGAGGCGTCGATGAGGATGGTTCCAGCGCTGACAGGGAAGAGAGTATACGCATGGTTTTCCATGTCGTACACCGCCTCCAGCCCGGTATCAAAGATGGTTTTTCCCAGGATACTGCCATTCTTCCGGAGATACTGATACTCCAGAGAAACTCCGTGGGACTCGATGATTTCCTCAATGGGAACGGCGGAGGGAGGGCCATAATACAAGGCGGAGTCGTAGCTGCACAGTACCTGCCGCGCGATATTTTCCAGCGCCTGCTCCTGATAATAGATCCTGGTCATAGTTCGTTCCCCCTCTCTTTCGGTGTCCGCTTGGTGATCCGGTCGATAAATTCCTGCCACTCCTCGTCTGTGGCGTCGACTTCCTTGGCAGTACGCAGAGCGGCGCGGACAATGTCCCGCTCCATGATGTACTCCGGCAAATCCGCCGAAACCCGCTGCGCGTTTGGCCTGGCCGCCAGATCCAGGAGCTCTTCCCGGTCCTCTCTACTCAGACGCAGTTCTACTGCCAGCTTGTCCAAGTATTCCCGGGTGGGAGCCGGTCTGCGGCCTGTTTCAATGTTGCTCATATACACAGGAGACAGTCCCAGCCGCGCGGCCAGCCCCCGAAGGGAAATCCCTAGAGCCATCCGCTTTTGCCGGACAAAGGCTCCAAATGTTTGTGCCATAGTACGCACCTCCTTTGCGTTCGCATGCCTGAGAACGAAGTAAATATAGTATACCGCACTTTTGTTCGATTTACAAGAGGGCAAAAATAAGGTGTCCCAAATGCGGGACACCTTATTTTTTTGATGCTGAATTTCTAACCATTTCCTGAAATTTTACAACGATTTCCGGCGGCTCTGTGATACGGATGGCTCCGTCAAATGTAAACACCCAGGCAAAAAAGGGCGGACTGGGGGCAACATTGACTGTAGCTTTAAAATGTCCAGGGTCCGCCAGTTCTGTCTGGGCATCCTCCCCAAAGCGGTCTATTATGCTCCTCATGGTATAGTTGTCGCACAGCAGCTCTACAGTTTGTGGTTCTGTGCCATACATTCCAAATACTTGATGGACGTATGTAGCCGGATCGAAATCTGGGATAGACACTGCGGGACGTTCTATCAGGTTCACACAGGTCATCCGGTCTACACGGAACTGAGCCAGTTTGTCGTGTTTTTCTGACCAGCCTACCGCGTAGTAAAAGTCTCGGCTCCAGATCAGGGCGTAGGGACTAAAAAAATACCGATAGCCCTCGTGCTTGAGAACCCTTTTCTTCTCTGGTGTATACTCTATGTATTGAAATGTGATTTGCTTCTGCTCCTGGATAGCGGTATGGATCATATCCACAATATAATAGATCCCCTCATTATCCTGCTTAGCGGTGCCTTCCATGTACACAGGCCGTTCCAACTGCCAGACTTGCTCCCGGCTGGCAAGGACCGCCAGCTTGCGGAGCAGGTCCTCGCTTTTCTTCCTCGTGATGAAGTGAGAGGACTCAACGGCATCCACCAATAGCTTCAGTTCAGGAAGCTCAAAGAGGCGAGAGCCAATAAAATAAAGGTTTTGGCGCTTCCGATGCTGCACAATATCTACACCAAATTCTTTTAAGACAGCTATATCACCATAAACACTTTTGCGGTCTGTATGGATACCTTTAGAGTTCCAAAATTCCAAGATATCCATAGCAGAAACAGGGTTTTCCTCGCTGGAGTGCTCATAAAGAAACCGGAGCAGCAAAAGCATCCTCAACTGATTATTTGCTTTCATAGAAAATTGCCCCTCATTACTATTGTTATTCCTATTTCTGCCTCCAGGATGTCAAAATATGCAGACCTTATTTCAATTCTCCAGATTTGGCGAACATTTCAAAGACATGATTCAAGAACTCCTCTACTGCCGCAAAATGCTCTGGCGGCAGTAATTCTAGACGATCTGCTAAATAATCGACCTTGTTCTTTCCTCGATCACCGAAAAGAATCAGATCACTGGAGATGAATAACTTCTCACAGATACGCTTAAGTGTAGATACTGTGATACCAGCCACTCCGCGCTCTATATCAGAAACATTTTTAGTGCCAAGTGAAACTATTTCACCGAACTGTTCCTGTGTCAGCCCTGCACGTTCCCGTGCGATTCGTATTTCATTTCCAATATGGATATTAATTTCCTTTTTATCTCTCACTACAATCACCGCCCGCAGAATCAATACTATGCCATTAGTTTATGTAATAGCAGCTAAAACATTAACCTCTGCTTGCTTAGATATTTTATCATAGTACCACAACCACATTTCCATTATTTCAACAAAGAAAAGGTTGCCATTATTTTATTTATAAGGTCCTCCAGAATCGAAAATTGTTCCAATGTCAGTAGATTTATGCGCTCAATTAAGAAGTTGGTACTATTTTTATACCTATTTTCAAATAGAAGGGAATCGCTCGAAATATTCAGTTTCTCACATATACGCTTTAGCGTTGAGAGTTTTATTCCCGTTACCCCTCTTTCAATGTCTGATACATTTTTCGTATCTAAACCTACCATCTCACCCAATTGGGCTTGTGTTAATCCCGCATGCCTTCTTGCTTTTTGAATCTCCATTCCGACTTGAATGTTGAGTTCTTTCTTGCTTTTCATATTTACACCTTCTATATAGTCAGTTGTTGCTACCATTTTATGTAATAGCAGCATTGACAGGAACCCTGTTTTGCTATTATAATTTATGGTGGCAATACACCGACAATCAACTATAAGGCGAAAATGAAACGGAAAGTAGTATGGTGCTATGCAGATCAGGGAGGATAGCATTGTGGTTATCGATAAAACGACAGGGAAAGGCTGTGCCTGGAGCATAGCGTCAAAAGCAGTTACCAGACAACTAATCAGCGAAGGCATCATGGATAAGCCAATTTTCAGAAAGCCCTGCAAAAGCAGATATAACTTGATCCGTGTGACAGAATACGGAGAGGAGGTGTACATAATATCACAGTGGGACGATGAATCCACGGTGGAACCGCTATGGGCCCCATCCTTTATTGATGCAGAAATATGGGAGCAGGCGGTCAGCAAATTCCGAGTATATGAGAGATTGGATCAAAATGTGGAGAAGTACCTGATTCCGGAAATGGACGAATATCTGCAAAACATTTCTGATACAGAGTTGGTTTCTATGACCAGGGACTTCCTGATAGAGCATGGTGTGATTAATATGCCGATTTCCCAGCGTGCTGGGAAAACATACTACTTTAATGAAAATGAGGTGTACTCTCTTGATAAAGAATCAAAACTATTTCCGTATCAAAAACGGATAAAATTTGGTATGTTTGAAACCAGAGGCGAAACCTGCTTCAATATGACTCTCTGGCGCAAAGCCGCTTCCCAATTTGAAGTCGGAACAACACTGACGGAGTGTATACAAATTTTCATAGAAACAGGTCTTGTGCATGGTGTCCCGCGAGAGCTATCTCCCATTGACCGGTTAATACAGTACATAGCTCCACCTATTTATGAGCGTATTCCGGAGAACAAAGATGAAGCCACATTTGACTATATTCGCATGACCGTGGGCCTCCCACGCTATCAATTCAATTCATGGAAGGCTCTGCTAGATGAAGTCAACAAGTATCAGCATGAAATATATCAACGGGTCATCCGGAAATTAGAACAGGATCGTCAATTCAAAAGATATGGCATACCTATTGACTATCTTGAAGCAAGTAATATCCAATTACTGCTCGACTCTTCAATAGAGTTTATTTTTGAGTTAAAAGAGCAGAAAACCGTCCGGGCAAGCGAGGTAACTGTTTCTTGTCCCCGCATAAAGATTACTGGATGAGGAGGGCCATATGAATAAAACCACTTGTGCGTTTACGGTCACCGTCCGCATAAGTTTCCCTGGAAAAGCAACGAATCTGACCCCCGGTGCATAGCCTTGAAAACAGTTTTGGCGGAGCAAGTCGGAAAGCTCGTGGCGGCAGGGGTAACAGACTTCTACAGCGGGATGGCGGACGCTTCTGACGTTTGGCTTTCACAAATCGTCTTGGACTTGCGCAAAGAAAATCCTGCGCTGAGGCTCCACTGTTTCCTGCCCTGTGAGGGACAAGCGGATAAGTGGAGCGCCCCGGCGCAGGAGCGCTATCATTCCATTTTGGAGTATGCTGATTCTGTAGACTATATAAGCCGCAAATATTATGACGGCTGTATGATCGACAGGAGCCACCGGCTGGTGGAAGCGGTCGGCCATCTGCTGGCTGTGTACAATGGGGAACGGCGGCAACTGTACGATATGTGCAGAGGTTGGGCCGGGAAATGATTATTATAGACCCGGTCTCTCGAAATATTACCTATCAAGACAGCGGAGGATGATACAATGGGAAAGTATGGACGAGGGTATTGCCTGTATTGCGGCGGGGCCATTATTTCTGAGGAGTCTAACTTCTGCTCTGACTGTGGCTGTCAACTCCGAGAACTCTCCCCAGAAGATGCGGCATTGGTTCCGCCGGAGGACCAGCGTCGGATACCAATGCCGGTGAAATCTGTTTTTGTACGCCCGGACTTTTTCGTGTTCCAGTTCAGTCCTATCAGCAAAGGGGGCGGTTACCTACGGAAAATGATTATGCAGTTTTTGACAAGTGGAATGGATATTAAACGGACAAATTGTAATGAGCTGCTAAAAGAGGTCTGCGCCAAAGAGAATGTAGAAGCTACCAGTACCAGGCGCTCTATTCAGCGTTTTATAGATAAGGGATGGAACCCGATGTGGATACCGCCATGCGTTTGATTCTGCAATCCTATGTGTCGCAACAAAAATAGCATATAAGGGAATAACGAGAGAGCTGAGTCAGATCATGGCTCAGCTCTCTTATTTGTTAAACAACGCTTATTTGATATATCGGGTTAGTTAACCTCTGCTCTCTCTGCACAAGGTAAACATGGATGACTAGCTTCTTTCTCAAAGGCAATATTTACAATTCTTTTTTAGTATGTCGGCCTATCTGCTCTCAATTAAGGCGGAGATGCGGTGCATCAGCGCCGTATACTGCGCCCGAGTGGTAGAACCTGCCGGATCCATCCGCATACCGCCGACGCCCTTGAAAATGCCGTAATAATAGAGCACCTGGAATGCGTTGTTGACCGCCTCATCCATTAAATCCGCATCCTTAAAGATCACCGTCGTCTCCGGCGTACTGGTATCAAAACCGAAGCTTCTCAGGAACTTCACCAGCATAACCGCCATCTGCTCTCGGGAGAACGGCGCAGTCCCCTGGAAATCGCTGTAATCTGGCAGCAGGCCGGACTGCTTTGCCCAAACAGCCGCCTCCGTATACCAGCGGCCAGGCTCAATATCCTCATAGGTAATGCCCGCGAACTGCGTCAGATCAATCTTTGCGAGCCGTGCCAGCACGGTGACAATCGTGGCCTGCGTAATAGCGTCGTTGGGATCAAACTCTGTGGATGAGATGCCTTCCATCAGTTCCGACTCATAGGCCCACTTTACATCATCATAGAACCAGTGGGAGGATTGAACATCTGCAAAGGGGAAACTGGGAACTTCGGGAACCGGAGCCGTTTCCTGCGTCGGGGTCGAAGGAGTGGAAGGCTTGCTCTTATCGCTGGTATTCTCATTTGATGTCCCTCCGGTACTGCCAGAGAAGGAGGGATAGCTCGGGGTGTCGGGGATAGATATACCAGGATTACCGGGATTGCCAGGATTACCAGGATTGTCGGGGACATTCTGGGAGCTCTTTGTAATGACAAAGTTCTGTGCGGCGCGCTTTAATTCGCCGGTCAATTTGTCACCCTCACGGAACTCTGCGGCAAGCGTATGGGTCTTTCCGCTCCCGTCATCGCGTTTGCCGATCGTCTCACCGAAAATGGTAATAACGGTACTTCCACTCTCTGCGGTGTACTCATCCTTTGGAACTTTTTCACCGTCCAGCCACAGATCCAGGAAGTAGTCAAACGGACCCTCTGTTTTGAATGTCTGGTCCTGAATGCTAGGCAGGACATAGTGATTGTTGCCTGTGTCATTTCCGATATGGATCGTCACATCGTAGCTCGTGTCAGTTGCCCCATAGACATTGGTATCCGTATTGTCCTGGATGACCAGCTCGAATTCACGTTCAACAGCAGAATCCTCATATCCCTCAAAGGCTGCCTGGACCGTGAAAGTGTATGTTCCAGCCGATTTTGGTACGCCATAGATCTCTCCATTCTCCCGCAGGACCATGCCGCTGGGGAGTGCTCCCTGCACTACCTTATAATTGACCTTGCCTGCGCCGGCTAGCGCATTGGTCTGGATAATGCTGGCATAAGGAACATACTGTACGCCGCTGGGTAGCGTACTGTTGGTGATGACCAGATCACCCGCAAGACCCGTCAGCTTGATGCTCTGATTGCCGCCGTTGGCAGACGAGATCGTCAACGTGGCGTCAATAACACCAGCCGTGAAATTGTTCCCCCCAATCTTGGGCGTCAAGCGGACTTTCCCCACGTTTGGTAACTCTCCCTTGGCGGTGTCACTCCAGCCAGGCGTCACCACAGTGGTGAAGGGCTGCAAGGACTTTTGGCCATCGGCCAGAATAGTCCAATATTCGTCCAGTTCAATGAGCGGATTCTCTGTCAGACTGACCGATAGCCCGGTCAGCTCCTCATCCCCGATATTGGCGAAAAGGATGTCGTACAAAGACTGCTCATCGGGCAATGCGATTGTGCGCATAGGCAACCCACTGGCTGTATCCACATGTGCCGTATCATTTGCGCCATTCACGAACAGCTTGGGCCCGCTTTGCCGCGTCACGAAGGTTACCCAGTGGCTCGTACTGTTTTTTTCATCCGTAGAGGTCACCGTATATTGGATCATCTTCCCGGATTCGAAGGGGATCTTAGACTTTCCACTAACCTGGAGCACTGCGCCTCCATCCACGTTCGCGTAGACCCGTGCGCCTCCATAAGTAAAGGTTGGAATAATCTCTGAATCTGTTATTGCTGTAAGGTCAGAATTGAGAAGAAACAGCGTTTCAAACTCCTGGGTATCTTCGGGTACCCGGTAACTGCTGTAAGAAGCGATGCCATCGGCCTTCTTTGCGCCATCGATGGAAAAATAAGTATATCCGCTATCGTCATCGCCCTGGTAGTCAATTGCCTGGATCTTAAAGTAGCGCGGGCCACCAGTTGTAAATACTGTGAACTCTGTGACGTTGCTGAAGTTTCCCTTATAGCCACCGCCAAAGAGATCTGCACTGATGTCCGGCTGCCCGACAGCATCTGCCACTGTCCTATAATGGCCTAGGTATGCGCTGGATACATAGTCCGTGTAAATGGAAGTATTTAGGAGCGGATTATAATATCTAAGCCGAAAATAGTATTCCGCATTTGCTGGATTCCCAGAATATGTTTCAAAAACATATATTGAGTCTTTATAAGTGCCATAGTATGATGCCTTGTCGTTACTGTTACTTGTCTTATATAAGGCGTCGGGGTATACACTAGGTCCTGTTCCGGTTATCTGAACCGAAAATGTTTGATCGTGTACCAACTTGTCCCCTTGGTATAGTTTAATCTCAAATTCAATTGGATGCCGTTTGCCGGAGTAATCTCCAACCACGCCGCTGGCTGTATCGCCCCAAACATAACCGCTGCCGACTACTCCTTCATGGACTCCATCATCCTTATTATCATCTCCATAGTATCGGATTATATCTACCTCCGCGGTCAAATCAGAGCGGCCCAAATTAGGATTCAGCTTAAAAGTCAGCGTGGAATTATCGCTTGACCACTCATTTCGATCAACGCTTAATTGATAGGAATTTGTATGGTAACCACACGGGACGAATGAAGGTGTGCCATGGACATAGTACTGACTACAAATCGTCAGCGGTGTCCGATCCTCTTTAAGGAGTGTGAACGTATAGAGTGTATCGTAGTCAGGCAATCTGACTGACACAATATAACGCTTGTTGTTCGGGTCAAGTTGATCCGCTGTTCCCACAATTAACTCCATATACACGTTTTCCAGACGCTCGTCTCTCGCATATGCATTGAAGTCGATGGTCCCATCAGGAGTTGTCACAGTATACTCCTGCCCTGCGCCAATTCCGTCATAGCTGCTGTTCAACCGTGACCACACAACAGCGGCATTGCCGACAACATTCTGGTTCGTAAGCAGGGCAGAGAGCTTGACCTCCCGCAGCTCCTCCGATAGATACTTGCTGAAATCCACATATAGGTTCTTCGTCTCCAACGGCAGCAGGGAAATAGGCGCGATCCCTGCATCCGGGTTGTTGACGAACGTCTTTTCCTCCGGATAGGCTAAGACATAATCGCCGCCAATCTGGAAGCCGATGTGGTTAGGCTGTCCGCCCAGACAGCTTACATAGAAGGGGTGCCCTCCGACAATCACACAGTCGTTCTCATCCACAAACCACTCTGTGGTCGTGACCCCCTGATAGGTAAACTGCACCTCATAGGGAAATAGCGGCGCTTCCTCATAGAGTTCAATGGTGTAGCTGCCGTCCTCGTTGAACAGCGTGTATGGAATTTCCGCCGTCTCAACGAACTCTGCATCTGAGCCAACAGTGACATCCAGATATTGGGTGTTGAAGATCACCGTGTCATCGGAGACCCGATAGGGTTCGTTGTTCTTGGTTTCGATCTTCTCTTCCGTCTGATCGCCCATTGGGAGGAGCGTCTCCTGGTCCCCCTCCGCCATGGCGGTGAACGGAAATGCGGAGATCAACATCATGACAATAAGTATCAGCGCCAATCCCCTGTTTGCTTTTCGCATATGCTATTCCCCTTTCTTACTGATTTATTGTTTCATTTTCAGATATTATGTACCTGCAATCTGCTCCTGACCGTCGTCCAAAACAGCGTAGAGCCTGCGGGACAATGCGGCCAGCTGCGCCCGGGTTGTGAATCCGGCCGGGTCCATCTGCCCGCCACCGATACCGCGGAAGATGTCCTGACTGTACAGCACTTGGAACGCTCTTTTGCCGCTGTCGCTCATGAGCGATGCATCCGCAAATTCTACCGTCTGGGCGGGATCAATCGTATCCTTGCCCATGCTTTGCAGGTATTTTACCAGCGTGATTGCCATTTGCTCTCGCGAGATGGTCTCTTCACCGGTAAAAGTGCTATAGTCCGGCAGAAGTCCCGACTGCTTCGCCCAGATGGCGGCGGCGGAGAACCATCTCCCCGATGCAATCGTGCGGTCCTCGATGTCCTCAAACGAACTCAGATCTACGTTTGCAATACGTGCCAGTACGGTTACAAGCGTCGCTTGGGAGATGTTGCTGTAGGGCGCAAAGGTGGTGGCGGTTACGCCGTTCATAACATGATTCTGATAGACCCATTTTACATCTTCATAGAACCATCTGCTCTCGTCCACATCAGTGAAGGGCAGCTCTGTTGGTTCATCGGGTTCCGGCTCCGGCTCCGGGCTTGGTTCGGGCTCCGGCTTCGGTTCGGGCGTCGAAGGCTTGGTGGACGGGGGAGTGCTGTTCGAGCCGCCTCCATAATAGCCCCCGAAGTTGTAGCCATCGTTAAACCCAGGATTAGACGGGATCTCCGGGGTGGCAGATTTGATATTTGCGGTATAGTTCTGGGATGCCGTTTTCAGGCTGCCCTCGCTTGTACCGCCCTCACGGAACTCGGCTGCAACAGTATGTGTGCCCTCGCCCTTTTGGGCAAAGATCTGTCCATAGATTGTAATGACAGTGCTGCCCTCATGGGCCTCATAGTCTACATCGCGCCGGAGTTCCTGACCATCGATCAGAAGCCGCATAAATTCCGGATAAGGTCCGTTGATGGTTAAGGTCTCATTCCGGTAGCTGTCCAAAATAAAGTCGTTGGGATCAAAGGAAGAGGGGACGCCCACAGGTATAATGATCTCATAGTCGTTGGGCCGCAGCACAGCCGCGTTGCTGTTTGCCTCAATCGTCAGAGTATACAATTTTTCAGCCGTGCCGTCTGAGACAATGAACTCCCATTTGCCGGCCGCCATAGGCACGCCGCAGATCTCGCCGTTCTGGGTCAGACGGAGGCCGCCGGGCAGAACCCCGGCAACAACGGAGTAGCTGCCGTCGATCGGGGGCAGCGCCACGGAGTAGGGGACATACCTGACGCCGTTTTCCAGAGGCGTGGGCGCATAGGGCTCCGGCAGACCGTTTGTCCCCCCGACGCCGTACTTTCCGTTCGCATCCTGATAAATGAAATAGCCGTCCTCACTGATGTTGGAAGCGCGGTAGGGGATATAGCCCTTATTCTCGCCTGTTTTGTAGTCCACATAGTATGTGGCGTACCCGCTTTCCGTGGCGTTGGTCTTGATGATAAAAGGCATGACTGTTTCGGAATAGCCCTCACATATTTTGGCCCATCCGTTGAAGTTTAAGCCTTCGTAATCATAAGGATCTCTATACCTGTCATTGTAGAGTTTGCTGGCAAACAGGCTGGTGCCACTGCCCTCTTCGGCGTCAGGGAACCAGGGGTCTCCGTCTAAAGTGAAGATAATGTTTTCTTTATTCTTTGTGAATACGGCGAAGTTGTAGTTGTGTATCTGCGGATATCCATATTCCAGAGGGATAATCGTTGTAACCGTTGTACCGGTGACATCGATCAGGCCATAGGCGTTGTAGCTGGTAGCTGCTAGATATTTGTTGTTCTCCTGAAGCTTCAATGTGTAATATGTAGTGGGCAGGATACAATCGCCATCATAGGTGTACAGTCCTACGTAGTTAGTGTAACCGTCCTCTATATATGTATAGTAGTTCCCATTGCCATCAGGGTGAATTTGTTTGAACTGCGCAGGCAACAACTCATTCCCGTCAATGGTCATCATGCCAAATAGAGTATTGTCCGTTGTGAACGAAAAGTCACGATAATACGCGGCTGTACTCACGCGCTTCCCTTGGAAGGTTTTTACCAGGGATCCGTTTTGGTATATATCAGATGTGTAATTTCCGATGACACCGGTGACAGCGGAAATATATCCTGATGGGTTGAGCCCTCCTATATCGGAGGCCCGGTCATACTGTAGGGGAACCAAAACAGTACCATTCTCGTCAACCGCGCCATATTTTCCGCCTTTACCGACACAGTATACATTCCCATGTGACGTCCAACTATCATATTGTCCTGCCCATTCAGGGGTTGATCGCGTACCTGCCCCAAACTCTCCTGAGCGCGCGCGGTCATACCAATCGCCGTTGCCCCCCCAATAAGCATCGGAGGTGGTGGGCTGCCAATCCAAAGTATAGAACTTTGTCTCCCTGTTATAGCAGTCAACGACAGCCACCGTCTTTGTACAGCAGCTAATGGAGTAGTACCCAGCAGGCAAAACCACATGACCAGTTGAGTCTATAACACCCCAGTAGTCTCCGTCAAAAAATTTAAAGAGACCGCCATCCAGAACATACATGCCCTTATACTTGAAATCTGTAATAGCCCGGCCAGTCAGATCCACCAGACCATACAATCCGCTTTCGTTGGCCGCAGCCACAACGCCGTTGCCTTTTCTGTACAGAAGCATTCTGGAATAGGTGGATGCCGCGATATCCGAATAAGAGGCTGGCCCATACTCCGCAGTAAGCTCCGCGGCAAAAGCAAACCGCATCATTCCCAACATCATGGATATGGCCAAAACTGTCGCCAAAAGTCTGCGATCAAATTTCATCCCACATCATTTCCTTTCTACCTTTTCATTTCTCTCTGCTCAATAGTGTCTGCATCCGCTCCTGCATTTCCGCGGCAAAGGCAATCGCCTGATCGGAAATGCGGTACGCGAAGGGGTTGGTCTGTTCTGTCACCTCCTCCAACTGTCCAAGAATGTTCCGTGCGTAGTGCAAATATGTTGATATCTCCGCAGAGGAGCTGTTTAAACACGCTTCTTCCAGTAAATCCGCAAATTCTTTGTACACACTCCCATGATACCGGCTCAGCAGAAGGTAGCGGTATTTTGTCTCCACCATGGCTGGCCAGTCCTTTCGCTGCGCGGCGGCGGTGTATTTACAGTCCCAGGCCAGTAGGGAGAGGTCGGAGTCCGCCAGAATGCGATCCGCCAGAGGTTCCGCCTCTTCCACGGTATGGAACGCCAGCAGCCTCTCCTCTGCCAGCGCGAGGTCGCTGGGAAACATGGCATACGCAGCCGCGGGCTTTCCTATAAAATCACAGTAGTATGCCACGGAAAAATAGGCAAAGAGTACGCTCAGTAGCCCACATCCCACTGCCAAGGGAACCCATCGGACGGGTACGGTACAAAACTGGCCGCCTGTGCCGCACAGCAACAGCAAAAATACGATGGCGGTGAACTGGAAATCGAAGTCAATGAAGGCGTGTGCACAGACAGCGAAGCATACCGCCCGTTCCCGGAGCTCCGCCCCCCGCCGGAATATTAGAGCTGCCGCTAAAGCCGCTGTGAGAATCCCGCACAACAGGCCGCCGTCTAGAGCGGCTT
>Ga0137306_102358_pt1 | contig 16020 bp, 12 predicted proteins | sample Inofroosms_March_FD_97187 | JGI IMG/M metagenome (GOLD analysis project Ga0137306, IMG submission 97187) | Mouse cecal microbial communities from Vienna, Austria - N-Acetylneuraminic and N-Acetylglucosamine D2O microcosms_March | ecosystem: Host-associated > Mammals > Digestive system > Large...
CATTCAACCGCAAACCTTCTACTTGTTCCATTCTGGTTCTATCATAAGGGATGACGTAAGGTAAGTGTCAAGGGGAATTCTTTCAAAAAATAAAAGAAATGCCAAAAATAGCCTTTATAAAGGTTATTTTTGACATTGGCATTATCTTGTCTGGTATTTTCAGTCAACTTGCTTTATAATAATAAAGCAATCTGCATGGATGGATATTCGTTATCCGTTCAGTACAAACTCCACTCAGACTGTTTTCTTATTGCAGCGGGCCGCGGATTCTTTACCTGGACTCCAACGTCCGAAACCTGGAAAATCATCCGCGAAAACACGTCGCGTTCGTATTTCGGCCAGGTGAAAACAGTCTACGGCAGCTAAAGGTTCCGGGTGAATACCCGTTTCTTTAGCTGCTCTCCTTTTATTTTGCTGCTCTGCACCGGAATACCCCCGCATCCTTTGTGATATGGAATTCTTTTTTCTTTTCCAGCTTTTTCTGTATATATTCCTTAAATTCATCATATCGCCCCTGCAGATACTCTCTCTGGTTTCCATGGCAGGATAAAATATAGTCAATAATCGGCTGTGCCTGATTAACCAGAAGTTCATCCTGGTAGCGCACAAGTTCAATCTGTTTAAAATACGGATTTAAGATTGCTTCTCCATTCTCCAGCCCGAAAACATCGCTTAATGGCACCTCGGACAGGCAGATTCTCTCGTCAAATTCTTTAGCCAGGGCAGAAATCTCCTGCATATGGCAGCTTCCGTAGGTACTGCAGATAAAAATCCCTTCCGGACAAAGCACACGCCGCACTTCCGAAAGCGACAGCGACAGATCGCGCAGATAAAACAGCACATGATTTGCCATTACCCGGTGGAAAGAAGCATCGGCAAAGGGAATCTGATGTGCGTCAAACACCTCGTAGGAAAATACAGTTTTTCGCAAACCGCCGTTGCCCTCCAGAAGATTTCTTGCATCCTGCATCATTCCGGCAGAAATATCCGAAAGAATAATCTGTACTTTTTTGGGAAGCATGTTTAAGTTTTCCTTCCACAGTTCCCCGTTTCCGGCACCCAGTTCCAGCACCCGCATATCCTGTTTCAGAGCAAGCTGACGGTAGAGCCAGGTAAACCATCCCTCGGTATTCCGCCCGTATTTTCGGTGCAGACTGATGCGGACACTGGTATTCGCTCCTGTCTGGTACTGTTCAGCCAGGCTTTTTTCCATATCGGTCAGATGAATTAATCGGAGAATCATCTTCCAGTCCACTTCAACCGTCCGCCCAATCATCTGGGAAGTTTCCGTCAATGCCCGTTCCACCACCAGCAGGTTTTCAATTTTTTTCTGCACCAGCTCAAGCTGAAGTTCAAGAGAGCGGCGGACATAGTCCTTATCGGTATCTTTCACGGAAATTTCCTGTATCTCATCTAAGGAAAATCCCAGATACTTCAGGGTCAGGATTTTCTGCAGCTTTGCAAAATCCCCGTCCGTGTACAGACGATAGCCGGATTCACTCAGATGGGACGGCTTTAAGATCCCCTGTTTGTCATAATAACGTATCGTCCGCACCGATACCCCTGCCTTTTTTGCAAATTCTCCCGTGGTATATATCTTTTTATCCATTTTATTTTAGTTTTGCTCCTCTAACCGGCTTAAACGCTTTGCCTGATCGGCAGTGATTAATCCGTCCAGAAGTTCCTGAATATCCCCGTTCATAATGGAATCAATTTTATATAAGGTAAGCTTAATCCGGTGATCCGTCACACGTCCCTGGGGGAAATTATAGGTGCGGATCTTTTCCGAACGATCGCCCGTGCCAATCTGGCTGCGGCGCTCGTCAGCCTCCGCATTCTGCCGTTTCTCCAGTTCCATATCGTAAAGCTTAGAGCGCAGAAGACGGAAAGCCTTTTCCTTATTCTGCAGCTGGGATTTCTCCGTCTGGCTGTAGATAACAATTCCCGTGGGAATATGGGTGAGGCGCACGGCGGAATCCGTCGTATTTACGCACTGGCCGCCGTTTCCCGAAGCCCGCATAACATCAATACGGATATCCTTATCGTCAATAACCACATCGAACTCCTCTGCCTCCGGCATAACAGCCACGGTTGCTGTAGACGTATGAATCCTTCCGCCGGACTCCGTTTCCGGGACACGCTGTACACGGTGCACACCGCTCTCATACTTCATCTTTGAGTATGCACCCTTGCCGATAATCATCGCAACCACTTCTTTAAAACCGCCGATCCCGCTTTCATTGACACTGACTAACTCCACCTTCCAGCGCTGGCTGTCGGCATAGCTGACATACATCCGGTAAAGTTCGGCGGCAAATAATGCGGCTTCCTCTCCCCCCGCCCCGGCACGGATTTCCAGAATAATATTTTTTTCGTCATTCGGGTCTTTGGGCAAAAGCAAAAGCTTTAGTTCGTGTTCCAGTTTCTCGATGCATTTCTTGGCGTCAGAAAGTTCTTCCTTGGCAAGTTCACGCATTTCCTCGTCGTTTTCTTCTTCAAGAATCTGCAGGCTGTCCTCTGCGGTCTGCCTGGCGTCCTTATAGGCTTTATAGGTTTCTACCAGAGGGGTCAGATCCGCCTGCTCCTTCATCAACCGCTGAAAGCGCTTGGGATCGTCCGTCACGCCCGGACTTGCCAGTTCCTGCATTAACTCTTCAAAATGAATAAGAATATCATCTAAACGGTCAAACATATTTTGCACCAAGCCTCAAGCGAAAATGCTTGCATTTTCATTTGAGGCGCAAACACAAAGGGTGAAAGATTTGTGTTTGCATTTTATCCTTTCTTCTTTTTTTCTTTCACCCTTTCCTCCAATCTGTGCACGTTTTTCAGCACATACAGGTATGGGTGAACCGCTTTTCCATCACCCTTTCCTCCAATCTGTGCACGTTTTACTTCTTCCAGACCGCCGCCGCCACGCGATCCTTTCCGGCAGTGTCTTTGATAATGCGAACCTTAGTAAATCCGGCTTCCTCTAAGATTTCTTTCACGGCCTCCCCCTGGTCATGGCCGATTTCCAGGTATACCGACGCTCCATCCTTCAGGTACGGCCTGCCCTCTGCTGCAATCCTCCGGTAAAACAGCAAGCCGTCTTCGCTCCCGTCTAATGCCATCCTTGGTTCATAATCACGCACTTCCGGTTCTAAGCCTTCAATAACATCGGTGGGAATGTAGGGCGGATTGGACACGAAAAGATCATATTTTATTTCGTGTAATTTCGCTTTTTCCGCTACGGGCGGTACATCATCTTCATGAGAATCATTTATTCCCAATGCAGCGAACAAATCCCCTTCCAGAAATACCACCTTTTCCTGCATTTCCCCATATAATAACTGCTTCTTATTTTTTTCAGCGACTTTTAATGCTTCTTTTGATAAATCTATCGCGTGAATTTTTCCATATTTTCCCATAATCGCCAGACTAAGGGCGATGCAGCCGGAACCGGTGCAGAGATCAAGCACCGCCTCATTGTTTCCCGGATGTTCTTTCAGCACCAGTTCAACTAAGGTTTCCGTATCCTGGCGGGGAATCAGCACATGACGGCTGACATAAAAGGTAAATCCCATAAACTCCTGCGTCCCTAAGATCTGCTGCAGCGGAATACGCTTCCCGCGCTGGGCAATCATCCCGCGGTAGCGGGCAGTCATCTCTTCAATCTCCGGATTTTGGGGAAGTTCCCGGCTTCGGTTCATCAGAAAATGCACCATATCCGTGCGGAATGCTTCTAATAAAAGATATTTGGCGTCAAGTTCCGGCTCCGGGCTTCCCCTGCGCTTTAGCTGCTCCCGGCCATAAGTTAAAAGTGTCTGCAATGTCTGCTTCATCCCTGCTGCCCCTCGGGAAAGTTCTCCGCCAGATACGCTCTCCAGTCAAACACCGTTTCCACGGCACGTATAGCTACCTCAATCATCTTATCATCGGGTTCCTTCGTGGTTAAATTCTGCATCCACAGACCGGGGCGGCTTAAGATATCAACAATCTTGGCATCGCTTCTCCCGGCAAGGCGCAGAAATTCATAGGATACCCCCGCAATCACCGGCACCAGCACAATCCGGCTGAGAATCCTGAGCCACAGCGTATCGACCCGGACAACCATAAAAAATAAAATGCTGATCACCATAACAATCAAGAGGAAACTTGTTCCGCAGCGCTTATGCTGCTTGGAACTTTTGCGCACATTGTCCACGGTAAGTTCCATGCCGTGCTCAATGCAGTTGATGCATTTATGCTCCGCGCCGTGATACATAAAAGTTCGGCGGATATCTTCCATGCGGGAAACCAGTTTGATATACGTAATAAAAATGGCAATACGGATAATTCCCTCAATCACAGCCATCACCGTTTCCGAGGTAATCACCTTCCGAAAAACACCGGCAATCACCAAAGGCAGCACCATAAAAATCCCGATAGCCATAACCACCGAAAAAACCATGACCAGGCTCATCAGCACACCTTCCAGCTTTTCCCCAAAAACCTTATCCAGCCACAGTTCAAACTTGCCAGGCTGTACATCCTCATCATCTTCAAAAAAGCTTGCCGACCAGGTAAGCGTCTTCATGCCCAGAATCATCGAATCGGCAAAGCTGAATACCCCCCGCACAAAAGGAAGGGAAAACAGCTTCACCCTCTCCGTCAGGCTGACATAGGTTTCCTTTTCTACTTCAATCTCACCATTTGGCTTGCGGACAGCGGTGGCATATTCATCTTTATTCTTCATCATAATCCCTTCAATAACCGCCTGCCCGCCAATTCCCGAATACTTCATCATCTTCCTCCTTCAAGGAAAAAAAGCGTCCTCTTCCCTACGCTGCACACGTAAAAGAGCACGCTTTATCTACAATTCTTATCCTGCTTTCCCTAGTTTGCATTAATGCCATACTTACGGTTAAACTTATCAATACGTCCGCGGGCTGCAGCGGTCTTCTGCTGTCCGGTGTAGAATGAATGGCACTTGGAGCAGACTTCTACGTGAATATCGCTCTTTGTCGAACCAGTTACGAACTCATTTCCACAGTTGCAAACAACTTTTGCCTGATAGTAAGTTGGATGGATTCCCTCTCTCATGATTTTCACCTCGCTCTTATTATTTGCGGTTTCCGACCGCATCAATCTCTGTATTTCTACAACAGCCTTACAAGTAAACCATAGAGATTTGTAAAATGCAACGGTTTTATGGGATAAACTTTCTGATAAACTTTCTGATAAACTTTCTATGAGATAAACTTTTGATTAAACTTGCTTTTGATGAAATTGATGCATTATAAAAAAACAGAAAAAAGACATCTATCTTTATCCGTCAATCGCCACAAACCGCTCATGCGGCATATCTACGCCCCGGTAAGGAAATCTGACGGTCGAGCCATTCCTGGACTTCTCTGTCGCTGAAAGCGCCTTCATAGGCATACATGGTTTCTTCGTCCTGCAATATTTGGCACAGGGAATGAAAATCATCCTGTGTTAATTCGCGAAAGGATAATCGTTTGGTTTCAAATATCATTTTGTACCTCATTGCACCTCATTCCCCATTATTTTACAGATACATTTTACAGATACCTCCGCCGCCGAATTTCCGCAACCAGTTCCTGATTATTACGTGTTTTGGCAAATAAATCCATCAGCTTTTCCACGGACTCTTCCGGCTTCATCGCATTTGTTGCCCTGCGGATAATCTCCATCGCCTCCGATTCCTCACGGCTTAAAAGCAGATCATCCCTTCGGGTTCCGGATTTTAAAATATCAATCGCCGGGAAAATCCGGCGCTCGGAAAGCTTCCGATCCAGCACCAGTTCCATATTTCCGGTTCCTTTAAATTCCTCGTAAATCACATCATCCATGCGGCTTCCGGTATCAATCAGTGCCGTGGCCAGAATCGTCAGGCTTCCGCCCTCGCGCATATTACGCGCCGCACCGAAAAACCTCTTGGGCATGTGCAGAGCCGCCGGGTCAAGACCTCCGGAAAGGGTACGTCCGCTGGGCGGCACAACCAGGTTGTAGGCCCTCGCCAGACGGGTAATGCTGTCCAAAAGAATCGTCACATCCCGCCCGTGTTCCACCAGTCTTCTTGCCCGTTCAATTACCATCTCCGAAACCCGCTTGTGGCGCTCGGGAAGTTCGTCAAAGGTCGAATAAATCACCTCCACATTGCTGCCCACAATCGCTTCCTTAATGTCGGTAACTTCCTCCGGACGCTCGTCAATCAGAAGAATAATCAGATGCATATCCGGCTGGTTTGCCGTAATCGCCTTGGCAACCTGCTTTAATAATGTAGTCTTTCCTGCTTTCGGCGGAGAAACAATCATACCTCTCTGGCCTTTTCCGATAGGTGCCATCAAATCCAGCACCCGCATAGCCATCGTACTCCTTCCGGAAGTTTCCATATGAATCCGCTCATCGGGGAAAATGGGCGTTAAATCCTCAAAATTCGGCCGTTTCTCCGCAACCCCCGCGGGATAGCCGTTAATGCTGGTCACATAAAGCAATGCTGCAAACTTTTCCGCTGCTGTTTTCACCCTGCGGTTTCCCCGGATAATATCCCCGGTTTTCATATTAAAACGGCGGATCTGGGACGGTGCCACATAGACATCATTATCTCCGGGAAGGAAATTTTCGCATCGGATAAATCCAAAACCATCCGGCATAACTTCCAGGATACCATTGGCCTCCATGCCGCTGTCTAAGTCTAAAATTTCTTCCTGGTTAATATCCACCGGACGGATATCCTGACCATGTGCATAATCCTGCCCCCTGCTGCCCGCATTTGCCGTCCCATCCTGGTTACGGCCATTATCCTGACCAGAACCGCTGTCCTGATTTCTTAGATTATCCTGGCTGCGGGAATTGTCCTGATTTCTTGTATAATCCTGGCTGCGGCCATTGTCCTGATTTCTCGTATAGTCCTGGCTGCGGGAATTGTCCTGATTTCTTGTATAATCCTGGCTGCGGGAATTGTCCTGATTTCTTGTATAATCCTGGCTGCGATTGTCCTGACTGCGGCCATTGTCCTGATTACGGCTGTTATCCTGGCCGCGGCTGCGGTTCTGGTAATTATTCTGGTTTTCATAGCGGGTGACAACTCTTCTGCCCTTTCCGTCCTGCCGGTTCCGGTTCGTGCGTCCCCCGTCATTTCGGTCTGAATTCCGGTCATTCATTCGGTCAGTATTCCGGTCATTGCGGAAATTCTCTTTCCCGTTTTCTCTGCGCATCTCCGTCTGCTGTGCTTCCATCCTCTGTCCATCCATTCTCTGTCGTTCTGCCCTCTGCTGTTCGGGCTTTTCCTCTTCTATATTTTGCTGGAGCCTTTTTGGCTGCCCGAACTTTTCCTCTTCTGTGTTCTGCCGGGTCATTTTTGACGGCTCGGATTTTTCCTGTTCCATACTTTGCCGGAACGGATTTTCTTCGTCAGGCTTATCTTCTGCTGTCTGCATAAGCTTAACTTCAGAACTGTTTTTTGCAGCTTCCTGACCTGATGAACTTTCCGGCAGTTTTTCGGACGGCTTTTCCTGCTGCTCAGCCGACTGGCATAATAAATCAATCAGTTCTGCTTTCCGCAGGCTGCTGAATCCCTTTAATTTCTGAGCCTTTGCCAGTTCCTTTAACTCACTTAACGGAAGTGTATTTAATTTTTCACGCATATTAACTCCTTGTCTGATTAAGCACATACAGCTTATACACTGTATTCAATCTCAATTTTAATCGCAATTCAATCACAAATTCAATTTCTTACACTTTGTCATGGGGATTTCTTTCAGATAGAGAATCATTCGGAAAAGTTTGCTCCCTTTATTATACGCCTGCAACCATGAAAATGTAAAGGACTTTTTCAATCAAACTTTGCCTTCCACAATGCATTAAAAGATGCGAACGGATTTTTCACGGATTATTACCAGGTTGTCTATTCCGGCTACTTTGATATCAGCATGAGTTATGACGATGTAACTGACCGGGATCTCCGGATGTACATCCCCGAAAATTCCCGCTACAGCCAGCCAACCCTGTACCTGATGGTTCCCGGCAATACCGACCCTTATCAGTTTATGGAAGACAGCGGATGGAAAGCCGTTGCCGACAAGGAAAAAATCACCGTTTACCTCCTTATGCCGCAGAGAATTAAAGATGCAGCCGGAAATACCCTGGCCTGGGGAAGCTGGGAAGGTGAAAAAGAAGTTATGACCTATATTGCCAAGGCCATAGATACAGCCGGACAGCGCCCGGGCATCCAGACGGTATCCTACTGCTTTTACGGTGTGGGCTATGGCGACGCTGCCGACTATATGACCAAATATACGATGCAGAACCCTTCAAAGCTCGCCGGTGTCTTCTCTATCGGCTCTACCGGCCAGGGCGCGGAATTAATTGCCCAGATGCAGCAGAAACCCTCTGCCGAAGAAGGCGTGATGACCAGTCAGGTATCCGTACCCTTCGGCCTTGTCACCGAAGCCGTAAATGCACAGACCGATGCATTGGTTGAATATTTTAAAGACGCAAATAAAACCGTGGAAACCGCTTCCGCGAAAGATGGCTTTATCTACTATGCCCCGGATGCAACTGCCGATACCTGCTATCCCGACAGCGAACCGGTAGCCGGTGTTTACTACCAGGCAGCCCCGGTTTCGGCCTGCATGAACGAAGCCTATGCCCAGAACCTTTTTGATATCTTTGAAACCGTGCGCCGCTACCCCGGCTATCTGAACACCGAACTGCGCGCCTATGAAGATGTCTATGACTATGCCAATAACAATTACGAATACTATACCTCAATGAGCGCACTCGGCCGCTGCACCTACGGCGGCGATATCCATACCGCATGGGACGGCGAGTGGTACAACCGCGAATGGTGGCTGTATGTGCCGGACAGTGCAAAAGAACGGATGAACCGGGGAGAAAAAGTAGAAACCTTATTCCTGTTCATGGGTTCAAACGGTTACGGCGATGAAGTGCCGCAGCGTACCGGATGGGATTCCGTTGCCGATAAAGAAGGCTTTATCATCGTCAGCCCCTCCGGGCATGTACGTCATCAGGGCAACTTCGGAAACTTTGACCGCAACGGCGTTGACGTATACCAGTACTGCACCAACTGGCGTCCGGAAAATGCGACAGAAATTATTCCTAACGATTTACTGATGATTGATGATATTTATTTATGGCTGTTTAATGCATCTCCTTATGCCGGAAACCTGGATATGTCCAGAGTCTATGCTTCCGGTCAGTCCGCAGGCGGAAGATTTGCCCATGCGGTTGCCAAATACCGCCCGCAGTACTTTGCCGCCTCCGCCCCGTCTTCCTGGGTTGATGCCGGAGAAGATGCCGACACCAGCAGCGACGTAGCCATGGTTGTTATGATGGGGCAGAAAGACAGCACCATTAAAGGCGCATTAAGCACCGAAGAAGCCCAGAAGATGTTTGCTGCCTATAATGCCCGCTACGGCGGTTTAAAAGACAGTGCAGGCCGCAGTGCATGGAGCGATTTCAGCTTTATGCAGGAAACCGAAGGCGGGAAATCCGTCTGCACGGAAAATGAAGGTACCTTTAATAAATACATCTTAAAAACCTCTGGCGGCGTTCCGATGTTTACCGGGCTTGAAGTCCAGGGATTAAGCCACGCTACCGTCCCCACCGAATGTACCTTCGCCTGGGAAACCATGTCCCGGTTCAGCAAAGATCCGGCAACAAAGGCATTGTACTATAATGGGAGCGTTGTCGATACGCCGGTTAGTTCCGGGAAGTAAATGATAGGGTAAAAACCGGTAAATATTAGGGTGAAAACCGGTAAATAACAACCCCCTGCTTTTGGTATATATCAGAAAGCGGGGGGTTTGAGATTTTACTTAATTGTTGATGATACACCAGTCCATCAGGCACTGAGGGAAGCATTAGCAAATTGTATTATCAATACAGACTTTTACGGAAAATTTGGTGTTACTATCATCAAAGAAGAGGATAAACTTACATTGGAAAATCCCGGATATATCCGACTGGGAAAGGAACAAATGCGCAGAGGAGGAAAATCTGATCCAAGAAATAAGAGCCTGATGAAAATGTTTAATTTGATAGATATTGGTGAACATGCTGGAAGCGGAGTACCTAATATTTTTAATATATGGGAGGATGAGGGATGGGAAGAACCGGTGATAGAGGAAAGCTTCGATCCGGACAGAACATCATTGATATTAAAATTTGTTAAAAGAAAAGGGCTGTTCTGTCCGAGATTTTTTGTTCTCTGACGCAACAGCCCTTCCTTTATTATTAACGAAAAATATGAACAAAATTAACAACTGAAAAACTCACTTATGAATCTGTTTTCCTTACCCTGCGCCAGATCAGTCCAAAAATCAGCAGTCCGCTTGCGGCCATTAATGCTAATAACGGCGCATAACTGATGGAACCATCTCCGGTTTTTGGCAGAAGACCAAGGGGAACTAAAACATCCTCGATTAACTGCGTGATGGGGTTGCCCAGCGGAACCTCCTCGTCGTTAATCTGTTCGGAAGGCGGAGTAAGACCTTCTAACGGAGTTCCTCCGTCATCAATCATTGCCGTAGGTGTTCCTTCCGGGTCAATGATGTTTCCTCTTCGGCCTCCGCCCCCACCGCTGTTTCCGCCGCCTCCGCCATTATTTCCACCGTTTCCGCCGCCGTTATTGTCATTATCTTCCGGCGCTCCGTGTTTGGGGGAGGCTTCGACATCATAACGCCATTCTCCGGGGGCATTTTCATTCTTTACCCATAAGGGCAGGGTGATTAAAAATGGGGTGATTACCGTATTGTCGCCCTTTGTTATTGCCTGGGCGTCCGTCGGTGAACAAACCATGTATAAGCCCATGGATAAGTCTGCAAAGGCGCACTGGCCGCTTTGTGTCGGCTCCTCGGCGAGTGGGGAAATGCCGTTGCTGCTGATAAAGGTCTGCAGGGAATCAATCTCTTTTAAGATAGCATCTCCGGTTTCCCCTTCCAGGCTGATTCCCGAAGCGGCAAATTCATCCGTCAGCACATACTTTCCCTGACTTCCATCCCATTTGCCAACCTGATAAAGTTTAACGGTTGCCGTCTTAACCGTATCGGTTTCGCCGTCTTCCTTTACCAGCTTAATGCTTAGAGATACCGGGCGGTCTATGTCAATATTTGCGTTATTCGTTGTGTTTGTGTCTGCAGCAAATGCGGCCTGGCACAAACCAAAGACTGTCAGTATGACTGCCGCCAGAAAAGCTACCATACGGTTTCGTTTATTCATTCTCTTCATGGCTACCTTCTTTCTTCTCTGTTCTGCTGCTTGTTGCGCGTTTCTTTGTTTTCCGGCTGGCAGCTTTCCTATCGGCTTTGCCTCTATCCCCGGCTGCCTGGTCGGAATCTGCTTCTGTTCCGGTTTTCGTTCCGGTTTTTGTCCCCTTCTTTCCAGGAAGCAGAAGCCCCGCTCCAATCGCTGCCCCAAATGCCGCAATTCCAAACCAGATCCACTGTTTCGTCGTGAATCCATTGCCCTGCTGATCTTCCTCTTTCGGTACATCGGAATTAGCCGGTGCCGGTTTCATCTTCACCTCTTCCTCGTATTTCCCGTCATAGGGGATACGGGTTCCGCGAATCAGCATCCGATGGCTGTTGATACCGTAGGGAGTGCAGGTTACTAAAGTTACATAATCCTCTCCGGGAACGATGGATAAGCCTTCGACCTCTTCGGGGAGAACGATTTCAATCTGATCGATTTGATATTCTAGGATTTCTCCTAAAACTTTGATGTAGAAAACATCACCGACTTCCAGGCGGTCTAAATCGGTGAAGAGTTTCGCCGACGGAAGGCCGCGGTGTCCGGTCAATATCGCATGGGTACTCTCGCCGCCGATGGGGAGAGAGGAGCCGATGTAGTGGCCGGAAGCAATTTGAAGAACTGCCTCGTCTGTGCCGTGGTAAATGGGGAGATTGATTTTTACGGAAGGGATTTTGATGGAAGCCATAATGCCTGTTCCCGTAACATTCAACAAGTTATCATAAACTTGATCCTCCCGCTCATTTTCGATTGACGCTGCAGCACTTAGGCTGGAAAATTCTGCAAGATATGCGTTATATTCTTCTGCTGCTTTCAATTCCCTGGTATAATCTTCTTCCGGCATCTGATTAACGGATTCATCATAAGAAGCAATTGCGCGTGAGGAATTTTTTTCGTTAATATAATCGCTGACTGTAGGATATAAAAGGACAGAAAGTCCTGCGAGGAAAATCAGGGCAATAAAAATATTAATAACAATTCTCTTCATCAAAACTTTCTGTCCTTTCTAAATCATGTGTCTATCTTTTTGTCTTTTTCAGATTTAATGTTCTCATAACTCAGACAGATGCATCCAGCAAATTAGCTTTATATTTACGTATTTTGTCAGAATTAAACTCTTTTTCTTCTAACTACGAAGAATACCGCACCTGCCATCAGGATAATACCTGCTACATAAAAGATAGTTGTACCAATACCACCTGTGGAAGGAAGCAGGGAACCGGCATTGTTCTGTACATTAATTGTAGTAGCTGCCGTTCCATTAGCTGCTAAACCGTTATACATGGTTTTTGTAGCTGTTGCGCTTTCTCCTTCACCAGTTACTTCAGCAGTAATCTCAACGGTAACCGGAGCAGTTAATTTATTATATCCGGAAGGTGCTGTTACTTCTGTCAGGTAGTATACACCTGCTGCTAAACCATCAATCCTTAAGTTTCCATTATCAGGAGTGGTCATTTGAGTATTTTCAGACGTTGCGTCAGCTGTCTGGTCTTCTGCTACTTTATAATTGCCAGCAGTTCCTGTAATTCTAATTACATTATTTCCAGCTTCATCATAACTTAATGTAAATACCGCACCGGCTAATGCAGAAGCGTTGGCACCTAAGCTTCCATCATCAGCTAAAGTTCCGGTATACTTCAAAACAGGAATATCAAAGGTAAATACTTTTTTTGGAGTATCTGGAGTTTCACCTCCATCACCATAAGTCAGATGAGCATTGTTATTATATCCATTGGTAGCTATCGTAGCACCTGCAACAAATGTCGCACTATAATCAACAACAAGATAATCAGCATCTGTTAAAGTATCACAATAGTTCTGAGCAAATACTACTTCAAAATCACACTTATCATCCTTTGCAAAACCCGTTGTTTTTACTTCATAAGCTGTGTTAGCTACTTTGCTAGTGTCGCTTAAGTCCGTTGTGTCTGGATTTGCTGTTGTAACTTTATATACTTTAACAGAACCTGCATTAAAGTTTAACCCATCATCCATTTCATCATGCAAAACATAATTCTTTGCGCCTTCTTTTGCATTAATTACAACACGATAGTTTACAGTGTCACCAATGGATACAGATGTCAAATTACCTTGTCTTTCTGTACTAGTATTTGCATTAACAATACTTACTACGCTCTTTGAGGGAACAGAGGGAACCTCATTTTTTTCTGTAATATCCATGCTAGGGCTGTTCGTATCCAAGCTAAGTAATGTACCAGCGGATGAATCCAACAGGAAATATCCAAGGCCCAGATTATTAAAGGTTATTTGTGCTTCTGTAGCATCACCTACTCCTGTAACATCGTTTTGTGTTGCAGTAGGTTGAATATTATTATCTGTTGCATATTTCAATGCTAGGGAAGCAAATTTCTTCGCACGGGCATTTCTTAATTCTGTTTTTTGACCTTCATTTTCGGCATTCTTTTCTTCCTCAGTTTCTACCCAGGTAACATTCCCAGCAGCATCAACGGAAAAATACGCTTTAGCAGTATCAGTATCAAAAAAAGCAACCCAATTTTCATTAACTGTATATGCCCAGGAATCTCCAACCGTACTTTGTTTCGCATCTAACAGCTTATAAACATTATAATCCTGCCCTACAATTGCATTTTCAATTGTAATTGTACCCGGCTCACCTTTCGCAGCAAAACTCGGTGCTGCCATCGCTAATACCATAGTAGTTGTTAAAACTGCGCATAAAAACTTCTTCATTTTTCTCATAATCGTTTTCCTTTCTTATTTTTTAAATTATTAATGATTGCATTACTAAACTAACTGCTTATTTACACCTGCATAAAGTCCATATAACACTAATGTATAGCTTACATAAACCTCACACAAATGCTTTTTCACCTCCTCTTCTTTTCCCCTCGCCTCCTTTACTGTTTCGGTCAAATTTGTACTTTGATGTATTGATTTTCAAATTCTTAATCAATTATTTTCCACCATCTCCATACAATCTTTGCAGTGCTTTATGTACACCTGTGAGAACAAATGCTACTGTTTTTTTGCCCTCACAGGGTTACATTACTTACGTTACTACAAATAAAATACCTTTGTTATAAGCTGTTTTCCTATTTTAATCCAAATCAAAGCGGGTCTTCAAATTCTTCATGTTGTCCTACTGACGCCCTTCGATACTTCCGCTCGCCATAGCAACGAACTTCCACACCAGCCATTAACAAAGCTAACATTAAAAGGAACCAGCCATAACGCTCAAACATTGCTAAGCCAGGGCCGCCGGTGTCGGGTAGGATTGCTCCAGATACAGGCTCATTTGTCACTGTATAAGGATTACCTTCTCCTGGGAACTCTACTTCCTTTCCACTTTCGTCAAAATAATAGCATTTAATGCTCCCATTTTGTTCTGCTTTTATCAGAATCTTAATCTCATCCTCTGAACACACATAACCTGTTGTCGTTACTGTTTCTTTCAAATAATATGTTCCTACAGAAAGATTCGAAAATTCAAACAACCCATATAAATTATCATCTGCTTCTGGTGACTCCATTTGTTTTTTAACACCTACTGGTTCACCATATGCTTCACGCTGTTCACTATCGTCTACTCCTTCAGTAACCTTATATAACTGGAAATGAACATCTCCAACATTTGCACCAGTAAACTTTTTCCCATCTTTTAAAGATTTTTTGATATAAAAGGTTCCTTTTTGTTCAGCGGGATAGACATTAGTAATTTCTACTTCTGTTGTTTGTCCCCCGTCTAATCGAACCCTACAGTTTTTCGTATTACTAAGTGGTGTTCTTACTTCATTAGGAATTCTTGTTACTTGTTTCATCGAAATGGATGTTGGATCTCTAAAATCTGTGGGGAAAATTTCTTCAATTTCATATTCCCCTAAAGGAAGATTGGAAAGTCCTCCTGTCTTTGAATAATTCTTATTCTCACCATCAAAAGCATTCAAAGAAATTACCGATGAATAGGTACCATCTCCATTATCTTGGAAAGAAGATGGTAGACTTGCAGAACTATCAATACTAAGACTGGTAATTTTTAATTGAAGGCTATATCCAGGCATATCATCATCAGATAATCCCTGAACAATTTTAGTAATGGATAAGTTTCCAAGTTGTTGAATTACTGGCGGAAGTGCTGTTCCAAACCATACATCATCAATAAGATTTCCGTACGTAGGCATTTTTGAGGCCACATCACCTGCAATAAAGAAAAATCTTGTTAAACACTGCGTATCTCCAACAGAGTAATCTCCACCATGACGATACCATCCTCGATTAGCGTCTTTTAATTCTGTTAAACTTGCTCCCGGGAATCGTCGCGAGTCAGCTTTTATTTGGTCCACCACATCAATTAATGCTTTTTGGTTATCTACTCCAATTCCTCCAAACAACTCTTCTGCCAGTTTTGTCGGCATTATTAAAACATACATTGTATCATAGTATGTTTCTCCCATGTCAATATCCACTGGTCCACGTGCCCTATGCAAAAGGGACCAATGTAAGGTTGAACCTGGCATAGTTAAAACATCTTGGTAAAGAGATCCTGAATGGTCAGAGTTCAATTCAGCACATTGCGCTTTACTCATATAACCATTATTAAACGCTTGGTCTTCTATATCCAAATGATGTGGTGCACTGCCTCGCTTTACAAGTTCTACCGTACCTGTTGTCGATTTCCAAATAAGCTCATCAGTGTCATTAGGAAGATATTTATATTGTGTTTCAGGAACTACTGGATTTTCAAAATCCCCATTCTCTAACTTATTATAATAATTCACTAAAAAA
>Ga0137306_102359_pt1 | contig 16016 bp, 12 predicted proteins | sample Inofroosms_March_FD_97187 | JGI IMG/M metagenome (GOLD analysis project Ga0137306, IMG submission 97187) | Mouse cecal microbial communities from Vienna, Austria - N-Acetylneuraminic and N-Acetylglucosamine D2O microcosms_March | ecosystem: Host-associated > Mammals > Digestive system > Large...
TATCGGCCTGCCCCCGTTTATCGGGACGATCGCGACCGGCTATGTGGTGCGCGGTATCGTCGCCTACTATACCAAACAGGAGACCCAGTATGGGTTACCCCGCGTCTACACCCAGTTCGCATGGACCAAGACGTTCGGCATCTCCAATCTGACCTGGATTGCGCTGCTGATCATGCTGTTCGGGCTTTATGTGCTGCATTGCACCTCGTTCGGGCGCAAGGTCTACGCCTGCGGCGGAAATCCCGTTGCGGCGCAGGTTATGGGGATCAACGTAAAGCGGGTCAAGATCGCCTGTTATATGATTTCGGCCGTTTCGGCGGCGGTAGCGGCCATGATGCTGATGTCGCGGATGGGTGCGGCCCGCTCGGGCACTGCCGATCTGCTGCATACCGAATGCGTTGCGGCTGCGGTCATCGGCGGGACCAGCCTGAAAGGCGGACAGGGAAGTGTCATCGGTACCTTTGTAGGTGTTTTTCTGGTCGCAATGATCCGCAACGGGCTAAACAGCGAGGGGATCAACTCGTTCTGGCAGCTCGTGTTTACCGGAGGGATCACCCTGTTTGCCGCGGTGCTGGATAGCTATAAATCGCGCGCAAACGCCTGACCCGAAAAGAAGGCTCCAAAAAGGGGACCCGGACGGAATCCGCTGGGCCCCCTTTTTCTGCAGGGATATTTTGCAGGGCGATGAAGGCTCCGCCACCACGCCCCGCTGTTTTTGACCGCCGCACTGCGAGCGTTTCAGAGCGCAGCTGCCAAAGCGGCTCTTAGGCCGGGCAAAAATGGACGAGATTTTAGCGCCGCGCTCCGGCCTGAGATTCGGCGTTTCGCACCGGTCGGGCCATGCATGACGTTCCAGCAGCAGTTTTTCGGGTAATTTGCCGCCTAAGAACGGCAAAAGGGTGCTTTTTGCAAGTGAAAAAGCACCCTCGAAAAGGTAGGACAGTTTAAAAAAGGTTATGCAGCAGGCGGCAGGCCTCCGGGAGATCGGAAACGGGGTTCCGGGCATACGCCTCGATGCTGACCCGCCCCTGGTATCCAGCGGAAAAGAGCGGTTCGAGGGCATCCCGGCAAGCAGATAGATCGTCCTGCAATGGATAGGTGCGCTCAGGATATGCCGCGTAATGGATATGCCGGAGCTTCTGGCCGCGGCAGAGCTGCATGAGCGAATCAGGGCTGTCCTGCTGTTTCCAGAAATGGTAGAAATCAACGATCACACCGACATTCCCACACCCGCAGGCATCCGCTGCGCGCTGCGCATCCGAGAGGGTGGAAACAAAGCTGTGTTCCTCGTCGTTGATCGGCTCGATCGCCAGCGAGACCCCGCGTTCCGCTGCCTGCGTCCCGAACCGGTGAAGGAACTCCAGATACTGCGGGAAGCCGTCCCGCTCCCAGTCGAAGCCCTCCGGAACGGTGGCGCGGTTCGGCCCGCTCATCGTGATGAGGCCGGTCCCCATCTGCTCGGCCACCAAGAGGGAGCGGTGGATATAGTCTTCCAGACGCACAGGATCAGCGTGCGGCCCGATCAACGCCATTCCTTTGGGGATCGCGTTGTTAAACACCTCGGCAGGCAAGCGGGCTTCATCGAGCAGTTTGCGGTAGGCGGCGGTTTCCCTGGCGTCCAGCAGGAGCAGTCGCGCAAGCGATACCTCCGCATAATCGTAGCCTGACTGCCCGGCCAGCGGGACAGCTCTGCGGGCAAGCGGGTCATCCGGGGTGGCGAGCAGCAGCAGACAGCAGCCAGTTTTCATAAAGAACGACCTCCTTCGTTGGATTAAAAAAGAATAGAAATACAGTTTCCGGATGATCGGGCGACAGCACCGAAAATAGAACCCGGCTCCACAGCTCGGCTGTGGATGTCAAAACCTGTGGTTTTGACAAGATGGTTGAAAAGCATACAAAAAAGGCGAATTTGGGCGGAAAAGCGGTTCTAATAACTTGCAATAATGTTACCATTTTGATATAATTGTGATAGGATTTGGGAAATTCGGGAAGAAAAAACTGCTGAATATGCGCCAAAGGGGAAAGAACCATGAAGACTACAATCAAAACCATCGCGCAGAAGTGCAATGTTTCTCCTGTAACGGTTTCGCGTGTGATAGCGAACAATCCGAGCGTGAACGAAAAGACCCGCCAGTTTATCCTCGACACAATGAAAGAGCTGGATTACCGTCCACAAAAGGTCGAGGCACTCACCGAGCGGCAGCGCGCCCGGATGATCGTTATGGTGATGGAGGACATCACCCGCAATGCCAATGCGATCGTACGGGCAGCGGCAAACTATCTGCGGGAGAATGGCTATCTCTCAATCTTTTGTGAAACAGGCGCAAAGGCCGCCTATTTTGATGAATACCTCACTGCACTGATCGAGCGGGGGGTGGTGGACGGCTGCATCGTCATCACCAGCCTTGCCGCCCGCACCGAGCTGGCGCGGATCGCCGAGAAGCACCGGCAGCTCCCGCTGGTGGCGGTGCACTGGTGCGAAGCATGGTCGAAGGTAGATTCGGTCATTCTGGACAGCTACCACGGCTCGATCTGCGGGGTCAATTTTCTGGCCGATATGGGGCACAGGTACATCGCGCTGGTCAACGCGCCTCCGGAGGCGTCCGGCTCCTATGAGGAGCGGATGGGCTATCTGGATACAATGCACAGGCGTGGGCTGCCCGCCGATGAAAAGTATATCCTTTCCGGGAATCTGGAGAAGTTGGGAGGCGTGCAGGCGGCGCGGAAACTGCTCTCCGAGATGCCGGAAGTAACCGCCGTTCTTTCCTCCAACTACGCGATGGCGCGCGGCATTGTGGATGAACTGGCCGCTGCGGGCAAACGGGTGCCCGAGGATATCAGTGTGGTACCGTTTGGAATCTTCCAGTCGGGGGAGGATCAGCGGGACTTCACCGCGGTGGGGGCAAGCTATGTGGACGCCGGAATCATCGCTGCCAGGATCGTGCTGGAGCGGATTCAGGAGATCAAAGAGCATCAGATTCAGTTCAATACGGTAAAAAAGGTGGTGCTGGAACCGGAGGTATTCCTCGGCACTTCGGCGCAGCCTCCCGCAAAAGCGTATGTCCCCCAGCTGGAAAGGAATCGCTGACCGCTTTTTAGGCGGTCAGCCTTTTTGTGCTTATTCCGGGAAATCGAACTGGATTTCCAGCCCGGCGGGCTGCTCCAGTGTTTTGACCACCGACCAGATGTCCTCCTTGCCGCACTGTTTCATGCTCTCGCGGAAGTTGGACGAGATACCCTCGAGGGCGGGCAGGGAAAGCCCGAATGCGGACGCGGATGCACAGGCGATCTGCATGTCTTTATCGAGGATCGAGAGCGGGTTCCCGGTGCCGGTAAACACCCTGCCGGCGACGTGCTTGGCGGTGGCCCGGAAGATGCCGTTGGAAGCGCTGGTCCCGTCGAGCACCTCAAAAACAGTGCGGGGATCCAGGCCGGATGCGGTCCCGAGCGCCAGCAGCTCACAGGTTCCCTCGAACATCAGGCTGAAAAACGCCTGCATACAGGTTTTGGCTTTCTGCCCCATGCCGGGCTTGTCCCCGACGTGTATGACTGTCGAGCCGAGCTGGTTGAGCAGCTCCTGATTTTTGGAGAACGCTTCCGGGGATGCGCCGACCATCAGGTAGAGTTCACCCGAAGCGCTGGTTGCAGCGGTACCGCGCACCGGGCAGTCGACCAGATGCAGGCCCAACGGTTCCAGCCCTTTCTCCGCTTCCTCACAGGCCGCGTATCCAACCGATGCGGTAACCAGCACACTGCCCCCTTTGGGAAGCACGTTTGCAGCCCCGTCCTGCCCGAACAGGACGTCCTGCACCTGCTCGCCGTTGAAAACCATCAGAATCAGAGCCGATGCGCCGTCCGCAGCCTGTGCGGGGGAGGGGGCTGCCGTTCCGCCCTTCTGCTCCAGCAGCTGCATCCGTTCGGGCAGCAGGTCAAAGCCCTGCACCACATAGCCGCGCTTGAGCAGATTTTCCGCAATACCCATGCCCATCGTTCCCAGTCCGATGATCCCAATTTTTGTTTCCATTGAAATTCCCCTTTTCTTATCAGTTGTTTGGTGATTTGGCCGCACATTTTCCGCCTTTTTAAGACTAAATGATTTGAAATGGAATGTCAATATAAAGATATAAATTTATCATTAAATATTCATAGAAATTAGCAGGATATATAAGCCATCCCTTTTTCTCACGGTTGCTTATCTGGAAAAACCACCAATTAGGACCGCTTTTTCTTGACAGGAACAGAGAAAAACAAAAAAATCGATCGTTCCGGATTGCAATTTTGATCGCAAAATGTTATCTTATAAATAGCAAAAAATTATCATTAAATTGCCGAAAAAGAATCAGGAAGGGCAAAAGGAGGTTTCATGATGATGCTGGGAGAAAAAGCATTTGCGTCGATCGAGGAGCTGTCGGGCCAGCTCTGCGCGATGAGCAGGAAAATCTGGGAGAATCCGGAGGGACCCTATCAGGAAAAAATTGCAAGCGACACCTGCGCCGCATTTTTGGAGGCGGAGGGGTTTCAGGTCGAGCGGGGATGCTTCGGCCTGCCGACCGCGCTGCGTGCGCAGTGGGGTTCCGGACATCCGGTGATCGGCTTCCTCGGGGAATATGACGCGCTGCCCGGACAGAGCCAGAAGGACGTTCCATATCAGGAGCCGGAGGTCCCGGGCGCTTACGGGCATGGCTGCGGACATAACCTGCTCGCGGTAGGCATGGCAGGCAGTGCTGCGGCGATCAAGCGGGAGATGGAGGAGCAGAAACTCTCAGGCACCCTGGTCTTTTACGGATGCCCAGCCGAAGAGGTTTTGACCGGCAAGGGGTTTATGGCGCGGGCAGGCGCATTCCGGGAGCTGGACTGCGCGCTCGCATGGCATCCCGGACGGTATACCCGCGCATCCTACAGCGTTTGCACCGGGGTGAACTCGGTGAAATACCATTTCACCGGCAAGACCGCACACGCCGCCTGTGATCCGGAGAAGGGGCGCAGCGCGCTCGACGCGGTGGAGCTGATGAATGTGGGGATCAACTATCTGCGGGAGCATGTCCCGATGGATGTGAGGATGCATTATGTGGTTACCGATGGCGGAAGTGCGCCGAATATCGTTCCGGATCATGCAACCGTCTGGTACTATGACCGCGCCCTGACCCGTGAGACGATGAAGATGGTCGAAGAGCGGATGCTCAAGGTGGCGCAGGGAGCCGCATGGATGACCGAAACCGAACTGACGGTAGAACGGCTGGGCGGCTGCTATCCGACCCTTCCCAACCACCAGCTTGCCGATCTGATCGACGAATGTATGCGTGCGATCCCGCAGGAGCCGTGGACCGAAGAGGAGATCGCATACGCCCGCAAAATCAATGAGACGGTGCCCGACCTCTGGAAAGAGAGCGTACGGTTCTCCGGCGCAAAGGACCCGGACACCCAGCTTCATTCGGGGGTTATGACGATCGACGAGGCCGACGATTACGGTTCCACCGATGTCGGGGATGTGGGGCATATCGTACCGACCACCTTCTATAAAACCGCCTGCTACAGCATCGGCGCGCCGGGGCACAGCTGGTTGGTAGCGGCCTGCCTGGGGCGCTCGATCGGCCAGAAAGGGATGCTCTACGGCTCCAAGGTGACCGCGCTCGCAGGGCTGCGGCTGCTCACCGAGCCTGAGCGGGTGCTCAAGGCACAGGATGAGTTCAGGGAGAGTATGCAGGGCCGGACCTACGAATGTATGATGCCGGATGACCTGCCCGCACCGGTCTGAGCGGGATTGACGCCCCAAAGAAGAAAACAGATTCCAGGGCTGGCTTGGAAACGGGGAAAAGGACAGATGTTTCGCGGGGAACAAGCGGCGGAAACAGGAACCCACCGCACATTCCGCACAGCAGACACCGCCTCCTGTAAAACAGACGTCCATTCCGATGGTTCAGCCAGCCTTTGGCCCAAAGGGAGGAAATAGAATGCGCTATGCAGCGGATCAACGGGATCAGGAGCTGGAATCGCTCTGCCGCACGATGCGGGTCGAGCTGATTGAACTGCTCCACAGGATCCAGACCGGGCACCCGGGGGGAAGCCTCTCCTGCTGTGAAATCCTGGCAACCCTCTATTTTGAATGTATGAACATCCGTCCGGAGCAGCCGGACTGGAACGCCCGGGACCGGTTTGTGCTCTCCAAAGGGCACGCCGCCCCCATGCTCTATCTCACGCTTGCCCACCGGGGATTTTTCCCGGTGGAATGGCTCCCCACCCTGCGCCAGTACGGCAGCCGGCTCCAGGGACACCCCTGCGCCCACAAAACACCGGGGATCGACTGTTCGACCGGCCCGCTCGGGCTGGGGCTTTCGGCAGCGCTCGGCATGGCGCTTGCCGCCCGGCTGGACGGCCAGGACTACACCACCTGGGTGCTGTTGGGAGATGGGGAAATTCAGGAAGGAGGGGTCTGGGAGGCCGCGATGTCGGCTAACAAGTTCCGCCCGGGCCGGTTGGTTGCAATCCTCGACCATAACGGGGTGCAGCTCGACGGGACCAATAATGAGGTTATGCCGATGGACCGGATTGCCGACCGCTGGCAGGCGTTCGGCTGGGAAGTGTTCCCCTGTGACGGGCACAGCATCCCTGCCCTGCGGGAGGCCCTGAACCGGGCGAAGGCGTCCGATGCGCCGGCGCTTGTGATCGCGGAAACGGTGAAGGGCAAAGGGGTCTCGTTCATGGAAGGCCAGAGCGCGTGGCATGGAAAGCCGGTCAGCCGGGAGGACTGCCTCTGCGCATTGAAGGAACTGGGGGTGGATCGCAATGCCGGATAAGGTTTCGATTCGGGATGTTTATGGGGCAGCGCTCAAAAAACTGGGGCAGCAGGAGGAACGGGTCGTTGTGCTCGAGGCTGATGTGGGCGGCTCGACCAAAAGTGCGGTCTTTGGGAAGGCGTTCCCCGACCGGTATTTCAACGTCGGGATTGCCGAACTCAATATGGCAGCGATGGCGGCGGGCTTCGCTTACGCTGGGAAGATCCCGTTCGTCAACACATTTTCGGTCTTTCTCACCACCCGCGCTTCCGATCCGATCAGCAGCATGATCGCCTATGACCATCTGAATGTCAAGCTCTGCGGAGCCTACAGCGGACTTTCGGATGCTTACGATGGCGCAAGCCATCACGGCATTTTTGACATGGCGTTCGTCCGCTCGCTGCCGGGGATGACGATCCTTTCGGTCTGCGACCCTGTGGAGACCGAAAAAGCGGTATTCGCTGCCGCGGAGATCGAAGGCCCCGTATATCTGCGCCTCTCCCGCGCCGAAGCGCCGGTGCTCTATCCGGAGGACATGGTATTTACGCCCGGCAAGGGAATCCTGCTGCGGGAAGGCGCGGACGTCTCGCTCCTGGCAACCGGGCTGATGGTACACCACGCACTCGAAGCCGCCGGCCTGCTTGAGGCGGAGGGGATTTCTGCGCGGGTGGTCGATCTGCATACGGTCCAGCCGGTCGACCGGGAACTGGTTCTCGAATCTGCGGAAAAGACCGGATGCATCGTCACCGCGGAGGAACACAGCATCCGGGGCGGGCTTGGGAGCGCGGTCGCAGAGGTGCTCGCGCAGGGGCGCCCCACCATACAGGAATTCGTGGGCCTTGACAGCTATACCGAGAGCGGCGCGTATGGGGCGCTGCTGACCGCCTATCATCTGGATGCGCAGGCGATCGCCGAAAAAGCGCGGCTTGCATTACAGCGTAAAAAGGCATAATCAGCTTTAGGAAAGGGGAAACCGATATGAACGAATCCATCCACCGTTATTTTCAGATTGGAACCATCCAATGGATGAGCCATCCGCGGAAGGAACTGCTCACCTCGATCCGGGAGATCGCCTGTGACGATTTCTTTGACGCGATCGAGATCGGGAAATTTCCGGACGGGCAGACCCGGGAACAGGCGGTTAAGCTGCTGTCCCAGAGCCATCTGACCGTCTGCTACGGCGCGCAGCCCCGGCTGCTCGGGCCGAAGCTCAACCCGAATGACCTCGACGAGGAGGGACGCAAAAAGGCCGAAGCCACCCTTCTGGAAGCGGTTGACGAGGCAGAGAGTGTCGGCGCGCGGGGGATCGCTTTCCTGGCGGGCAAGTGGTCGGCGGAGTCCAGACAGGAGGCGTTTGCACAGCTCCTGAAAACCACCCGCGCGGTTTGCGATTATGCGGCGGGCAAAGGGATGATGGTCGAGCTGGAAGTGTTCGACTATGACATGGATAAGGCGGCGCTGATCGGCCCCGCTCCCTATGCGGCGCAGTTTGCAGCCGAGATGCGGACAACCCACAGCAATTTTGGACTGCTGGTCGATCTTTCCCACTTCCCTACCACCTACGAGACCAGCAGGTTTGTCATCCGGACGCTGCGTCCGTATATCACCCATTTCCATATTGGCAATGCTGTGGTACAATCGGGTTGTGAGGCGTACGGCGACCAGCACCCCCGTTTCGGATTCCCCAACAGCGCGAACGATACCCCCCAGCTTCTGGACTTTTTCCGGGTGCTCAAAGAGGAAGGGTTCTTCTGCGCGGAACAGCCGTACGTGCTTTCGCTGGAGGTCAAGCCCTGGGGCGATGAGGACGAGGACATCATCCTCGCGAATACCAAACGGGTGATCCGCCGCGCCTGGGCGATGCTGTAAAAGACAGGAGGAATTTGCTTGAAAATTGTGATTCTGGACGGATACACAGAAAATCCCGGCGATCTGAGCTGGTCGGGGCTGGAAGCACTGGGCGAGCTGACCGTCTACGACCGGACCCCGCCTGAGCAGGTCGCTGACCGGATCGGAGATGCGGAGATCGTGATTCTCAACAAGACGCCGCTGCCCCGCGAAATGCTCGACCGCTGCCCGAATGTCCGGTACATCGGGGTGCTTGCCACCGGCTACAACATCGTCGATGTGCAGGCGGCGAAGGAGCGGGGGATTCCGGTCTGCAACATCCCCACCTATGGCACCGATGCGGTCGGGCAGTTTGCGATTGCGATGCTGCTCGAGATCTGCCATCATGTGGCGCACCACGATGCGGCCGTACATGAAGGGCGCTGGGAGTCCTGCCCCGACTGGTGCTTCTGGGATTATCCGCTGATCGAGCTGGCCGGCAAGACGATGGGCATTATCGGGTTTGGCCGGATCGGCCGCACCACCGGCCGGATTGCGCGCGCACTCGGGATGCAGGTGGTCGCCTGCGACAGCATCGAGACCGATGAAGGCCGGGAGATTGGGCGGTATCTGCCGCTGGAGGAGCTGTTCGCCTGCTCGGATGTGATCGCTCTGCACTGTCCGCTCTTCCCCGAAACCCAGGGGATCATCAACCGGGACACCATCGCCAAAATGAAGGACGGGGTGATCCTGCTCAACAACAGCCGCGGCCCGCTCATCGTCGAGCAGGATCTCGCGGATGCCCTCAACAGCGGCAAGGTCTATGCGGCCGGTCTGGATGTAGTCTCGACCGAGCCGATCCGGGGAGACAACCCCCTGCTCAAGGCGAAAAACTGCCTGATTACGCCGCATATCAGCTGGGCGCCCAAAGAGAGCCGCCAGAGGTTGATGGGGATTGCGGTTGAAAGCCTGCGCGCGTTCCTGGATGGAAACCCGATCAATGTGGTGAATCCGTAAAATAGATGCTCCCTGTTACAGAAAACAGCAGCCGGACAAAAGTCCGGCTGCTGTTGGCATTGGGTGCCTCTTTTGCAGAGGGCGGGCCCCGCAAACAATGGATGCAGGATTGCTGCGGTGCTGCACTTTGCCAAAAGGGAGCACAAATGATGTTTTGCAGATGGCAGGGGCAGTTGTGTGGGACAGGCTGTCCCCTTTTGGCAGTTTGAATGGTTATTCTATGTGTTAATATGTTATAAATTCCAGTATGATAACATGGAGGAGGTCCTGTTAATGAAATCTCTCTGGTGCGCAGCCCTGGCAGTGGCGGTTACCCTAGGCGGCTGCGGCATAGCAGAGCCGGGAACCGATGACCTGATCCTGAAAGATCCCGAGATCCCGTCTGTCAGTTCTGCGCGGCATACCAGTCAACCGGAATCATCGGTATCAAGCGGGGCGCCAGATACACAAGAAAAACCATTTCCCGTTCTGCCGGAAGAATACGGTCTGCTCCGCACAGCCGCCGGTCTGATGGGTGATCCGGAGGCATCCGTTCAGACCTGGCCGGTCGGGTTGGATGCAGTCAGAGGAATGCGGGTCCCGGACAGCTGGGAGCTGCGGCGTTCGATTGCCGCACTGCTGGCGGACGCGGATTTGGAAAAGCTGGACAGCGTCCCGGAGATGGCTGCGTCTGAAAGCGACCCAATCAGCATACAGATTGATCTGGAAGATCAATGGGCCTCGATTGCTGTCTCTCTGCTGTCGGAAAGCGACGCAGCCAATCCGGGCGGCGCATATCTGGAGGTGAGCGGTTCACAGACGGTATCCGCTGCGGATGGGGCATCCAGCCGGACAGACGATGCTGCTTTCCCGGATGTCGAAGCTTATGCCGGCAATCGGGTGCTCTATGAGCAGTTTGCCGCGCTGATCGGGCAGCATACCGAAGAGGTACATGCTGATTTTGGAGGGAAAGCTACCATCCTGCGTCCGGCTCCCGGTGCCTCTGAAACAGCGGCGATTGAAAACGCGATGGTACAGATAGGGGATATCCTGCTGTTGGGTTGGCGCGACATTGGGCAAGCAGATCGTTACTGGATGCTTGAGGCACACAATACCGACACCGGCGGGATGCTCTATCAAATTCCACTTGGCGAAAGGCTGCTGACACGGATTTCCCCGTCCAACGCGTTTGAGCAGTTCGACTACTGCCTTTTTTTCCAGGATGGGGTGCTCTATAAGAACAGTCAGAACCCATCGGAGGAACTGGCCTATGATCTGCCTGCTGTGGTATCGGTCGCGGCTCAGGGGGATGGGCGGCAGGACGGCGGAATGTTCGACCTCTCCGGGGACAGGCTGGTCTGGGAGGCGGACGATGGGGTCTGGATTGCAAACCAGGACGGCAGCGATGCGCGGCTTCTTTATGCCAACTCCGCCATTCCGCAGACGCTTGCACCCGGAAAAGCCCTTCAGGTGGTCGAACCGCGCCTGCTCTGCGAGGGGGGCAGGGTGGTAATGACCATTTATGACAGCCAGGAGGCGGCTGACGGGATGGAAAATATCGGATTTGTAGTCTGTGACGCTGACGCCGGTTCGGGCAGGGAACCGCAGGTTGTCCCGTTCCAGGCGTACAGCCAGCCGCAAGGCCCAATCAAAGACCGGTACATGGTGCTGCGTAATCAGGAGGACACCTGCATCGTCGATGCGCAGGAGAGGACCTCGGAACTGCGGCGTCTCCCGTTTAATCCGGTGGCAGACTGCCAAAGCTACGATTTTGAAACGCTGATCTGCTTCGAGCAGCAGAGCGGCGACCGGTTTGCTGTTTACCGCTGCGGCGCGGACCAGCCGGACGACCGGTCCGGACTCCTGCTCAAGGGGGACATTTTTGGGACCCTGGCCGGCGTTACCCAGCAGTATGCGGTGGTTAAGGGTACCGACGCCGACGGGGAATGGCTTGCACTGGCGGACTATCTCGCAGAGAAACCTTGAGAAGCGTTTTTGGGTGAAATTTCCTTTTTTAGATGGATATGGTTTTCTTACAAGCGAACAGGCTTCCTGCAAAAGAAACGGGAAAGCCCCTAAGATAAAAGGGACAGACGCTTTACAGCGCCTGTCCCTTTTGAGATCAGAAAAACGAAAGTCCCCGATTATTCCTCTTCATCCGGGTCCTTCTTATCCGCGTCACTGGCCTTGTCATCCGACGAAGCAGCTTCTGCATCGGGGGTCTGCTCCTCCAGCGCATCATCGTCACTCTCGACCTGGGTGGCATAGTAGTCCAGATCTTCCGCGTCCTCGTCCATCAACTCATCGTCAAAATCTTCACAAAGTGCGCATTTCCGGCGTTTGAAATAGGCTGCAAACGCCACAATAGCCCCCGCTACCGCGATCAGAAGCGCGACTATGGCGATGAAGCTGTTCTTTCCCATCTGCAAAAACCTCCCGTAAAAATCATTTCCGAATCCGATCGGTTATATTGTTTCTATTATAACGCTTCTTTTTCGGGTTGACAAGTCATTACTGTTATTTTGTGTGTGTTTTGCGAAAACATTCGTATCAAACCCAACATTCCCGCTCCCTCACTTGACTTTTCTGTGCGGTCTGCTTTATAATCGAAATACTTCAAAAAAATCAAAATATTCCAAAAATATTTAAAAAAATTGCAAAGGAAGTCTTTGTCTGGGAGGGCTTGACGATGGCGAAAACAAAATACGTGATCGGTCTGGACTACGGTACCCTGTCGGGACGGGCAGTGCTTGTGGAAGCGGCAACCGGGGAGATCGCTGCACAGGCGGTAAAGGAATATCCCCACGCGGTGATGGACCGGGAACTGCCCTGCGGCGTGCGTCTGGAGGTGGACTGGGCGCTCCAGCATCCGCAGGACTATCTGGATGTGCTGACCGAAACGGTGCCTGCGGTACTGCGGCAGGCAGGGATTGCACCCCAGGAAGTGATCGGGCTTTCGATCGACTTCACCGCGTCCACCGTCCTTCCGATCGACCGGGACGGTACGCCGCTCTGTTTTCTGCCGGCATTTGAAGCCCGTCCGCATGCTTATGTGAAGCTGTGGAAGCACCATGCCGCCCAGCCGGAAGCGGATGAGATCAATGCGCTGCTCGCCGCGCGCGGGGAAATCGACCTCCCACGCTATGGCGGCAAGATTTCCTCCGAACTGACCCTCCCAAAGGCGCTCCAGATCCTGCGGGAGGACCCGGAAATCTACCAGTGCGCCGACCAGATTCTGGAGGCATCCGACTGGCTGACCTTCCTGCTGACCGGCTCCCGACGCCGCACCGGAAGCACCGCCGGGTACAAGGCGATGTGGCTGGAAGGGGAGGGATACCCCGAGCAGGCATTTTTGAGGGCGCTTGACCCCCGGCTGGAAACCTATCCGGAGGACAAACTCGGTGAGGATATCTGTCCGGTGGGCAGCCGGATCGGGGAGCTGAACCCGGCCTGGGCGGAAAAGCTGGGGCTTTTGCCTGGTACGGCGGTCGGGGCGAGCATCATCGACGCGCATGCCGGGCTCCCGGGCTGCGGGATCACCAAGCCGGGACAGATGATGCTGATTATCGGCACCTCGAGCGTACAGGCTGCTCTGAGCGACCGCCCCTATTCGGGGGGCGGCATCTGCGGCGCGGTCAAGGGCGGGATCATGCCCGGTTACTATGCGCTGGAATCCGGGCTTGCGGGGGTCGGAGACATCTTCGGCTGGTTTGTCAACCACTGTGTCCCTGCCGCATACCATGAGCAGGCCAAAGGGGCCGGATGCGGGATGCACGAATATCTGACCCGGCTTGCGGAAAAGCTCGTCCCCGGGGAGAGCGGGCTGCTCGCCCTCGACTGGTGGAGTGGGAACAAGACCCCGTTTGTGGATGTTGACCTTTCGGGGATGGTCGTCGGGTATACCCTATCGACCCGTCCGGAGGAGGTTTACCGGGCGCTGATCGAGGCGACCGGCTTCGGTACCCGGCTGATTATGGAGGCGTTCGAGGATGCGGGCGTGTTGGTGGATGAAATCCGGGCCTGTGGTGGGATCGTGGAAAAGAATCCGCTCCTGATGCAGATTTACGCAGACATTACCAACCGGGAGATCAAGGTGGCGGCGTCCCAGCAGACCGCCGCCCTCGGTGCGGCGATGTACGCTGCGGTTGCCGCAGGTTCCGAACGGGGCGGCTATGACTCGATCTTTGACGCGGCGCAGGCGATGGGCCGCATCCAGGAAAAGACTTATCGCCCCATCCCGGCGCATGTCGCAGTCTACGAGACCCTATATCGCGAATACTGCCAGCTGAAGGACTATTTTGGCGCAAAAAATCCGGTGATGAAAATCCTCAAGCAGATCCGCCAGCAGGCATGGCGGCAATCGGTTTAAATCTCTTTCCGCACTGGGGAACAGGGTTCTCCGGTGCGGGAATTTTACTTTTCTGCAATTTTATTTGGAAGATAGCTATATGTTTCCAATTTCCTTTCGTGCATTTTGCTAAAATTAAATAGTTTGGGATGTTTTTTTTGTAAATTGCATTGACAACCCGGTTCCGGAATCTTATAATAGGTTTGTAAATAATTATCCGATAGAAAATTACCACGAAAAAGATTTCTATAAAAATCTTTTTCGATACTCGGCCAAAGGAGCTTTTTTATGCCGGAAACACCGCTTGTGGTCCTCTGCATCAAAAATAAATACCAGCAGATGAACCCCGCTATGAAGCAGATCGCTGACTACATCATCAGTAATCCAAACCGGGTGATCTATATGGGGATCAGTGAGCTGGCAGCGGCGAGCAGCGTGAGCATCGCTTCGGTGACCCGGTTTGTCAAACAGGCTGGATACCGGAATTTCAAGTCGTTCCAGCTTGAGCTTGCGGGTTCGCTCACCGAAAGCGTCGGCCCGGTTTCCAGCGATTCCCCCAGCAGCAAGATCACCTTCGAGTACGGCGGGGCATCCGAGCGGGACACGACCGAGGAGGTCTGCCGGAAGGGATTCAGCAGCAACCAGCAGATGCTCTCCGATACGATCAAGGCGCTCGATTTTTCCTTGGTGGAGATCGTCTCCCAACGGATTATCAAGGCGCGCAATGTCATCTTCCTCGGCTGCGGACGCTCGCACATCACTGCCGAAAGCGGCCGGACCCGTCTCTACCGTCTGGGAATCCCGTCCTTCTGCTACAGTGATGTGCACGAGCAGGTTGTCGCCGCCACCATGTGTGACAAGCAGGATGTGGTGATCGGGATCAGCAACTACGGCCGGACGGCATCGGTGGTCAACTGTTTGAAGCTCGCCCGGGAGCGCGGGGCGTTCACCGTAGGGATCACCAGCGCGGAAGGTTCCCCGCTGGCGCAGGCTGCCGAATACCTCTTCCTCACCGCTTATAACTACGCCAATCTTGAGTATCGCGGCCGCGACCACTCTTATGAACCGGCCTGCGAAAATATCACGCAGATCGTCCTGCTGGACTGTATTTATATGAATGTGGCGCTGCATATGGATAAAAACTGCCTGGATCGGTTCTATGAGACGGTCCGGGAACTCGAAAAAGAACGAATCTGATTTTGCCCCGGTTTGAGAAGGGGCGGAGGGAACGTTATGCAGATAATCGGCATTGATGTGGGCACCTCCGGCACGAAAGCGGCTGTTTTTGAACCCGGCAGACGGATGGCGGCCTGTGTGCGGGAACCATATTCCTGCATCTGTCCGGCCAAGGGCCTGCTCGAGCTGGACCCGGAAGAGGTCTGGCAGGCGGTGGTCCGGTGCCTGAAGCGGCTGGCTGGGCAGGCCGACGCTTCACAGGTTGGGATGCTCGCCGTTTCGACACAGGGGGAAGCGGTCGTCCCGGTGGATCGGGAAGGCAAGCCGCTGATGAATGCGATCCTCACATTTGATTCCCGCAACGCGGAGGAGTTTGGCTGGTTTGCCGGACAGACCGACCGGTTCCGGGTGATGGAGCAGACCGGAATGCCGTCCCATCCGATGTTTTCAGCCACGAAACTGCTCTGGCTGCGCAACCATGCCCCCGATGTCTTTGAAAAAGCGTGGAAATTTTTCTGCTTCGGGGATTACATAGCATTCCGGCTGGGTGCGGCTCCCGCGATCGACTATGCGATGGCCAGCCGTACGATGCTTTTCGACCTGCGTGCGCGGCGGTGGTCGGAGGAACTGACCGGGCTCTGTGGAATACCGGTTGAAAAACTGCCCGAACCGGTTGCAGCGGGGACCCCGATCGGAACCGCAGGCCCCGTACTGACATCGCTCGGTTACCCCGATACGCTGCGGCTCTTCTGCGGCAGTCACGATCAAATCTGCTGTTCGCTGGGGGCGGGGGTGTTCGATGAGGGGGTCGCGATGGACTCGCTCGGCACCACCGAGAGCATCGTCTGTGTGAGCAGCCGGCTCACCGCCTCCCGGCAGAACCTCGCCTGCAATAT
>Ga0137306_100713_pt2 | contig 16010 bp, 13 predicted proteins | sample Inofroosms_March_FD_97187 | JGI IMG/M metagenome (GOLD analysis project Ga0137306, IMG submission 97187) | Mouse cecal microbial communities from Vienna, Austria - N-Acetylneuraminic and N-Acetylglucosamine D2O microcosms_March | ecosystem: Host-associated > Mammals > Digestive system > Large...
AGGTGGACACGGTAATATTGCGCTGACTGATGTGAAGTCCGTTCTCATCGCTCAGCAGCCGGATAAATTTCAGAAGATTCTCATAATTATCCAGAGGCTCTCCCGTTCCCATCACTACCACATGAGATACCCGCCGACCTGCAGCCTGCTGAATCCGGTACACCTGTTCCAGCATTTCCGAAGGGGTCAGGTTACGCACCAGCCCGTCCAGAGTGGAAGCGCAGAATCTGCAGCCCATGCGGCAGCCCGCCTGAGAGGAGATACATACGCTGTTGCCGTGGCGGTAACGCATAAGAACGCTCTCCACCATATTTCCATCCGGCAATGCAAACAGATATTTCTCCGTACCGTCCAGTTTCGAGCGCTGCACGGTCACCTGTTTTAAGGTCACAAGCTGACATGTATTGCTTAATTCGTCTTTTAATTTTTTTGAAATATTTGTCATTTCCTCAAAAGAAGCCGCCTGCTTCTCATGTATCCAGGAATAAATCTGTTTCGCCCGGAAGGGTTTTTCTCCCAGTGATACCAGATATTCTTCCAGTTCTTTCTGATTCCATGACCTGATATCTTTCTTTTCCATAAATTACATTCCTGTTCCGGCCTGTATATCTTTCTGCCGAAACTTTTATCTGTTTTCCTTTTTTCTGAATCTGGCCAGGAAAAAACCGTCGTTTCTTCCTTTCTGAGGCAATATCTGCTGCTGCTTTTCCAGAGAAAATTCCGGAAATTCTGCCAGAAACCATGCGGTATTCTCCTCATTTTCACCGGGATTAATGGTGCAGGTACTGTACAGAAGGATTCCGCCAGGCTTTACATACTGCCGCACCACTTTAAGGATTTCCCGCTGCAGCGCAGCCAGCTTCCGGCATTCTTCTGCTGTAATCCGGTATCTGATATCTGCCTTCCTGCCCAGTACGCCCAGCCCGGAACAGGGCAGATCCGCCATGACAATATCGGCTTTTTCCACTTTATCCGAATCGAAAATACGGGCGTCTGCCTGCACCGCTTCCACATTGGCAAGACGGCTGCGTCTGATATTTTCCTGTATCAGGGACACCTTGTACTCTGTCAGATCCCTGGCCTCCACCCATCCGGTTCCTTCCATCAGTTCCGCCGCATGGATACTTTTTCCGCCGGGGGCCGCGCATACATCCAGCACATAAGAACCCTTTTCCGGCGCTGCCCACAAAGCTGCCTGCATGGAACTTATATCCTGCACCTGAAATTTTCCCTCTTCAAAGGCGGGAATCCTTTCCATGGAATCATACCTGTCAAGAAACAGCACATTCGGCTGCTCTCTGTCTTCTCTGACGCGGATTCCTTCTGCCTCCAGTTCCTTTACCAGCGCTTCTTTTGTGGTCCGGCATGGATTAATCCGAACCGCAGCAGGCATTTCCCCGGAAAACGCTTCCAGAAATCCTTCTATTTCCTCCAGGGAATAAGAATTCTGCCACATTTCCAGCAGCCACCGGGGCATGGAATAAGCAACGGACAGGTAATCCAGCGGGTCTTTTTCCCAATCCGGCAGTGAGACTGTTTCCAGATTCCGGCTGATGCTGCGCAGCACGCCGTTCACAAATCCTTTCAGATTGCGGAAACCTCTTTTGCCGGCCAGCTTCACCGCCTCATTGCAGGTGGCAGCAGGAGGGACCGCATCCATAAATTTCAGCTCATAGACACTGCTCCGTAAGATACATCGGATCACCGGCTTTATTTTATTTACTTTCACACTGGAAAACTGACTGATAATATAGTCCAGAAGTATCAGGTTCTCCAGGGTCCCTTCACAGACACGTTTGATAAAACTCCGCTCCTGTTTCTCCAGATAATGGTATTTATCCAGAGTATCCCGGATAATCAGATGGCTGTAGGCCCCGTCTCTGGTGACTGCCAGTAAAATATCCAGTATCAGTTCCCTGCTGTTTACGGTACTGCTCATATTTTCCTCCTGCACTGAATTCCTTCTCCGAAAAAACAGCTTTTGCTTCCTTTAATCATTCCTTCTGGAGGCAATCAGCACCAGACGCAGTAACTGCAGGATGGCAGCGGCCGCTCCCGCCACATACGTCAGCGCCGCAGCGCTCAGAACCTTACGGGTACCCCGCAGCTCTTCTTCTCCCAGGATTCCTGTTTCTCCCAGAATCCGAACTGCTCTTCTGGAGGCGTTAAATTCCACCGGAAGGGTAACAAGCTGAAACAGAACTGCCAGTGAAAAGCACAGAATTCCAATCTTAATCAGCAGAGTTCCCGTATTGCTGGTAATAAACAATCCGATAATAATCAGGGGCCATGCGGCAAAAGAACCGAAATTTGCCAGAGGCACAATGGCGCCCCGGACCGTCAGCGGTGCATAGGACTGCTGATGCTGAATGGCATGGCCGCATTCATGGGCCGCCACTCCCACCGCTGCCACGGAAGCAGACCCGTAGGTACTGTCCGAAAGGCTTAAGGTCTTGTTCCTTGGGTCATAATGGTCGTTCAGATTCCCGGAAATATGCTGGACAATCACATCATGAATGCCCGCCGCATGTAAAATACGCTCCGCCGCCTGGGCGCCTGTCATGCCCGACATACTCCTGACTTTATCGTATTTGTTAAACGTTGTTTTCACTCTCGCAGAAGCAATCAGGCAGATAACTGCACCGATTACCACTAAAATGTAGGTTGGGTCAAAATAATATCCATAATATGGCATATACAACACTCCTTTCCTCTTTCAGGCAATTGCGAAACTATCTGATTCCGGTAAGCCTCCGACTGCAGATAACCATGTTCAGCAAAGGCTTCCATGGTTATCTGAGTCTTACCTCCATGGTGCTGAAATGCATTTCTCACCTTTTGCATGAAAAATATTTATATTCAAATCTTCTGAATTGTACATGAAATCAGTACAATTACAGAGTTTCGCAATTACCTGGTCTAAGACTTCTTCCTGCTATCTGCCCAGGGATTTTCCCGGCTCCAGGGGGAATCCCCGGAGAAATGCAGCGGCTTCCATCCGCTTTTTTCCTTCTAACTGGACTTCCTCCAATGCCAGGATTCCCTGTCCTGTCTGAACATAAATTGCCCTGTCTGTCACTGCCGCGACAGTTCCGGGCTCCTGAACGGCAGTTCCGGCCGGTTCCTCTGTCATGGAAGTTTCTGCCGGTTCCGCAAGCCGGGATTTCCAGATTTTCAGCGTTTTTCCATCCAGCCTGGTCCAGGTGCCGGGCCAGGGATTCAGTCCCCGGACCAGCCGCTCCAGCTCACAGGCCGGTTTCGTCCAGTCCATATCCCCCAACTGTTTGGTAATCATGGAAGTATGGGTGGCTTTCTGGTGATTCTGAGGGGTATACTCTGCCGTTCCCTGCTCTATGGCTTCCAGCGTCCTGACGCACAGCCTGGCGCCTGTCTCTGCCAGGCGATCAAACAGGCTTCCGCCTGTCTCATCCTCCCGGAGAGCCACTTCTTCTTTCAGAATCATATCTCCGGTATCCACCCCCGTATCCATGCGCATGGTGGTCACACCGGTGACTTTTTCCCCGTTGATAACCGCCCACTGGATGGGGGCCGCTCCCCGGTATTGGGGCAACAGAGAGGCATGGACATTGATGCAGCCATACCTGGGCATTTCCAGAATTTCTGCAGGCAGGATCTGGCCAAAGGCTACCACTACCATAATATCTGCATTTTTTTCTCTCAGATACTCCACACATTCCGGCTCCCTGATTCGCCTTGGCTGATAAACTTCCAGTCCGTGAGCCAGGGCCGCTTCCTTGACCGGAGGAAACTGCATGGCTTTGCCCCGCCCTTTCGGTTTATCAGGCTGAGTCACCACCAGTACTATCTCGTGCCCTGCCTGTATCAGATGTTCCAGCGTTCCCACGGAGAAATCCGGCGTTCCCATAAAAATCACTTTCATTCCATCCAGCTCCTTTCCGTTGGAATTCCCTGCAGACAATTGCGAATCGCTTAAATTGTCACAATTTCATGTACAATTATCACAATTTTTCTTAAATATTTTCATCATACAAAAAGCCGAAATGCCAGACGCACCGGACATTCCGGCGAGCCTCTGAATACAAAGAATCATGTTCAGCAGAGGCTTCCATGTTTCTTTGAGTCTCGCCTCCATGGTGCTGAAATGCATTTCTCACCTTTTGTATGAGAAAATATTTGTACTCAAACTTTCTGAATTGTACATGAAATCAGTATAATTACTGAGTTTCGCAATTGCCTGTGTTTATTACAGCTATTTTATCCGATCATTCCCTCGTCCATGCATCTGGCCAGTTCTTCTGCAAAATAGGTGAGATAAATATCCGTTCCCGCCCGGAAGGCGCTGACCGCCATCTCGCACATAATAGTGGTTTCATCAATAAATCCTGCCTGTGCAGTGGTTTTTACCATGGCGTACTCTCCGCTGACGGAATAAGCGGCAACGGGGAGATTCGTACTGTCTTTTACCTCCCGGATTAAATCTCCGTAAGCCATGGCAGGTTTCACCATCAGGATATCGGCTCCTTCCCGGACGTCCAGCATGGCTTCTTTTAAGGCTTCTCTGCGGTTATGATAATCCATCTGATAGGATTTGCGGTCTCCGAAGGCCGGGGCGGAATCTGCCGCATCCCGGAACGGCCCGTAAAAAGAAGATGCAAATTTCACCGCGTAAGACATAATGGGAGTATTCACATACCCGTTTTCATCCAGCATCTTCCGGATTGCCGCCACACGTCCGTCCATCATATCGGAAGGAGCAACCATATCTGCTCCCGCCTGTACCTGGGAAAGAGCTGTCCGGGCCAGATATTCCAGGGTCCGGTCATTGTCCACTTCCTGTCCCCGGAGAATTCCGCAGTGTCCGTGAGAAGTATATTCGCACATGCATACGTCCCCTATCAGATATAAATCCGGACAGACTTCTTTCGCTTTGCGGAATCCTCTCTGCACAATTCCGTCCGGGTCATAGGCGCCCCTTCCCATCTCGTCTTTTTCTCCGGGAATTCCGAACAGCATGACCCCGGTTACTCCCGCGTCCAGAAGCTCCGTGAGTTTTTCCTCCATTCTGTCCACACTGTAACGGTACTGCCCGGCCATGGAAGGAATTTCTTCTTTCAGATTAGTTCCTTCCATCACAAACATGGGATATATCAGAGATGATTTATCCATTCTGGTTTCACGCACCATTTTCCGCAGCACACTGCTTCCCCGCAGCCGGCGGGGACGATTGACTAATTCCATTTTACTTTCCTCCCGATTTCTCTGAATTTATGTTTTCCCTTTTTCTATCTGCCTGACCGCTTCTTCCGGAATAGAGTCACCCAGATAAGTTCTGCCCGGCTCCTGTTTCCCGGTAAATTCCTGCCGGAGCTGTTCCATGGAAGAATGGATTTCCTCCCACAATTCCCTGGCGGAAATCAGGCCGCAGCCCTGCCCCCGGATGATAATCTGTTCCAGGCCGTCTGAGGTTACCACCGTTACCCGGTATTTTCCCGCATGTTCATGGGCAAATTTCTCAATATACTGGTCTGCTGTTTCCGCTTCCTTCGTAAACACCACATGAATGTTGTGATAGTCCAGAAGTTCCGTCTTATGGCGCTGTACCCGGTAAGCGTCAAACACCACAATCAGGTTACAGTTTCTTATCCCCTGGTAATTGGAAAGGATATCCAGCAGTTTTCCTCTGGCTCCGTCCACATTTTCTTCCGCCAGTTCCCGTAAATCCTCCCAGGCAAAAATCACATTATAACCGTCCACCAGCATGTATTCCTCCCTGGATTCCGGTTTCCGGTACGTGCGGACTCCTGCAGGAATGTGCTGGGAGGACGCGGCTTTTTTCCTGTGAAATCCCTTTCTTCCTGCCTGCTTTTCCCGCTTATTTGCATTCAGCGTATGGGAAAGGATGGCCTTCGCTTCTTCTTCCCCAATCCAGGGTTCCTCCAAGAATTCTTCCGCCTCTGCCGCCCGTTTCGGAAACTCCCCCGGAACTTCTTCATCCTCCTGGCTTTTCCTCAGAAAATCCGGGCTTTCCACATGCATATAATCCTTCACCTGATTCCATTTTACCGGAAATCCTGCGCCGTGGGCACAGAATACGGAATCCGGAGAATGTTCCACATCTGCTTCCGGGTCGTAGGCGGCCTGATCCGCTACTTCCTGCTGATTGTGACAGGGTTCATAGCCTTTCAGGGTACAGGACAGCCTTCCGTTTCCTCTGGTATAGGAAATCACCTCCCGCTGATAATCTCCCATGGCCGCCGCGGGAACACTGCCCGTAATTACCGCCATTCCATCCTGCAGCAAAGGCGCTCCAAAAGCTCCATGCATACGCTCCAGATCCGTCAGAGCCCGCCCCACCGTATCTTCCGGCACTTCCAGACGGAACTGATAATAAGGCTCTAACAGCACCGTTTCCGCCTCCATCAGCCCCTGGCGTACCGCCCGGTATGTGGCCTGACGGAAATCCCCGCCCTCGGTGTGTTTCAGATGTGCCCGACCCGTGATCAGGGTAATTTTCATATCCGTAATGGGTGAGCCAGTCAGCACGCCCCGGTGTTCCCTTTCTTCCAGATGGGTCAGAATCAGCCGCTGCCAGTTCCTGTCCAGCACATCTTCACTGCAGCAGGCATCAAACACCAGCCCGCTGCCCGGCTCGCCGGGTTCTAACAGCAGATGTACTTCCGCATAGTGACGGAGGGGCTCATAATGGCCCACGCCCTCCACCGGCCGGGCAATGGTTTCCTTATACAGAATCTTTCCGGCACCGAAAGAAATATCCGCTCCGAACCGTTCTTTCACCAGGCTCTTTAAGATTTCGAGCTGCACTTCCCCCATAATCTGCACCTGGATTTCCTGCAGCCTCTCATCCCAGACAATATGAAGCTCCGGTTCTTCTTCCTGTAACTGGTACAGTTTGGGCAGCATGGCAGCCGCATCCCATCCCGGCGGCAAAATCATCTGGTACGTCAGCACCGGAGCCAGCAGAGGCAAAGGGGCGTCCGCCTCAATTCCAAGCCCGGTGCCCGGACGTGTATCGCTCAGTCCGGTAACCGCACAGACCATCCCGGCTTCCCCTTCCTGAACAGTCTCATATTTTTCTCCGGAATACAGGCGTATCTGGCTGACTTTCTCCTGTTTATCCGTCAGAGGGGTTCTGACCGGCAGATTTCCCCCTGTGATTTTCAGCCAGGTGAGCCGGTTCCCCTGGCTGTCTCTGGCAATTTTAAATATTTTTGCGCCGAATTCATCCGGATAGTCCGGCTCGCGGGTATATTGCTCCAGTCCTTCCAGAAACTCCCCAATGCCTGTCATTTTCAGGGCGGAACCAAAAAAGCAGGGAAAGATGCTGCGTTCTGCAATCAGTTCTCTGAGCCGGTCTGTCTCCAGCCTGCCATGCTCCAGAAAATATTCCAGGGCATGTTCCTCGCACACGGCGCAGTTTTCATAAAATTCCTCTGTGTCCCGCTCTGTGAAGTCCACACAGTTCCCGTTCAGCTCTGTCTGAATCTCCTTTAACAGCAGCCCTCTGTCCGTTCCCGGCTGGTCCATTTTGTTGACAAACAAAAAGACCGGAATCCGGTACTGCTGCAGCAACCGCCACAAGGTACGGGTGTGGCCCTGAACACCGTCCGCTCCACTGATAACCAGTATGCCATAGTCCAGAACCTGCAGGGTGCGCTCCATTTCCGCCGAGAAATCCACATGGCCCGGCGTATCCAGCAGCGTAAATACCGCCTGTTCTGTCTGCAGCACGGCCTGCTTGGAAAATATGGTAATTCCTCTGGCCCGCTCCAGCTCAAAGGTATCCAGAAAGGCGTCTCCTCTGTCCACCCGGCCCATTTTGCGGATAGCGCCCCCTGTATACAGCAATGCTTCCGACAATGTGGTCTTTCCTGCATCCACGTGGGCCAGAAGGCCGGCGCTGATATATGTTTTATGCTTACTCCGCTTATTTTCAGATGTGTCATCCATCGGAAATACCTCTTTCTTTCATCTGTAGTTTCATTATTATAACACAGGAGCGATGAGAAGTCGAAACATTTTGGCTGACACATCTTCTACTCAGTATAATTCCAGCTCTTTCTGCAAATCATGAAGCAGCTTTCCAAGGGGCTTTTTCTTCCGGTCCTCCGGCGTAATTTCCGTGCCGAATATTACCCGCTTTATTTCATCATCAGAAATGTCTGCTCCTCGCAGAACTTCCCTGATTTCTTCCCGCTGACTCCTGGAATATGCCTGGTGCTTTTCCAGAATCTCCTTCACTTCAAGTTCATGAATCCGGTAAGCCTCCCGGATACGCATAGCTTCCAGATTATTTCTGACTGCCTGATTTTCAGATGTAATATCAATCTCCACATGAGCCAGGCTCTCCATCTGAAACACAAAAGTAAGTTCCTTCTCCCAGTCCAGAGTTTCGTCAAAGGGCGAAGCAAATATATTGTTCCTGCTGCTTTTCACCCGGTTGCAGTTCGCACATACCGGAACCAGATTGTACAGAGATATGGCAAACACCGGATACTCTGATTTACTGAAAAAATGATCCAGCTGGGCCCCTAACACATGGCCTGCCCGGCAGTTGATATAGTCCCGGTTGCAGTAGGGGCATACGGTAAGACCTGCCTGTTTCACAATCCTCACCCGCATGGAGTCTTTGTTTTTCCTGGCGTCTGCCATTTTTGCAAAAGCCTGGGAAAATTCCAGCCAGGGATGTTTCAGTTTCCTGCTTTTTGCCCGAAAACATTCTTTATCCATAATACTTCCGGAAACAGTTCTGATATAATCTTCCGCCTCTTTGAGCTTTGCAAAGGGCGCCAGTACCAGTTCTTTCAAATCGGTACCGCTTTTCTCAAAAAAATCCTCCGGCAGAAATTTTCTGCTGCTTCTGCATATTTGTTCCCGGACGCTGTCATCCAGAACTTTTGCAACGCCTTCCCAGTATTCTTCTTCAAAATCCCCGGAATATCCGTCCAGTTTTATCAATTATTCCATCCCCTTCAGCCTGTCTATCTGCTCCTGCAGCTTTCCTTTTTGTTTTTCCAGTTCACGGATTTTTTCCCCGGTACTTCTCTGTTTTCCATAATCAGATTCCGCCAGCATTTTTTTCAGCTGATAACGGTATACGGGCTCCCCAATCTGTTCTGTCAGCAAATCCAGTAATTCATATTCATCCTCTGTTTCATCAAAATAATTTTCCAGTACATGTTTCGGATTTCCGTTCTTCTGTAAACAGTTCATGATATTTTCTATCAGTTCTCTGGCATATTCCCCTATGGTATAACTCATGAAAAAGTTGTCTTTCAGCAGCTTATGAATATTCTGTCCCAGAGTTTCTTCTCTGCTACGGCTTCCTGTGTCTCCTGCACTTCCTGACAGATATGTAATATCCTCATTTCGGATATCGGAAATCAGAAAGGGAGAATTCGTAGTCACCACAATCTGAACCTTTCGCTCTCTGGAATTCACCAGTTCCAGCAATTCTTTCAGGTAGCCTCGCTGCCACTCCGGATGATAATAGATTTCTCCCTCGTCAATAAAAATAAGGGCCGCCTCTCCCTCCAGCAACACTTCTTCCCTGCTGAATGCGGCTTCCGCTGCCATCCCATTATACCTGTCCATTTCTTCCAAATCCCCCTCCAGAAACCAGTGAAGTCTGGACAGAAAGGACAGCTTTGCATACTGGCCTGCGGAAAAACACCCCATTGTTGCATCCGGCAGCTGCATAAATTCCTTCAGTTCTTCCGTGATATCTGTCTCCTTCTGCAACTCATCCAGCCGGAATTTTTTCCTTTTCTCGCCCTGCAGGCGGCTGAGCAGGCAAAATTCTTTTTCTTCTGTCATATCCAGATATTCGCAGAGTTTTTTTCTGCCGCATTTTTTCAGAAAAGAAATCTGATAGCAGAGTTCCCGGTTAAAGCCCGCTGTAATACTCCACCCATCCTGTACCAGCTCCATTGCTTTCCGTTTCCGGATAAAACTTCCTGTCTCGGAATAATCCACCTGCCGAAATCCGTCATTTATTTTAGATACTCTCCGCTTCGCCCTTTTCTCCTCATCATAAACTGCTTCTTCCGGGCTGTCCTGCAAAAGCTCTCTCTGGTCTCCCCGTAACTGACCGGAGAAATAAGCCGCCTTGCTCAGTTCCCGGATACTTCCATATATTCCCCTGCGAAACGGCGTCGCTCCTTCTCCCTTTATCTCTGGCAGATTGGTGAGGAAATATGGCTTCTCATCCAGTGAAAATACTGCCAGAAATCTGGCACTCTCATCCAGAAGCTGATAATCCTTATATTCTTCCTCTTTCACGCATCCTTCCTCACAGGATAACTTTCCTTCTTCTATCAGTTTCAGCAGTTTGAAAAAGGTTTCCCGCAGAAAATCCATAACACTGGTTTTCCCGGTGGCATTCTTTCCCACCATACAGGACAGAGAATACACCGATTTTCCGTAAATATGGTGAATCCCATACTGCGATTTTCGCTCTGATATAGCGGATTTTCTGTCAAAGGAAAATCTGTGGTCAAAATCAATGACCTGATTTCGCAGTCCTCTGTAATGGTCAAGCCAGACCAGAGAAAATACCATGGAACCGTGAAATTCTTTTCCGCGGTTTTCGGTTCCCAACACAAAATTCTGTATTTCTTCTCTGGTCTGTACGTCAAAATACGTCTCCAGCATCCAGTCGGTATATTGATATGGCAAAAGAACTGGCCGTATTCTTTTTAAATGATATACATTTATCAGTTCATCATAAAGACCAATTCCCATCAAAGGCTTTCCGTCCACATACAAAATCCTGTCTCCCTTAAAATCATTGCTCCAAAGCACCGATGGTTCCCTGCAGGCAACAAACTCCTTATCGGACAATCTATAAATATAATCATGAAAGGGATTTTCAAATTCTTTCCCTTCTTCCATTTCCATCTGCTCCAACAGAAAAGAACTGATCAGGCTCATAATCATCAGGGAGTCCAGATACCAGAACTTGGATTTTAATTTTCTGCTCTTTTCAAATCCGGAATATTCTATCACCGTAAAAATCTGATGTCTGGATATTTTATTATTCAAAATATCATACAATGGATATTCCTGAATTAATGCTTCTACCATGTAATCAGGCAGATTACCGATATATCTGGTTATCAGATGAATCCCCTGATACGCATACCCTGTATCATTGGGAGTGCCTGCATTTGAAACATGACAATATAGTGCAGCAGCTATTTCAGATGCATATTCCTCTAATTCGCGTTCACTGTCCTCCGGATAAAATTCACACAGTAATTCAATGGCTTCCTCATTGTCAGAAAAATCACCATAAAACTTACGATAAAATTCTGCCAGACCCAGATACAGAATCTTCTGGTACTCAGGTTCTGAAATCACCGTCTCATCATATACTCCTGTGTTAATAATATAATAATACCCCCAGGCTACATGCCGGTTCCGGCACAATGCCTTATAATTTTTATTTGCCTTTATCCATTCATGAAAGGATATCAGAAATGACATCAGGTCTGCTGCAAACCGCCGCACGCCATTTTCATAATCATCCGTAACATAAGGCTTCTCATGCTCCGCCTGGATTACCTTTCCTTCTTCCTCAAAAATTTTTACCAGAAATTCCAGAGCTTCGCTTCTGCTTTCCGGCGAATTCTCCTCCAGCAATTGAAAACCTTTTGGAATATCTTCCTTATGAGCAGTTATCAGATTTATGATTCTGTTCGTAAACCATCCCGAACTCCCCTTACCTTCCATAATTTCATCCCCCTGTATCTTCTTCCCTCAATTCCCTCTGCTCAGCGCTCGCACACCATATAGAGCAGTGCATTCACAATAGCCGCCGCCACGTTGCTGCCGCCCTTTCTTCCCCTGGCCACAATATGGGGCACAGGAAGCTCCAGAATCATTTCTTTGGCCTGCACCACATTTACAAATCCCACCGGAGCGCCGATAATCAGTTCCGGCTTTACTTTCCCTTCCTGTATCAGCTCATACATCCGCACCAGTGCAGTGGGGGCGTTTCCCACCGCCAGAATAAAAGGCCGGTTCATGGCCGCAGCTTTGTCCATACTTGCCGCGGCACGGGTAGTTCCCTGGATTCTGGCCTGTTCCGCCACATCCTCATCTGAAATAAAATTATAACATTCCATGCCAAGCTGCTTTAAGGCCTTTTTATTGATACCTGCCCTGGCCATCTGGGTATCGGTGACAATGCAGGCTCTTTTCTGAAAGGCCTCCCTGACAGCGTCCAGCACGTTTTGGGAAAACACCAGGTTATCCGCATAATCGAAATCTGCCGTGGTATGTATCACACGTTTGATAATGGGCGCGTACTTTTCCTCCAGCTTACGTGTTCCAAGTTCTTCCGTAATAATTTCAAAACTGCGCGCCTCAATTTCCTGAGGCAGCACCTGTTCTAACTCTGTCTTCATAAAGATTCTCCTTTCTGCTCTTTCAACAACCTCCGAATATCCGCTGTCACCTGGGCGGCTTTCCTGTGATTGCTTCCTCCGGCAGTCACCCCCACGGTAATATCACCTTCTCTGGCAATGCCGGGAAAATAAAAGTCACATTTTTCCTTATCAGACGCCACGTTCACGGGAATTCCCTTATGACGGCACTCCCGAAAAATCCTGTCATTGACTGTTGTGTCATTGGTGGCAGCCAGCACCATATCCGGCTCCTGCAGCTCTCCCGGCCGGAAGGGTCTGTATTCCAGTGTAAGGTTCGTCTCCCGTTCTGCCCGTTCTTTCAAATCTTCAGAGATTTCCGGGGCTGTGACAGATACCCTGGCCCCGAATTCCAGCAAAACCGAGACCCGTCTTGCGGCAATGAATCCTCCGCCGAATACCTGCACCTGCTTTCCTTCCATATTGATAAATATCGGAAAATAGTTTCCCATATCTGCTCCTTTACCATTCAACCCCGCGTCTTGCACCGATTTCCCGGTCGTAGGGATGTTTTTTCTTCTCCATTACAGTTACATAATCCGCAGATTCCAGAAGTTCCGGAGCGGGATTCCGTCCCGTCATCACAAGTTCCAGATGCTCCGGTTTCTCCTTCAGAAAATCCAGAAGTTCCTGCCGGTTTATCATATTCTGGTTATAAACTGCCAGGATTTCATCCAGTACCAGTAAAGTCCCGGTCGGATACCGGTCTGCCATCTGGCGTGCAGCAGCCAGTACCCGGTGCAGATGGGCGCTGTAACAGACGACCGCTTCCCGCTTTTCTTCCGGCGTCATCCGAAAAGTAAAGCCAAAATTCTTTTCACAGAGCAGAAGCTGTATGGCTTCCACTTTTTCAAAAACCGCCAGTTCTCCGGAGGTATTTTTCTTCAGAAACTGAGTGAACAGAACGTGCCCTCCGGCTCCTGCAAACCGGACAGCCAGCCCCACAGCCGCTGTGGTTTTCCCTTTCCCTTCTCCCTCATATATGTGAATCAGACCTTTTTCTGTCATATGCCTCGCTCCAGAATTTCATATATTTTTTCCATATTCAGATGGCGGCGCAGCGTATCCGCCAGCAAATCGTACTGTTGTTCCTTATACCGGTAACGGTTTGTCTGTCCCGCCATCTCCAGAGATATTCCTTTCCGTTCCGCCAGAATGTTCACCAGAGCAAAAGCTATGCCCTCTCCGTCAAAAATCCCATGAACATAAGTTCCATAAACATGTTCTCTGTAACAGCCGTCCGGCTTCCTGCTGACAGGCTCTTTGTCAGACTGCATACGGAGATACGTCATAGCTCCATCCATGATTTCTTCTGTCCGGTTAATGCTGCTTTTCGTCCTGCCCATATGAATTTCGTAGCCCTCCAGCTCCATGCCGCTCAGCCCTGCCAGGGCTCCCGTCAGCTCCCCAAAGGTTCCCACTACCCTGGTTCTGGTTTTCTCCTGAACGAAAGTGGTTTCCATGGGAAGAAGTCCCATTCCCCGCAGAGCGCCCCCTTCTTCTACCTGTTCCGGGTCAGACAGGAGTTCACCCAGCATCTGATATCCGCCGCAGATACCGAATATCACACATCCCCGTTCTGCCGCCCGCAGAATGGCGCCTTCCATTCCGCTCTGCCGCAGCCATTTCAAATCTCCCATGGTATTTTTCGTCCCCGGAAGGATAATCATATCCGCTCCTTCTAACTGCTCCGCCGCTGTCACATAGGTAAGGGTCACCTGTTCCATACATTCCAGCACTGCAAAATCCGTAAAATTGGAAATCCTCGGCAGCTTCACCACTGCAATATGAACGGGGCCTCCTTCCCTGCGGGAAGAAAAACGTTCCGTCAGACTGTCTTCTTCCTCTACATCCACCTGCATATAAGGAGCCACTCCAACCACCGGAACTCCTGTAATTTCCTCTATCATTTTCACCCCCGGCTCCAGGATACTTTTATCCCCGCGGAATTTGTTGATAACCGTTCCCTTCACATAATTTTTCTCTTCCTCTCCAAACAGGAAAATCGTTCCTGCAAGCTGGGCAAACACACCGCCACGGTCAATATCTCCCACCAGCAGCACCGGAGCCTTTGCCATTTTTGCCATTCCCATATTTACAATATCTTCCTGTTTCAGATTAATTTCCGCCGGAGAACCCGCTCCCTCGATTACAATAATATCATACTCTGCCTCCAGCCCATGGTAAGCCGCCAGAACATCCGGTATCAGCTGCTTTTTATAAGCAAAATATTCTCTGGCGCTCATAGTTCCATGTACTTTACCGTTGACAATCACCTGAGAGCCTGTGTCGCTGGTAGGTTTCAGCAAAATGGGATTCATCCGAACCGAAGGCTCCACTCCGGCAGCCTCCGCCTGCATCACCTGTGCCCGTCCCATTTCCAGTCCTTCTCCTGTAATAAAGGAATTCAATGCCATGTTCTGAGATTTGAAAGGTGCGGTCTTATGGCCGTCCTGTCTGAAAATCCGGCATAAACCTGCCGTTATCAGGCTCTTTCCCACATTTGACATGGTACCCTGTATCATAATTGATTTCGCCATTTCTGTTTTCTCCCTGTCTGTTTACCTGTCTTGTACGATTCTTCTCCGGCCTGCTGTCCAAAATGCAGCTCTGTAAATCTTTTTTATTTTATCACAAACAGAATAAAAAAGGAACCGGCTCTGCACACAATGCAAAACGGTTCCCTTTTCAGTTACTGTTCACTGGTATCCTGCGAACAGTAACCCTTTTATCCTGCTGTCATATTATGTACATAACTTATCAGATATCGGAAGGCAGTACAAACTTGCCAATCAGCTCATCCAGACAGATTGCCTGTGCAGACAACTGTTCACTGGTTGCAGAGGATTCCTCTGCAGTAGCAGAGTTGGACTGAACTACTTCTGAAATCTGGCTGACGCCCTGTTCTGCCTGCTTCATGGCAGTCGCCTGGTCTGCTGCAGTGCTGCTTACAGCTTTGGAGGAAGATGCTATCTTTCCAATTCCTTCCACTACGGTTCGGATAGAAGCAGAAGCCCGTTCTGCTGCTTCATTTCCTTCTTCAACCTCCCGGATGGCCCCCTCAATCAGCTCTCTGGTTTCCACTGCTGCTGTGGAACTCTGCTCTGCAAGCTGTCGAATCTGATCTGCCACTACGGAGAAGCCTCTTCCTGCCTCTCCTGCCCTTGCCGCTTCAATCGAAGCATTCAGGGAAAGCAGGTTGGTCTGAGACGCAATATCTTCAATTTCAGAAATAATATTTCCAATCTTCTGAGAAGCCTCGTTAATCCGCTCCATAGCCGCTACCATCATTTCCATTTCGCCCCGGCTGTGGTCTGCCTCATCCGCATACTGCTGTGCCAGACGGTAAGACTCCTCCGCCTTTTCCGCTGCCATCACAATATTGTCCGTAATCGTCATAATCGTAGCCTGCATTTCCTGTACGGCGCCTGCCTGGTCCGTTGCACCCTCTGCAAGGCTCTGGGACGCCTCCGCCAGATTCGTAGCACCTGCGGAAACCTGTGTGGAAGCCTCGTCAATAGACTGAAGCGTGGTAACCATCTGCTTCTTTAATTCACGCAGGGAAAGATAAATCTGTTCAAA